>FWPV01000290.1_pt1 | contig 170337 bp, 156 predicted proteins | sample 2228371 | NCBI WGS metagenome assembly FWPV01 (sample SAMEA103939776, study PRJEB20133) | metagenome
AAAGACGATGAAAGTCGCAACTGCGCCAATCCATTAGACATCATGCCCCCCGCAGGTGTCAAGGAAAAGAGTGAGGGGGGAGAGGCATCATCGGCAATATTTCCTTGACCCGCTGGATCATTTTTCCTAAGATTCCCGATCTCAAGAAAAGACCCGCGGGTCTTGAGGAGGTATTTCGATGAAGATCGTTCTCCTGGGTGCGCCCGGGGCCGGCAAGGGCACCGTGGCGAAACTGCTTTCCGATGACGACGGATCCGTTCAGATCTCGACGGGCGACATCCTCCGGGCGGAGGTGAAGGCCCGAAGCCCCCTCGGGGAAGAGGCGAGAGCATACATGGACCGCGGCGACCTCGTGCCGGACGACCTCATCCTCAAGATGATGGAGGAGCGGCTCCAGAGGCCGGACTGCGACAAGGGTTTCATCCTCGACGGCTTTCCGCGGACCCTCCAGCAGGCCGAGGCGCTGGATCGACTCCTCGAAAGACTCGGGATCCGCCTGGATCTCGTGGTCAACCTCGATGTGCCGAAGGATGTCATCCTCGACCGGCTCACCACCCGGAGAACCTGCGCCAACCCCGACTGCCAGGAGATCTACAACGTCAAGAGCAAACCGCCGACGGCCGACGGCAAATGCACGAAGTGCGGAAGCCCCGTCGTTCAGCGGGCGGACGAGACGGAGGAAGCCATCCTGTTTCGCCTGGAGACCTACAACCGGAAAACCGCACCGCTCATCGGATTTTACGAAAAGGACGGGCGTCTCAGGAATTTCTCATCCATCAGCAGCCGGGAGACCGTCGAGGAGATCCGGAAGGCGCTGCGGACGGGCTGAGAACGACGGGCCGGGATCTCGAGGCCGTCGGTGAGGGGAGAGCCGCAGCGGCAAGGGCTGTTTCCCCGGGCGATGCCTAACCGACGGCCGCGGTGCTGCGGCCGCCGGGAGCGTTTCTTCATTGGCGATCGACTATCAAAGAGATCTGAATCAGGAACAGTACCGCGTGGTCATGGCCGACGGCGGGCCGATGCTGGTCATCGCCGGCGCGGGCAGCGGAAAGACCCGGACGCTCACCTACCGGGTGGCCCGCCTGATCGAAAGCGGGGCCGGACCCGAGCGAATCCTGCTGGCCACCTTTACCAACAAGGCCGCCCGGGAGATGCTCTCCCGTGTCGAGCGGCTCACGTCCCTGGATATCAGCCGGCTCTGGGGGGGGACCTTCCACAGGATCGCGAACCGGATCCTGCGAAGGCAGGGGCATCTGCTCGGCTACGGGCCCCATTACACCATCCTGGATGCGGACGATGTCCGTCAACTCCTCAACTCCTGCATCTCCGAGCTCGGGATCGACGTCAAGGGGGAGAAGTTCCCGAGGGCGGATCTCCTGGCCGACATCCTGAGCTTTCACGTCAATACCGGGGAATCCCTCGAGCGCACCGTCGCCCGGAAGTACCCTTTCTTCCGCTTCCGCATCGACGAAATCCGCGGGGTTGCGTCCCTCTACGGCAAGAAGAAACGCGCGATGAACCTCATGGACTTCGACGATCTGCTCTCGAACTGTCTGAGGCTTTTGAAGGAGGAACCCAGGCTCCTGGACGCCTATGCCGAGCAGTTCGTTCATATCCTCGTGGATGAATATCAGGACACCAACGCCCTCCAGGCCGAGATCCTGGATCTCCTCTCGTCCCGTCACCGAAACCTCATGGTCGTCGGGGACGACTCCCAGAGCATCTACTCTTTCCGGGGGGCCGATTTCAACAACATCCTTCGGTTTCCCGAACGTTACCCCGATGCGAAGCTCTTCAAGCTCGAGACGAATTACCGCAGCACCCCCGAGATCCTGGAGCTGGCGAACCTGAGCATCATCAACAACCGGGAACAGTTTCAGAAGGAACTGCGGGCGGTGCGTCGGGAGGGGGTGAAACCCGTCTGTGTTCCCCTGCGCCATCCCTCCCAGCAGGCCCACTTCGTGTGCCAGCGCATCCTCGAACTGATCCTGGAAGGCATCCCGCTGCAGGAGATCGCCGTCCTATACCGCGCCCACCACCACTCCATGGAACTTCAGATGGAGATGACGAGGCGGGGGATCCCCTACGAAGTCCGTTCGGGCATCCGTTTCTTTGAGCAGGCCCATATCAAGGATGTGACGGCGTTTCTGAGGCTTCTCGTCAACCCGCACGACGAAACGGCCTGGAAGAGGGTGCTCCTTCTCTATGACCGGATCGGGAAGACGACGGCCGACAGAGTCTGGCGGTGGCTCTCCCGGACATCCGATCCGCTTTCAGCCGTTCGGTCGGCCCCGGAAGAGGGTGTTCTTCCCAAAGTCGCCCGGGAGGGTTTCGGTCGTTTTCTCGCAACTCTGGAGGGACTCTCCGACCCTGCCATCGGCAGGAGTCCCGGGGCCTGCATCGAGGCCGTCCTGGAGGCCTTTTACAGGGATCATCTCCGGATGAGCTACCCGGACAGTGCTGCAAGGGAAGAAGACCTGTCCCACCTGGCGCTTTTCTCCGCCCGGTTCGAGGACCTCGAGTCTTTCCTGGGCGAACTCGCCCTGCTCACCAGCATGACGGAGGATTACGAAGAACACAGACCCCGGAGGGAAGGGGAGGGCCGGGTGGTCCTTAGTTCCATTCACCAGGCCAAAGGCCTCGAATGGACGGCGGTCTTCATCATCGGGTGCGCCGAGGGGATGATGCCCCTGAGCAGGGCCCTTCAGGAACCCGGCGGCGAGGAGGAGGAAAGGAGGCTTTTCTACGTCGGGTCGACGCGCGCGAAGGACCACCTCTATCTCTGCTGTCCCCTCATGGACTACGGCCGGGGCGTCGGATACACGGTGCTCAAGACATCCCGCTTCATCGAGGAGCTGGAGACGTGCAGGCTCGGGCGTATCGAGAGGCCGTACCAGCAATGGATCGTTGAAGACTCGTGACGACGGCGGCCGGGGTGCTTTCGCTCCCCCTGTTTCATCCCGCCCCTCCCTCAGAAGGCCAGGCCCAGGCTGATCCCCCACACGAGAAAGTTGTCCGTCTTCCCGTTCTTGCTCCGGAACTTCATTTCGTTCTTCCCATCATCGGACAGAGGGAAGATCCAGGAGACGGTCGGTGCGACGGTGAGATATTTCATCGGCGTGATGGGAAGACTTGCCGTGATGACGCCGTCGTGGAACTGACTGAATTTGTCCCCCGTCGGGGTTCCCTGGTCGTTGATCTCCGGGTACGTCGTTTCATCCTCGCTTTTCAGGTAGCTGATCGAAGCGGCCAGTTTCAGTGCCACGGCATCACTCCATTTGAAGAGATGGGATACGCCCAGGAGGAAATACCACTGGTGATAGTGGTCGATCTCCTTGTAGACCGTCAGGGTGGGGGAAAGGAGCGTGTTGAGGCCGACCGAGGCGAAGATCTCCTGGGAGTCCGGCGGGTCGAGCGCACCGGCGTTCGGTGCCGACAGCCCGTAATAGATGTAACCCACCCCCGCCGTCACGATTCCGAAGGTCCGGCTGTAGGACACCGTTAGATCCGTCTCCGTCCAAGTGCTCGAATAACTTTCTTCGTTCCATGAATAAGGACTCGTGTCGAGATTCCCCCAGAGATTGACGGAAAAACCCCTGTAGCCCGCCGTCAGCGAGGGCTGGACGACCACACTCCCTTTGGTCTGTTCCTGGCCCCGCCACACATACTGGCTGAGGACCGAGACCGTGGCGTCCGCCACGGGTTTTTCCTCCTCGGCCCCGGCGGCCGTGAGAAGAATCAACACGACGGCCACGGTATGCAGGAAGGAGAGCCATAATTTTCCGTATGAAATGGATGTCCGCCTGTTCACCATGATCAGCCCCCTTGGATCGTGAGATCAATTTTTTCTTCAACATGATCGATGCCCCTTCAGGATCAAGAGGCGTGCCATTCGGGGTCACAGGAGGGTGGTCGGTTATATCTGCCCGCAATCACTTTACATCCGGCTTTCACGATCGTTCGAAATGCGCCGGTTCGAACCACGAATCAATACAAAATTGTTCACAGGGGAGAAGATCAGGACCGATTTTTGGGACGATTTTGTCTTCTTGGGCCGCCTCTCGAGGGGCATCCCGGAGGGAGGTTCCAGGGGACTGGGAAATGAAAAAGGGGCAGACTCCGCGCCGGCGGGCCTGCCCCTTTTTCATCCACCTGAGGTGCCCTTTGCAGGGCTACAGCCATTTATTGGATTTCATCTTGGCCTCATACTCCGCCTTGAGGGCAAGCTCCGTCGCCTCCGAGATGAGGTCCACATTCTTGGCCCATTCCTCGAAACGGATGTCCACCCCGAAGACGCCCACCATTTCATCGCGATCGTCCATGATCGGACCGGAAACGGTAATGCACAGGGCCCCGGTCATCTTGGAGATGTAGAAGTCGGTGACGTGGATCTTGCCGGTCTCTCGCGGTTTGAGGAACCACTCGCGGTTGGAATAATCGGTGCCCACACCGAAGTTCTCGTAGCGGGACCTGTCGGCGATGTGGGTGATGTTCTTCGTCGTCTTCTTTCCGTTCATGTCGACGACATAAGCGAATTGGATCGACGGATTCTCATCGATGAACTGCTGCATGACCGGCTCCTGGAGTTCCGGGGTCATCGACTTCATCACGGGATGCTCGATCACCTGCTTGACCACATCGACGGCGGCCTGCGCCGCCCTGAACTTGATCTTCTCGAGGTCGGACATGAAGAGCTCCGGCAGGAACTTCCGGACCACCTTTTCCATCTCCTCCGTGGAGATGCTCGTCACCCTGCCGTCCTCGTACTGCTTCATCACCCATTTGTAGATCTGGGAGATGCTGGGGTGTCTCTTGTCGACCTCGTCCTCCCCCTGGAGGCCGAGACGGCTGTTGATCCAGTGGACGATGCCGGATTTTCCGGACTTGTCCGTCACCTCGAGGGTGATGGGACGCTTCAGGATCTTGGTCGTGTTGAAGATGTTGTAGATTTCCTCGTTCTTGACGAGTCCGTCGGCGTGGATCCCCGCCCGGGTGGTGTTGAAATCCTGCCCCACGAAGGGATAATTGTGCGGGATCTTGATGCCCATGTCTTTCTCGACGTAGCGGGCGATGTCCGTGATCGCCGTGGTTTCGATCCCGTCCGTCGTTCCCCGCAGGCCGATGTATTCCATGATCAGCCCCTCGATCGGCGGGTTCCCCGTCCTCTCCCCGAGCCCGACGATGGTTCCGTTGGCCGCGCAGCAACCATAGAGCCAGGCCGTCGTGGCGTTGATGAGGGCCTTGTGGAAATCGTTGTGGCCGTGCCACTCGAGCAGGTGCCCGGGCACGCCGGCGTCCTCGATGAAGGCCCTCACCATCTTGTCGACGCTTCGCGGCAGCGCGGCACCCGGATAGGTCACGCCGTAACCCATGGTGTCGCAGAGGCGGATCTTGATGTCCGTGCCGCTTTCCTCCCGCAGCTTCATCAACTCGATGGCGAAGGGGATGCAGAATCCGTAGATGTCCGCCCGGGTGATGTCCTCGAAGTGACACCGCGGCCTGATTCCCTCGCTCAGGATGGCCTTGACGATCCCCAAGTAGGAATCGAGGGCGGTCTTGCGGGTCTGGTTGAGCTTCAGGAAGATGTGATAGTCCGAAACCGATGTCAGGATGCCCGTCTCCTTGAGGCCCATCTCCTTGACGAGGGCGATATCGTTGCTCTGGGCCCTGATCCATCCCGTCACCTCGGGGTAGGGGAGCCCCAGTTCGAGGCACTTGGCCACCGCCTCCCTGTCCTTCCTGCTGTAGAGGAAGAACTCGGTCTGGCGGATGATCCCCTTCGGACCCCCCAATTTGTTCATGAGCGTGTAGAGATCCACGATCTGTTTCACGGTGAAGGGCGGTCTGGCCTGCTGCCCGTCCCGAAAGGTCGTGTCGGTGATGAAGATGTCGTCGGCCGGGTTCATCATGGTGATCTTGTGATCGAAGACGATGCGGCACACCTCATCGTAGGGGAAGACATCCTTCTGGAGGTTGGGCTCCGGGATGTCCTTGAGCTCGTACTGCCAGAATTTTGTGTGTTCGTGGTCGAGGACCTTCTTCTCCTTGTTCCATTTTGCCATCGGATCACCCGCTTTCTTTTCCTCCCGGTTCGCCCTGCGAATCCTTCGGTCGGGGCGCCGAAAGGGATCGTTCAATAAAAAAAAAGGACACAATCAAACCCTCTGTGTCCTTGGCCTCCCATCGCTGCCGGAATGTCACGGTGAGGACACAGGTCTGCACCTCCTGGGCTTTTCAGCGCGCGGTCGCGGCATCGCTTGGTTCATGGCAGCCTTCCTACCCCGAAAACGCATGAGAATACGGAAACATCCATAAGGGAAGTCGGACCTTTTGTCAACAGAAAACTCAATCCCTCGGAAGCCGCCCTGGGAATCAGACGATCTTCAGCGAAAGCTCCATGAGCTGCTCGATGCTCACCGGGGAGGGTGCATCGGTCATGAGATCCATCGCCTTCTGGGTCTTGGGGAAGGCGATGACGTCGCGGATGGACTCCGCGCCGGTCATGATCATGATCAGCCGGTCGAAGCCGAAGGCGATCCCCCCGTGAGGCGGGGTGCCGTATTCGAGGGCGTCGAGCAGGAAGCCGAACTTTGTCTTGGCCTCCTCCCTGGAGAGCCCCAGGGTGTCGAAGATCATCTGCTGGACGCTGTTGCGGTGGATCCGGATGCTGCCGCCTCCGATCTCGGAGCCGTTCAAAACGAGGTCGTATGCCCGGGCGCGGACCTTGCCGGGATCCGTCTTCAGGAGAGGCAGGTCCGCCGGCACCGGCGAGGTGAACGGGTGGTGCGTCGAGACGTATCGCTTTTCGGTGTCACTGTACTCGAAGAGGGGGAATTCGGTGACCCAGGTGAAAGCGAACGTCTGCGGCCGGATGAGGTCGAGCTTCTTGGCGAGGTGGAGCCTCAGGTTACCTAGGGCGTCGTGAACGACCCGGGGGGTGTCGGCCACGAAGACCAGGATATCCCCCTCCTTCGCCTCCATGCGTCGCTGGACGGCCTCGATCTCCGCGGGCTTGAGAAACTTCGCGATCGGGGAGGTCCATCCGTCGGGGTTGATCCTGGCCCAGGCAAGCCCCTTGGCCCCGAAGGCGCCGACGTAATCGGTGAGGCCGTCCAGGTCTTTGCGGGAGAGATTTTTTGCGCCGGATCCCTCGATCCGGATGGCCTTGACGATGCCTCCGCTTCCGATGGTTTCCTTGAACACCGCAAGATCGCAGGATCCCAGAAGATCCGTCAGGTCCCGGAGCTCGAGGGAAAACCTCGTGTCGGGGTTGTCGCGGCCGTAGCGGTTCATGGCCTCGTGAAAGGCGATCCTCGGAAAGGGCCGGGGAAGATCGATGCCGAGGCCCGTCTGGAACACGTGGGCCATGAGACCTTCCATCACGGTGATTACATCCTCTTCGTCGATGAAGGACATCTCGACGTCGATCTGGGTGAATTCCGGCTGCCGGTCCGCCCGCAGGTCCTCGTCGCGGAAACACCGGACGATCTGGTAATAGCGGTCGAAACCCGCGACCATGAGGATCTGCTTGAAGAGCTGCGGGGACTGGGGCAGGGCATAGAACATCCCGGGGTTGACCCGGCTGGGGACCAGGTAGTCCCGGGCGCCCTCGGGCGTACTCTTGGTGAGAAAAGGGGTTTCCACCTCGATGAAACCCTGCGACTGGAAGTAGTTTCGGACTTCCGCGGCCACCCGGCTCCGGAGGATGAGATTCCGCTGGATTGGAATGCGGCGAAGGTCGAGATACCGGTACTTCAAACGGATGTTCTCGGAGATCTCGCTGTCGATGTCGAGGAGGAATGGAGGTGTTCTGGACTCGTTGAGGATCTCAAGCTCGTGGACCATCACCTCGACATGACCCGTCTTCAACTCCGGGTTTTCCATCCCCTCCGGTCTCCGGCGGACACGGCCCCCCAGGGCGAGGACGTACTCGCTGCGGATCCGGTGGGCCTCCCGGTGAGCCTCGGCGTTCACCTCGGGGTTGAAGACGACCTGGACCAGTCCTTCCCGGTCCCGCAGATCCACGAAAATGACGCCTCCGTGGTCACGCCTGCGATGGACCCAGCCCATCAGGACGACCTCTTTCCCGATGTCATCGGTGCCGACGGCACCGCAATAATGTGTTCTCTTCTTTCGGGTGATGAACTCGGACAAACCGATCTACCTCGCTTTCAGTAAGGACGGCAATTGCCTCTCCATGTCATCGAGGGCGACGGGAACCTGCGAGCCGTCCTTCATGTTCCGCAGGGCGGCTTTTCCCTCCCGGATTTCGTTTTCGCCGAGGAGGAGCGTGTAACGTGAACCGAGCCTGTCCGAGCGTTTCATCTGGCTCTTGAGGCTTCGGTCCGAGTAGTCCGCTTCGACGAGAAAACCCTGACGGCGGATGCCGTTGCAGAGCTTGAAGGCGATCTTCTTGGCCTCCCGGCCGAGGGCGGCGATGTAGAGATCGGGTGAGCGGACGATGCCCTCCATCCTCTCCGGAAGAAGCGAGACGAGTCTCTCCACCCCGACGGCGAAGCCGATGCCCGGTACCTCGGGTCCCCCCAGGTCTTTCACCAGCCGGTCGTAACGGCCGCCGCCGGCCACGGCGTTTTGCGCCCCGAGGGCCCTGGTGGTAACCTCGAAGGTCGTCTTCGTGTAGTAATCCAGACCCCGGACCATCCGGGGGTTGATGCTGAAACCGGTCTCGAGGATCTTCAACCCCTCCTGAACCTCCCGGAAGTGCTCCGCGCAGCCCCGGCAGATGTGATCGATGAGACAAGGTGCCGCCTGCACCGCCGTCCGGCAGCCCTCCACCTTGCAGTCGAAGACCCGCAGCGGGTTCGTCCCCAGCCTTCTCCGGCAGTCCTCGCAGAGCGCCTCCTCTTTCTCCGCCAGATACAGGCCCAGGACCTTCCGGAATGCCGGACGGCACCCTGGGCAGCCCAGGGAATTGATCTCGAGGGTCGCGTTCCGGAGGTGCACCCGTTCGAGGAAGAGCATGAGCATGTGGATGACCTCGGCGTCCACGAGAGGATCCCCGGAGCCGAGGAGTTCCACGTTGATCTGGTGAAACTGACGGTAGCGGCCTTTCTGCGGTCGTTCCCGGCGGAACATGGGCCCGAGGGTGAAGAGCTTGCTGATGGAGTCGCCGGCATGGAGGCTGTGTTCCAGATAGGCGCGCATCACGCTCGCCGTGGCCTCCGGGCGGAGCGTCAAAGACTCTCCCCCGCGGTCTTCGAAGGTGTACATCTCCTTTTCCACGATGTCGGTGGTCTCGCCGATGCTTCGCCGGAAGAGTTCCGTTTTTTCGAGGATAGGGATCTTGATCTCTTTGAAGCCGAAATCGGAAAAGACCTTCCAGGCCGTCTCCTCGACAAACCGCCAGCGCTCCGTCTCGCCGGGGAGGATGTCCTTGAATCCCCGGACGGCTGTAATGATTTCCATGGGTTCACCGTCTGAAAAATGACTCTGACAGGACCGGTGTGATTAGCACATTCACAGGGGAAAGGCAATCAAAATAATGACTTTACCGGGGCTTATAAGTCTCGATGCGGATAACCCCGCCGTCCGTCTCCACCGTGACGGTGCCGTGCCGGTCGGTACGGTATATCCCGGCCCCGGCGCGTTCGAGCCGTTCAAGGACCTCCGGGTGAGGGGTCCTGGAGGCGGATGTCTCCCGGGCGCTGATGACGGCGTACTCCGGCCGGACACGGGCGAGGAGGACATCCGTGCAGGACCGGCGCGCGCCGTGATGGGGCACGAGCAGGACGTCGCTCCTCAGGTCGGCGCCGGAACGGGCGAGGGCCGTCTCGGCCTCTGCGGCGATGTCGCCGCCGAGGAGGATGGCGGTCGCGCCGTACGAGAGTTTGAGCACCAGAGAGCCGTTGTTGCTCTCGCGGTCGCTGAGTCGGGTTCCCAGGGGGGAAACCGGTTTCGGCGGATTCAAAACCCGGATGGAGACACCCCGGGCCTCCACGGTGCCGGTCAGGGCGCTCACGACCTTTTTTCGCACGTTCTTTTCATCGGCTTTCGTCATGAGGAGTTCGAAGGCAGGAACCTCCGCCCTCTCACCGTTCGTCCACAGCTCCTCGACGGCGAAATGCTCGACGATGTAGGGAAGTCCTCCGATGTGGTCCGGGTGGGGGTGGGTGAGGACGATGATGTCGATCTTGCCGATGCGGTTCTTCCAGAGAAAAGGGGCGACGACATGGCGACCGAAATCGAAGCGGCCATCGAAGGAGCCGCCCCCGTCGACGAGCATCCTGCGGCCGCCCGGGAACTCGACGAGAGAGGCGTTTCCGTGTCCCACGTCGAGGAAGGTGACACGGAGCCTTCCCGGGTTGCGGTCCTTCAGGAAAAGGAAGGCCATGTCAACAATGAAGAAAAGGAGGAGGGCGAGCGACAGGAACGAGGCTCCCCTGTGATGCCGCAAACAATCCAGGAGCGATCCGGCGTTTTCAACCGGGCGCCGGGCGGACAACCCGTAGGCGACGACGCCCAGGAGAAGATAGAAGGCGGCGATTTCAGCCGTGGTAGGCGTCGTCACGATGATCGATGAGCCGGGGATGGCGTCCATCCGGTCGAGAAGTTCGAGAGAGAGACGGACGAAGACGGAGGCGCCCTGGAAGAGGAGGGATGCCGCGGCCGTCGAGAAGAAAGAGACGACCATCGCCGTGAGCCCCAGGGTGAGGACGATGAAGCCCAGAATCGGCACAACCAGGAGGTTGGCCGGAAGCGACACGAGGGAGATCCGGTTGAAATAATGGGCGACGAGCGGCGCCGTACCCAGCGTGGCCGTCAGGGAGACCGCCAGGAAGAGACCGAGACCCACGAAGGCCTTTCGACAACACAAACGCCATCTCGGTCCCGCCGTTTCTTGCGGGGAGAGACGACGGGGGATCCTCCCGGCCAGCTTCGGCGTCAGGTAGATGATCGAGAAGACGGACGCGAAGGACAACTGGAAGGAGATGTCGAACAGGGATGCCGGTGAAAAGAGAAGGATCAGGAAAGCCGCGAGACCGAGGGCGTTCAAAAGCTCTCGGGACCTGCCGAGGAGGACGGCGATCAAAAAGGACACGACCATGATGACCGATCTCAGCGTGGGGATGCTCATGCCCGCCACGAAGGCGTAGAAGAAGACGGGCACCAGGGAGAGGAAGGCGGCCACCTTGATCAGGCTGAATCGGAGCAGGAGGTATTCGGATCGTCTGAGGACGATGCGGATCAGCCACAGGGAGACCATCGCAATGATGCCGATGTGAAGTCCCGAGATGGAAAGGATGTGGGCGGTCCCCGTCCGGTTGAACTTCTCCCGGATTTCTTGGGGGATAGCGCCCCTCTCCCCCACGATGAGGGCCTCGAGGATGCCGCTTTCCGGCGCCGGGGACGCCCGGCGGATGGTGTCCCTGAGCCGGAGTCGATAGGACTCGATCCACTGCCGGAGCGGGTTGCCCTGTTTTTCGCGGATGAGGACGACGGTCGAGGGGTGTTCGACGAACCCCTGGAGGCGGATCCCCTTCAAACGGAGAAACCTCGCATAATCGAAGGCCCCGGGATTTTCGTAACCCGTCGGTGTCCTCAGTTTCGTCTCGGCCCGGAGAAAATCGCCGTATTTGAAGGAATCCACCTTTTCCTTCATGACGAGAAGGACCTTCCCGCGGGCGGTATGGACCCGGTGGTCGACGAGAACGGACTTGGATTCGAGGACGATCTCGGTCCGGTCGGGCGCGACGTGTGGACTTTCGATGACGATCCCTTCCACCCGGAGGCGTCCCTGACCGTCGAAACGGGAGATGTCGTCGGGATCATGGGGAGGATGGAGGACACTTTGCATGCTGATATGGCCGACGAGGAACAGGGCGGTCATGCAGGCCAGGAGGGCCCCCGGGCCGGGAGGACGTGTCGCGAGGGATAAAGACAGGAAAACGGCGGCCGCAAGCAGGAGGGCGAGAGGCGTCAGGGGGAGATGGATGAAGGAAGCCGCGAAGATGCCGGCCGCGAGGGCGGAGAGCAGGGGAACGAGAGGTCTTTTTATAACTAATGGATATTTCTGTAAAATATGCATGAGTCGGAGGTCGTCGGAAAATGAAAAATTTGCCGGATCATCCCTCAAAGAAGAAAGCCTTTCGACCGAAAGGTATTTATGCATGATTTATGCATAAATACCAAATAACACTTCATATTCGATCCTGTTGATTCTTCTTGCGGTCAAAACCCATGGTTCAGTGGAAACATTTTCTCCTTGCGGACCCCGTAAGCGATGAAGAGATGATGCCGAGAAGGGTTCGGTGGTTGATCCTCTTCAGGCTCGTCGTCGTCACCTTTATCCTTTTTCTTTCCGTGGGGGTTCAGTACCACGAGACCCGTTCCCTCTGGAACGCTTCACTGAGCCCCGTCTACATCCTTGCCGGGCTGACCTATCTCCTCTGCGCGTCCTACCTGCTCATGATCCGCGTGATGCGCCAAACGGAATTCACGATCACGCTGCAGGCTTTTTTCGACGTCATCATCGTCAGCGGCCTCGTCTACCACACCGGCGCCATCGGCAGTATCTACTCCGTTCTTTACCCGCTCGTCATCATCTATTCCTCTCTTCTGCTCGGACGGGGCGGAGGGCTGAGTGTGGCATCGGCCTGCAGCCTGATCTACGGCCTGATGCTGTATCTCGCCCTGCGGAGCTACATCCCTTCCCTCCATCCGGTCCAGGCGCACAGCGCCGCATTGAAGGCCGAGGTCGTCCTGGTGCGGGCCGTCATTCACATCGCATCCTTTTACATCGTGGCTCTTCTGACGAGTTTCGCCGTCGAGCAGGAAAAGAAACTGCGTCTCCGTCTGGCGGAGAAGGAAAGCGCCCTCGATAAACTCGATCGCTTTCACCGGAGCATCATCGAGTCGGTGGACACGGGGATCTTGACGGTGGATCTGACGGGAAGGATCAAGTCACTCAACCGGGCGGCCGAGGAACTCACCGGTTTTTCCGCTTCCGAGGTCGAGGGGCGTCGGATCGACGAGGTCTTCCCCGGTTTCATGACCGTTCTGGAAAAGATCAGCGCCGAGGGTGTGCGTTCGTCCCGGAAACGTTTCGAAGCGACGGTTTCACAGAAATCGGGACGGAAGATCATCCTCGGGTTTTCCTACTCCTCCCTCTACGAGCGGGAGAGGAGGATCGGGGGCATCCTGATCTTTCAGGACCTCACGGCGATCAAGGAGATGGAGGCCCAGGCGGAGAAGAACAAGCGGCTCGCCTTCATCGGCGAGATGGCGGCGGGGCTGGCCCACGACCTGAGAAACCCCCTGCTTTCCATCAGCGGGTCCATCCAGATGCTGCAGAGGGACCTGAAACTCGATGCCACCGACGAGCGTCTCATGAGGATCATCCTCCGGGCGAAGGATCAGCTCGAAAACCTCATCAAGAACTTCCTCCTCTTCGCCCGGACGGCTGCGGGTGATCGGGAGGACATCGCGGTGAACGAAATGCTCGACGAGACCCTGGAGGCGCTCAAGGAAACGCCGGACTGGAACGATCATATCGACATCGAAAGGGACTACCGGGAAATCCCGCCCGTTTTCGGAAACCGCACGGAGATCCGTCAGGCCTTCTGGAATCTCCTCGTCAACGCCCTCCAGTCCATGCCCGATGGAGGCCGCATTGCCGTCGGGACGATGCTCCTCCCCGGGCAGAACGGCCGCCGTGCCGTACAGGTGCGGATCGGCGACACGGGGTGCGGAATCGAAGGGGAGAAACTGGAGAAGGTCTTCGAACCCTTCTACACGACCAAGGAGGCGGGGACGGGTCTGGGGCTGGCCATCGTGAGCCGCGTCATCGAAGGTCATGGAGGGGTCGTCGGTATCGAAAGCGCGGTCGGCCGCGGGACGACCTGCACGGTCACTTTTCCGGTGCGGGATGTCAAGGGGGAGGGCGCTCTGCGGGAGACCGAGGCCGCACGGGTCGGGTGAAATCAGGAATCACACTTCGGAGGGAGTTTCTTATGGCCAGGGTGCTGGTCGTCGACGATGACAAGGGGATGAGGGAGGTTCTCGAGATCATGCTCACCCGGGAGGGCTACGAGGTGGCTTCGGCTTCCGGGGGGCGGGAAGCCCTCAATCTCTGCCAGAAGAACAGGTTCGACGTGGTCATCACGGACCTCAAGATGCCCCGCGTGGACGGCATAGACGTGCTCAAGGGGATCAAGGAGACCTCCCCCGAGACGATGGTCATCCTCGTCACGGCCTATGCCTCGGGGGAGACGGCGGTAGCCGCCATGCGGGAAGGGGCTTACGACTACCTCGAGAAGAACTTCGACATCGAGGAGCTCAAGCTGACCGTCAGGGACGCCCTCCGGAGGAAGGGCGTCGAGCAGGAGCATGAGCTTTCCTTCAACGCCTCCCTCGACGGGGCGGTGAGCTTCGGCAACATGGTGGCGAAGAGCAAGGAGATGCTCAAGGTCTTCGCGCTGATCCGCAAGGTTGCAAACACCCAGGCGAACGTCCTCATCCTCGGGGAAAGCGGCACGGGCAAGGAACTCGTCGCCAGGGCCATCCACGAAAACAGCGACAGGAAGAAGAAGCCCTTCGTGGCCATCAACTGCGGGGGGATCCCCGAGACCCTGCTCGAGAGCGAGCTCTTCGGTTACGTGAAAGGCGCCTTCACGGGGGCCTACGCCGACCGGCCGGGCCTCTTCGAGGCGGCCAGCGGCGGTGTCATATTTCTGGATGAAATAGGGGAGTTACCTGTTATCCTTCAAGTAAAGCTTTTAAGAGCTGTACAGGAAAAGACCTTCAGGAGGGTCGGCGGCTCCGAGGACATCAAGGTGGATGTCCGGATCATCTCCGCCACGAACCAGGACCTCTTCAAGAAGGTGAAGGAGGGGACCTTCCGCGAGGACCTCTATTACCGGCTGAACGTGATCCCGATCTCCATGCCGCCTCTCCGGAAGAGAAAGGAGGACATCCCGATCCTCGTCCGGCACTTCATCGAGAAGTACAGCCGGCAGTTCGGAAAGGAGGTCCGGAAGATATCGTCCTACGCCCTCGAGCTCCTGATGGACTACCAGTTCCCGGGGAACGTCCGCGAACTCGAGAATATCATCGAAAGGAGCGTGGCCCTGGAGACGTCGAACATCATCCTGCCCGAAAACCTCGTCATCTCGGGAGAACCCGGGAACGAAGCGCTCCGCCTGATCGAGCCCGAACTTCCAGACGAGGGGATCAACCTCGACGCCGAGATGGCGAGGATCGAGCGCCGGCTGATCGAGAAGGCGCTGCAGAAGGCGAAGGGCACCAAGACCCGGGCGGCCCAACTCCTCAGCGTGACGAGGGACGCCCTGAACTACCGGATCGAGAAGCTCGACATCCGGGAACCATGAGGAAGACGTTTCGGATCGACGGGGCCTCCTCTTGCGTGAAAATCCCCCGGAGGGGGTGAAGGTCACGCAGTTTTCCTTGGAAACAGCGAAGGCCCGATGAGGCGTGAAAATCGAGGGTGTAAAATTGCTGAGTCATTACGAGCCTGTATAAAAGATTCGAGCATGGGGCCACGGAGGGAACCTTCTGGCACGGCCCTTGCTCATTCCTGGTCAGGCAATGGGAAAGAGGAAATCAAACATACCATAATCGTTCAGGAGGTCTGAGATGATTCTAAAGCTTGCGAAGATGAAGAACAAGAAAGGTTTCACACTCATCGAGCTGATGATCGTCGTCGCGATCATCGCCATCCTGGTGGCCATCGCCATCCCGGTCTTCAACCAGTACAGGGCAAGGGGCTGGATGGCGGCCGTTCGATCAGATGCGAGGAACGCCTACACGGCGGTCGTGGCCTGGCAGGCCGACAATCCTGGCGCTGCGATCCCGGCCGGTGGACCGACGACAGGCCCCGGTGTCTTGGATAACTATCCCGCCGTGCGTGTGAGCGCTGGCGTAACAGTGCAGGTCGAGGCAAACACCGGTAACATTACAGCACAGTGGGCGAATCAGAATGAGATTGCCGGCACCTATATGATTAACTTCGCCACCGGTGCGGCTACTGACGGTCTTAACATTCCCTAGCCCCTGACAAGAGGGTTGTGCAGTTCGGTTCTCTCGAGGGCCGCTCTTCGGAGCGGCCCTCTTTTTTTTGACGTGAATCAATTCGATCACGACCTCCTGAGCGGTTTTTATCTCTCCGGGGGGTTCATTTTTTTATCCCGTTTTTTTTCGATCCCTTGGAGATCACAAAAAATGCTTTGCCTCCCGCTGCCATTTGCGATAGATATGGCGGCGAAATACCTTGAAAATCATCTGCACCGATGGAAGACCGAATCGATGAGTTCTTGAATTTCATGGCCGTGGAAAAGGGGTCGTCGCTCCATACCCTCGAGGCCTACAGCCGTGACCTGCGGCGCTTCGCCGCCCATATGCGGGGCCAGGAGATCGCATCCCCGGGGGATGTCAACGCCGGGCATCTGGTGGCCTTTCTGGGCACGCTGCGAGGGGAGGGGTTGTCCGCCACGTCGATCAACCGTACCCTGGCCGCCGTCCGGGGCTTCTACAAGTATCTCTTGAGGACGGGGCATATCCCCGAAAACCCCCTGACGAAGGTGGGCCTGGCGAAGGTCTGGATGCGCCTCCCCGATACGCTGAGCCGGAAGGAGATGGAGGATTTCCTCGGCAAGCCCGACGACTCGAAGCCCGAGGGGCTCCGGGACCGGGCCATGTTCGAGCTGCTCTACGCCACAGGGCTTCGCGTCTCGGAGCTGGTGACGCTCACCGTCAATTCCGTCAACTGGCAGGTGGGCTGCCTCACGGCGACGGGAAAGGGCGGGAAGGAGCGCATCGTCCCCATCGGAAGGGTCGCTGCGGCTTTCCTGCGGCGCTACGTGGACGAGGTGAGACCCCTTCTCCTGAAAGGGAAAAAATCCGATATTTTATTCCTGAGCCGGCGGGGTGAGGGACTCACGCGGCAGGCGATCTGGAAGATGATCCGGAAATACGCCCTTCTTGCAGGCCTTCAGAAGAAAGTCCACCCCCACACCTTCAGGCACTCTTTCGCGACACACCTGCTCGAGGGCGGGGCGGATCTCCGGGCCGTCCAGGTCATGCTCGGGCACGCCGACATTGCGACGACGCAGGTGTACACGCACGTAACGAGGGATAGGCTCAAGGAGATTCACAGGAGATATCACCCACGGGGCGCCTGAACCGCCCCGTTTGTCTGCCGATGATAACGAATCATCGATTTGGATGACACTCGAGGAGGAAAGACCGGTAAAAAATGAAGAGGCTTTTTCTTTTTGTCGCGTCGGTCTTTGTGCTTGCGCTCCTGGTCGCCGGTGGTGCGGCCCTCTACGAGGGGTACATCGGGAAGACCGCAGACGCCGGGGGAGGGCTGCAAAGATCCTTGAACAGCATCCAGTCCACCTTTTTCGGTGGAACCCCGCGCTTTTACCACATCGTCGTCGAAAAGAACGGCGCCGATGAGAAACTCACGGAGGGGAGCGTATTCGTCCTGACGTACCGTGACGAGTTCGTCATCAAGGAAGTCTCCACGGGCGCCCTATTCGGACGGGGAATCACGGTGGACGTGGAGGGCGCCGGTGGGGAAAACGACCTCCGCGTCCTTCTGAAGGGGGTCGAGCTCGTGGACAGGGTCGTCCGTGAGAGGACTGCGGCGACGGCGAAGAGCGAGCGGCCTTCCGCCTACGGGATCAGCGTCAAGTTCCGGGGGGAAGAGATCGCCCGGATCCCCGTGCAGGTGGAGATCTCGCCCCAGGACTGGATTCGATTCGCGAAGGAATCGGAAAACTCACGATCGCAGATCCAGTATCTGGAACGGGCCGTCGCCGGGAAGAAAGACGACGTGAATCTCCGGAAGGCCCTTGCCGCGGCATACATGAAGGCCGGGAACATCGACCGGGCCATCCGGGAGTACCGGGTCGTCCTGGCGGCAGATCCCGGTGATGTCGTCGCACTGACGGAACTCTCCCGATGTTACCTTGCAAAGAAGGATTACCCTCAGGCCCAGGAGACGGCCAAACGCCTCGTCAAGGTGAACCCGCAAGACGCCGGAGCCTACGCCATCATCGGCCTGGCCTACGCGAAGGAGAAAAAGTGGGACCGGGCGATCGTCAATTACCAGGCGTCGCTGAAATGGAACCCCGATGACGTCAATGTCCTCATGAGCCTCGGCGAGGCCTACGAGATGGCCGGGAAGAACCGGAGCGCCATCGAACAATACAAGAAGGCCCTCGAGAAAAACCCCCGCGACAAGACGATCAAGGCGGCCCTGGCCGACGCCTACAAGCGGGCCGGCGACAACGCATCGGCCATCAAGCTCTACGCGGATGTGATCCAGGAAAAGCCGAAAGATGCCGGGACGCCGTCGGCCCCCGCCAAGCCCGCCGGGGCGAAGGAGAACTGGAAGGACGAGGTCAGGGAATATCAGAAGGCCCTCAAGGCGAAGCCGGACGATCCCGCCGCGCGCTTCGGTCTCGCCCGGGCTTACGAGAAGGGCAAGATGTACCGGGAGGCCTCTACGGAGTACGAGAAGCTGCTGACGGCCCGGCCGGACCATCCGGAGGCCCTCGGCCGGCTCACGGACATCTATTTCCGTGAGAAACGGTACCGCGATGCCGTCGTTTTTCTGAACAAGCTGAAGAAGTCGGCCCCCAAGAACGCCCTGGTCTACGCCCATACCGGTTACGCCTACGGGGAGATGAAGCAGTACAAGGAGGCCTCCTGGAACTATGCAAAGGCCATCGAGCTCGGGATGAAGGACCCCCAGGTGCACTACAATCTGGCCACCGTCTACGCCAAGATGGGACGGGAGAAGGACGCCGTCCGCGAGTACGAGAAATTCGCCGCGCAGAGCCCGAACACGGAGGTTCTCACGATCCTCGGGGATTACTACGTCAGGGCCGGAAACTACGACGGCGCGATCAAGACCTACCGGAAACTCGCCGGGATGGAGGGGGGCAAGGCCGAAGGGTACACGGGCCTCGGACGGGTCTACGACCTGAAGGGTCAGACGGACCAGGCCATTGAAAATTACCGGGCGGCGATCAGGCAGGGCCGGAAAGACGAAAGCGTTTACCTGCGGTTGGCGAAGGCCTACGAGAAAAAGGGGATGAACCGGGAGGCCCTCGAGGCCTACACGAACGCCTATAACATCAACCCCGATTCGAGCGAGGCGGCCGACGGGGTCACGAGGGTGAAGATCCGCGAGATTCAGAAGAAGCACAAGGAATGACAGGGGGCGCCGGGCGCGATGAACGTGAAAAAGATCAGGATCGGAAAAGGGGTCATCGGCGGGGGTGAGCCTTTCGCCCTCATCGCGGGTCCCTGCGTGATCGAGGACGAGGGGCGGACGATGGAGATCGCCGCCTGCCTGAAAGAACTCACGGAGGAGCTGGGGCTTTTCTTCGTCTTCAAGGCTTCCTATGACAAGGCGAACCGGACATCCCTGGATGCGTACCGGGGTCCGGGCTTCGAGAAGGGTCTCGAGATCCTCGCCACGGTCAAGGCGAGGCTCGGTGTTCCCGTCCTGTCCGATGTGCACCGTTTCGAGGAGATCGAGAAGGCGTCGGGCGTCCTCGATATCGTCCAGATCCCGGCCTTCCTCTGCCGCCAGACCGATTTCATCATCGATGTGGCGAGGAAGGCCCGGGTGATCAACATCAAGAAGGGGCAGTTCCTCGCGCCCTGGGACGTGGCCCCGATTGTCCGGAAGGTCGCCTCCACCGGGAACGAAAACCTCCTGATCACGGAACGCGGAACGACCTTCGGGTACAACAACCTCGTGTCGGATTTCCGTTCCATCGCCGTTCTTCGATCCCTCGGCTACCCCGTCGTCTATGACGCCACCCACAGCGTGCAGCTGCCGGGCGGAGCCGGAAATGCCTCGGGCGGCGAAAGGCAGATGGTGCCTGTCCTCTCCCGGGCGGCCGTCGCCGTGGGGGTGGACGCCCTGTTCATGGAGGTGCATCCGCGGCCTGACGAGGCCCTGTGCGACGGGCCGAACTCCCTGGCCTTGAGCAGCCTTCCATCGCTTCTGCGGGTGCTCCAGGAGATCGACGGCATCGTCAAGGGACAGGTGCATGCATGAAGGAGCGATCGAAGCCGGCACTCGTAGAGCGCATCCGGAAGATCAAGGTCCTCATCCTGGACGTGGACGGCGTTCTCACCGACGGGAGGATCATCCTGGACGACCGGGGCCGCGAGGTGAAGTTCTTCGATGTCCGTGACGGGCACGGTCTGAAGATGCTGATGCGTACGGGCATCGAGGTCGCGGTCCTGACCGGCCGGAGATCCCGCGTCGTGGAACACCGGGCCAGGGAACTGGGCATCACGGAGGTCCACCAGGGCGCCCTGAACAAGCTCGAAGTCTTCGAGGCCCTTCTGAACCGGATGGGATATGAGGCGTCGGAAGCGGCCTACGCGGGTGACGACATCGTCGATGTCCCCGTTTTGAAGCGCGCCGGATTCTCGGTCGCCGTGGCCAACGCCGTCACCGAGGCCAAGCGGGTCGCCCACTACGTGACCCGGCAGAGGGGTGGACGCGGGGCCGTCCGCGAGATCTGCGAAGTCATCCTCAAGGGCCAGGATCGCTGGAGAGACATCAAGGCAAGGTACGAGATCGCCTGAGGGATCGGGCGAAAACATGTTTGGACTTTACAGATACACCATCGGGTGATATGTTTCCGCCACCGGTTGAAAGAGACCCATGGGGCGTGACGTTTTCAGGTCATTGTGGAGGACCATTCGAGGCCAGGGGAAGACGCGGAAATGGATGCTGCTCGGCGGGCTCTCCATCGCCCTGATCACGGCCGGTCTACTGGTCTTCCGGGGGATGGAGGATCGGCAGGCGAAGGAGACGACGTTACAGATCCAGACGGACGAGGCCGATGTCCTCATCCGGAACGCCCACTACACGGAGGTGGGCGAAAGCGGCACCGTCTGGGAGATCGATGCGGAATCCGTCCGGTTCGTCCGGAAAGAAAACCTCGCCCATTTCGACAAGGTCAGGATCAAGCTCACCCTGAACAACGGCAACAGCTACGTCATGACGGGGGATCAGGGCCTTCTCCACACCGACACGAGGAACGCGGAACTCCGCGGCGCCGTGGCCGTCACCTCGAGCAGGGGCTGGCGCCTCGACACGGAGGCCCTGAAATACCGGGATGCCGATCAGTCGGTTCAGGCGGAGCAGGACGTCCACCTGACGTCGCCGAAACTCGAGATCCGGGGGAAGGGGATGTCCGTCCACCTCAGGACGGAAGAGGTCCGGTTGTCGTCGGAGGTCCGTGCCGTCCTGTGGTAACGGTGTGTCATGCTGCGTGAGAGAAAGAAAGGATCCCGTGCTGTAGCGTTCGCCGTTCTTCTGAGCGGGATCCTCCTCGCCGGCGGTTCGGCCCACGGTCGTGAAGAGGGCCTGTTCGCAGGCTTTCAGCGGGGGGAGGGAAAGCCGACGCATATCACCTCGGACCGCCTGGACGCCTACAAGGCAAAGGAGATGGTCACCTTCTCGGGGCACGTGGTGGCCCGGCATGATGACTGGGTCGTCCGGTCCGACACGCTGACGCTGCACTTCGACAAGGCGGAAGGCTCCGAGCAGGTCGGCTCCAGGAAAATCGAGGGCACGGGAGAGCTTTCGCGGATCGAAGCCAGGGGGAACGTCACGATCACGCAGGGCGAGCGGGTTGTGACGGGTCAAGAGGCCGTCTTTTACCGCAGGGAGCAGAAGGCCGTCGTGACGGGCGAACCGGTTCTGAGGGAAGGGGACAACGTCATCAGGGGGGAGCGGGTGACCGTTTACCTCGAAGAAAAACGGGGGGTGGTGGAAGGGGCCAAGGACCGGAGGGTTTCCGCGACGATCTATCCCGGCGACGAAAAAGAAGAGAAAAAGTAGAGACCATGGGGCGTTTGACCGCAACGGGGTTGACGAAGATCTACAACGGCAGACGCGTGGTCAACGCCGTTCACCTCGAGATCCGCCAGGGGGAAGTCGTCGGCCTTCTCGGCCCCAACGGCGCGGGCAAGACGACCACCTTCTACATGATCGTCGGGCTGATCGCGCCGGACAGCGGGAGCATTTTGCTTGATACGGAGGACATAACCCGATATCCTATGTATATCCGGGCCAGGAAGGGGATCAGCTATCTGCCCCAGGAGCCGTCGGTGTTCCGGAAGCTTACGGTGAGGGAAAACATCATGGCCATTCTCGAGACGCTCGACCTGGAACCGTCCGAACGTCAGGAGCGGCTGAGTCATCTCCTCGGGGAGCTGGACCTCACCGACCTGGCTCATCACATGGCCTATTCCCTTTCCGGGGGGGAGCGCAGACGGGTGGAAATCACGAGGGCGCTCGTGACATCCCCCCGTTTCATCCTTCTGGATGAACCCTTCGCGGGGATCGACCCCCTGGCCGTGGCCGACATCCAGAAGATCATATCCAAACTGAAGGCCAAGGGAATCGGCGTGGTCATCTCCGATCACAACGTCCGGGAAACCCTGTCGGTTTGTGACCGGGCTTACATCCTCAACGAGGGGCTTGTTCTCATCGAAGGATACCCGGACGAAATCGCCGGAAGCGAGATCGCGCGGAAGTTTTACCTGGGTGAAGACTTCAAGTTTTAGGGTCTTTGGGGGTTTCAGGGAAGAAAGATGGCGTACGAACTCAAGCAGAGCCTGAAGTTGACGCAACAGCTGATCATGACCCCTCAGCTGCAGCAGGCGATCAAGCTGCTTCAGCTCTCGCGGATCGAACTCATCGACATGATCCAGCAGGAGATGGAGGAGAATCCCCTGCTCGAAGAAAGCACGACGGAGGAATACCCCGAGGAGGAGCTGGCACCCGAGGTCGAGGAGGTCAAGGTCGCCGAAAAAACGGTGGAGCTGACGGGAGAGGGGGACGGCAAGGAAGAGTTCGACTGGGACAGCTACATCGAGGACTACGGTCCCATGAGGGTGAGTTACGACCGCGAGGAGGATGAGGGGCCCTCCTGGGAAAACATGCTCACCAAGAAGACGACCCTGACGGATCATCTCATATGGCAGTTGAGCCTTTCGAGGCTGGAGGAAAAGGCCAGGAGGATCGGCGAGCAGATCATCGGGAACCTCGACAACAACGGGTACCTCGTGGCCACGGTGGAGGAGATCGCGGCCCAGGAGGGGACCGAGGTGGAAACGGTGGAAGCCGTGCTCCGGAAGGTCCAGGAATTCGATCCACCGGGTGTTGCGGCCCGCGACCTCAAGGAATGCCTCCTGCTGCAGTCCAAATACCTCGGAGGCTCGAACCCTCTCGTCGAGGCCATCATCCGGGACCATCTCAGCGAGATGGAGACCAAGAATTACAACGTGATCGCAAGGAAGATGAAGGTGCCGCTCTCGGCGGTCCTCGATGCCGTGCTGCTGATCAGCAACATGGACCCGAAGCCGGGACTGCAGTACAACGAGGAGCGACCCCAGTACATCGTCCCGGATGTCTACGTGTTCAAGGTGGGCGACGAGTATAAGATCCTTCTCAACGACGAGGGGCTTCCACGGCTGAGGATCAGCAACTTCTACCGGGAGATCCTCGGGGGCGTCGGGGACGGCCCGTCGAGCGGCGAGGATTGCAAGAAATACATCAAGGACCGCCTCCAGTCGGCCACCTGGCTGATCAAGAGCATCCAGCAGAGGCAGAGGACGATCTACAAGGTCACCGAGAGCATCGTCAAGTTTCAGAGAGAGTTTTTCGACCGCGGGATCAATTACCTCAGGCCCCTGGTCCTGCGGGACGTCGCCGATGACGTGGAGATGCACGAATCCACGATCAGCAGGGTGACGACCAACAAGTATGTTCACACGCCGAGGGGCATCTTCGAACTCAAGTATTTTTTCAACAGCAGCATCAGCAAGACCAGCGGCGATTTCATTGCCTCCAAGAGCGTCCAGGAAGACATCCGCAGGATCATCAGCACGGAAGATGCCCGGAAACCGCTCAGTGACAGTGAAATCGTCGAAAGGCTGAGCGCGAACGGCATCTCCATCGCCCGGAGGACCGTTGCCAAATACCGGGAGATGATGGGGATCCTGCCTTCCTCCAAGAGGAAAAAATTTTTCTTGAAACCCAAGGTCTGATGTCCCTCAGGAAAATCGAAAATCACCCGATACAACTGGAAGGGGGAGGGATGCGTCGGGGCGGGCAGCCTGCGGCGCGCCGGGCCGCGATCCGCCTCCAAGACATCGATTTCCAAGGGGAAAAAGCGGGATCCGCTCGGTTGAAAAAATCGTTGACATTTCGGGTCGACTTCACTATAGACGGACTTTCCTTGATCGGGACGTCCGATCAGCACCCGGGAAAGAAACCGGCGGGGAATCCGCCGACGAGGAGGCATCGGGGATGCAGATTTCCGTGACGTTCAGGAACACCGGATCGGAAGACTGGTTCAAAGATTACATCACAGAGCGGTTGAAGAAGCTTCAGAAATATATCGACAAGCCCCTGGAGGCCCATGTCGTCCTTTCCGTGGAGAAGTTCCGAAACGTGGCCGAGGTGAATCTGACCGCCAAGGGGGTCAGCATCAACGGCAAGGAGGAAGCCAAGGACATGCAGCTGGCCGTCGACACGGTGATCGACAAGATCGAGCGCCAGATGAAAAAACACAAGGAAAAGCTCCGGGGACACAAGTCGAACGTCCGGAGCAGCGGTCCTCCGGCACCCCTCAGCGCCGAAGAGGTGACCGACGAGGAACCGGCCCGATTGAGAATCGTCGAGACCCGGCGGATGATCCTGAGACCCATGTCCCTCGATGAAGCCATCATGGAAATGGAGGAATCGAAGAACCGCTTCGTGATCTACCGGGATTCGAGTTCCGAGAACATCCATGTCATCTACCGGAGGGATGACGGGGCCTATGCGCTGATCGAAGCGAACAGTTAGATCCTGGGATCGTGTCATGCACATTTCCGAAATCTTCAAGCAGGAATTCATCATCGAGGATCTGAAATCCAAGAGCAAGCGCGGCGTGCTCGCGGAGCTCTCGGGGGCCTTTGCGCACGGGGGCCTCCCGGTGGACACGAAGCAGATGGTCGATGTCCTGATGGAGCGGGAGAAACTCGGCAGCACCGGCATCGGCGACGGCATTGCCATCCCCCACGGCAAGCTGAAGGGACTGGACACGCTGCTGCTGTCTTTCGGACGGAGCAGGGAGGGAATCGACTTCGAGGCCATCGACGGCCGGCCCGTTCATCTCTTTTTCCTTCTCATGGCCCCGGAGAGTTCCACGGGACAGCACCTGAAGGCCCTGGCGAAGATCTCCAGGATGCTCAAGGACGAGCACTTCCGGTCGGAACTCCTGTCCGCACCGAACGCCGAGGTCCTCTACAAAGCGATCACGGAGAAGGACGACGCCTGCTGAAACCCTGACGCCAGTATAACGAAACCATTCTTCACAACCCACGGGTCTGCGGCCTCGAACCGCGGCACCGGCCGCGATGGTGAGTCTGGAATGTCATCGTTATCCATCCCGGACCTCTTGGAAGGCGACGAGAAGAGGCGGAGGATCCGTCGGGTTTCCGGACGGCCGGGGTTGTCGAGCATCGCCCGCCCACGCTTCGTCTTCGCCTCCCGGCATCCCACCCGGAAGCACTTTCCCCGAATCCCAGCGAAGACCATTGTCCCTCTGATTCACGAGGACCTCCTGCGGCCGGAGACGCCGCTTGGCGGGCCGCGGGGGACGCATCCTCGTGTCTCCCGGCCGCCGATCCAGCGGCCCGTGGAGAACCGAGGCCGCCCGGCGGTGATGCTCGAGGTCGGCACGGGCGACATGGGGCAAGAAGGCGGGAGGGGGAACCGATGATGACAAACGTCCGGATCGTGATCGTGACGGGCCTGTCGGGCTCAGGAAAGAGCACCGCGCTGCGCGCACTGGAGGACATCGGATTCTTCTGCGTGGACAATCTGCCCGTCGTGCTCCTGCCGAAATTTCTCGAGATTCAGACGGAAGCGGGCAGCGAGATCTCCAAGGTGGCTTTCGTGATGGACATCCGGGAGAGGTCCTTTCTCGACCGCTACCTGGAAACCTTTCAACAACTGAAGGACGGGGGCTACCGGGTGGAGATCGTCTTCCTGGACGCGTCCAACGAAGCGCTGCTCCGGCGGTTCAGCGAAACCCGCAGGGCCCACCCCCTTTGCGAGAAGGGCACCGTAATGGAGGGGATCACGCTGGAGCGGGAACGTCTTTCGAACCTGAGAAAGATGGCCGACAAGGTCATCGATACCTCGTCCTTCAATGTCCACCAGCTCAAGGAGGTCATCCAGAGGCATTTCATGACGTCGCCGGCGGACAAGAGGCTGGTGATCAATGTGACCTCTTTCGGGTACCGCTACGGCCTGCCGCCCGACGCGGACATCGTCCTCGATGTGCGATTCCTGCCGAACCCCTATTTCGTCGAGGATCTCAAGAACATCGACGGCAACAACCCGAGGGTGGAGGAGTACGTCATGGGATGGAGTGAGAGCGCCGCCTTTCTGGAGGGGCTGTTCAAGCTCATGGAATTTCTCATCCCCCTGTATGAAAAGGAGGGGAAGTCCAGCCTGAACATCGCCCTCGGATGCACCGGCGGGAAGCACCGATCCGTCGTCATGGCGAATCGGGTCGGCGGCTACTTCTCGGGCCGGAATTTCCTGGTCAATATCCAGCACCGGGATGTCTACCGGAGTTAGGAGGCCAGGGCCATCTTGCTTTCCACATTGTCCTTCAGCCAGTGGGGATCCCACCACTCGATCGGGTTCACGAAGACCCCGCCGACCAGGATGGAGAAGTGAAGATGATCGCCGCCGGCGAACCCCGTTGAACCGCTGAGACCCAGGGGATCGCCCTTCTTGACCTCCTGCCCTTCCCGGACCGATATTTCGGAGAGGTGCCCGTAGAGGCTGGTCAGCCCCAGGCCGTGGTCGAGGATGACGGTGTTGCCGTAGATGCCGAGATAGCCGGCGAAGAGGACGACGCCGTGGTTGGCCGCCTCGATGGTCGCCCGCTCCGTTGAGGCCAGATCGACACCCAGGTGGAGGCTCCTCCCGACGGCCCTGCCGTCATGGAGGTAGGTTCGGTCATCGCCGAAAGAGGCCATGGGGGCCGCGTTCTTCATTCGCAGGAAGGGGCCTTCCCAGAGTTTTCTGCCCGTCGAGTTCCTGCAGATGGCGGTGATCTGCCGGTTGTTCTCCTCGCGGAGCGGACCGTTGACGTAGAGGAAGACCTCGAGGGGCGTCTTGGACTGCAGCTGATACCTCTGGGCGAATTCCGGCATCTTCTGATCCAGGAAATTCTGGCCGAGGTTGACCTTGTCCGAGCGGAACTTCTTTTTCCGTATGAAAGCGGGAAGCCCCGTCGTGATCCGGTTGCCGGCTCTGTCCTCGGCCGTCAGGGTCATCCGGATCTTTCCTTTGTCGGCATCGAGGGGCAGGGCAAAGGCGCTGAGGTAACAGGGTTTTCCCGCCAGGGTGACGGGGAAACCCTTGAAGAAGTTCTCTTCAATCTGGACGCCGCTCGCAGCGAGTTCCTCGGAGGCGGCGTAGACGGTGATGCCGGTTCCCCCGGGGTTCACGTTGTTGGCGGTGTTCAGGAGAAAGATCCGGGGAGGGGTCCGGTCGATCCTGACGTGGAAGTTGGTTCTGATCGTGTTCCTCAGCAGGGAGTGGTCGGTCAGGGCGATGGTGACAACGGCGTCGCCCTCCCGAATCGTGATCCCCTTCAGAGGGGCCTCCATCTGAACCGTTTCCTCCTGGAGGCCTTTCTGCGGATAGGAACGGGAAAGGAGCACATGGGTCACGCCGTCCTGGGTCAGGGTGACCTGGATCTCGCGGATCCCGCTTCTGCGATCGATGGCCGTGAAGGAAATGTCTTTCTCCGGCCCAAGTTCGTCCAACGCTCCCTGGACCGAAAGCGTCGGTTTTTCCCATTCGAAAAAGACAAATACCCCCCATCCGGCGAGCCCGGCCAGCACGAGACCCAAGATCCCCAGGAGCCACTTCATCTGTTTCATCCTTCTCCTCCTTTCACCGGGAAAAAGCGGTGACATCATACCCGGATTGAAAAATAATTCAACCTTCTTTCCCGGGAGGCCGAAAAGGCGGTCCCGCCTTTAATCGCTTGACCTCTGCGGTCTTTTGGTATATCAAAATATGCAGATTTATTGAAAAAGAAGGGTGTCGCATCGATCCATTGGAGACACTGCCGGCCATTTTTTTATCCTCCTTCGTCATCGCCCTGTCCGGTGCACTGATGCCCGGACCCGTGCTGACCGTGACGATCAGTGAAAGCGTGAACCGGGGATTCTGGGCGGGCCCGCAGGTGGTGCTCGGACACGGAATCCTTGAAATCCTTCTCCTGGGTCTTCTCGTCGCGGGCTTCGCCCCGTGGATCAACGAACCCGTTTTTCTCGGTCTGATCGGAGTGGTCGGCGGCGGATTTCTCCTGTGGATGTCCCTGGGCATGCTGAGGGGGGTCCGCGGCCTCACACTCGACCTTTCCGCCGGGCGGGGTTTCTCCGGCGGGCCCGTTGCGGCAGGCGTCGTCACGAGCCTTGCGAACCCTTACTGGATCCTGTGGTGGGCCACGATCGGCCTGGGATACGTGCTCCTCTCCATGAAATGGGGCGCGGCCGGTGTGGCGGTTTTCTTCACGGGGCATATCCTGGCGGACTTTCTGTGGTACAGTGTCGTATCGCTCATGATCTCCCGCGGAAGGCGCCACATCGACCTCCGGGTGTACCGGGGGGTCGTCGGGACCTGCGCCGTCGCGCTCATGGCCTTCGGGCTCTACTTCGGTGCAGCGGGCATCGCCTATCTACTCTGAAAGGAGCGGATCAGCCCCATGCTGGAGAATAAGAAAATCATCCTCGGTGTTACGGGCGGAATCGCCGCATACAAGTCGGCCGAGCTGACGAGGGCGCTCATCAAGCGGGGGGCTTCGGTTCACGCGATCATGACGAAGAACGCCACGGAGTTCATCACCCCGCTGACCCTGCAGACCCTCACCGGAAACCCCGTCTATACGGACACCTTCACGCTCACGGGCGAGTGGGAAATCGGTCACGTGTCGCTCGCCGAAAGCGCCGATGTCGTCGTCGTCGCACCGGCGACGGCGAACTTCATCGGAAAGGTCGCCGCAGGGATCGGCGATGATCTTTTGACGACGATGATCCTGGCGACGAAAGCGCCCGTCCTGATCTGCCCGGCGATGAACGTCAACATGTACGCAAACGCCATCGTCCAGGACAATATCTCGAAATTGAAAGCGAGGGGTTTTGCCTTCGTCGACCCCGCCTGCGGGGAGCTTGCCTGCAGGAGCGAGGGCGTGGGAAGGCTGGCCGACCTCGAGGACATTCTGGAAGAAGCGGAGTCGGCCCTGACGGAAAAGGATCTCGCGGGGGAGAGGATCCTCGTGACCGCAGGCCCCACCCGCGAACCCCTCGATCCGGTGCGCTTCATCACGAACCACTCTTCGGGAAAGATGGGGTATGCCGTCGCGATCATGGCCAGACGCCGCGGAGCGGACGTCACGCTGATCAGCGGTCCGACGTCCCTTCCCGTGCCCCGGGGCGTGCGATTCATCGCCGTGGAAACCGCCCGCGAAATGCGGGATGCCGTCCTGAAAGAGATGAGAGACGCAACGGCGATCATCAAGGCCGCCGCGGTGGCCGATTACCGTCCCGAGAGTTTCTCCGCGTCCAAGATCAAGAAGAAGGCCGGTCCCATGATGCTGCCCCTGGCCCGGAATCCCGACATCATCGCCGAGGTCGGCGAGAAAAAGGGAAAGAGGGTTCTTGTGGGGTTCGCCGTCGAGACGGACCAGCTCGTGGAATACGCCAAGAAGAAGATGGTCCAGAAGAATATGGATCTCATCGTGGCCAACGACATCACCCAGGCCGGGGCGGGCTTCCAGGCGGAGACGAACATCGTCAAGATCCTCGACCGGGAGGGCGGCGCGGAGGACCTCCCGCTGATGGACAAGAAGAGGGTCGCGGACCGGATCCTGGATCGCGTGAAGATCCTCAGGGAAAAGGGCGTCGGAACGAAGGCACGGTAGAGGTGGAGTCTTGCCGGCGAGAGGGGAGGATTTGAGAGAGGAGATGATCGAACTGATTCGCTCTCTCCGGGACCATATCCGCGAGGGAGCGACCGGCGGTCGGTCGGATCATCTGTTTCTCAGGGGAACCGATCCGCGGCAGAGCAAGAACGTTCGACAGGGTCGTCTCGGCCTCGAGGATGCCGTGGAGGGCCGTTCATCCGATCCCCGGACCCTCGACGATGTCCGGCGCGAACTCGGTGACTGCAAGCGGTGCCCCCTTCACCGGACGAGGAGGAACCTGGTCTTCGGAGAGGGAAGCCCGTCGGCCCGGCTCGTTTTCATCGGGGAGGCGCCGGGTGAGGAAGAAGACCTGCAGGGCAGGCCCTTCGTCGGCCGTGCCGGACAGCTGCTGACGAAGATCATCGGTGCCATGGGGCTCAAGCGGCCCGATGTCTACATCTGCAATATCCTGAAGTGCCGACCGCCGCAGAACCGCAACCCGAGGCAGGAGGAGATGGAGACCTGCGAACCCTTTCTCAGGATGCAGATCGAGGCCATCCGGCCGCGGGTCATCTGCGCACTGGGAACCTTCGCGGCGCGGCGGATCCTTCAGACCGATGCGCCGATCACCGCTCTTCGGGGTCGATTTCACGATTGCCGGGGCATTCCCGTGATGCCGACGTATCACCCGGCCTATCTCCTCAGAAACCCGGACGCCAAGAAACAGGTCTGGGAAGACGTGCAGATGATCATGAAGATGCTTTGAAAGGAGGCTCCGTCGAAGACGATGAAGATGATTTTTACCAGGGGACGACGGTCGGTCCGGCTGGGGTCCGGACTGATCGTTCTGTCCCTGATCGCGGCCCTGTGCAGCCCTTCTTTCGGGGAAGAGGCCAAACCCCGTTTCGATGTCATCGTCATCGATTCGGCCATCACGCCGCCCGTGGCGGAGTATATCATCGCCAACGTCTCGGCATCCGAAAAGGCGGGCTCCGAGGGGCTGATCATCCAGATGGACACGCCGGGGGGGCTCGATCTGGCCATGCGGGACATCATCAAGTCCCTTCTCAACGCCCCGGTTCCGGTGATCGTCTACGTCGCGCCGAAGGGAGCCCGGGCCGCCTCGGCCGGAGCCTTCATCACGATCGCCGCCCACATCGCCGCCATGGCCCCCGGCACGAACATCGGCGCGGCCCACCCTGTGGCGATCGGCGCCGGCAAGATGGACGAAACCATGCTGGAGAAGGTGGAAAGCGACGCCGTGGCCTACGCCAGGAGTATCGCCAAGGAGCGGGGGCGCAATGTCGAATGGATGGAGCAGGCTGTTCGGAAGAGCGCTTCCATCCCTGCCGAGGAGGCCCTGAGCCTGGGGGTCATCGATTTGATCGCCGCCGACCTCAATGAACTTCTGGAGAAAATCGACGGGAAAGACATCCACCTGCCGTCGGGCAAGAAGAAACTGCGGGCCCGGGGCGCCGAACTGAGCAAGAAGACCATGGGCCTGCGGGAGCGGATCCTGATCACGATCAGCAATCCCAACATCGCCTACCTGCTCTTCATCGTAGGCCTCGCGGGGCTCTATTTCGAGTTCGCCCATCCGGGGGTGGTCCTGCCGGGCATCGTCGGCGGCATCTCGCTCATCCTGGCCTTCTTCGCCTTCCAGACGCTTCCGGTCAACTATGCCGGGATTCTCCTGATCCTCTTCGCCGTCATCCTGTTCATCGCGGAGATCAAGGTCATCAGTCACGGGGTGCTTACGATCGGGGGCGTGATCTCCTTCGCCCTCGGGTCGATCATGCTCTTCGAATCGCCCGATCCCGCCCTGCGGGTGTCCTGGGATGTCCTCATCCCGGCCGTCGTCATTACGTCGCTCTTCTTCGCGGGTGTGATCGCCCTGGCCGTCAAGGCGCAGCTCCGGAAACCCATGACGGGTCAGCAGGGGATGATCGGTGAGGAAGCACAGGCCGTGACCGACATCGGGGCCGGAGAGGAGGGCAAGGTCTTTCTCAAGGGGGAATACTGGAAGGCCGTCAGCCCGACGCCGATCAAGAAAGGAAGCCGTGTGAAAGTCGTCGACATCCGGGGGCTCATCTTGGAGGTCGAGTTATCCGGTGAAGAAAAGAAGGGAGGATAAGTCATGTATGCGATTCTGGTATTGGTCGTTCTCGTCGTCATGTTCCTGGCCGCCGCCATCCGGATCCTCAACGAGTATGAAAGGGCCGTGATCTTTCGTCTGGGAAGGGTCCTGGCCACGAAAGGTCCCGGGCTGATCATCCTCATACCCGTCATCGACCGTATGGTCCGGGTGGACATGAGGACGATCGCCATGGACGTGCCGCCCCAGGACGTCATCACGAGGGACAACATCTCCATCAAGGTCAACGCCGTCGTCTACTTCCGCGTCATCGATGCCAACCGGGCGATCATCGAGGTGGAAAATTACCTCTACGCCACCTCCCAGCTGGCGCAGACGACGCTGAGGAGCGTCTGCGGTCAGGTGGAACTCGACGAGATCCTCGCCTCCCGGGAAAAGCTCAACGTCCATCTCCAGGAGATCCTGGACCGGAGCACCGACCCCTGGGGGATCAAGGTCACGCTCGTGGAGGTCAAGCACATCGACCTGCCCGAAGAGATGAAGCGTGCCATGGCGAAACAGGCCGAGGCGGAAAGGGAGCGGAGGGCGAAGGTGATCAGCGCCGAGGGCGAGTACCAGGCGGCCCAACGGCTGACCGACGCGGCGCAGCTCATCTCGACCCAGCCCATCGCCCTGCAGCTGCGGTTCCTCCAGACGCTGGTCCAGATGAGCACGGAGAACAACACGACGACCGTATTCCCCGTACCGATCGATCTTTTCACGCCTTTCCTGAAGCCGAAGGAGTAAAGCAGGCCTTTCGACAGAAGCAGAACCATCCGGAAGAAGGAGGAAAACGTGGAAGAGAGACAGAAGATGCGAATCATCACGGGCGCGATGATCCTGGTGGCCATCGGGGCGCTTTTCCTGCTGGAGGCGGTCGGCCTCTACAAGCTGGAGAAGAGCTGGCCCATCCTGCTGATCGTGGTGGCGATCGGGATCCTCATTCAGCAGCCGAAAGACCTCATCGGCTGGATCATCGGGGCGGCGGGGGTGGCCATTCTCTTCATGAGAAACTGGTACACGGAGATGAGCCAGATGGTCCTGAACGTGATCACGTCCCTGGGGCTCATCGCCCTCGGCGTGTACATCCTGTACCGGGATATGAAAAAGAGGAAAGGATCCTGAGGGCTGATCCGCGACATGAAGAAGAAGCTGCTGTTCATCGCGGACTTCGACGGGACGGTGAGCCCCATGGATGTGGGCTACGAAGTCCTGCAGAGATTCACGGGACAGGGGTGGGAAGAGATCGACCGGGCCTACTGTTCGGGGGAGATCGGTTCGAAGGAGGCCTACTCGAGGATCGCGGCCCTCATCGCAGGGACCCGCGAGGAGATGTTCGAGTATGTCCGTACCCATGCCCGGGTCGACCCCCACTTCGTCCCGTTCCATGCCTTCTGCCGGCAGGAGGGGATCGGGCTTCAGATCCTGTCGGACGGGCTCGATTTCTACATCGACCTCGTGCTGCGGAAGGACGGACTGGGGGACATCCCCTTTTTCTCGAACGTGGCCCGGTTCCGCGGCGGGCGCGGGTTCACCATCGAGTTCCCCGAGGCGAATCCCGACTGCGACAGATGCGGAACCTGCAAGAGCCTGATCCTCGGGAGGCTGAGGGCTTCCTACGACCGCATCGTCTACATCGGCGACGGTTATTCCGATGTCTGCCCGGCGGAAAAAGCCGACGTCGTTTTCGCCAAGGGGATCCTCTACCAGACCTTCCGGAAGAAAGGGCTTTTCTGCATCCCCTATCGTGATTTCGGAGACATCCTGCGGCAGGTCCGACATGACGGGTTCATGACCTCCCTGTGAATCAGCCGAAGCCCCCCTGCAGGAAGCCCCGGGAAGTCTTTCTTCACGGGGTTTCCTGCGGATGAGGAACGAAATGGTGAAGCGACGCTCAGAGAGGGATACCGACGTTCCACAGGCCGCGGACATCCGCTCCGTTTTCGCCGGCCGGCGGAAGTGTGATCTCCTCATCCGGGGGGCGAAGGTGGTGAATCTTTTCTCCGGTCGGTTGGAGGAGCGGCCCGTCGCCGTCCACCGCGGGAGGATCATCGCCTTGGAGGATCTGGCGGCCCGGGAGGTCTTTCGCGCGGGGGGTCTTTACGTGGCGCCGGGCCTCGTGGACAGCCACATCCACATCGAAAGCTCCATGCTGATCCCGGGGGAATTCGCGAGGGCCGTCGTCCAACGGGGGACCACGACCGTTTTCGCCGATCCTCACGAGATCGTCAACGCCCTGGGGGAGAAGGGGTTCCGTTTCATGCTGGAGGCCGCCGAGGGCATCCCCCTGGACATCTTCTATTTGCTTCCATCCTGCGTGCCCGCCACACCCTTCGAAACCGCGGGCGGCGTTTTCACGCCCCGGATGCTGCGGAAGTACCGGAACCACAGCCGGGTCGTGGGCCTGGCGGAGTTCATGAACGTCCCCGGGGTCCTCTCGGGCGAGCGAACCTGTCTGGAGAAGATCCGCCTCTGCCGCGACGGCGTCATCGACGGTCACGCACCGCTGCTCTCGGGGAGTGCCCTTTCCCAGTACATCCTGCAGGGGATGGGATCCGACCATGAGACCACCTCGGCGGCAGAAGGCCGGGAAAAACTGCTCAAGGGGATGTTTCTCTATCTGCGTGAGGGGACCTCGGCGAAGAATCTCCGGGACCTCCTGGCGCTGGTCACCCCGTTTTCCTCCGACCGCTTCGGGTTCGCCTCCGATGACCTCTCCCCGGCGGACATCACCCGTTCGGGCCACATCGACGAGATCCTGCGGAAGGCCGTTCGAGAGGGGATGGAACCTCTCGTGGCGCTGAAGATCGCCTGTCTGAACCCTTTCCGGCGGTTCAGGCTCTATGACCGGGGCGCCGTCGCACCCGGCTACCGGGCGGACCTCGTGCTCTTCGGCGACCTCAGGCGTTTCCCCGTCAAAGGCGTCCTCCGCGCGGGACGGTGGATTTTCAGGGAAGGGCGCTATGAGGCGGACTTCCCGCGCTTCCGGGCGCCGTCTTCCCTTTCGCATTTCGACGTTCCCGACGCGGCGACACTGGAGAGGAAAATCGAGGTGATTCCCCGGGGGCGACATCTGAGGGTCATCCGGCTCGTAGAAAATCAGATCCTCACCGAGAAGGAGGAGATCGCGACGGAGGGACGGCCCCTGGAGCCGAGAAGACTGGGCAGGGCGAAGGTCATCATCGTGGAGAGACACCGGGGGACGGGAAACGTCTGCGTGGGATTCCTGGCGGGTCTGGGGCTCGAGAGGGGGGCTGTCGCATCGACGATCGCGCATGATTCCCACAACGTGATCGCCGCGGGGATGGACGATCGGGACATCCTCGTTGCCGTTGAAGCCTTGAGGAAGACGCGCGGAGGCATCGCGGTGGTGAGCGGCGGGAGGGTCCGTGCACACCTGCCGCTCCCCGTGGGAGGCCTCATGTCGGACCGTCCCTTCGAGGAGGTCGCACACCTGCACGCCTCCCTCGGGAAGGCGGTCAAATCGCTCGGCCGAAGGGTGATCAGTCACCCGTTCATGCACCTGTCCTTCGTGGCGCTGCCGGTCATCCCCCATCTGAGGCTGACGGACCGGGGACTTTTCGATGTCGATCAGTTCCGGTTTGTGCCGCTGACCTTCTGAAACCGAGTCACCGGAACGGGATCCCACGGAAAAAAGCCCTCCTTTCCCGCCAGGAGGGCTTTTTCATCGATCACGTTCCCGGGGTTCCTATCCGAGCTTGCGGAGCAGGTCCTCGGAGACTTCCTTGACGCCGGGGGTGCCGTCGACGCTGATGACCTTCACACGGTCCTTGAAGTAGTTGACGGCGGCCAGCGTCCCCGTTCGGGTGTCGTAATAGATCCCGTGGCGCTTGTCGATCGCCGCCTCGTCCTGGTCGTCGGCGCGGGTGGCAAGGTTGTCGGCGCCGCAGACCCGGCAGACCATCTTGCCGTCTTTCGTCGCCGGCTGGATGGCCTCGATGTAGATGTTGTTCGGATGATTGTTGTCCACGGGGCAGAGTCGCCGGCCCATGATGCGCTTCTTGGCGATGTCACGGGAGAGGACGATCTCGATGACGTAATCGAGCTTCATTTTTTCGTTCTGCAGCGCCTTCCACAGGGCCTCCGCCTGAGCGAGGTTGCGGGGGAATCCGTCGAGAAGCCAGCCGGCCTTGCAGTCGGGTTCCTTCAGCCGCTCGAGGATCATGGGGATGGTGATGTCGTCCGGGACGAGATCGCCGCGGTCGATGAAGGCCTTGGCCTTCTTTCCGAGCTCCGTTCCCTTCTTGATGTTGTCCCGGAAGATCACCCCCGTCTCGATGTGGGGGACACCGTATTTCTTCTGCACGATCGCGCCCTGCGTCCCCTTGCCGCTCCCGTTGGGTCCAAAAATGAGAATATTCATAACCCTGAACTCCTTTCATCGTATCTTCATGCAGCGTCGATCCGTCACCCGACGCCGTCTTAGCGGTTCTCCGCGACGGCCTTGACCTTGGCCGTCAGGTTGAGCAGGAAGGCCCGCGCGTCCTGCTGGATGGCGCCCGTGCCTTCGTAGTCCTCCCGGTAGATCCGCCGGACGACGGCTTCGCGGTCGCCGCCGGCCTCTTTCAGGTAATCCTCGATGCGTCGCCTGAAGACCTCCGTCCGGTCGAGGGATTTCAGGAGATAACCGCGGGCGTCCTCCCCGGTGAAAACGAAGTGATGGGCGATCATCACGATGTCCACGTCCAGTTCGGTCAACTTTTTCAGAGACGCGACGTAATCGCGGTAGCTCGCCAGAAATTCCGGGTGAATGACCCCGCGGCGGTCCGGGACCCCGGCGGCTTCCCCGATGATGAGCCCGCGAAGCCTCGGGATGTAATAGGACAGCCCGTCCCGGGTGTGCCCCGGGGTGGCGATCACCCGGACGTGCCAGCCGTCGCCGAGGTCCAGAACCTCCCCGTCCTGAAGGACCCGGTCAACGGCCAGGGCGTCGAAGGAGACATTCTCCGATCCGATGAGATCGCTGAACTTTTCCTCGTAGTCGCGGCTCAGGCTCTGGATGAGCCGGACGGCGGTCTCCTTCCGGAAGGTTTCCGCCGCCGATGCGCCGGCGGCCACCTTCAGCGTGGGGATGTGCCGCTTCAGGTAAGGCGCACAGCCGGCGTGGTCGAAATGAGAGTGGGTGAGGAAGAGCCAGCCCAGGCGGTGGACATCCCCGAGGTGCTCACGGAGTTCCGCGAGATAGCGGGGTCCCATGAAGGTGATCCCCGCGTCGAAAAGGGCGGGGGTGCCGCTCATCAGAAGCCATGTGGGGATGTCTTTGTCGCCGATCGAATAGAGACCTTCGGTGATCTTCCCTTTTTTTTCCAGGATCATGTCGAGGCTCCGGGCGGGAAAATGCCGGGCGGGCCGTTTCTGGCCCGCCGCAAAGCGGGTGAAGTTTAGTGGAGCGGTTTTTAAAAGTCAAGAAGTATTGCCCCGTCGGGCGAGGCTTTTGATTGACGGCGGCTGTTCCTCTGTGATAGCAGGGACCGTTGAACCGGTGATTTCGGGGAGGACATCATGGCCGTATCGGAGAAAATCGCAAGGACGATCACCCAGCAGTCCTGGATTCGGAAAATGTTCGAGGACGGTCTGCGCCTGAAGAAAGAGTTCGGGGCCGCGAACGTCTTCGATTTCAGCCTGGGAAACCCGAACATCGAGCCGCCGGAGATCTTCCGGGCGGCCCTCCGGGAGGTAGCCGCGGAAGAAAGGCCCGGCGTCCACGCCTACATGCCCAACGCCGGCTTCCCGGAGACCCGGGCCGCCGTCGCCGGATCGATCGGGCGGGAGCAGGGGATCGAGTTGGGCGCCGACCACGTCATCATGACCTGCGGCGCCGCCGGGGCCCTCAATGTCATCCTGAAGACGATTATCGACCCCGGGGACGAGGTGATGATCATGGTCCCCTTCTTCGTGGAGTATCTGGCCTATGTGGACAATCACGGCGGGGTCGTGAAACGGGTCAAGACGAGGAAGGACTTCTCCCTGGACCTGGAGGCCATCGAGGCATCGATCACGGAGCGGACCAAGGCCGTCCTGATCAATTCGCCCAACAACCCCACAGGCCGCGTGTACGACGAGGCGCAGATCCGGGGACTGGCGGAACTTCTTACGCAGAAGGGGAAACAATTGGGCCGGACGATCTACCTCGTGTCGGACGAGCCCTACGACAAGATTGTCTACGACGGTGTCCGGGTCCCGAGCATCCTCCGGGCCTATCGACACAGCATCGTGGCGAACTCCTATTCCAAGACCCTGTCCCTCCCGGGCGAACGGATCGGTTTCATCGCCGTCAATCCCAGGACGGAGAACGTCGAAACCCTGGTCGGCGGACTCATCATGTGCAACCGCATGCTCGGGTTCGTCAACGCCCCCGCGCTCATGCAACGGGTCCTGCCGAAGGTGCTCGGGGCCCGGGTCCGCGTAGAGGATTATCAGAGGAAGCGGGACCTCCTCTGTCGGGGGCTCGCCGAGCGGGGGTACGAGTTCGTGAAACCCGAGGGGGCTTTCTACCTTTTCCCGCGGACCCCGATCGACGATGACGTCGAATTCGTCCGGAGCCTGCAGAAGCACAACATCCTCACCGTTCCCGGCAGCGGCTTCGGGTGTCCCGGCTATTTCCGGATCGCCTACTGCGTGGACGATGCGACGATCGTGAATGCCATGAAGGGCTTCGGCGAAGTGATGCGGCCGTACCGCTGAGGTCGGTCCGTCCGGGCACGGGGAATCCGGGGCGTCAGTGCCGGATCCTGAAATCCCGGAAAGCGCCCGTGAAGGGCTCCTCGATCACCTCGAGGTGATCGACACGGGCTTCCCGGGGCCCCCGCCGGCACCAATCGAGCATCTCGCGGACCCTTTCATCGGAACCTTCAAATACGGCCTCCACCCGGCCGTCCGGGCGGTTGCGCACCCAGCCCGTGACACCGAGGCGGACCGCCTCACGGTGCGTCCTGGCCCTGAAAAAGACGCCCTGCACGAGCCCCGAAATGTAGACGTGCACCCGAGTCATACCGGAAATCGTTGAAAGGCTTGAGGCGCGAGGCTTCAGGATCTTCCAGGCCGGAACTTATTTTTTCCCCTTGTCCCCGATCAGTTTCAGAAAGGCTGCTTCGTCGAGGATCGGCAGGCCCAGCTTCCGCGCCTGTTCGTACTTGGATCCCGGATCCGCTCCCGCCACGACGTAATCGGTTTTCCGGGTGACCGAAGAGGAGACCTTCCCGCCGAGGGACTCCACCAGATCCTTTGCCTGATCCCGGGTGAATCGTTCGAGCCCTCCGGTGAATACGAAGGTCTTGCCCGCCAGGGGGGCTCCTTCCTCCACCTTCCGTTCCTGCGGCCGCACACCGGCCTTGAGCAGTTTCGCGATGATCTTTCGGTTGTGGGGCTCCCGGAAGAAGCCGGCGATGCTCTCGGCGATGACGGGACCGATCCCCTCGACGGACGAAAGTTCCTCGACCGTGGCCGTGGAGACGGCCTCCAGGGTTCCGAAGGTCTTCGCGAGGATCTTGGCCACGTGTTCTCCGACGTGGCGGATTCCGAGGGCGAAGAGGAACCGGTCCAGTGGAGGGTTCCTGGATTGCGCGATGGCCTGTACGAGATTGGTGGCCGACTTCTCGGCGAATCGCTCCAGCCGGAGGAGCTTTTCCTTCGTCAGCGTGTAGAGGTCCGCGGGGTCCTCCACGATCCCCGAGTCCAGCAACTGCGTGACGATCTTGTCCCCGAGTCCGTCGATATCCATGGCGCCGCGGGAGACGAAGTGCTTGATGTTCTCCCGGATCTGGGCGGGGCAAGCGAGGTCGATGCAACGGTGCGCCGTCTCGCCCTCGAGGCGGACGACACGGGATGCGCACTCGGGACATCGTTCGGGCATGCGGAAGGGCTTTTCCTTCCCCGTCCGCGCGGATTCAACGACTTTGACGACCTCGGGGATGACATCCCCCGCCCGCTGGACGATCACCGTGTCGCCGATGCGGATATCCTTCTTTCGCACCTCGTCTTCGTTGTGGAGGGTCGCGCGGCTGACGGTCACCCCGCCCACCTGGACCGGTTCCATGACCGCTACGGGCGTGAGCACACCCGTCCGGCCCACGTTCACGATGATGTCCCGGACCACCGTCGTCGCCTGCGTGGGTGCAAACTTCACGGCCAGGGCCCAGCGGGGGCTCCGCGCGATCGTGCCGAGCCTCGATTGAAGCGGCAGTGAATCGACCTTGATGACGATCCCGTCGATCTCGTAAGGGAGTTTCTCCCGGACCGCCGTCATCCGCCGGTAGTATTCCGTGCAACCCGCGACGCCCCGGACCCGCTTCACCTCGGGGTTGACGGGCAGAGCCCAGCGGGAGAGGCACTGCAGAATCTCCCAGTGGCTTCGAAAGGTCCGGCCGGTCACCTCGCCGACGCCGTAGGCGAAGAGGCGAAGCGGTCTCCGGGCCGTGACACGGGAGTCGAGTTGACGGAGAGACCCGGCTGCGGCGTTCCGCGGGTTGGCGAAGGCCGTTTCACCGCGCTCCAGCCTTCTTCGGTTCAGTCTCCGGAAGGCCTCCGTCTCGAGGTAGACCTCTCCGCGGATTTCGATGCGATCCGGGAAAGGGCCTCCGGCTTCGGCAAGCCGCAACGGCAGGCCGACGATGGTCTTCAGATTCTGGGTGACGTCCTCCCCCGTGAATCCGTCTCCGCGGGTGGCCCCCGCGATGAAAAGCCCCTTTTCGTAGACCAGGTTGACCGCCACTCCCACGCTCTTGGGCTCGGCGACGTAGTCCAGTTCCTCTCTGATCTGGAGGATCCGCCGGATGCGCTCGTCGAAGTCGGAGATTTCCTCTTCCGTGAAGGCATTCGCGAGGCTGAGCATGGGGGTTGAGTGCGTGACGGTCCCGAACTTCTCCAGGGGGGCGCTCCCGACACGCTGGGTCGGGGAGTCCGTCCGGTCGATCTCGGGATGGGCCTCCTCGAGTTCCTGGAGTTCTTTCATCAGGAGGTCGTACTGCGCGTCGGTGATTTCCGGATCGTCGAGCTGGTAATAACGACGGTTGTGATAGTCGATGAGTTTTCGAAGTTCCTGGATCCTTTTGAGGGCCTTGGCCTTTTCCATTATTTGACGATCTTGAGGGGCGGCTTCCCCTTGGGGGGGATGTCCGTGGGCCGGGTATGCTGGGCCTGCAGAATCCGTTCATTGAAGATGTGGTTCTTGACGCGTACGGAATTGATCATGAAGAAGATGATGACCGATCGCTCCCATTCCTTCGTGGGCTCGAACTTCTCCATCTTCTGCTTGTACTTCTCCCAGAGGCTGGTGAGCGACGCCTCGTCGAGGGCCAGGATCTTATCGGCCATTTTTTCCAATGTGGTTTCAAGCATTTGATGACTCCCCATCATCGTGTCGTCACTATAATATGCCTGTCGGGAAAAAGTCAAACGAAAGCTCCTTCGCGCCGGTGGAACGGGCTTTTCCCCCGGAGCGTCCGCCGGTACGCGGTCGAACTGCCAAAAAAGACTTGTCTTTTTGATCTCCCGATATATAATTTCGGGACTTTCGAAGGAGGAACGTCTTGAGGATCGGTGTTCTTTCCGATACCCACCTCAGCGGGTTCAGCGAACGGCTGGCGGAGATCTTTCGAAAGCACCTGCGGGATTGCGACCTGATCCTTCATGCCGGCGACCTGACCAGTCTCGGTGTCCTCGACGTCTTTGAAGGTATCCCCGTGAAGGCCGTTTACGGCAACATGGATCCACCGGAGGTGCGAAAGCGCCTGCCCGAAAAATGCGTCCTCGAAATCGGCGCTCACCGCGTGGGCCTGATCCACGGCTGGGGGTCGCCTTTCGGGATCGAACGGAGAATCCTCAAGGCCTTCGACGAGGTGGATTGCGTGGTGTACGGACACACCCATCAGGCCGCGAATGAACGGAGGGGCCCGGTGCTCTTCTTTAATCCCGGGTCCGCCACGGAGCGATTCTTTACGCTCCAGAACACGATCGGCATCCTCGAGATCGGCGAGCGGATCGAGGGGGAGATCATCCGCGTCTGACCGGACAGGCGCCGGGAAGGCATCGGGAGTGGTTCTTATGAAAAATGTGTCGGCACCCTGGAGGATCCGGTACATCCGTGCGAAAAAGCCCGAGGGGTGCATCTTCTGCAGGGACTCGGGCCTCGACCGATCCCTCCTGGTTCACGAGGGGAAGAGGGCTTTCATTCTCATGAACCGCTTTCCCTACATCAGCGGTCACGTCATGGTGGCGCCCTACCGGCACGTCTCGAATCTCGAGGACCTCGACCGGGGAGAGAGGCTCGAGATGTTCGACCTCATGGAGCTGGCGGTCCGCGCCCTCAAGGGGGCTTACGGTCCCCATGGGTTCAACATCGGGATGAACCTCGGAAGGGCGGCCGGTGCCGGCATCGATGACCATCTCCATCTGCATGTCGTGCCCCGCTGGAGCGGCGATACGAATTTCATGAGCGTCCTGGGAGAGGTCCGGGTGATCCCGGAGGACTTGGGCAAGACCCGGGTGAAATTGAGGAGAAACCTGAAAAAAAACAAGACGGGGGGCCGGAAATGAAATTTCTTTACTTCCTGATGACCATGGCTTTCGTCCTCTTTTTTGTGACCTTTGCCTTTCAGAATCCCGGTGACGTCCACCTCAAGTATTACGGCTACCTGGACCATCTCGTGGCGGTCTACCTGATCGTCTTCATCTCCTTCCTGGCCGGGATCATCGTCGCGGGCCTCCTGGGGATCGTGGAACGCTTCAAGCTGACGATGACGATCAACCGGCTGTACCGGAAGATCGACGACCTCGAGCGACGAAACATGAGCCTGCTCAAAGGCGCTCCTCCGTCCAACGAAACCAAGGCGCTCTGAGCGCGGGACCCCCTCGATGGATGTCCGATTGATCACGGACCGCTCTCTGGGCCGGCTGTCGAGATGGCTGAGGCTACTCGGTTACGACACGGTCTACTACCGGGGTGAGGCGGACCGGACTTTCCTGAGAAAGGCGGAAAAAGAGGGGCGGGTGGTCGTCACGAGGAAACGCGACCTGGCGGGTCGAAGTCACCCCGGTCCGGTGATCATCCTCAGCGAAGATCGCGTCGAGCAACAGATCCGGGAGGTTCTCCGACGGCTTTCCATTCAACCCGATCCCTCTCGTTTCTTCCGTCGCTGTCTCCTCTGCAACGAGGAACTCGAAGAAGTGGACCGTGACCGGGTGGCGGGTCTCGTTCCCATCTATGTCTGGAGGCAAGGCCCGGTTTTCAGGCAGTGCCCCCGGTGCCGGAAGATCTACTGGCCGGGAACGCACCGGGACCGGGCCCTTCAATTTCTCAGGACGCACATTCCCGGTCACTTCCCTTGATTTTCTCCAGGGCGTGTTCCAGGGCCGGCAGGAGGGCCTCAAGGTTTTCCCGCGCCCCCTTCGGGCTTCCGGGTAAATTGATGATCAGGGACTGCCTGCGGATCGCCGCCACCGCGCGGGAGAGCACCGCATGTGGCGTCTGCCGGGAGCTGGATTGCCGCATGGCTTCCGCCATGCCGGGGATCTCCCTGTCCATGACCCGGCGCGTCGCCTCCGGGGTGACGTCGCGGGGGCTCACACCGGTCCCGCCGGTCGTGATGACCAGATCGAGGTTTTCCCGGTCGACGAAATCGACGATCTTCGCGGCGATGAGATCCTCCTCATCAGGGACGATGTCATAGGCGGCGACCTCGATGGGCACGCCGGCGAGCATCTCCGCGATCACCTTGCCGCTCGTGTCCTCCCGTTCACCGCGGGCCCCGCGGTCGCTGACTGTCAGGATGCCTGCCCGGTACAATGCGTTATTCTTCTTTATCTTTCCTGGACTGGGCGATGATCTTCTCTGCGATCGGTGCGGGAACCTCCTCGTAGTGGGAGAAGGTATAGGTAAAGCTCCCGCGCCCGCTCGTGATGGACCGCAGATCCGGCGCGTAGCGCAGGATCTCCGCCAGCGGAACCTGGCCCTTGATGATCTGGTGATGACCCTTCGTGTCCATCCCCATGACCCGTCCCCGGCGGGAGTTCAGATCGCCGATGACGTCCCCCATGTACTCCTCGGGGATCTCGATCTCGATGTTCACGATCGGTTCCAGCAGCGTGGGCTGGCAGGCAAGCACCCCCTTCTTGAAGCCCATGGATGCAGCGATCTTGAAGGCCAGTTCCGAGGAATCCACGGTGTGGTAGGTCCCGTCGAACAGGGCCACCTTGACATCCACCACCGGGTATCCTGCAAGGACACCCTCCGCCATGGCCTCGACGATGCCCTTCTCGACGGCGGGGATGTACTGCCGGGGGACCACCCCGCCCACGATCCGATCCTCGAACTGGAAGCCCGACCCGCGCGGCAGCGGCTCGATCTCGAGCCAGGTGTCGCCGTACTGGCCCCGTCCGCCCGATTGCTTCTTGTATTTTCCCTGGACCTGGGTCTTGCCCTTGATCGTCTCTTTGTAGGGAACCTTGGGAGTGGAGAGGTTGACCTCGACGCCGAACTTGCGCTTCAGTTTCTCGATCGTGGCCTCGATGTGAACCTGGCCCATACCGGAGAGGATGATCTCGCGGGTCTGTTCGTCCCGGTGAACGGTCAGGGTCGGGTCCTCTTCGATCAGACGGTTCAGGGATGCGGTGATCTTTTCCTCGTCGCCCCTCGATTTGGGCTGGACGGCGAAGGAGATGATCGTCGGGGGCACGGAGACCCTGTCATAGACGATGGGGCTCTTTTCGTCGCAGATCGTGTCCCCCGTAACGGTTTCCTTCAACTTCGCCATGGCGGCGATGTCCCCGGGGACCAGGGCGGATTCGGCGGTCCGCTGCCCTTTCCCTTCGAGGAAGAAGATGTTTCCGAACCGCTCACTCACCTTGCGAGTGACATTATAGAAGTTGGAATCGGGGGACAGGATTCCCGAATAGACCCGGAAGAGCGTCAGTCTCCCCGCGTAGGGGTCGGAGATGGTCTTGAACACGAAGCCGGAGAAGGGTTCTTTCTCGTCGGGCATCCGCTGGATTTCCTGGTCCGTGCCCGGCACTTTGCCCCGGACGGCGCCGCGGTCGACCGGGGAGGGAAGGTAGCGGACGATCATATCCATCAGCGGGATGATTCCGATGTTTCTGACGGCCGAACCGCAGGTGGCCGGGATCAGGCTGCCCGACAGGACCCCCTTTCTCAAACCCTGCTGGAGCTCCTCGACGGTGAGTTCGCCGCTTTCCAGGTATTTGTCCATCAGGGCGTCGTCGCACTCGGCGATGTCCTCCACCATCGATTCCCGGGCCTTGCGGACCTCCTCCATCCGGTCCCCCGGAACGTCTTCCGTCTTGAATTTGCCCCGGGGGTCGTCGAAGACGAGGGCCTTCATGTGGATCAGGTCGATCAACCCCCGGAAGGCGTCCTCGGAACCGATGGGAAGGCAGACCGGCGTCGCCTTGCGGCCCAGGGTTTTCTTCACGCTTTCGATGGCGGCCGTGAAGTCCGCCCGCTCCCGGTCCATTTTGTTGATGAAGACGAGACGGGGCAGGCCGAACTCGTCGGCGGATTCCCATACCTTTTCGGTCTGGAACTCGACACCGCCGACGGCGTCGATCACGACCAGGGCGGCGTCCACGACGCGCAGCGCACTGCGGGTCTCCATGGCGAAATTGGCGTCACCGGGAGTGTCGATGATGTTGATCTTGTGCTTCTCCCATTCGATGAAGTTCAGGGCCGAGCTGATCGAGATGCGTCTCTTCTGTTCCTCCGGCTCGAAGTCCATCGAGGACGTTCCGTCATCAACCCGGCCGAGGCGGTCGGTCTTGCCGGAGACGTAGAGCAGGGACTCGCAGAGGGACGTTTTGCCCGTGCCGCCGTGCCCCACGACGGCGACATTCCGCAGCGAAGGGGAGGCATACTTTGCCATAGAGACTCCTTTCAGGGACGTTCCGAAAAATCGTAAAAAGACCGTTTAGCCAACTAATCTTTTGATGTCAAGATCATTTTTGAAATCCTCCGCCCCGCGGTCGGAACGCCGGGATCGACGGCGACTCCGGAGGCCGTCGCCCTTTCCGCAGGCCGCCGCGCGACAATCGTCTTGACAGTTTGACGAGATACCAGTATAAAGCCCTCCACGTTTTTCGACGCGACGGCATCTGTCGAATGTCAGAAGGGAGAAAGGGGACACCGGGATCTTACCTATGGGGAAAATACGTCAGATCAGCAAGATCCTCATCGCCAACCGCGGCGAGATCGCGGTTCGGATCATGAGGACGGCCAAGGAACTGGGGATCGGTTCCGTTGCCGTTTACGAAAAACCCGACAGCGAGGCCTACTTCATCCGTCTGGCCGACGAGGCCATCCTGATCGGCGACGGGCCGCGGAAGGATTATCTCGACATCGAACGGCACATCTGGGCGGCCCGGAAAAGCGGGGCGGACGCCATCCACCCCGGGTATGGGTTCCTGGCCGAAAACCCGGATTTTTCAGCCGCCTGTGAGCGGGCGGGGATCCTCTTCATCGGGCCTCCCCCGGAGGTCATACGGGCTCTCGGCGACAAGGTCGTCGCACGGGAGATGATGAAGAAGGCCGGCATTCCTTTCATCCCGGGCACGGGAAACCTTCCGCCGGGGGACAAGGGGATCCGGGAAGCGATCGCGTTCGGAAAGAAAAACGGCTATCCGATCATGCTGAAGGCCTCCCTCGGTGGAGGGGGTCGGGGCATCCGCAAGGTGGACAGCGAGTCCGACCTCCTGGTGCAGCTGCCGCTGGCCAGGACGGAGGCCCGCTCTGCCTTCGGGGACGAAAGCATCTACATCGAGAAATGCATCACCGCCCCGAGACACGTGGAAATCCAGATCCTGGCCGACCAGAAGGGCAACATCATCCATCTCGGTTCGCGGGACTGTTCGATTCAGCGCAGACATCAGAAGCTCCTTGAAATCGCGCCGGCCGATCTGCCGCCCTCGGTGCGCGAGGCCATGTACGAAGCGGCGATCGCCGCGGCGAGACAGGCCCGGTACGTCAATGCCGGAACGGTGGAATTCCTTGTGGATTCTGAGACGAATGAATTCTGGTTCATGGAGGTCAACACCCGGCTCCAGGTGGAGCATACCGTGACGGAAGAACTGACCGGTGTGGACATCGTGCGGGAACAGATCCGGATCGCCGAGGGGCATGAAATCGACATCCCCGCAGAACGCGTGCAGCTTCACGGGAAGGCCGTTCAGGTCCGGATCAACGCCGAGGATCCGAAGAACAACTTCATGCCGGAGGGCGGCAAAACGGTGGAAGTCTATCAATCCCCGGGCGGCCCCGGGATCCGTCTCGACGGGGTGGTCTACCAGGGCTACACCATCCCCACGGATTATGACTCCCTGATGGTCAAGATGACGGTCCGCGGATTCGACTGGGAACAGACGATCGGCCGGCTCAAGAGGGCGCTCCTCGGGTTTCTGATCGTGGGACCCAAGACGACGATCCCCTTCTACCTGAGCATCTGCGACGAGCCTGATTTCCGGAAGGGGAAGTTCGATACCAGCTACATCGAGACTCATCCGGGGATCTTCGACTACCCGGAAGCGGAACGCGAAATCGCCAAGCTGGCGAAGCTCATTGCCGAGATCCACGTCAAGAAAATCAATCCCTTTGCCTATTAGAAGAGTCGAAAGCCCCGGTCAGCCGGTTGTGGACCGGGGTGATCGCGGGAGAGGGACAGAGGACGATTCGATGAGAAAAGGGAAAGCATCCTTGGAGGAGAGAATCACCCCCCGGGAGATGAAAGAAAAGGGGGTTCGCTCGATCTTGGACAGGATCCGACGATCGAAGGGCTACTATCTGACCAACACGGAGAGGGACCTTTCCCAGTCGGATTTCAAGAACCGGGTCATGCCGCACACGCAGATCCTCGTTGCCGAAGAGCGGAACGCCTGCGGGTATTTTTCCATCGAGATCAGCGGCGGGGCCTCGGTGCATGTCGACATGCTCCGGCGGCAGATCGACCCGATTGAAAAGCTCCAGGTGCTGAGCGCCCTGATGCCCGATACGATGTTTCAGACCCTCTGCCGCGGGATCAATCTCTTCGGATACAGGCCCTACCCGGAAAACGTCATCCGCCTGACTGTGCGTGCCTTTGCCCCTTACGTCCACGTCTGGAGGGTCTTCGACTTTCTGAATTACGTCCCGAACATGGTGCCCGTTTTCGAGGAGGTGAAAGCCGCCGACCGCATCCTGGAGCCCTCCATCTGCTTCTCCACGGGCCCGGAGCACACGGACGCCTACTACGTCAGGAAGGTGGCGGAGATTTTGGATGTCACCGGCCCGGACGTCATCCTCTGTATCAAGAACCACGCGGGACTGGGAACCGCCAAGCGGATCGGGGACCTCGTGAAGGCGATCCTGCGGAAATTCCCCGACCTCATCATCCACTACCACGGACATAACACCGACGGAAACGACATCGGAAGAACCGTGGAGGCCGTCCGCAACGGCGCCAAGATCGTCAACGGGGGAGACCACGCCTTTACGGGTTTTTACGGCCCGCCCCCTCTGCTGACCATTATCGAGACCCTCGAGGATTACGGTCACCGTGCCGTCGGGATCGACAAGCAGGCCGTGATCGACACGTCGAACAAGCTCAGACCGGAGCGGGAGTACTACAAGGACTTCGAATCGCAGTTCCTCGGTTTCGATCCGACCGTGCAGATCCACAAACTCCCGGGCGGGGCCACGGGCTCGAGTTTCGAGCAGGCCGTGAAAGGGGGGTTTTTGCATCTGATGCCGCACATCCTGCAGAACGAACTGCCCCGCGTCCAGGTTGAACTTGGGAACTGGTGGAGCGTGACCCCGGGCTCACAGATCCTCTGGACCACGGCCGTGAACAACATCTTGAAGCCGCCCCGTTACAAATCCGCCAACGACGACCTGAAGAGCCTCATGCTCGGCCGTTACGGCGAGTTTCCTTTCTATCGTCCGGCCGACGAGATCTACGAGGCCGTATTCGGTCCTGACTGGAAGGGGATCCTCGAACGGGAGGGGGGCTACCAGAAGATAGAGGATGTGGATCTGGACATCGAAAGAAGGGTGCTCGAAAAGAGGCTGGAGCGCAAAGCCACGGACAACGAGCTCGTCCTCTATCTCCAGCACCCGAACGACGCCGTCAATTTCTTCAAATTCCAGGAGAAATACGGGAAGACCTGGGTCCTGCCGCCGAAGATCTGGTTCAAGAAGGGAGGCTTCAACCTCGGAGAGACTTTTGAGTTCCCCGACGCCTACGGCAAGCTGCACTCCCTGATCATCGGCCCCCAGCGCAAGACGAGCAGCGGCGATGTGGTCACCTATATCGTCGTCGATCACCACCCCGAACCCATCCTCACCGAGATGGAGCCTGAGGGCGAGAAGGTGATCCGGAAGGCCACCCTGTCCGCGAAGGAGATCGAAGCGCTGGCGCAGGCGGGGGACATCCGCTCCCCGATCAAGGGGACGGTGAATGAGGTTCCCGTTTCCGAAGGGGAGGACGTCCTGGCCGGTCAGGTTCTCGTCACCCTGGAGGCCATGAAGATGCTCAACAACGTCGTCTCCTTGGTCAACGGAAAGATCACCGAGATCCTCGTCTCCCCCGGTGACCAGGTGGATGTGGGTGATCCTCTCGTGGTTCTCAAGAAAGCGCCCGAGGGCTCCGTGGGGAGTCACGACTCGACGAAGAAGCCCTAAGAGGGGCCGTAAACCGGTTGCCCGAGCAAGTCGGGGGACGGTTTTCCGGTTCCTGGCGGTGCATCGGACGCCGTTGAAAAGGGCTTGACTTTTTTCGGTTTTGTGATAGGGAAAAGGCCCATTGACGGCTGATTCGTGCCCCGAACAAGATGACAACCGATGGACACGGAAACGGCCCGTCCCAGAGGGGCGGCCGGACTGACGTGCGGGGTCCGTTCTATTCCGGTTTTCTACTGGGATAGGAAACAGGATACGAAGTCGGTCTAAATTCTTCAGCAGCCAGCCGGCGTACGGTCCAGACCGTCGGAGCAGGACGGTATAGAATTTAGGCCTGCAGTTAACTCCCCCAAAGTTCATCTTTGAGACGAGCTAAAATGCAGAATCATTTCTATACCTTCCTGATCATTCCGCATAAAAGGGGCACCCCGAAGAAGATCACCGCCTCAAGGCGCCTCATCAAAACCCTCCTCTTCTGTTCCGTCGCCCTTTTCATCGTTCTTCTCTATTTCGCCGTCGATTACGCTTCGATCAGGCTCGAGAAGGCCGAAGTTTTGGGTCTCAGGGAACTCACGGAATCCCAGAGGCTCGAGATCGACAGAATGACGGAGAAGATCGGCCAGTTCGAGCGGAAGATGGCGGACCTTCAGCAGTTTGACGAGAAGATCCGTCTTCTCGCCCGGGAGATGAACCAGAAGACGAGGATCGCCCTGAAGCCCTCCACGAGAAAGAATCTTGCCGGGCTGATCGGTGTGGGCGGCCCCATGGCGGAAGGCGAGGCCAGGCCGTCAGGCATCGAGGGGATGAACCAACACATGGACCGCCTGCTGAACGAAGCCGATCTCCAGGAGGAAAGTTTCCGGGACCTCCTCGAGTTCCTGAAGAAGCAGAAATCGATCCTGGCCTATACCCCTTCCCTCTGGCCCGTCCGGGGTTGGGTGACCTCGGAATTCGGCTTCCGGAAATCCCCCTTCTCCGGTCGTCGAGAGTTCCACAGGGGAATGGACATCGCCACGAAACTGGGGAAGGAAGTCGTGGCGCCGGCCGACGGCATCGTCGAAATCGTGGACCGCGAACATGACATGGGCAACACCGTTCAGATTCATCACGCCAACGGCCTGTCCACTTCCTATGGTCATCTGCTCAAAGCCAATGTCCGCAAGGGACAGGTCGTCCGAAAAGGGGACATCATCGGGTATGTCGGCAATTCCGGCCGCAGCACAGGCTCCCATCTCCACTACACGGTTCTGCTCAACGGCGTGCCCGTCAACCCGAGAAAATATTTGCCCTGACTTCCGCTCCCGTCCCTTTACAAATTCCCCTTGACCGTTTATAATACGGTCAGTTTCCGGTGAGGTATCCGCCGGTTTTTTTTTGAGGTTCACCCATGTTCGAGATGCTGAAGAACATCATTGGCAGCAAGAACGAGCGAGAGCTCAAGCGCCTGACACCCCTTCTGGAGGAGATCAACGCCTTTGAACCGGCCCTGCGGAAGTTGAGGGACGCCGATCTCAGGGCGAAGACATCCGATTTCAAGCAGAGGCTTGCCAACGGAGCGACCCTCGAGGACATCCTGACGGAAGCCTTCGCCGTTGCCCGGGAGGCGGCCCGGCGGACGGTGGGAATGAGGCCCTTTGACGTGCAGGTCATCGGGGGGATCGTTCTGCACGAGGGGAAGATCGCGGAGATGAAAACGGGGGAGGGCAAGACCCTGGCCGCCACCATGCCCGTCTATCTCAATGCGCTCACAGGGAAGGGGGTCCACATCGTCACCGTCAACGACTACCTGGCCCGGCGCGACGCCGCGTGGATGGGCCCCATCTACACCTTTCTCGGCCTGACGGTGGGGACCATCGTCCACGGGCTGTCGGACGACGAACGGAGAAGCGCCTACGCCGCCGACGTGACCTACGGGACGAACAATGAATTCGGATTCGATTACCTCCGGGACAACATGAAGTTTTCCCTGGAGCAATACGTGCAGCGGGGGTTCCACTATGCCATCGTGGACGAGGTCGACAGCATTCTCGTCGACGAGGCGAGGACGCCGCTGATCATTTCGGGACCCTCCGAGGAGTCGACGGACAAGTATTACCGGATCAACCAGATCATTCCCTCGCTGAAAAAGGATCGGGACTACACGCTGGACGAGAAATCGCGGACGGTGGCGCTCACCGAGGAAGGTGTGGCACGGGTCGAGGGCCTTCTGAAAGTCAAGAACCTCTATGAGCCGCGGAACATCGAGATCCTCCACCACGTCAATCAGGCCCTCCGCGCGCACACGCTGTTCAAGCGCGACGTGGACTATGTCGTCAAGAACAACGAGGTGATCATCGTCGACGAATTCACGGGACGGCTCATGCCCGGGAGACGTTACAGCGACGGTTTGCATCAGGCGCTGGAGGCCAAGGAACACGTCCGGATCGAGCGCGAGAACCAGACGCTCGCCACCGTGACGTTCCAGAACTATTTCCGCATGTACGAAAAGCTCGCCGGCATGACCGGAACAGCCGACACGGAGGCGGCGGAGTTCCGGGAGATCTACAATCTCGACGTCGTCGTCATCCCGACGAACATGCCCATGATCCGGGAGGATTACCCCGACGTCGTCTACAAGACGGAAAAGGAGAAGTTCAAGGCCGTCATTGAAGAGATCCGGGAACTTCACCGGCAGGGCCGGCCCGTCCTGGTGGGGACCATCTCCATCGAGAAGTCGGAGCATCTCAGCCAGCTCCTCTCCAAGACGGGGATCAAGCATCACGTCCTCAACGCGAAAAATCACGAGCGGGAGGCGGAGATCATCGCCCAGGCCGGCCAAATGGGGGCCGTAACCATTTCGACGAACATGGCGGGTCGCGGGACCGACATCCGGCTCGGGCCCGGTGTCGCGGAAAAGGGCGGCCTGCATATCCTGGGTACGGAACGGCACGAAAGCCGCCGGATCGACAATCAGCTCCGCGGACGGTCGGGCCGTCAGGGGGACATGGGTTCCTCGAGGTTTTACCTCTCCCTCGAAGACGACCTGCTGCGGATCTTCGGCGGGGAGAAAATCTCCTCCATCATGGACCGCATCGGCTTCGAGGAGGGTCAGCCGATCGAGCACGCCCTTCTGTCGAAGGCCATCGAGAACGCCCAGCGCAGGGTCGAGGGACACAATTTCGACATCCGGAAACATCTCCTCGAGTTCGACAACGTCATGAACCGTCAGCGAGAGGTCATCTACGGACAGCGCAGGACGGTGCTCAAGGGCGAGGGACTCTGGACGCTCGTGGAGTCCATGCTGGAGGATGTGGCCGATGATTTGATCGAAACCTACATGGACGAGAAGGTCCATCCCGAAGACTGGGATCTCAAGGGGCTCGAGGACGCCGTCTGGCGCCAGTTCGGTCTGGTCATGCGCTTTTCGCAGATGGCGCAGAACGGCGGAATCAACCGGGAAGGGGCCGGTGAAAAAATCGTCACAGAGGCCCTCGACCACCTGAGGAGAAAGGAGCAGGAGTTCGGACAGCCGCTCATGGATTACATCATGCGGATGATCCTGCTCCAGTCCATCGATTCTCACTGGAAGGATCACCTCCTGTCCATGGATCATCTCAGGGAGGGGATCGGGCTCAGGGGTTACGGCCAGAAAGATCCCGTTCGCGAGTACCAGAAAGAAGGATACGAGATGTTCATGAACATGGTGCAGCGGATCAAGGAGGACTCTCTTCATAAATTGAGCCTGGTGCAGATCCGCAGGGAGGAGGAGGCTGAGGAGATCTACGACCGTTCGACGCGGGACTACGTCTTGAGTCACGCCGAAGAGGGGGCGCCTTCGAAGCCCCGGAAGAAAGAGGGGAAGAAGGTGGGGAGAAACGACCCCTGCCCGTGCGGGAGCGGGAAGAAATACAAGAAATGTTGTGCGAAATAGGCATCAGGCTTCAGGTGAAAGAAAGAGGCTGAAGAAAAATGGCGAAGGGTGGGCGGAATATCGAAGTCCCGGGATTCCTGGCCAGCGGCGTCGCGGCGGGCATCAAGGAGCCGGGGCGAAAAGATTTGGCGCTTTTGTACTCCGAGGTGCCGGCCGTTGCAGCGGGCGTCTTCACGACAAATGCCGTAAAGGCCGCCCCGGTGCTGTTGGACATGCAGAGGATCCGGAAGGGGCGGGCCCAGGCCGTTGTCATCAACAGCGGGAACGCAAACGCCGCCACCGGGAAGCCGGGTTACCGTGACGCCGTGGAGACGGCGAGGGCCGTCGCCCGCCGGATCGGCATACCGGAGGACCTGGTCCTGGTGGCTTCCACGGGGGTCATCGGAAAGCGGCTTCCCCTTAATCGGATCCTCTCCCGGGTCGACCGACTCGTCGAAAGCCTGAAACCCTCGGGGATCGCCGAAGCCGAAGAGGCGATCCTGACAACCGATTCCTTTCCGAAGATCGAGTTCCGGACGGTTTCGCTGGGATCACGCAAGGTGACCCTCTGCGGTATGGCCAAGGGGGCCGGGATGATCGAGCCTCACATGGCGACCATGCTGTCGTTCGTCCTCACCGATGCCGCCGTGCAGGCCGACGGCCTGCGGTCCATGTTGAAGAGGGCCTGTGAACGGACCTTCAACTGCATCAGTGTCGACGGCTGCATGAGCACCAACGACACGGTGATCATCCTCGCGAACGGCATGGCCGGCAACCGGCCGCTTACGGAATCCTCGAGGGGGTTCCGCTTATTTGAAAGGGCTCTCACCGACGTTCTCGAAGCGCTGGCCCGGTCGATCGTGCGGGACGGCGAGGGGGCGACCAAGGTGATCGAAATCTCCGTGACCGGAGCGGCAAGAGACGATCAGGCGCGCCGGGTGGCCTATGCCATCGCCAACTCGAATCTCGTGAAAACCGCGTTTTTCGGCAGGGATCCCAACTGGGGACGGGTGATCGCCGCCATCGGCGCCTCCGGCGTGCCGATCGACACGAAGTCCCTCAAACTTTTCTTCGGCGACCACCTGCTCTTCTGCGGAGGTTCGGGTGTGAGCGCCGGGCCGAAGAAACTCGCCTCCGTAATGGCCCGGGATGACGTGAAGGTCACCGTGAAGATCGGAACAGGTCGGAAATCAGCGAGGATCTGGTGCTCCGATCTTTCCTTCGATTATGTCAGGATCAACGCCCATTATACGACCTGAGCGTGTCTTTTTGTCTTGATCATTCCAGGGGTTTGTGTTATTCGTCGGCGCCAAACACGCACACTTTCTGACGGTCCGGGGCGTGGCTTTTTTTTGAGAGCTGACCGGCCGGATGAGGAAAGTGGTGGATTCAACGCAAGAAAGGAGATTCGTTTATGTCAGCAGTATCCATGAAACTTTTGCTCGAGTCCGGTGTTCACTTCGGACACCAGACCAACAAGTGGAACCCGAAGATGAAACCCTACATCTTCGGGGCGAGAAACGGCATTTACATCATCGACCTGCAGCAGACCGTGGAGATGTTCAAGACGGCCTATCACTTCGTGGCGGACACGGTTTCGGCGGGTGGAGAACTTCTCTTCGTCGGGACGAAGAAGCAGGCGCAGGAGTCCATCCGGGAAGAGGCGGAGCGGTGCGGCATGCCCTATGTGAACTACCGATGGCTCGGCGGCATGCTGACCAACTTCTCGACGATCAAGAAGAGTATCGACCGGCTGAACGAGATCGATGAACTGCTCGGCAGCGAGAAGATCAACCTCTTTCCGAAGAAGGAAGTTCTGAAATTCCAGAAGGAGAGAGACAAACTGGTCAAGGTTCTCGGAGGCATTCGTTACATGCGGGGGTTTCCGGCCGCGGTGTTCGTGGTGGACCCCAAGAAGGAAAGCATCGCCGTTCACGAGGCGAGGAAGCTGAGGATCCCCGTTGTGGCCATCGTGGACACCAACTGCGATCCCGACGAGGTGGACTACATCATCCCCGGGAATGACGACGCCATCCGGGCGATCAAGCTGTTTGCCTCCCGGATCGCCGATGCCGTCCTCGAGGGAAAGAAGCGCCTCGAGGAAAAGGTCCAGGCCGAATCGGACAAGGGGGCTGAAGCGGTCGAGGGCAGGGCGGCCGAGGCGGCGGAGGCCGACGTGCCCGAAAGCGTGGAGACGAAAGACGCGGATTCCGGTGATGTGAATCAGCAGAAGACAGAGGAATCATTCGAACGATAACGGAGGAGAGGAACATTGGACATATCGGCTGAGAAGGTCAAGGAACTGAGGGACAAGACGGGTTCGGGTATCATGGACTGCAAAGAGGCCCTGAAGGCCGCCGGGGGCAACTTCGAAAAGGCCATCGAGTACCTGCGCGAGAAAGGGATGTCGGCGGCCACCAAGAAATCATCACGGGCGACGAAGGAAGGCGCCGTCACTTCCTATATTCACATGGAAGGCAAAGTCGGCGTCATGGTCGAATTGAACTGCGAGACGGATTTCGTCGCAAAGACACAGGATTTCAGGAGTCTCTCGAAAGACATCGCCATGCACATCGCCGCCATGAACCCGCTCTATGTCAGGCCCGAGGATGTCCCCCCTGAAGTGATCGAGCAGGAGAAGGGGATCTACCGGAAACAGGCCCTTGCGGAGGGGAAGCCCGAGAAGATCCTGGATCGAATCATCGACGGGAAGCTCAAGAAATACTATGAGGATGTATGCCTCATGAACCAGCGATTCATCAAAGACCAGGACATGACCATTGAAAAGCTCGTGAAGAACGCCATCGCCAAGACGGGCGAAAACATCGTCATCCGGCGCTTTGTGCGTTATCAGCTCGGGGAATAAACAGCCAAAACAATATGTTGGCGCTTCCCCTTAAAGCGTTTTCTTCGTTTTTCTCCCTATGAAGCCGGCCTTCAAGAGAGTGCTGTTGAAGATCAGCGGAGAGGCCCTGATGGGAAACCGGGCCTTCGGCATCGACCCCGCCATGGTCCGGTACATCGCCGGTGAGATCCAGGGGGTCAACCGGTTGGGCGTCCAGCTCGGCGTGGTCGTCGGCGGTGGAAATATTTTTCGCGGGATCGAATCCGGCGAAAGGGGCATCGAAAGGGCCACGGCGGATTACATGGGGATGCTCGCGACGGTCATCAACAGCCTTGCTCTGCAGGGCGCCCTGGAGGGGATCGGGGTCGACAGCCGCGTGCAGTCCGCCATCGAGATGAGACAGGTCGCAGAGCCCTACATCCGGCGAAGGGCCGTACGGCATCTGGAGAAAGGTCGCGTGGTGATCTTCGCCGCCGGCACCGGCAATCCCTATTTCACCACCGACACGGCGGCATCCCTCCGGGCCGCAGAGATCCAGGCCGAGATGCTCCTGAAAGCGACGAAGGTGGATGGCGTCTACGACCGTGACCCCGTGAAAGACCGCCGGGCGAAGATGTTCCGGAAGATCACCTACACCGATGTCCTGGCCCGAGACCTCCGGGTCATGGATTCGACGGCGATTTCGCTTTGTCGTGAGAACGGAATTCCTGTGAGGGTTTTCAATCTCGGGAAAAAGGGAAACATCCGGGACGCCGTCTGCGGCAAACCCATCGGAACGATCGTCGAGGAATGACACCATGGCAGCGAAAGACAAGATTTTTTCGGAACTCAAAGAGAACATGGAGAAGGGAACCCGATTCCTCGAGAAGTCCCTGAGCAAGATCCGGACGGGCCGGGCGTCCCTTTCCCTTCTGGACGGTATCAAGGTGGAGTACTACGGGACACCGACCCCCCTCAACCAGGTGGCGACCCTATCCATACCGGAGAGCCGTCAGATCCTGATTTCCCCCTGGGATGTCAGTGTCATCGGCGCCATCGAAAAGGCCATTCAGAAGTCCGACCTGGGGCTCGTGCCGGTCAACGACGGCAAGCTCATCCGCATCAACATCCCTCCGCTCACGGAAGAGCGACGCAAAGAGCTGGCCAAGGTCGTGAAAAAGACGGTCGAGGAGGGAAAGGTTGCCCTGCGGAACATCCGCCGCGATGCCAACGAGCAGCTGAAGCAGCTCAAGAAAGCGAACGAGATCTCGGAGGATGAACTCTTCAAGTACCAGGCCGAGGTTCAGAAGATCACCGACGAATACATCAGGAAGTCCGACGAGATCCTCAGCGCTAAAGAAAAGGAGATCATGGAGATCTGAGTTTCGCAACCACGGCTTCCGCAGAAGGGGCCTACGGGCTCCTTCTTTTTTTGAAGGCGCCGGCCAAAGAGCCCTTGCAAAGAGGGGCATGCTGTGGTACTTCAACGAAAAAAGTGAAAAAAAATCAATAAATAGGTCTTATGTCAGCGTCAGTTCGGGGAAACCTGCCCGAGCACATCGCCATCATCATGGACGGCAACGGACGTTGGGCTCAGAAGCACGCCCTCGGCAGGATTGCGGGACACCGGAAAGGATCCGAGGCGGTGCGTCGCGTCGTCCGGTCATGCAGGAAGCTGGGGGTCAAATACCTCACCCTGTATGCCTTTTCATCGGAGAACTGGGCGCGCCCGGCCGAAGAGGTGAACGCCCTCATGAATCTCCTCGTCCGGTACCTCCGTTCGGAGGAGAAGGAACTCCTCGAAAAGGGCATCCGACTGACCACGATCGGGGACATCTCGTCGCTGCCGGATCGGGTGAGAAAAGCCCTGCAGAAGACCATCGACAAGACGGCCGGGAACAGGGCGATGACGCTGGTGCTGGCCCTCAATTACGGCGGCCGGGACGAGATCCTGGAGGCGGTCCGCAGGGTGCTCTCGGACCGAGACCGCGGGAAATGGAAGGCGGGGGACCTGACGCCGGAGCTCTTTTCCTCCTATCTCTACACGGCCGGCATTCCCGATCCGGACCTGCTGATCCGGACGAGCGGGGAATACCGCGTGAGCAACTTTCTCCTGTGGCAGACCGCATACACGGAATTCTTTTTCACCGATGTTCTCTGGCCGGATTTCAATGAAGAGCACCTGATGGAAGCCATTTCGGACTACCAGAGACGGGAGAGGCGATTCGGCCTCACCAGCGAGCAGCTGCAGCACAAAAAGAATGATTAGTTCACATCTCAAGCGGTGGATCACGGCCGTCATCGCCGTCCCGATCCTCTTTTTACTCGTCGTCTACGCTTCCGATTTCGTCTTCGCGCTCTTCGTGACGGCCGTGAGTCTCGGCGGCATGCTCGAGTACAACCGCCTCGTCTTCGCCGACGGCCCCCGCCCGGAAAAGGCGATCACGGTCTGCCTGTCGGTGGTCATTCCCCTGGCCGCTTTTGTCCAGGACGCCCGGCTTGTGCTCGGTGTCCTCGCGATCGGCATGATCGCCGTTGCAGTCTCTTGTCTCGTGAGCAGGGCGAGGTTCGGGGACTTCGACCTTTCCCCCCCGGCCAAGGTCCTTCTCGGCATCCTGTATGTCCCGCTGCTTCTTTCGCACATCATCCCGCTTCGCAACGGGCCGGACGGGGTTTACTGGGTCTTTTTCATCCTCGTCATCGCCTTCGCCGGTGACGTGGCCGCTTTCTACGTCGGTCGGACCTTCGGTCGCCGCAAACTCGCCCCCGTCGTGAGCCCGGGCAAGACCGTCGAGGGCCTCTTCGGCCTTCTGGCGGGGAGCGTGCTCGGGGCAGCCCTGTACCAGCTTTGGGTTTTTCCGCAGATGCCGATGGGACATACCGTGATGATGGCTTTCACAGGATCGCTGACGGGACAGATGGGGGACCTCTTTGAATCGACGATCAAACGTTCCTCGGGCGTGAAGGATTCGGGCATGCTCCTGCCCGGTCACGGGGGGATCCTCGACCGGATCGACTGCCTGTTGTTTATCATCCCCTTGGTGTATTATTACAAGGTCTTCGTGATCACATGAAGAAGATAGCCATCCTCGGCTCAACGGGATCGATCGGTGTAAGCGCACTCGAGGTCGTCGAGAAGAACCCTTCCTCTCTCCGTGTGCTGGGGCTTGCCGCCGGCCGGAATGTGGGACGTCTGAAGGCGCAGGTGGAGAAGTTCCGGCCCGCCGTCGTCGCCGTGATGGATGAAGCCCACGCCGTCGAACTGAAGGAAGGACTCGGGCGGTCCGATCGAACGGAGATTCTCTGGGGGATGGAGGGATACCGGGAGGTGGCGACGCTTTCCGGAACGAGCCTGGTGGTCTCGGCGATCGTCGGCGCGGCGGGGCTCCTTCCCACCCTGGAGGCGATCGAGGCCGGCAAGGACATCGCCCTGGCCAACAAGGAGACCATGGTGATGGCCGGCCGCATCGTCACGGAAAGGGCGCGGAGCCGGGGCGTCCGGATTCTGCCCGTCGACAGCGAGCACAGCGCGATCTTCCAGTGCCTGCAGGGGCATCGCCGGGACGAAGTGGAGAAGATCATCCTCACGGCTTCCGGCGGGCCGTTTCTGGGATATCCGGCGGAGAAAATGGAAACCGTCACCGTCGAGGAGGCCCTCCGGCATCCCAACTGGGTGATGGGGAAAAAGATCACCATCGACTCCGCGACGATGATGAACAAGGGCCTCGAGGTCATCGAAGCCCAATGGCTCTTCGGCGCCGAGATCGACCGGATCGAGGTCCTCATTCACCCGCAGAGCGTCATCCATTCCATGGTCGAATACTCCGACGGTTCGGTGATCGCCCAGCTCGGCGTCCCCGACATGAAAGGGCCGATCGCCTATGCCCTTTTTCACCCCGATCGCTGCCCGGGAGGATTGACCCGACTCGACCTTTTGAGGGTGGCGCGGCTGGAATTTCTCCCGCCGGACTTCGAGCGATTCCCCTGCCTGCGTCTGGCCTACGAGGCGGGGCGGAAGGGAGGGACCATGCCCGCCGTCATGAACGCGGCGAATGAGGTGGCCGTCTGCGCCTTCATCGAAGGGAGGATCGGTTTCATGGATATCCCGGCCGTGATCGGAAAAACGATGGCCCTGCACAGGGTCAGGGAAGCCGCCTCCATCGGGGATGTGATGGAGGCGGACCGGTGGGGCAGGGCCACCGGAGAAAGCATGATACAACAAACAAAGGGGAAATTCTGATGGGAATCAGTGTTCTTTCAGTCGTCGTGCTGCTCGGTGTCTTGATCTTCGTTCACGAATTCGGGCACTTCATCGTGGCCAAGAGCATGGGCGTGGGTGTTCTCAAATTCTCACTCGGTTTCGGCCCCCGGCTCATCGGCAGGCGAGTGGGGGAAACCGAGTACGTCCTGTCCGCCATCCCCCTCGGTGGCTATGTGAAGCTTTTGGGGGAGTCGGAATCCGATGACGTCCCGCCGGAGGATGAAAAGAGGTCCTTTTCGAGGCAGAGTGTCTGGAGAAGGATCGCGATTGTCATCTCCGGGCCGGCCTTCAACTTCCTCTTCGCCATTCTGGCCTTCTCGGTCATCTACATGATCGGCGTTCCCACCCTGACGACGGATGTGGGCGGCGTCCAGTCCGGATCCCCCGCTTTTGCGGCGGGCATCCAGGAGGGGGACCGGATCGTCGCCATCAACGGGAAGACCGTTTCCCGCTGGGGGGATCTGGCCGAGAGCGTCACGAGGAGCGGAGGACGGGAGCTTTCGGTCACGCTGGAGCGAAAGGGGCAGCGCTTCGAGGTCCGGCTGACACCGGAACTCACGGCGGGGAAAAACATCTTCGGGGAGGACGTCGAATCGTACCGGATCGGTGTGAGTTCCTCGTCCAACACCTTCATTGAACGGCAGAATCCCTTCTCGGCCCTCTGGTCGGGCGTCGTCCAGACATGGACGATCACGGAATTGACCCTGCTGAGCATCGTCAAGATGGTGGAAGGCGTGGTCTCTCCCTCGAACCTCGGCGGCCCCATCCTCATCGCGCAGATGGCGGGCGTGCAGGCGAAGAAGGGGGCCATGAACTTCGTGTTTTTCATGGGCCTGCTGAGCGTCAATCTGGGGGTCCTCAATCTCTTCCCCATCCCCGTGCTGGACGGCGGACACCTTTTCTTTTACCTGATCGAGGCCGTCACGGGACGGGAGGTCAACATCAAGTGGCGTGAAAGGGCCCAGCAGGTCGGCTTCGCGATCCTGATCATGCTCATCATCTTCGTCTTCTACAACGATATTCTGAGGCTCTTCGGAGAGTGATGTGATCACCCTCGCCATCGATACCTCGAGCCGCTCCGCCGGTCTGGCGCTCCTGAGGGACGAAGACGTGGTGGCGGAGTGGTTCGTCCGCCTCCGACAGACCCACTCGGAGGACGTGCTCCCCGCCGTCGCGGCCCTCCTGTCCGCGGCGGGGCTGAGTGTCGGGGACGTCCGGCTCTTCGCCGTCACCCATGGCCCCGGATCCTTCACGGGGCTTCGTGTGGGAGTCGGGCTGGTCAAAGGTCTCGCGCTGAGCACGGGAGGAGCCATCGTCGGGGTGTCCACGCTGGATGCACTGGCGCAGAATCTGGCCTTTGCCTCCCACGGGGTCTGTCCCGTCCTGGATGCGAAGAAAGGGCAGATCTACACCTCTCTGTACCGGCCGGGCGGGTCCGGCGGACTCGAGAAGATCGAGCCCGATCAGGCGGTGGAACCTTCCGCCTTTCTGGAGAAAATCACAGAACCCGTCATTTTCCTCGGGGACGGGGTCGCCGCCTACGGCGATCTGATCCGGAAGATGCTCCCCTCCCTCGCTTTTTTCGCTCCGGCGAATTTCCAGTCGGTCAGACCTTCGGCCGTCGCCCTCCTGGCCCTGGAGAGATATCGCAGGGGGGAGAGCGACGACCTGGTGTCCTTCGCGCCACGGTATCTCCGGCGTTCTGAGGCGGAGATCAAGGCCTCCGGTGAAGGCCGTTAGGTTTCGAGACCCTCGGTTTCATCATGAAATTTGTTTTTTTACGGGTGAAAGATTTATGGTATAAGGAAAAACTCTCAAAGAGGGAGGGTTTTCATGGAAAAACCGGATGAACTATTGATTGCCAAACACATTCACCAGGATGATGAACTTCGAAAATCGGTGGAAGAGCACCGGAATTTCGAAAGGGCACTCGAGCAGTTCAACAAGCGCCTCTACCTGACGCCCGAAGAGGAGATGGAAAAGAAAAAACTTCAGAAAATGAAACTTCTGAGCAAGGATAGGATATACCAGATTCTCAACAAATACCGATAGATCGTATCCCTCACGCGAGCGGTTCGAGCAGATCGAGATGCCGGAGAGAAAAAGTCTGATCGTCAAGGAAGGTCTGCCCTTCATATTCGGTACGGCCCTTGCGGGCATTCTTGCGGGTTGGATGGGTTTCAACGCCCTGGCGCTTTTTTGCCTTCTCGCCTCGCTTTTCTGCGCTTTTTTCTTCCGAAACCCCGAGCGTCACGCCCCAGGGGACGAGCGGGTCTACGTCTCGCCTGCGGACGGGAAGGTTCTCCGGGTCGACGACGTGGAGATGAGCGACCCCATCTCGGGCCGCTTCAAGAAAGTCAGCATTTTCATGAATGTTTTCAACGTGCATGTCAACCGCATCCCGTACCCGGGCCGGGTCGAGAAGATCCTGTACCGGGAGGGGAAATTTCTCTCGGCCAACCTGGACAAGGCCTCGGAGGACAACGAGAAGAACGCCGTCATCATCACCCAGGATGACGGTCGGAAGTTCATGACGGTGCAGATCGCCGGACTCATCGCCCGGCGGATCGTCTGCTGGATATCGGAGGGAATGCGTGTGGGCCGAGGTGAGCGTTTCGGGCTGATCTGTTTCGGCTCACGTCTGGAAGTCTTTTTGCCACCCGGTTCGTCTGTCCTCGTCCGGGCGGGACAGCGGGTCAAGGCCGGTGAAACCCCCATAGGATACGACGATGAAAGATAGAAATCGATTCAGAAAAGAGCGGTTTTTCCGGAAGGGCCGTTTTTTCAAAAAAGACAAAATGAAGAAGGGGATCTACATCCTGCCCAATCTCTTTACGACGGCGAGTCTCTTCGCCGGTGTGTACTCCGTGATCTCCTCGATCACCGGTCAGTTCCTCCACGCGGCGGTGGCCATTCCCATCTCGCTCGTCCTCGACGGCCTGGACGGCAGGATCGCCCGGATGACCCGGACCACCTCCAAGTTCGGCGTCGAGTACGACTCCCTGGCGGACCTGGTGGCCTTCGGCGTGGCGCCGGCGGTCCTGGCCTATACCTGGTCGCTGTCGACCTACGGTCGTTGGGGCTGGCTCGTGGCAGCCCTTTTCGTGGCCTGCGGGGCCCTTCGGCTCGCCCGCTTCAATGTCCAGATCGGGGTCATCGACAGCAGGTTCTTCAATGGGCTCGCCATTCCGGCGGCGGCCCTGGTCGTGGCCACGACGGTCATGCTCTATGACTACATCGGCGGCGTGGGGCCCTTCCACCACCCGGCCGTTCTCGGCGGCGTCATCATCCTGGCCCTGCTGATGGTGAGTAACGTCAAGTATTACAGTTTCAAGGATCTCAATCTCTTCAAGCGGGAACCCTTCATGTCCTTCATCGTGCTGGTGCTCCTTTTCATCGTCGTCGTCGCTGAGCCCCAGGTGATGCTCTTCACCTTCGCCGTCAGCTACGCCGTCTCCGGCCCGATCTGGCTGGTTTTCAAACTGCTGAGGGGGATCCGGCACGGCGAGGCCGTGAAGGGCGACATCGGTCACGAGCCGGACAAGCCCGTGACGTAGAAGTGCATCCGGATCTGGGTTCCGGATGATCATCGGATCGGAGGATCGAATTCATCATGCGAAGATATCATGTGGCGGTCGTCGGTGCGACGGGGGCCGTCGGCAACGAGATGCTGTCCATCCTGGAGGAGAGAGATTTCCCCGTCGGGAAGCTCACGCTTCTGGCCTCTGAGCGGTCGCTGGGCAAGGAATTGGAATTCCGCGGGAAATCTCACCCCGTGCAGGTCCTGGGAGAAGATTCTTTCCAGGGGGTTGAAATCGGGCTTTTTTCGGCGGGCGGAAGCGTCAGCCAGAAGTTTGCACCCATCGCGGCGGCGGCCGGGTGCGTCGTCATCGACAACACGAGCGCCTTCCGGTACGAGCCGGACATCCCCCTGGTGGTGCCCGAGGTGAACGCGGAGAAGATCGCTGAATACCGAAACCGCGGGATCATCGCGAATCCCAACTGTTCCACCATCCAGATGGTCGTCGTCCTGAAGCCCATCCATGACGCGGCGAGGATCAAACGGGTGGTCGTCTCCACCTACCAGTCCGTCTCAGGGACCGGGAAGAAGGCCATGGAGGAACTTGCCGAGCAGACAAGGGCGCTCATGAGCTTCCAGGAACCCGTGGTCAAGGTCTATCCCCACCAGATCGCCTTCAACTGCCTCCCGCAGATCGACGTCTTCCTGGAAAACGGCTACACGAAGGAAGAGATGAAGATGGTCTGGGAAACAAAGAAGATCATGGGCGATGATTCGATCGCGGTGACGGCGACGACCATCCGCGTCCCCGTTTTCCGGGCCCATTCGGAGTCGGTGAACATCGAGACAGAGAAAAAGATCACGGCGGCGGAGGCCCGGGCGCTGCTTTCCAGGGCACCGGGGGTCGTGGTCGTCGACAACCCGGCCCAGCGGGAATACCCACTGGCGATCCACGCGGCGGGCAGGGATGAGACCTTCGTCGGCAGGATCCGTGAAGACACCTCCATCCCCAACGGGCTCAACCTGTGGGTCGTTTCGGACAATCTCCGGAAAGGTGCGGCACTGAACGCCATCCAGATCGCAGAAATCCTGATCCGGGATTATTTGAGATAAGGGCTGCACGCCCGGGCATCAGGCTTCAAGGATCACGAGCGACCTGAACGCCCATCCTTTGCTGGTGCCTGACGCCTCAACGAGGACATGCGAATCATCGGAGGCCGGTCAAAAGGTCTGACCCTGCGGGCGCCGAAAGGCCTTCACCTCCGGCCGACCGCCGACCGGGTCAGGGAGTCCGTCTTCAACATCCTGGTTTCTGTGAAAGGCCGGTCCTTCCTTGATCTCTATGCCGGTTCGGGCGGCATGGGTCTCGAGGCGGTGAGTCGCGGAGCCGCCAGGGTGGTGCTTGTCGAGAAAAACCGTTTCTGCGTCGATGCCATACGAAGGAATATCGCCCGGGTCGGACCGGGGGTTCCCTGCGAGGTGATCGGGACGTCCGTGGAGCAAGGGGTGCGGAGGCTCCGGCTCCGGGGCGAGCGTTTCGATATCGTTTTCGCCGACCCGCCCTACGAAAAGGGGGACGTCGAAAAGACGCTGAGTCTGTTGAGACGCGAGCCCATGCTGGCGGACGCCTCAAGCGTTTTCATCCTGCAGCACTCGGCCCGGGAGAGACCGGGAGGGGAACAGGCGCCCTTCGTCCTGATGAGAAGAAACCGTTACGGGGATACGGAAGTTTCATTCTATCGATGGGAGGGGTAAAGGAGGATGACGGAAAGGCTTGCGGTCTATCCGGGGTCTTTTGACCCTATCACGAACGGTCATCTCGACATCATCCGGAGGGGGCTTCGGTTCTTCGACCGGCTCATCGTACTGGTGGCCTACAATCCGAACAAGAGCGGATTGTTTTCCGTCGAGGAACGCATGGAGATGATCAGGTCGGTCGTCGGTTCCGACCCGCGGGTCACGATCGACAGTTTCTCGGGTCTGCTGGTCAACTACGTGAAGGACAAGGGCGCCCAGGTGATCCTCCGGGGGCTCCGGGCGCTCTCGGATTTCGAGTACGAATTCCAGATGGCTCTCATCAATCGCCGGCTGGACCGTGACATCGAGACGGTCTTTCTGATGACGGGATACAAGTGGTTCTACACGAGTTCCAACCTGATCAAGGAGGCCGCCAGCCACGGCGGGTCGGTCCGGGGGCTCGTCCCCGACATCGTCCTCCAGAGGCTGGAGGCCAAGTACGAGGCGCAGTTCCACAGGGGGCGCAGAGAATGAGATTGGCAACGCGAGTCACAAAGATCAAACCGTCACCGACGCTGGCGGTGACCATGCGCGCCAAGGCCCTCCAGGCCCAGGGGCGGGATATCATCGGGTTCGGCGCAGGGGAGCCGGACTTCGATACCCCCGAGAACATCAAGGAGGCGGCCATCCGGGCCATCCGGGAGGGCTTCACGAAGTATACGCCCGTCGGGGGGACCGACGAGTTGAAGGACGCCATCATCACCAAGCTCAAGCGAGACAACGGCCTGGCCTACGAACGGTCCCAGGTGGTGGTTTCCTGCGGTGCGAAGCACACGTTGTACAACATCGCGCAGGCGCTCTTCGAAAAGGGCGACGAGGTGATCATTCCGGCGCCCTACTGGGTTTCCTATCCCGATATCGTGATTCTGGCCGGCGCCCGGCCCGTCATCGTGCCCACGACGGCGGCGTCGGGGTTCAAACTGACGCCGGAGAGGCTCGAGAAGGCGATCCGCAGGAAAACCAAAGCCGTCATCATCAACAGCCCCTCGAACCCGACGGGGGCCGTCTACAGCCTGGAAGAACTGAAGGGGCTGGCGGACGTCATCCTTTCGAAGGGGATTCTGGCGATCTCCGATGATATCTACGAGCGGATCCTCTACGACGGGCTCGAATTCCACAACCTCGCCAACGTCAGTGAGGCGATGAAGGAGCGGTGCATCGTCGTCAACGGCGTCTCGAAGGCGTACGCCATGACGGGCTGGAGGATCGGTTACGCGGCGGGCCCCCCCGACATTATCTCGGCCGTCACGGAGATGCAGAGCCAGAGCACGTCGAACGCGACCTCCATTTCCCAGAAGGCATCGGTGGAAGCCCTGACGGGGGACCAGGGAGAGGTTGACCGGATGACCGCGGAGTTTGAAAGAAGGAGAAACCGGATCGTGGAGGCCCTCAACGATATCCGGGGGATCAGCTGCATGAAGCCCCCGGGCGCTTTTTATGTCTTCCCGCGGGTCTCCCGCCTGTATGGCAGGGGATCGAAAGGAAGAACCATCGCCGACTCCGTCGATCTCTCGGAGTTTCTCCTCGAGGAGGCGGGAGTCGCCGTGGTTCCCGGTTCGGCCTTCGGAAACGACCACCACATCCGCCTTTCCTACGCCACGTCCATGGGGAACATCGAGGAAGGGATTCGCAGGATCAAGGCGGCCGTCGAAGGATTGGCATAAGGGGAGGAAGGTCGCACCATGGGCGGTTTGTTCGGCATCGTTTCAAGGCGGGAATGTTCCAAGGTTCTCTTCTACGGGACGGACTACCACTCCCACCTCGGCACGGAAAACGGCGGGATGGCCATCTGGGGGGAGCGAGGCTTCTTCAACACGATCCACAGCATCAGCCAGGCCCAGTTCAAATCGAAATTCGTGGAGGACTACAAGAAGATGAGCGGGACCCGGGGGATCGGCTCGATCAACAATGACGCCCCCCAGCCCCTCATCATTCGCTCCAAGTTCGGCACCTTCGCCATCGCCGCCACCGGCCTCGTGAACAACAAGGATGACCTCACGCGGGAACTGCTGTCGGCGGGGGTCACGTTCAACGAAATGACCGGGGGAGGCGTCAACACGGTGGAGCTGATCGCCCGTCTGATCAACCAGGGAAACTCCCTGGTCGAAGGGATCACCCGGGTGCAGGCGCTCATCGAGGGTTCCATCTGCATCCTCATCCTCAAAGACGAGGGGATTTACGCCGCCAGGGACCGCTTCGGCCGGTTTCCTCTGGCTCTCGGTGTGAACGAAGACGGAGAGCGTGTCGTCGCCACGGAGGCGAGTTCCTTCCAGAACCTGGGATTCCAGCTCGTCCGCTGCCTGGAGCCCGGGGAGATTGTTCTTCTTTCCACCGATGGGATCCGGGAGCTCTGGAAGGGAAACCCCGAGAAGCAGGTCTGCGCTTTTCTGTGGATCTACACGGGGGATCCCTCTTCGTCCTACGAGGGGATCAGCGTGGAGAAGACGAGGGAACGCTGCGGCAGGGCGCTCGCCAAGGGCGATCATGTCGAGGTCGACATGGTCACCGGCATTCCGGATTCCGGCATCGGCCATGCCATAGGGTACGCCATGGCGTCGGGGATCCCCTACCGCAGGCCGCTCGTGAAATACACCCCGGGTTACGGCCGGAGCTACACGCCGCCGTCGCAGGACATTCGGGATTTAGTAGCCACCATGAAGCTCATTGCGGTGAAAGATGTCATTCAGGGCAGCCGGATGATCGTCTGCGACGATTCGATCGTCCGGGGAACCCAGATCAAGAATTACACGATCCGGAAACTCTGGGACAACGGGGCGAAGGAAATCCACCTCCGCGTCGCCTGCCCGCCGCTGATGTACCCGTGCCGATACGGCGTATCGACCCGGAGCAAGACGGAACTGGCATCCCGCAGGGCCATCCGGGCCCTCGAGGGGAGCGATATCGAGAACGTCGAAGAATACCTGGACGCCCGCACGGAAAAGTACAGGAAGATGGTCGAGTGGATCCGGAAGGACCTGAACATCACTTCCCTCAAATATCTCACGATCGAAGAGATGATTGAAGCCATCGGCCTGCCGGAGAAGGATCTCTGCCTGTATTGCTGGAGGGGTCGGTAGACCTTCCGGAGACGGGAAATTCGGGGCCGCGCGCCCACCTTTCGATTCCATCCGACATCCCCCGATGGGGATCCCTTCTCATCCGTAAGGGATGTCTTCGGACCGTGATCATCCGGTCGGGGGTTCGAAGACCCGGCACCTGCAAAGCCCGGAGCGATGCGAAAGAGATCCCGAGGCATCCAGGACGGCCGTTGCCGTTCGGCCGTCGGGGGGAAAGGGATTGCTTTTGTCCTCTCCCGACCCTATGATAGAAACGGTGAAGGAGCCCATGCACCCGGATACGAGCCCCCTCGGGAAGAAGAGGAAACGGACAAGAGCGCTCTACCTGGGGTCCTTGAAGATCGGCGGCGGAGCGCCCGTGTCGGTCCAGTCGATGACCTCCACGGACACCCGGGATGTCCGGGCGACGATCCGGCAGATCCGGGCACTCGAGTCCTGCGGTTGCGAGATCATCCGGCTGGCCGTACCCGATGAGGAAGCCCTCGAGGCCTTCGGAAGGATCCGGAAGGTCGTGGAGACGCCCCTCGTCGCGGACATCCACTTCCACTACCGGCTCGCCATCGGTGCGCTCGAAAAAGGGGCCCAGGGAATCCGGATCAACCCGGGGAATCTGGCCCGCAGCCGCATCCGTGAAATCGTCAAGGCTGCCGCAGGTTGCGGGGCCGTCATCCGGATCGGCGTGAATTCGGGATCCCTCCAGAAGGAGATCCTCGCCCGCCACGGAGGACCGACCCCCGAGGCGCTCGTGGAGAGCGCCCTGAGCAACATCGCCTTCCTGGAGGACCTGGGATTCACGGCCATCAAGGTCTCTCTCAAGTCCTCCGATGTGCCCACCATGGTCAGGGCCTATCGCCTGGCGTCGAAGAAGACATCCTATCCTCTCCATCTCGGCGTCACGGAGGCGGGCAGCGTCCTCAGCTCGGCCGTCAAATCGTCCGTCGGCATCGGGCTCCTGCTGAGCGAGGGGATCGGCGACACGATCCGGGTCTCCGTCACCGGCGATCCGGTGGACGAGGTGAGGATCGGCTACGGCATCCTGCGGGCCCTGGGCCTGAGACAGAGGGGCCCCGACATCGTCGCCTGCCCGACCTGCGGGCGCTGCGAGGTGGATTTGGCGGGCCTCGTTCACGAGGTCGAAAGGAGGCTCACGGGCATGAGGGAGCCCCTCAAGATCGCCCTCATGGGCTGCGCCGTCAACGGCCCCGGTGAGGCTTCCGAGGCCGATGTCGGGATCGCCGGAGGGAAGGGTTCCGGGCTCCTGTTCAAAAAGGGGAAGGTGGTCCGGAAAGTCCGGGAAAAGGAATTCATATCCGCACTGATGAATGAGATTGAAACGATGATCGCCGAAAGGGGAAGGGAAGATGCGATACTCTGAGATGTTTCTGCCGACCGTGAGGGAGACGCCTTCGGATGCGGAAATCGCGAGCCACCAGCTGATGATCCGGGCCGGGATGATCCGGAAACTCACCACGGGCGTATACTCGGTTTTGCCGCTCGGTTACCGTGTCGTCAAGAAGGTGGAGGAGATCATCCGCGAGGAGATGGATCGCGCCGGTGCCCAGGAGGTCTACCTGCCGGCCGTGCAGCCCGCCGAACTCTGGCAGGAGTCGGGCCGCTGGAACATGTACGGAAAGGAGCTGCTTCGATTCAAGGACCGGCACCAGCGTGACTGCTGCATCGGCCCGACCCACGAGGAGGTCATCACGGACCTGGTGCGGAACGAAATCAAGACCTACCGCCAGCTACCCCGCAACCTCTACCAGATCCAGACGAAATTCAGGGACGAGATCCGGCCCCGTTTCGGGGTGATGCGCTGCCGGGAGTTCGACATGAAGGACGCCTACAGCTTCGACGTGGACGAGCAGGGGGCCGACATCAGCTACCAGAAGATGTACGACGCCTACAGCCGGATCTTCCGCCGCATGGGCCTGAAGTTCCGTGCCGTCGAAGCGGATACGGGCAACATCGGCGGGAGCTTCTCCCACGAGTTCATGGTCATTGCCGATGCGGGGGAGGGGGAGATGGTTTTCTGTTCGAAGTGCCCCTATGCGGCGAACCTGGAGAAGGCCGAGGTGGCCCGGCCCGACAGGGCGGAGGCCGATCCATCCTCCTGGCGTCCTCTCGAAAAGGTTCACACGCCGAATGTGCGCACGATCGAGGAGGTGAGCCGGTTCCTCAAGGTCAAGCCGGAGCAGATCGTGAAGACGCTGATCTTCCAGGCCGACGGCAAACCCGTGGCCGTCCTGATCCGAGGCGACCATGAGGTGAACGAGGCCAAGCTGAGGAGCTTTCTCGGATGTGACGTCCTCGAGATGGCCACGGACGACATTGTGCTGGAGGTGACCGGTTCGCCGAAGGGCTTTGCGGGCGCCATCGGGATCAAGGCGGACATCTACGCCGACTACTCCCTGATGAACATGGTCAACGTCGTCATGGGCGGGAATCAGGAGGACTACCATGTCCGAAACGCCAATTACGGCCGCGATTTCGAGGTCAAGGCCTTCGCCGACCTCCGGGTCATCCAGAAGACCGATCCCTGTCCAAAGTGCGGCAGCCGGCTGCGGTTCGCCCGGGGGATCGAGGTGGGTCACGTCTTCAAGCTGGGAGACAAGTACAGCAGGGCCATGCGGGCGACCTACCTCGACCGGAACGGCAAGGAACAGTACATGGTCATGGGCTGTTACGGCATCGGGATCGGCAGGACCGTCGCGGCCGTCATCGAGCAGCACCACGACGAGCGGGGCATCATCTGGCCCATGTCGGTCGCCCCGTTCCACGTCATCATCGTCCCCGTGAACGTCAACGAAAAGGCGCTGGCGGAAACGGCCGAAAACCTCTATGAGGCCCTCCGCCGCAAGGGCGTCGAGGTGCTGCTGGACGACCGGGACGAGCGGGCCGGCGTCAAGTTCAATGACGCCGACCTCATCGGCATTCCCCTCCGCATCACCGTCGGTCCCAAGCGGCTCGCGGAGGGGGAGGCCGAGGTGATGGTCCGCCGGACGGGGAAGACGAAGTCGATGAAGATCGATCGGATCCCGGCCTATGTCGCGGGGATCGTCAGGAGGGGACTGCGGAAAGGGACATGATCCGGATCACGGACATCCTGGAAAAAGTCCAGCGGTACGCCGAACCGGCCGAGCTCGAGATGATCGAGAAAGCCTACATCTTCTCGGCTTCGGTTCATCAGGGCCAGCTTCGGCTTTCGGGCGAGCCCTACCTGACCCACCCCATGGAGGTGGCGAACGTCCTGGCGGATATGCACATGGACGCCGCCTCCATCGCCACCGGGATCCTCCACGACACCGTCGAGGACACCCTGGCGTCCCTCGAGGAGATCGAGAAGGCCTTCGGGAAGGAAGTGGCCTTCCTCGTCGACGGTCTCACGAAAATCAGCAAGATCACCCTGGCCCGCCAGGAGGAACGGCAGGCGGAGAACTTCCGGAAGATGCTCCTGGCCATGTCCTCGGACATCCGGATCATCCTGGTGCGTCTGGCCGACCGGCTTCACAACATGCGCACGTTACAGTATCAGCCGGAGGACCGTCAGATCTACATCGCCCGTGAAACGCTCGATCTCTATGCTCCGCTCGCCAATCGGCTCGGGATCAACTGGATGAAAACGGAGCTGGAGGACCTCGCCTTCCGGCACCTCCACCCCGTCGAGTACCAGGACCTGGCGCGGCGGATCGCCATGAAGAAGGAGGTCCGCGACAAATACACGAAGGAGATCCGGGAGGTCATCGAAAAGGAGATCCGCAATTACGGCCTGAAGGGGGAAGTCGAAGGGCGGGCCAAGCATTATTACAGCATCTACCGGAAGATGCAGGAGCAGCAGATCGACTTCGACGAAGTGTACGATCTGCTGGCCTTCCGCATCATCCTGGATTCCAACAAGGTGAAGGAGTGCTACGAGGCTTTGAGTGTGGTCCATGCACTGTGGAAGCCCGTCCCGGGCCGTTTCAAGGACTACATCGCCATGCCGAAGGCGAACAATTACCGCTCTTTGCACACGACGGTCATCGGTCCCTATGGAGAACGGGTGGAGATTCAGATCCGGACCCGGGAGATGCATCTGTGGGCCGAATCGGGCATCGCCGCCCACTGGCGTTACAAGGAGGGCGACGCGCTGCAGCGACGGGACGAGGAACAGATCCGCAAACTCCGGGATCTCCTCGAGGTCCAGCAGGACCTGAAGGACCCGAGGGAGTTCATGCGAAACCTGAAGGTCGCCCTTTTCCCGGATGAGGTCTACGTGTTCACCCCGAAAGGGGAGGTGAAGGCATTTCCCAAGGGGGCGACGCCGATCGATTTCGCCTACAGCATCCACACCGACGTGGGAAATCAGTGCATCGGCGCCCGGGTCAACCGCAACCTGGTCCCCCTCAAATACGAACTGCAGAACGGGGATACCGTCGAGATCATCACCCAGGCCGGTCACCATCCCAGCAAGGACTGGCTCAAGTACGCCGTGACCTCCCGGGCCATATCGAAGATCAAGGCCTGGATCAAGACGGAGGAGAGGAACCGCAGCATCGCCCTGGGGCGGGATATCCTCGAAAAGGAGTTCAGGAAGCACCACATGAAGTTCGCCCAGGTCCTCAAGTCCGACGAGCTGAAGAAAATCTGCGAGGAACAGTCCGTCACGGACATCGACGACATCATGGCACTGATCGGCTACGGGAAGGTCTCGGCCCGCGCCATCGTGAACCGCTTTCTCCCCGGGGAAGAGAAACGGGAGGATTCCCTCCCGGAGAAGATCCTCAAGAAGTTCAAGAAACCGGAATCGGCCGGCGTTTCCATCACCGGGATCGACGACATCATGGTCAAGTTCGCCAAGTGCTGCAACCCCCTGCCCGGGGATGAGGTCATCGGGCACATTTCCCGGGGCCGGGGGATGATCGTCCACACGGCCAACTGCCCGATGGTCCAGGACCTCGACCCGGAGAGGCTCCTCGAGGTCCACTGGAACGTCCGGGACAAGCAGACGTACCCCGTTCACACGCGCGTGGTCTGTCACGACAAGAAGGGCCTTCTGGCGGAGCTGAGCGCCAGCATCTCCTCTCTCGACATCAACATCAGCCATGCCACCGTCGACACGACACCGGACCGGATCGCCGTCTGCGAGTTCGATCTCGATGTCCGCGATCTCAAGCATTTCAACGAAGTCGTGGCGGCTCTGAAAAAACTCAAGAGCGTGATCTCCGTGGAAAGGGTGCGGGTCACGGACCTCAAAACGGACAAGAAGAAGATGCACTGAAACGGCGTTGCCCGTTGACAGGCCGCGGGCGGTTGCTGTATAAGCGGCTACTCCACAACCCCGCGAAGGAAGAGCGTTCCGATGAAGAAATCCGTTCGATGGGTCCTGCTGTCCCTCCTCTGGGTGTTCGGGTTGTGCGGCTTCTCGCCGCCCGCCGAGGCGAAGGACCGGGATGGGCGGTACGTCGTGCTGATCGATCCGGCACACGGCGGGCGGGATGACGGCGTGAGGCTCTCCACGGGCCTTTTCGAAAAAGACGTGACCCTGGCCATCGCGCGTCTCGTCGAAAAGGAGTTCGAGGGATCCAAGAAGATCCGGATCCGTCTTTCCCGGATGGGAGACACCGATGTGCCCCGCTCCGACCGGGTCCGGGAGGCCATCAAATCGGAGGCCGATTTGTTCGTCAGCGTCCACATCAATGCCGGGTTCGACCGGGAGTCTTCCGGGTATGAGGTCTATTTCCAGGGGTTCCGGTCGACCGCCTCCGCGAAGGGATCCCCCCCGGGCGCGCCGACGGAAATCGTCAAGGACATGGTGCGGACCCAGCACCTCAACGAAAGCGTCCGCTTTGCCAAGATCCTCCAGTCCCACCTGGACCGGGTCTTCCCCCGGATGGACCGGGGACTTCGTGAAGGACCCATCCTGATTTTGCAGGGTCTCAACATACCGGCCGTCGTCCTGGAGGCGGGTTTCGCGACGAATCCGCAGGACCGCAAAAAACTGTCGGACGACGGGATGCAGCGATTCGTCGCCCATGCCCTGAGCGAATCGATCAAGGAATTCTTTTAGATGAGAGCCGACGGTCGTCATTGGAACGAGATGCGGGAGGTGAAGATTACGGCGGACGTCCTCAGGCATCCCGCAGGATCCGTCGAGATCGCGATGGGAAACACCCGGGTCCTCTGCACCGCTTCCATCGATGAATCGGTACCGCCCTTTCTGAAGAACACCGGAAAGGGGTGGGTCACTGCGGAATACGCCATGATCCCCGGCTCCACCCACGTCCGGACCGTGCGGGAAGCCGTCCGGGGGAGACAGGGCGGCAGAACCCTGGAAATCCAGCGGCTGATCGGCCGATCGCTGCGCGCGGTCACCGATCTCGGCGCTTTCGGCGAACGGACCCTGATCGTCGATTGCGACGTCCTTCAGGCCGATGGGGGCACCCGAAGCGCCGCCATCACCGGCGGCTGCCTCGCCCTGATTCAGGCCTTCCGGAGGATGAAAGCGCAGGGGATCATCGACCGGGTTCCGGTCCGGAGCCTCGTCTCCGCTGTCAGCGTCGGTCTGGTGGGGGGAAGTCTTTTTCTGGATCTCGACTACGCCGAAGATTCCGCGGCGGAGGTGGATATGAATTTCGTCATCACCCGGGAAGGCCTTTTCGTCGAGGTTCAGGGTACCGCGGAAGCCGCGCCTTTCCCGAGGGATCTTCTCGACCGGATGATCGAGCTCGCGCAGCTCGGAAGCGCCTACCTCGCGGCAAAACAGGCGGAAATCGTCGGAGATTGGGAGCGCTGAAGATCGTACTGGCATCCAGAAATCAGGGCAAGATCGATGAGTTCCGATCCATGTTCCGGGACTGCGGCCTCGAGATCCTTTCGCTGGCCGACTTCCCCGGCGTTTCGGACATCCCGGAAGACGGAAAGGACTTCCTCGAGAATGCCCTCATCAAGGCTCGGACCGTTTCGCGGATCACAGGGGAGGCGACGCTCGCCGATGACTCGGGCCTCGAGGTGGAGGCGCTCGGCGGCGCTCCCGGGGTCTACTCGTCCCGTTACGCCGGTCCGGGGGCAGACGACGAAGAGAACATCCGTAAACTCCTTGCGGAGCTCCGGGATGTACCGCTTGAAAGGCGCCGGGCCGCCTTTCGGTGCGTCCTCGTCTTTTTCCGTCCAGATGGAACCTACGAGACTTTCGAAGGACGCTGGCACGGCCGGGTCCTTTTCGAGCCGCGGGGGGATCGGGGATTCGGATATGATCCCGTCTTTGAGGATCCGGAACTCGGCCTGACGGCGGCGGAACTTCCCCCCGAGGTGAAGAATGTCAGGAGCCACCGGGGCAGGGCCTTTGCAAAGTTCAGGGAGTGGATGGATCGAGAAAGGCAAAAGGCGTAAAGCGATATTTTCTCTGAATTCACCCTTAGCCTTTCGCCCTGAGCCATGCGTCGTGTTTTTCATTCGGGGCGTAGCGCAGTCTGGTAGCGCGCCTGCTTTGGGAGCAGGATGTCGGAGGTTCAAATCCTCTCGCCCCGACCATGGACGATGAGGGGGTTGCGGTATATACGCAGCCCCTTTATGATCTTCAGACGAGCAAATCGTTACGAGTTGATCAACAAAAATAGTTCACAATAAACAGGAATGTGATACATAGGCGCATCACATTCACCCCGGAGGTCTCAAAGCATGAAAAAAATCGTCATTTTCTCGTTCCTGTTCCTGTTTTTCGCCGGCATCTGCCACGCGCAGGAAAGCGTGGTCATCAAGGAAAATGCCGTCGGGTTCTGGCATGTGAAGACCATCGAACGGATGGCGGAACTCAAGAAGCAGGGTGACCCTGTGAAGATCGCGGCTTTTGTCACGGCCGTTTTCTCGGACCGCGGAGAGGTTTGGTCGGATCACACGCACCCCAGCGAGTGGCCCATCCGGATGTATCATGCCAAGTTCTTCTACCGAAAAAGCAAAGGGACGGTGATCGAGAAAAAGGGAGATCTGTATCAAGTCCAGACGGATTGCAACATGCCGGGGGCCCGATACGATTTCTGGTTCTTCAAGGAGGACCTCGAGGGGGCGAAATGACCTTTCGCCGCGGAGGACCCATGACATCCAGGGCGGCCGCGCTCGCGCTTTTTTTTATCATGATCCTCGGGTGTACCGGGATACCCGAGGGTCTCGAGGCCGTCGGCGGCTTTGACGTCGACCGTTACCTGGGAAAGTGGTACGAGATCGCGAGGCTCGATCACCCCTTCGAGCGGGGCCTCAGCAACGTCACGGCGGAGTACTCCCGGGGGGCCGGCAACGAAATCCGGGTCTTCAACAGGGGCTTCGATACCGCGAAGGGGGAGTGGCGCGAGATCCGGGGAAGGGCCCGCCTGATCGGTGATCCCGGGACCGGGAGTCTCGAGGTGTCTTTCTTCGGACCTTTCTGGGGAGGATACCACATCATCGCCCTGGACCGTGAAAACTACGCCTACGCCATGGTCACGGGCCCGACCCGGTCGTATCTCTGGATTCTTGCCCGGGACAAGAGGCCGGACGAGCAGGTCGTGGCCGACCTGGTTTCAAGAGCAAGGGTCTGGGGGTTCGAGACGGAAAGGCTGATTTTCGTTGTCCACGACATGCCGGTCATGGACGTGTCGGGCGCCCGAACGCGCGGGCCCGATCCTGACATGAGGGGATGAGACATGCGGAAGAGGCGTACTCGATGGATCGCGCCGGGGCTGGTTCTTCTCGTGGCGGTGATTTCGACGGCCGCCTGCGCCGTCAACCCCGTCAGCGGCCGCCATGAACTCATGCTCGTCAGTGAGGAGGAGGAAGTCAAACTGGGACGACAGACTGATGCCGGCGTCATCCGGGAGTACGGTCTCTACGAAAACCAGCGCCTGACCGGTTACGTCGACGAAATGGGTCAGCGCCTGGGAAAGTTGTCCCACCGCCCCGATCTGGAATGGCACTTCAAGATCCTCGATGCCTCCGTGGTCAACGCCTTCGCCGCACCGGGAGGCTATGTTTACTTCACCCGGGGCATCCTGGCTGCGCTCAACAGCGAGGCCGAACTGGCGGGGGTGATGGGACACGAGATCGGCCACGTCACGGCCCGTCACTCGGCACAGCAGATCAGCAAGGCCCAGATGGCCCAGTTCGGCCTCGTTGGGCTGGACATCGGGCTGAGCGTCCTGGGCATTCCCGGCCTGTCGAGTCTGGCCCAGCTGGGCGTCGGCGTTCTCTTCCTGAAGTTCAGCAGGGACAACGAGCGGGAAGCCGACTCTCTGGGCGTCGAGTATGCCACGAAGGCCGGGTACGACGCTTCCCGGATGGCCGACTTTTTCGAAACCCTTCATCGAATGGACGAGAAGACGGATCGGAGCGGGCTTCCGAGCTGGTTCTCCACGCATCCGAGCCCCGAAGACCGTGAAAATGCCATCCGGAGCCATGCCGAACAGATGCAGCGGTCTTTGGGACTCCGGGAGACAAAGGTCGGCCGCGAGACCTACCTGAAGGTCATTGACGGACTGGTCTATGGGGATGACCCGAGACAGGGATACACGGAAAAGGGCGTATATTACCACCCCGGTCATCGCCTCCAATTTCCCGTTCCGACGGGATGGAAGGTGAACGACACCCCGAGCGCCGTGCAGATGGTCAGCCCGAAAAAGGAAGCCGTGATCCTCTTTTCCGGCACCACCGGGACGACGCATTCCGACGCGGCCCAGAAGTTCGTCACCAAGACCAAGGCCCGCGTCCTGAAGAGCGAGGAGACCCATGTCGGCGGATGGGCGGCCCGGCAAATCATCTCCGATGTGACGAGCCAGAAGGGAACCCTCAGGGTCCTTTCCCTCTTCGTGCAAAAAGAAAAATCCCTGTTCGCTTTTCACGCCATGAGTCCGCAGAAAGCGTATCCCCAGTACGAGCAGGCCTTCCGCGACACCGTCGCCGGGTTTGCTGAATTGAAGGATCCCAAGAAGATCCATGTCCGGCCGGATCGGATCCGCATCCGGGCCGTCCCGAAGGCGGACACCATCGAAAACGCTTTACGGTCGCTCGGTGTTCATGGACCCCGGCTCAAGGAGGTGGTCGTCCTCAACGGCATGGCACCGGGGCAGACCGTTCCCGCCGGCAGCCTGATCAAGGTCGTCGAGTTCGGAAGATTGGATGGTTGAGGGGGTATGACGCCCGGGGGTGGTGGACGGTCTGACGGCGACACGACGGGGTCTACCGGATCCGGATCCGGTCACCGACCTTGACTCCGTTCTTCCGGAACCAACCCCGGTTGACCTCGAGGGCGTAGAGGGCCGGTGCCCGGGACCGGTAGGTTCTCTCCGAAAGGGGTTCCATGGAGTGGATCTCCAGAATCACCCCCTCCGCCGAGATGAAGGCGATGTCCAGCGGGATCGTGGTGTCTTTCATCCAGAAGGAGAGGTGTTGCGGTTTTTCATAGACAAAAAGCATCCCCTCGTCCCAGGGGAGATGATCCCGGTGCATGAGCCCACGGACCTGTGCCTCCAGTGTCAGGGCCATCTCCACCCACAGGGTCGCAGGACCGACCTGGATTTTTTCGACGGCCGCCGCCGCGGCCGGATCAGCCGCGCCGGGACGGAGAAGGGCGGCCAGGACCGCCGCGAGGACGATCCAGCGGATCCGGGAGATTCTCGCCGGAGTTTTACCAGTAGGCATACTCGTAACTCAGGCCCAGGATGATGAATGTGTCGGACTTTTTCTTTCCGTCTTCCGGTTCGCTGTTGTACCTCCAGTCCGCCTGAAAAAATCCCGTAAAATCCTTCCAGAAGGGAACCCGCAGGCCCTGCTCGGTCCTCAGGTAGAAGGACGTCGTGTTGAAATTGTAGTACCCCTCCTGGCGGTGAAAGACCTTCAGCTTCCCGTCGACGATCTCATGCTCCAGATTCGCCCCCCAGCGGCCCGACGCGCCGCTCTTGTCGTCACCGACCATGACGTCTTCATTGTAATAGGAAATGCCGGCCTCGATGTAGAAATTGGTCCTCCGCGTGTCATAGAACTGGTAACCGAGCCCGAGGCCCTGGGTCGCCCGCAGGTTCAGGTTCGCGAAATCGTCCCTCTCGAGAAGCGTCTGGGCATAGCTGTAGACCCGATCTGTCAGAAACAGGTCGTACTTGAGAAACCCCGTTCCATTCCGAACGGCGGTGGTCCCGTCCTTTTCACCGTAGTTGTACTTGGCATCGGCGGTGAAACGATGTTTGCGGGTCCGGATTTCGAGCCGGGTGGCGAGGTTGACGGCCGATGTGTTCGTGTTGCCGTCGGTGTAATTCCCGCCGAGGTTGAAGTAACCCTTGTAGACGGCGGGATTGACGGCCTTCAGTTCCGATAGGGGAAGCTCTTTCGTCCATCCCATTTTTTCATTGTGGAGCTGGAACATGCCGGGACGGGGGCAGGTGATCCTGCCGATCCAGACCTCGTCGTCCTGGAGAACCAGGGTGATTTCCTTTTCGGATGTGACGCATTCGACGTGCTCCCAGTTGATCTCGAGCCTCTTTTCCAGGGCCTCCGTTTCCAGCGTGAGACGTTCCTTCTCGATGCGGATGATCTTCCCGGAATAACGGTCGCCGTTTTTCAGGCGGACTTCGTCGGCCCGGGCGGAGGGGAAAGAAAGCAGGCATGACAGGACTGCCGCGATCACCCCGATCCAGAGTCTTGAGGACATACGCGTTTCCTTCGAGGATGGAAGATGCTGAACCGGTCTGCCGGAGCCGCGGGGGCTCTACCCCTCGGCACCCAGATCGGCCAGGATGGCGCGGAGCTTGTCTTCGACCATCCGGCGCTCGTTCTGGAGACTTTCTGGGGTGGCGGCTTCGAAGCGAAGCACCAGGACGGGCTGCGTGTTCGACGCCCTGACGAGTCCCCAGCCGTCGCGGAAGAGGATGCGAACGCCGTCGGTTTCGATGGTCCGGTAGTCCTTCTGAAAGTGCCTTTTCACCGCTTCCGTGACCTTGAATTTCAGCGAATCGGGGCAGTCGATCCGGATCTCCGGTGTGGTGTACGCCCTGGGGACGTCGGCGAGGAGTTCACTCAATTTTTGACCCGTCTTCGAAAGAATCTCCAGCAGCCGGACGGCCGCGTAGAGGGCGTCGTCGTAGCCGAAATAGCGATCGGCGAAGAACAGATGCCCGCTCATCTCGCCGGCGAGCACCGCCTTTTCCTCCTTCATCTTCCCCTTGATCAGGGAATGTCCGGCCTTCCACATGACGGGTCGTCCGCCGTGTTTCTCGATGTCGTCGTAGAGCCGCTGGGAACACTTGACTTCTCCGATGATGGTGGCGCCGGGCCGTTCCTTCAGAACGAAACGTGAAAACAGCAGAAGGAGTTCGTCCCCCCAGAGGATCTCCCCCCGGTCGTTCACGACACCGATCCGGTCCCCGTCGCCGTCGAAGCCGATGCCGACGTCGGCCTGCTCCCGAAGGACGTGCTCGGTGAGCTCCCGCAGGTTTTCCGGCACGGTGGGATCGGGGAAATGATTCGGGAAACGGCCGTCCAGTTCACAGTACAGAGCCGTGACCCGGCAGCCGAACCGCTCCAGGATCGGCAGGATGAAATGCCCGCCCGTACCGTTTCCGCCGTCGACGACGACCTTGAGCCCCGTCCGGATCTGGACGTCTCCCCGGATGAAGTGCCCGTATGGCCCCGACACGTCCCGCATCTCCGAGGAGCCTTTTCCAGAGACGTAGGATCCGCTCTCCATGATCCTCCGCAGCGCCTGGATGTCCTCTCCGTAGATCGTGTCCGGACCGACGCAGATCTTGAAGCCGTTGAATTCGGGCGGGTTGTGGCTTCCCGTCACCATCACGCCGCCGTCCGTTCCGTAATGGCGGATGGAAAAGTAGAGCATGGGGGTGGCGCAGAGGCCCAGGTCGATGACCTTCAGGCCCGTTGCCATCAGCCCTTCCCTGATGGCCCGGGCGTAGGACTCGGAACTCAGGCGGCAATCCCTGCCGAGCGTCATCGTCCTCACGCCCCTTCCGGCCCCGAAGGTGCCGATGGCTCTGCCGAGATCACGGACCAGATCGAAATCAAGATCCCGTCCGACGACACCCCTGACATCGTATTCCCGAAAGATTTCCGGATTCATGAAGCGTCCCATTTAAAATTTCCGGTTCCATACCACAAAATGATCTCGACCTCAACCGGCGAAGCGTCCTCCCGCTGCAGCGGTCAGGACCCACCGCCGTGCAGGGGGAACAGAAAATATCCTTTTTCCTACTTGACATTTGCGGACCCTTCGTTTATGAATGATCCCACTCAATCCGAGGGAGTGGGATTCGAAATGGATCAGGGCCAGGTCAGATTCTTCGGCTTTTTCGGCTTCTTTAGCGAGGTCTGCCTGGTGCGCTCATGAGATGACCCCCTGATGAATTGAGCCGCGGGCAGACCGGAAAGGGCCCGCGGTTTTTTTCGATTGGAGGCCGCGGACAAAACGCGGCCTTTTTCATTTTCCCGAACAGAGGAGGGACGAACGATGCAGAAGTATCTCTACCGTGTGACCGTGATGGTGGTCACGATCGTTGCGGCGATGGGCCTGTCGGTCCCGGCGCATGCGGCGGATCCGATCAAGGTCGGCGCCGCGATCAACCTCACAGGCCCTGCGTCCACCTGGGGGCAGTTCCACGCCAAGGGGCAGCAGGACTATTTCCGGTATGTCAACGAGGTCAAGGGGGGGGTCGCGGGCAGGAAAATCGAGATGGTCCTCGTCGACACGGCTTACAAGGTGCCCGAGGCCGTCACGGCCGTCCGGAAATTTGCAACCCAGGACCAAGTGGACATGATCGCCACCTGGGGTGCCGGCGAAGGGCTCGCTGCGAAACCCATCGTCCAGAAATACAAGATCCCCACCATCAACTATTCGACGAGTTGGGAGATCCTGGAGGCGCCGGTCGACTATATGTATCTGCCCTTCGGCAGCTACCGCCTCGACTGCTACGCCGTCCTGGAGTACATCCGGGCGACCCACAAAGGTCAGGAAGCGCCGAAGGTGGGGCTGCTGACTTACAACAACGCATACGGCCGCTCCATTCACAAACCCAGCCAGGAGTACGCCGCAAAGATCGGGGTCCGGATCGTCTCCATCGAGGAGTTCCCTCCCAAGACGGTGGACCTCACAACGGAACTCCTGCGACTGAAGAAGGCGGGGGCGGAGTACGTCTTCATGCAGATGCTCCCGGCCACCATCATCACGGCCTTCAAGAGCGCGGACCGCATCGGCTACGACCCTCTTTTCTTCGGTACCTGGACCTCGACGGATCCCGATTTCTTCAAACTGGGAAAGGGGTTGATCCGGAACCGCATGAAAATCCAGTTCCCGGGAGCTCTCCCCTCGGACAAGTCGCAGGGGATGGCCCTCATGCGGGATCTCTGGAAACGATACAGGACGGTGGATCGCTTCGACGCCGCCTACTGGGAAGGAGTCGTCGTGGGCATGATCATGGAAAGGGCCTTCCAACGGGCTCATGAAAAATACGGCAAAATCAACCGGGAGACGATCAACGCGGCCATGGAATCCTTCCAGGAAGAGGATTTCGGAGGCCTCATGCCGAAGATCACCTACACGAAAACCGATCACGAGGGATCTTTCTCGGGGAGGATCGTGCAGGTGAAGGAGGACGGCTCTTTCGTGCCCCGGACTCATTTCTACCGCCCGGGCAAGGAAAAGCTCAAACTGCTGAAGTAGAAGGGACCGGGACGTCATGAAGGCTTTCAGAGGCCGTCCCAGCATCTACGCGGAGACGCTCAACGAGCAGCGAAAGGCCGATCTCCGTGTCCAGGGCTTGACCCTCCGGTTCGGGGGGGTCGTGGCCCTCAGCGCCGTCGACCTGAACGTCTCGACGGGCGAACTCGTCTCCGTCATCGGCCCCAACGGCGCCGGGAAGACCAGCCTTCTCAACTGTATCACGGGGTACTATCGGGCCCAAGAAGGGCGGATTCTCTTCAACGGCGAGGACATCACGAGACTTCACACCCATCGGCTGATCGAGCACGGAATCGGCAGGACCTTCCAGAACATCGAACTCTTCCCGGGCATCACCGTTCTCTCCAACCTGCTGCTGGCCCGCCACATCCATTGCCGGTACCCCCTCGGTCGGGCGGTGCTCTTCTCGAAGAAGGTCCGGCAGGAGGAGGTCCGCCATCGGGAAGTTCTGGAGGAGATCATCGATTTCCTGGAGATCCAGTCGATTCGAAACAAGCCCGTGGGATCTCTCCCCTACGGGCTCCGGAAGCGTGTGGAGTTGGGCCGCGCACTCGCCCTGGAACCGAAACTGCTGATCCTGGACGAGCCCTTCGCGGGGATGAACCTCGAGGAGAAAGAGGACATGGTACGCTTTCTCCTCGAACTCAACGCGTCCTGGCGGCAGACCATGATCCTCGTCGAACACGACATGTCGATCGTGATGAGCATCTCCAAGAGGGTGACGGTCCTCAACTTCGGTGTGAAGATCGCCGAGGGTTCACCGGAAGAGATCCAGTCCGATCCCGAGGTCATCCGGGCCTATCTCGGCGGCAACGGCGGCGCGAGGGCGGGGGAGGGCGTCTGATCCGATGACCACCGCTCAGAAACCGATCAGGATGGAAAGAGAGATACTGGAGTCCTTCGAGCGCCTGACCCTCCCGCAGGTCCTGGCGGCACAGGCACGCAGGATGGACCCTTCCATGGTGGCCATCCGGGAAAAGGCCTACGGCATCTGGAAGAGCTACAACTGGCAGACGTACCTGGATTATGTCCGGCAGACGGCCCTCGGGTTCATCAGCCTCGGTCTTCGCCGCGGTGAGAATATCGGCATTGTCACCAACAACCATCCGGAGTGGCTCTTCACCGAACTGGGGGGCCAGGCGGCGGGCGCCGTCACGATCAACCTTTTCACGTCATCGGTGCCCGAGGAACTGGCGACGGCCCTGGGCCGTATCCGGGCGACCCTCGTCGTCGTGCAGGACCAGGAACAGGTGGACAAGCTCCTCGAGATGAAGGACCGACTCGGCCACATCCGGACGGTCATCTACGTCGATCCCACCGGGATGAGACGCTACGCAGACGACAAATGGCTTCTGGCCTACAGCGGGCTCCTGGACCGGGGCCGAAGGCTCGACCTGGAGGAGCCGGAGAGATTCAATCGGGAATTGGCCCGGGGCAAACCGGGGGACGTGGCCGTCATGATCCAGACCTCCGGCACGACGGGCATCCCGAAACTTGCCATGCTCAGCCACCGGAATTTCACCGCCATGGCCCGCAAATGGCTCGAGACGGCGCCGATCGGGATCGGATCCAACTGGATCTCGATCACGCCGCCGGCCTGGATCGTGGATCAGATGTGGGGGGTCGGGGTATCGCTTGCCGGCGGACTGACCATGAATTTCCCCGAGACCCCGGAGACGGTGGAGGAGGACTTCCGCGAGATCGGACCTTCCACCATCATCACCTCCTCCCGTTTCTGGGAGGATCTGGCGTCGAAGATCCGGGTGCGAATGGATGACGCCGGCCGGTTCAAGAAAACGATCTTTCGCGTGTCCGAAAAGATCGGCCTGAAAGTCGTGGATCTGGAATCCCGCAGGAATCCCGTTCCCTCTCATCTCAGGCTGCTCAAGGGTCTTGCCTCCCATCTGGCCTTCAGGCCCCTTCTCGATCGCGTGGGATGTGCCCGGATGGTCAGCGCCTACACGGGGGGACACCCCATCAGCCCCGAGGTCATCCGGTTCTTCCGGGCGATGGGGCTCAATCTCAAGCAGTGTTACGGTCTGACGGAAGCAGGGGGCATCTTTCAGGTCCAGCCCGACGGGGAGGTCAAGCTCGAAACGGTCGGAAAACCCCTGCCGGGGACGGAAGTGCGCCTGTCCCCCGATCAGGAGGTCCTCGTCAGAAGCGATACGGTCTTCGCTGGTTACTACAACGACTACCAGGCCACCGAAGGGGCCTTTACGAACGGGTGGCTCAAAACCGGCGACGCGGGATACATCGACGAGGACGGTCACCTCCTGATCATCGGAAGAAAGGAAGACATCATCCGCACCAAGCAGGGGGCGGCGTTCTCACCGGATTTCATCGAGACGCGTCTCAAATTCAGTCCCTACATCAAGGAGGCGGTGGTGTTCGGCGAGGGACGGCCTTACCTCACGGCGTTCATCAATATCGACATGGGGAACGTGGGCAACTGGGCGGAAGACCGCATGATCCCCTACACGACCTACACGGACCTCACCCAGCGGCCGGAGGTGGAAAAGCTCATCCTCGGCGAGGTCGAGGCCGTGAACGGACAGCTTCCCGACCCCATGAAGATCCGCAAGTTCATCCTCCTCTACAAACTCCTCGACGCCGACGACGAGGAGTTGACACGGACCGGAAAAGTGCGGCGAAGGTTCGTCTACGGCCTCTACCTCAAGCTCATCGAGGCCATGTACGAAAACAAGGCGTTTCTGGACGTCCGGGGACAGGTCCGGTACCGCGACGGGCAGGTCGGCACGTTGGAGACCCGCGTCCGGGTGATCGAGGTTTCATCATAGGGAGGAGCATGCCCCATGGATTTCTTTGTACAGCTTCTGGTGAACGGCGTCAGCATCGGTTTTCTCTATGGCCTGTCCGCCATGGGTTTCGTGATGATCTACAAAGCGTCGAGTGTCCTCAATTTCGCCCACGGCGAGCTCCTGGCCCTCGGGGCCTTCGTGTTCCTCGCCTTCGTGACGTGGGCACAGCTGCCCGTGGCCGCGGCCTTCGTTCTCACCCTGGCCGGGACGTTCGTTTTCGGTTTCATCATCGAGCGCCTCTTCCTCCGTCCGCTCATCGGCGAGCCCCTCATCGAAATCATCATGCTGACCGTGGGGCTGGCGGCCATGTTCAAAGGGGCGCTTCTTCTGATCTGGGGCGGCAATCTATACACCTATCCGGTCATACTGCCCGAGCATCTCGCATGGAACTGGGGCATCGTCCATGTGCCGGCCGTCTATGTCTCCGCCATTTTCATGGGGGTCATCTTCCTGCTGCTCTTCGGTCTCTTCTTCAAATACTCCTCCCAGGGCATCTACATGCGTTCCGTGGCGGACAACCAGCAGGCGGCGCTGTCCCTGGGGGTCCATGTGAGGCGGGTCTTCGCCCTCTCGTGGGCGATCGCGGCCCTGGTGGCGGGTATCAGCGGGATCATCCTCGGTCTCATCAACGGTATCAACGTCCACGAGCTGAGTTCCATCGGCCTCAAGGTGTTCCCTGTGGTCATCCTCGGCGGTCTCGACAGCATCACCGGGGCCATCATCGGCGGGATCATCATCGGCCTTCTGGAGTCCTTCACGGGTGGGTATCTGTCGCCCTCGCTGAGAGACGTCATTCCCTATGTCGCCCTGGTGGCCATCCTGCTCATCCGGCCTTACGGGCTCTTCGGCCTCGTGGAAATCGAGCGGGTATAGGAGGTTCGATCCGATGTTGCGGAACTTCCGGTTCCATCCCTGTGGAAATTACAGGGACCATTACGAGCAGGAACTGTTCGTCTTCGAGACGGACTTCGGCCGGCTCTGGACGGCCGTCGGGCTCGCCGTGCTCTTCGGCGTCGTTCCCTTCGTGCTGGGGTCCTATCCGCTCTACGTGATCAACATGGTCGGCATCGTCGCCATCGCGGCCCTGGGGCTCAACATCCTCGTGGGCTACACGGGGCTCATCTCCCTGGGGCACGGGGCCTTTTTCGGCGTGGGCGCCTACGCGGCGGCCGTCCTCGCAACGCGATGGGACGTTCCGATCCTGCTGTCGCTCCCCGCCGCGGGCTTCGTGACGGCGCTGACGGGCATGATCTTCGGGTTGCCCTCGGTCCGGCTCAAGGGACTGTATCTCACCATCGCCACTTTGGCCGGCCAGTTCATCATCGAATATATCCTGCTCCGCTGGGAATCTCTCACCAAGGGGACCATGGGCATCGTGCTCCCCGAAGCGAGCGTTCTGGGCTTCACCGTCAGCGGAGACCGGGGCTACTTCTTCCTGATCTACCCCTGCCTCGTTCTGATGACGTGGTTTGCCGTGAACCTCATGAGAACCAAGTTCGGCAGGGCCTTCATCGCCATCCGGGACAACGACCGCGCCGCCGAGGGGATGGGCATCCCGGTTTTCCGCTACAAACTGCTCTCCTTCGGGATCAGCTCCTTCTATGCGGGGCTCGCCGGCGGCCTTTTCGCCTACTACATGATCAGCATTACGACGGAACCCTTCAATCTCATGCTCTCCGTCGAGTACATCGCCGTGATCATCATCGGCGGCCTCGGGAGCATCCCGGGGACACTTTTCGGGGCCGTCTTCATCACGGGGCTGAACGAGGCGTTGCGGTGGTTGACGGACTGGCTCATCAATGTGGGGGGGATCACGGGGGTCGAGCTCACCCTGGCCCCTCTGAGGGAGTTCGCCTTTGGGCTCGCGATCGTGCTGTTTATCCTCCTGGAGCCGAAAGGCCTGGCGGAGATCTGGCGGATCATCCGGTCGAGCTTCCGGCTCTGGCCCTTTTCCTATTGAGGTGTCGCAATGACCAACGGCGTTCTTCTCCAGATCAACAACATCAGCGTGGTCTATTCGGACGTGATCCAGGTGCTGAAGGGCGTCTCACTTTCCGTCGCGGAAAAGAGCATCACCTCGCTCCTCGGAAGCAACGGCGCCGGGAAGAGCACCACGCTCAAGGCGATCTCGGGGCTTTTGAAGCCCGAAAACGGGAAGGTCACCGAAGGCTCCATCCTCTACGACGGGGCGGAGATCCATAATCTGCCGCCCGAGACGATCACCCGTCGTGGGATCATCCAGGTTCTAGAGGGTCGTCAGCCCTTCAAATACCTCACCATCGAGGAGAACCTCCGCGTGGGAACGGCCACCCGCTTCGGGAAGCCCTACCGTCAGGACCTCGAACTGGTCTACACCTATTTCCCCGTCCTGGTGAAACGAAGGAAGACCCTTGCGGGATACTGCAGCGGCGGGGAACTCCAGATGCTCGTCATCGGCCGCGCCCTCATGGCCCACCCGAGGCTCCTCCTCCTCGACGAACCCTCCCTGGGGCTCGCACCGATGGTGGTGCAGGAAATCTTCCGGATCATCCGGCGCATCAACGAAGAGCAGGGAACGACGATCATCCTCGTCGAGCAGAACGCCGGCATGGCCCTGGAGATCGCCCATTACGGGTACGTCATGGAAAACGGCAAGATCGTCATGGAGGGCCGTGCCGGCGATCTCCGGGAAAACCCCGATGTCAAGGAATTTTACCTCGGCATGGGTGCCGCCGGGACGGCGAAATCTTACCAGGACGTGAAGTCCTACAAACGAAGAAAGCGCTGGCTCTAAAGAGTCCATTTCGTCTGTCTCGTCTATTTGGTCTTTTTGGTCCTGTCTGTCTTTTGTTACTTCTCGGTGACCGAACAGACCGCAGAGACGGAAGAGACCGGAGAGACCCGAACGGCGCGACAGGGAGGCTTCAATGGCAAAAAGAGGGACCCGGCAGGTGCTCTACGACGAAAAAGAGGGAAGGGCGATCTCGCGGAGAAAGCGGGAGATGGACAGGAAAATCGCCCGGATGGTCCGTAGGGCATACGAAAGATCGACGCGCGTCCGGCGGATGCTCGATGAGCGGAAGATCGATCCTCTGAAGATCCGTTCCGTCGCGGACCTGGAAAACCTCCCCCTCATTACCCGGGCGAGACTCATCGAGATGCAAATGGAAAAGACCCCTTACGGCGGATTCGAAAACCCGCGAGCCGCCGTCGACCGGATCTTCGTCTCGCCGGGGCCCGTCTACGAACCCCACCTTCCGGAAACCGACCCTCTCTGGGCCCGGGCTTACTGGGCCGCGGGGTTCAGGCCGGGCGACGTGGTGCTGAACGCCTTTTCCTACCACCTCGTCGCCGCCGGTCTGACCTTCCATGGCGGCCTCCGCCGCGTGGGGGCAACGGTCGTTCCGTCGGGTACGGCCAGCAGCGACATCCAGGTCCAACTCATCCGTGACCTCCAGGTCACCGGTTATACGGGAACGCCCAGCTTTCTCGCAGCGATCCTGAAACGCGCCGAGGAGCTGGGACACGACCTCCGGAGGGACTCCCGGCTCCGAAGGGCCTGCTTCGCCGCCGAGCCCCTGGAGGCTTCTCTCCGGTCCCGATTCGAAGAGGAGTACGGTATCGACACTTACCAGATGTACGGCGCCACGGAGGTGGGCGATGTGGCCTACGAGTGCGGGGAGAAAAAAGGATGGCACATCTGTGAAGAGGTCATCGTGGAGATCGTCGACCCGGGCACGGGAAGATCCGTGCCGCCTGGGACACTAGGGGAGGTCGTCGTGACCCGGCCCAACGATCTCTTCTATCTGATTCGTTTCGCCACCGGGGATCTCTCCTCTCTCATCGAGGAACCCTGTCCCTGCGGCCGAAGCTCTTACCGGCTGAGCGGCATCGCCGGGAGGATCGGGGACGCCGTCAAGGTCCGCGGCATGTTTGTCGCCCCGAGTCAGCTGAAGAAACTCAGCGATCGGCTGCCGGGGATTCGGTTCCAGTTGGAGGTCGATCGGAGGGCCGATCGGGACATCCTGACCGTGCGGATGGAGAGAGGAGCCGATGAGCCGGCAAGGACGGCCGCCTTCGAAAAGGCCTTCCGTGACCTCTGCGGTCTGCGTATCGACGGGTGGATCTGGTCGGATCCGGGGACCCTGGTCGGTGAGCTCATCAAGGATCTTCGTCCGGGGAAGTCAACATCGGGGGGATAAACAAATCCCTTCAAATCCAAATATTTATTTCAACACAGCAAGAATTTCCTTGAGATCCGGTACCTGCCGGATCGGGTAGATCTTCACGAAGAGGATTCCCCCTTTCTCCCCGACGATGATGTTGCAACGTTCCGAAAAACCGTTTTCATCCCGAAAGACGTTGAATGAACGGGCCACGGCGCCGTGCGGCCAGAAATCGGAAAGAAGCCTCGTCCGCCTCAGCCCAAGACTTTCCGCCCAGGCCTTCTTGCAGGGGACGCTGTCGATGCTGACGCCGACGGCCACCGTGTTCAATGCATCGAACCGGTCGGCCTTCTCTTCGAGGTCCTGCATCTGCATCGCGCAGATCGGCGTCCAGGCGAGGGGATGGAAAGACAGCAGAACCTTCTTGCCGGCATGATCCGATAGGCGAAAGACCTGGCCGTTGTGATCATTCAGGGTGAACTCCTTCGCCGTGTCCTTCAAGGCGGGTCCCTTCGCTTCGGCCATTGCGTCTGTCCTTTCTCCCTGCCCGGGGTTGCGTTCAACCGCCGTCGACCATCAGGCGCTCCTTCTTCCGGTACCAGGCTTCGGGGCTGACATAGAACTCCTCCGTGTCCTTGAGAGAGAGATAATGTTCCCGCTCGATCTTGGACAGGAGATCGAAAAAAGACCTTTCGTTCGCATCGGTCGAGGCATCGCGAAGCTTCGCGTAGTAGTGCTCCCCTTTGGCCTCAAAGTCCAGGGCGACACGGATGGCCTGGAGGTCGTCGTCGTCACCCGCCGGGGCCTTGTCCACCTTCTTCACCACGTCCTTCAGGACGTCTTTGACGGCCGAACCCTTGACGGTCAGCGGGAGCGATTCAGGCCACTTTCCCTGTTTCTGCCAGGCTTGATGCAGTTCCTTCAACCGCTCGTAGTGCTCGAGCTCGTCGTCGGCGATCTGCTGGAACATGGCTTTCCCGAGTGGGTTCTTGGTCCGTTTCGCGTTCTTGAGGTAAAACTCCCGTTCCGTCATTTCGTTTTTCAGGGCGATTTCGATCGCGCTCAGCCGTTCTTCTTTTTTCATCTGTTCTCTCCCTTTCGATCGTATCCCACGGGTGATCCTCCGTCCATCCGCAGAACCTTGCCTCGTTTCTTACACCAAGTGGATCCACCCTTCAAGCAGCGATTTTGCGCATCAGCAACGCCGCGATGCCCCGGGGGCTCGGCCGGGTCCGGGAATTTCCTTGTCAAATCCCTCCCTCTCGTGTATGGAAGGCCCTGATACCGATGAGCTTGCGAGTCGGATACTCCCTCGCCATGATCCGGAAGATGATCTACGCCGTCTCCATTCTTGTCTTTGCCGCAATGGTCGTTCTCCTTTATCCCGTCGTGAAGATCAAGATGGGCTCCTCCGTCCATCCCTCCCGCGTCGACACCTTCACCGATGTCGAGGTCAAGCGGCTCTACGAGCACGTCGAACACCTCAGCGTCCGTATCGGCTCCCGGAGTTTCTACGAGTACGACCGGCTGACCCGGGCGTCGGAGTATATCCGCGGGACATTGGAAGACCTGGGATTACCCTACGCCCTGCAGAGTTACGAATACAAAGGGAAGATCTTCAGCAACATCATCATGGAGCTGCCGGGCCTGAACGCCGGCAACGGTAGCATCGTCATCGGCGCCCATTACGACACCGTGTACGGCACACCCGGTGCCGACGACAATGCGAGCGCCGTCGCCGTTCTCCTCGAACTCTGCCGGCTCCTGCGAGGTCACCGGCCGATCCGCACGCTCCGGTTCGTCTTCTTCACGCTGGAGGAGCCCCCGCTTTTCAGGTCGAGTTACCAGGGCAGTTATGTCTACGCACAGCATCTCAAAGAGACGCAACAAGACGTTCACGCCATGATCTGCCTCGAGATGGTTGGCTACTTCAGCGATGAGGAGGGCGGCCAGGCCTTTCCACTGCCCGGTATGAATCTTCTTTATCCCACCCGGCCTCACTTCATCGGCGTCGTCGGCAATCTCCAGTCGAGGAGCCTGGTCGAGCAGGTCCGGGATTCCATCCGCAAAGGATCGACGATTCCCGTGGAGGGGATCGCGACCCTTGCCTATGTGCCCGGGGTCGATTTCTCGGACCACAGGTCCTTCTGGAAAATGGGGTATCCCGCCGTCATGGTGACCGACACGGCCTTCTACCGGAACCCCAATTACCACACGGACCAGGACCGGATCGACACCCTCGATTTCGAGAAAATGGCCGGTCTGCTCAAAGGGTTGGTCCAGGCGTCCGTCGATCTCGCAGGGACGGCACCGGATCCGCGGTAAGGTCAACCGCCCGCCAGCTGGGGGAACGCCGTGTTGACGTAGAGATACTCCACCTTCTCCTTGTGCTTGAGTTCCTCCTTGGCCATCCGGAGCAGGAGATCCTTGACCTCACCGGCGGGGTGAAGGTCCGCGAGGCCCTTGTAAAAATCATGGGCGTGCTGCTCCCGGAAGGCGGCCACCAGGTAGGCGTCCTTCGTCTTCATGTCTTTCCGCGGGTCCGGGGCTTCCAGGTGTGCGACCACCTTGTAGTCCACGGGGTCGCTCATGGCCAGTCCCCCGACATAACACCCGCCCTGACGAAACTTTTCCAGGAACTCCTTGTGCTTTTTCTCCTCACCGGCGAGGAAGCGAAGCGTTTCCTTCGCCTCCTTGTCCTCCACGAGACCGGCGAGTTCCATGTAGAAAGCAAAGGCCTCTTCCTCTTTCTTGATCGCGACGTCCACCGCCTCAACGAGTTTTTCGCACGTCATTCCTCCGCCTCCGTATACCCTGTTTGATGTTCGTTCCTCCGCCTCCGTCCAGAGGTCAACTTCGAAACGTCCAGAAGAGGGAGCGTGCCGAAAGGACCCTGCGACCAGACCGTCGTTCAGGCCGTTGCGGCCGCCATATCCTTCATCTTGAGTTGGATGGACGAGGCGCCGTTCCAATAGTTGATCTGGGGTGTGAAGGCAATGTCCATGGAGGCCCCGCCGACGAGGTCGATGATGTGACCCTTGTTGAACCATATGGAATTGCAGGACACCCCGTTTCCGAGGATCTTCATCCGGAGGTGTTTGTTGCCCACGATGGAGGGTGAGGCAATCTGCACGTTCCGGACACAAATGACCGGTTCCGGGTTCATGTGACCGAAGGGGGCCAGCCCCTCCAGCTGGGACAGGAAGTCATAGGTGACCTCGTCCAGGGAACAGAAGGCATCGATCACGGTCTGGGGCGTCAGGCCGGTGACGGGCAGTTCCTTTCGGATGATCTCGTCGAGCAGGACCGTGAACTTTTCGATGTTCTCCTCACGGATCGATATCCCGGCGGCGTAACGGTGGCCGCCGAAAGAAAGGAGCAGGGACTCGCACTCTTTCAACCCCCGGTAGAGATTGAACTCCGTGATGCTGCGCCCCGACCCCTTGCCGACTCCGTTCTTGAGGCTGATGAGGATCGTCGGCCGGTAGAAGCGATCCACGATGCGGGAGGCGACGATGCCGATCACGCCGGGATGCCAATCGGGAGAGGAGAAGACCAGGGCGCCACGCCCCGGGAGGTCTCCGGTCGAGGCGATCCGGGAATGAATGTCATCGAGGATGGCCTTCTCCATCCTCTGGCGTTCGCGGTTGTAGGATTCCAGCCGAGCGGCGATCTCCGACGCCTCGTCGGCATCGCGGCTGAGCAGGAGTCTCACGGCCTCCCGGGGGGAGCCGATGCGGCCGGCGGCGTTGATCCGGGGAATCAGGGAAAAGGAGGCCGTGCCCGCGTCGATCACGCTGCTGCCGAGGCCCGCCGACTCCCTCAACGCCTTGAGACCCACCCGCGGGTTCTCATTGATGATGTCCAGCCCGATCTTCGTCAGGATTCGGTTCTCGTCGATGAGGGGGACGATGTCTCCGATGGTTCCCAGCGCCACGAGGTCGAGATACTCCCTGAGGTTCGGGTAGGGCCGCCGCTGCCAGAATCCCGCGTGACGGAGGCGACCCCGCAGGGCGATCATGAAATTGAAGACGATGCCCACACCGGCCAGCTGCTTGAACGGGAAGGGGCAATCCCGACGGTTGGGGTTGATCACCGCAACGGCTGCGGGGATTTCGTCCGGAATTTCGTGGTGGTCGAGGATCACGGTGTCGATGCCGAGCGACCGGGCATAGGCGACCTCGTCATGATCGGAGGTGCCGCAATCCACCGTGATGACCAGCCGGACGCCTTCCCGGGCCAGCTGGTCAATGGCTTCCCGGTTGAGGCCGTATCCCTCGTCGACCCGGTCAGGGATGTAGTGGATGGTCCTTTCGTGAATCTGGCTCAGGAATTTGAAGAGGATCGCCACCGATGTGATCCCGTCGATATCGTAGTCGCCGAAGACGGCTACTTTCTCTCCCTGCTCGATCGACCGGATCACGCGATCGACGCCCGTTTTCATGTCTTTCATCAGAAAGGGATTGTGAAGGTCCTTGAGGGAAGGGGAGAGATAGCGCCGGGCGTCATCGGCGGTGTGGATGTCTCGGTTGATCAGGATCTGCGCGATGACGGGATGAATCCCGAGTTCTTCGACCAGGCGGTTTCTGATGTCCTCCCGGGGTTCGTGAATCCGCCAGTGGGTGATCGGTAGCATGGACGATTTCCGGATATGGGATTCATGGATGAAATGGTTCGCAGGCCATCGCGGAACCGGGCATCATTTTATCAGCCGGGACCCTGCTGTCAAGAGGATTTCCTTTCCCCTTGATCTTTCCGCCGCACGGTGTTAGTCAGAAACCGGTTCTGGAAAGGCCGACGTCGATGACAGGGATGATCGTGAAAGAACTCCGGGTCAAGCGCGAAGCGATCGCCCTCCTGCAGTTTCTGATCGAGGGATATGAGGGTCTCGGGACTCTGACGACCCTCGATGCACGGAGCGGCAGGATCCGGTTCCTGATTCCCGAGGGTCTCCAGGCCGATGCCGAGGAAATCCTGGAAGGAATCCGCCGGGAACTTCCCCTGAAAGAGGAATCGGTTCCTCCGGCCTGACCTGCGTCGGTGATCCTATGCTTCTTCACACCCACACGTGGATCCTGCGCGAATTCATGCAGCGGTATGCCCGCGAAGAGATCAGCCCCGACATCTTCATCTACAACGTCCTCCCGGACATCCTTCCCATCCACGAATCCATCACGTCCCAAATGACCCACCGGGTTCCGAGATTCCGATCCGTCCCGGCGGATTTCCGGAAAGCCCTTTTCGTGCAGTTTCACCTCATGGTGGACGACGTGGCTCATTACGGGACCATCACCGAGGCGGGAACGGACGAATTCGATGCGAACCCGGGGGGGTATGCCTACGAAAAGGGAAAGGATCTCGTCCCCCGGATCATGGACCTGCATCAGCGGATGAAGCGGCCCATCAGCCTCGATTCGGCGGTCTACCGTTCACACATGATGATCGAAATGGCTTTTGATCTCTTGCTCTTCGCGCGGGAAGGAAGCCTCGTGGGTCTTTTCGCGGATGCCCTCGAGGACAGCCTGAGACGAAGGAGATCGGAGATGGTCTCCACCCTTCAGTGGCTTCTCGGCATTCCCGGGACGACCCTCGGGGAAGCCATCGAGAAAGGATTCCGGGCTTACGGAGGAAACCGCATCCGGCAGACCATGAGCCTCGAAGGCCGAACCCGACTCTACATCGAGAAATTCGACTACGACGGCGACGACGGGATGGTCTGGAGGGGGGTGAGGGGCCTGGTCACGCGGGGCATGGAACTTTCCGAGGATTATGAACTTTTTCTTGCCAGGACGTTGAAGATCATCCGGGACGCGGGCTTCGCGCCCCCCTGCCTATAGCGCTTTCCGGACGGAACCCGACCGCAGGCACCGGGTGCAGACTTTCCTCCTTCTCACCGCGCCCGTCTTCTCGTCGACGACCTGGATCTTCTGAAGATTCGGATACCAGATCCGCTTGGTCTTGTTGTTTGCGTGACTGACATTGTGACCCACAACGGGGCCCTTTCCGCAGACGTCGCAGACTCTTGCCATGGTCGAGACTCCTTGCGTGGATTAGAGGTGGTTCTCTAAAGCATTCGTGCGAAATTTGCAAGTTTTTTTTAGTTTTTCATCGAGAAGGGCTGTCCCGTCGATTCCAGGACCTGCATCCACATGTTTCCGCTCGGATCGATCGTCTTTCTCATCGAAGACACGGCCTGGAAGGGCAGGTGAACGAAAACGTCGTTGACGAGGCCGACGAGCATGCCCGTTTTGCCGGCCATGCCGGCGTGCACGGCGTACTGACCGAGCACTCCGCAGAGGATGCTGTCGCTGGCATTGGCGGGCACGCTCCGGATGGTGTAGCTCGGGTCGATGTACTTGATGTTGACATCAATGCCGGCCTTCTTGAAGTACCGCTCGATCTGCTCCTTCAGGAAAAGCCCGATGTCCCGGAGTTTGACATTCCCCGAGGCGTCCTTCACCGGGGGGAACTCACCGGCGGGGATGAGATCCTGGCCGGCGCCTTCCGCGACGATGACGACGGCGTGCTTGCGGTCGAGCAGCCGCTTTTCCAGGCAGGTCAAGAAGCCCTTTTCCCCCTCCAGGTCGAAGGGGATTTCCGGGATCAGCACGAAGTTGGCATCCCCCTGGGCCAGGGCGGCGCTGGCGGCGATGTGGCCGGACTGGCGACCCATGAGCTTCACGAGCCCGATGCCCATGGGGGCGCCCTTGGCCTCCACGTGGGCACACTGGATGATCTTCACCGCCTCGGAGATCGCCGTGTCGAAGCCGAAGCTCTTCTGGATGAGCACGAGGTCGTTGTCGATCGTCTTCGGGATGCCGATGACGGCGATCTTCAGGCTCCTCCGAGTCACCTCCCGTGTGATCAACTCGGCCGCCTTCATCGTACCGTCCCCGCCGATCATGAAAAAGATATTGATGTTCATCCTCTCCAGGGCATCGACCATCTCGCCGATATCCTGGTTGCCCCTGGAGGAAGCCAGGATGCTTCCGCCGAGATCCTGGATATCCTTCACCAGTTCGAAGTTGAGCTCCATCACGTCGTGACCGTACCGCGGTATGAGGCCCTGAAAACCGTAGCGGATGCCGATGATGTTCTGAACCCCATATCGGAAGTGGAGTTCCATGACGATGGCCCGGATCACATCGTTGATCCCGGGACAGAGCCCCCCGCAGGAGGCGATCGCCGCCTTGACCTTTGGCGGGTCGAAATAAATCTTCTCGCGGGGCCCCGCAATCTCCATGGAAATCGGAACCCGTCCGGATTTCGTGCGGTTTCGATCCCGACGAAGATGGATGTCATAGATGATCCGCTCATCGTCCGTCTTGAAGTAACCGACGGTGAGGGGGGAGGGGATTCTCCGATCGCCGAGATTCTGGATCTCGAAACCCTGCAATTTGCTTTTCATGGACCCGGACCTCCCGCGGCCAGGCGCGCTGCGTGGATCCCGGAGAGGACTTCCCCCTCGAAACCGAGACCGGGGAGCATGCGGCCGCCGGTCATGAAGACGTTCCGGAGGGGCGTCCTTCCGGACCCGGCAAAGATACCAAGATCGGGCATTTTTTGAAACCGATATTTTGGGTTCAGGACGGGGGCGCGGCGGCGGCAGAAGGCGATGGATTCCGGGACCCTCATGCAATCGATGTTTTCTACCAGGAAAGGGAGAAAGTCTTCGAGCTGTTTCAGGATCGTGCGGGCGGCGTTCTCGAGGGCGCCGTCCTCCAGGGCCGTGCAGGGCCGATCCAGCAGGACGGTCGCCGACAGGGATCGCCGGCCGTCGGGGGCAAGCCCCCGGTCACCGGCAGCGCTCATTTCGAGGAAAACGGGCCGTCCCTGGGGAAGTCCTTCTCCATCGGGGAGCACGACGGCGTACTCCGACATCCGCTCGGGGATTCCGTTTTCGTTGATCCCGAGGTGAAGCGTGAAGGGGTAGAGGGTTCCCGCCGGATCCTCGAGGGTTTTACGGAATCCGCGGAATCTTTCTTCATGAGACACAAGGGTCCTCCACGCGTTGTCCTTTGCGCTGATGATGAGACGCTTCGCGACAATCGTCGTTTCGTGCCCGCCCTGCCGCAGCTTCACTTCCACTGGCTTTCCCGGGTGAACCTCCGGGACGTCGCCGCCCGCAAGGACATCTCCGCCCAGGGATTCGAATCTGCCTTCCAGGCCCCGGAGGAGACCGTGCTTGCCGCCCTCGAAATAGTAGACCCCCATCATGGGCGAAAGCAAAAGCCTTGCCGCCACCAGCGGAACGGCATCGCCGATCTGGAGATCCGACAAAAGGGAAAACATCGCCCCGATAAGCCTTCTCGGCGTTGAATGCCTCGGCACGGCTCTGGAAAACCCCAGGGAAAAGGGGACTTCCCGGGTGACCATGGCTTCCTTCCGAACGAGTCGGTTTTTCATCGCATTCCGGAACGACCGGGGAGCCGAAGAGGCAAAATCGCTGAGGAGTTGTTCCAGAAAAGGATGTTCCCGGAGGGCCCTCTGGTAGACTTTCCCGATCTCCGTCCTTTTCTCGGGGAATTCCCGGGCGAAGTCCCCGATCAGCTCTTCCTTCTCCATGAAGAATTCCAGGCGATGCCGAGGATGAATGACCTGCAGGGCCGGGTTCAGGGGGGCGATCCTCGACCGGATGGCGGAAGGCAGGTTCCATTCCCCGAGGAGCCGTCCGACCATCTGATTCGCGCCGAAGCCGGTCCAGGGAAAGGGATCGACATTGAACGTATAGGCTTCGATGGTGAGGCAGTGCGGGACATCCCCTTGTCTCACCCAGGCGGTCTTGAGGCTCTCTCGCGCCGAGGCGATGGCCGCAACCAGCGAGCCGACATCCTGTCCTATGACGACCGTATCGTACATGCGGGTGGATCGCGTATCTAAAACTTGACGAGGGGGGGGTTGTGAAGAGGGCCGGATTCGGGCTGCGGATGGTCCTTCACGCGGACTTTTCGTCCGACGACCTCCAGCTTTCCTTCCGCGAAGAGCTGGATGGCCTTCGGGTAGATCCGGTGTTCCTCTTTGAGGATCCTCTGGGCCAGGGTCTCGTCGGTGTCCTGGTCGTAGACGGGGACGACGGCCTGTATGATGATGGGTCCCGTATCGACGCCCTCGTCGGCGAAATGGACCGTGCAGCCTGAAAATTTGACCCCGTAGTCGAAGGCCTTTTTCTGTGCGTGCATTCCCGGGAAGGACGGCAGGATGGCCGGGTGGATGTTCATGATCCTCATGGGGAAGGCGGCCAGGAACAACGGTGAGAGGATCCGCATGAAACCGGCCATCACGACGAGTTCGACGCCGCTCAGGTTCAGCACCTCGATCATCTTTCGATCGAACGCCTCCCGGGTATCGAATACCCGGTGTTCCAGGACGGTATAGGGGATGCCATGTTTCCGGGCCCTGACCAGGGCGTAGGCCTCGGGGTTGTTGCTGATGATCATCCGGATTTCCGCGTCGAGAAGACCTTTTTCGATATGGTCGATGATGGACTGAAGATTCGATCCGCTTCCCGATACGAGGACACCGAGTTTGACCTTGCGTTTCATGGGACTCACACCAAGCAGACAGCCGGTTTTGACGGGTCTCTCTTCTCGATCGCGCCGATCAGATAGGCTTCCTCCCCCAGGGCGGATAACCGTTCCAGGATCTCCCGGCACTCCTTCTCGGTGACGATGATCATGAGGCCGATGCCCATGTTGAAGACCCTGAACATCTCCACCTCCTCGATGGGGCCGTTGACCTGGAGGGCCTGGAAGACGGGCGGCACGGGCCAGGTCCCGCGCTGGATGACCGCCCGGCATCGTTCCGGCAGGATGCGCGGGACGTTGTCGATGAAACCGCCCCCGGTCACATGGACGAGCCCCTTGATGTTGAAATTCTTGACCAGATTGAGAACGACTTTCGCGTAGATCCGGGTCGGCTTCAGGAGTTCCACGCCCACGGGCTCGGTGAGCCCTTCGAGGCGGTCCCCGATACCGAGTTTCATCTTATCAAAGAAGACCTTCCGCGCCAGGGAAAACCCGTTGCTGTGCAGACCGCTCGAGGCGAGGCCGATGATCCGGTCGCCGATGCCGATCTTGGATCCGTCGAGGAGTTTGTCCGCCTCGACGATCCCCACGCAGAAACCCACGAGTTCGTAGTCGCCGGGGGCGAAGACCCCGGGCATCTCCGCCGTTTCCCCCCCGATGAGCGCGCAGCCCGCCTCCCGGCAGCCCTTGACGATCCCCTCGATGATCTGGACGCTCTTTGCGACGTTGATTTCGCTCGTCGAAATGTAGTCGAGGAAGAACAGGGGCTCTGCGCCCTGCACCAGCACGTCGTTGGCCGACATGGCGACGAGGTCGATCCCGATGGTATCGAAGCGGTCGGCCATCTGGGCGATCTTGAGTTTGGTGCCCACACCGTCGGTGGAGGACACCAGGATGGGATCACGGTAACGGGTTTTCTCCAGATGGAACAGGCCGCCGAAACCGCCGATGCCGCCGATGACCTCCTTGCGATAGGTTGTCCGGATCAGTGGCTTGATGGCCTCCACGAACTCATTCGCCCTGTCGATATCCACTCCGGCATCCTTGTAAGATGTCTTCTTCAGCATATGCACTCCTGAGTCGTTCGCCCAGATGGACAAGGCCCGGGCCGGGACCTCGCGGAAGCGGCGTCCGAAACGCCGGGCTCGGGGAAGGAACTACCTCCTCCGGGGTTGATGTTATCGGCTGGGGATGAGATCCGGGAAGAAGAGATAAGGCTATTTGAAATTTCTTCCAGGCACGTTTTCCCCTAACGTAAAACGGGCAAAAAGTCAATTCTTTCCTTGAGAAACGTCGGAAATTTTGTTAAGGGTTGGCCATTCTTGTAGCTGAAATTATTTATTTTTTGACGGAATGCACCCTTCCGGGCAAGGACGATGACGGATAGCGAAGCCAACAGGGCAGGGGGCGGCGGATCCGAGGTGGAATCCGCCCTGCGCTCGCTCGAAAAACTGTCTCTTCCCGTCCGATACGTGAAGGGGGTGGGTCCGAAGATCAGCGCCCTGCTGGAGCGGAAAGACCTCCGGAGCGTCGAGGACATGATCTATTTTCTGCCCCGAAAATATGAGGACCGAAGGGTCGTGAGAAACATCGCGGCGACCCAACCGGGTCTGAAGGAGACGGTGATCGCCACGGTCCGCTTTGCCCGCATCCGGCCATACGGAAGGAAGAGGGTTTTCGAGGTGCAGGTGACCGACGGCACCGGAAATCTCACGGCCAAGTGGTTTCAGGGGAATTATTCCTTCCTGAAGAAAACCTTTTGCGAAGGCCGGAGGGTGATCTTCACGGGCGAGATCAAGGGATTCCTCTTCGAGCGGGAGATGATCCACCCCGACTTCGAGGTGCTCGAGGAGGAAGACGATCAGCTGCTTCACTTCAAACGCATCGTTCCGGTCTACTCCGAGACAGAGGGGCTCGGGCAGAAGAACATCCGACGGATCATGAAGCGCATCGTCGACGACTTCGCCGACGATGTCCCAAGCCCCATCCCGGAAGAGGTGCTGCGACGGCAGGGCCTGCAGGACATCCGTGCGGCGATCCGGGCGGTGCACTTCCCCGGACCGGATGCCGATATCGAGGCCCTCAACCAGATGAAATCCGAGGCGCACCGGCGGCTGATCTTCGATGAGTTCTTCTTTTTTGAACTGGGCATGGCCCTCCGGAAAAAAGGGACCCTTTTGAACGAGGGCATCCCCATGCATTCCCGGGGGGGACTGAGACGATTTCTGGAGCGGCTCCCTTTTTCACTCACGGCCGCGCAGGAACGCGTGATGGGGGAGATCCTGGCCGACATGGCGAAAGCCGCCCCCATGCACCGGCTGCTTCAGGGGGATGTGGGAAGCGGGAAGACCGTTGTCGCCATGGCGGCGATGATCGTCGCCTGCGAGAGCGGATATCAGGCGGCGATCATGGCGCCGACGGAAATTCTCGCCGAGCAGCACCACAGGAACATCTCGAAATGGGCGCAAGAGGCGGGACTCCGGACGGTGATCCTGACGGGGAGTCTGAAGGCCGCCGAACGCAAGGGGGCCTGTGAACGCATCGAGCGGGGCGCAGTCGACATCATCGTGGGCACGCACGCCCTGATCCAGGAAGGTGTGATTTTCCGCAGGCTGGGGCTTGCCATCGTGGACGAACAGCACCGGTTCGGGGTGATGCAGCGGGCCCTTCTGCGGGGGAAAGGCGTTCATCCCCACGTCCTCGTCATGACGGCAACCCCCATTCCCCGGACGCTCGCCATGACCGTCTACGGCGATCTCGACGTCTCCGTGATCGACGAGATGCCGCCGGGGAAAAAACCCGTCCGGACCAAGATCTTCTTCGAAAAGGAGCGCAACCGCGTCTATGACATCATCCGAAAGGAGATGGGAAAGGGCAACCAGGTCTTCATCGTCTACCCGCTCGTCGAGGCGTCCGAGAACGTCGACCTCCGGGATGCCACGGAGATGGCGGAGCGGCTCCGGAGAGACGTCTTCCCCGAATTCGAGGTGGGCCTCATCCACGGGCGGATGAGGAGCCGGGAAAAGGAGGGGATCATGGAGCGATTCCTCCGGAAGGAAATCCGCCTCCTCGTTTCGACCACCGTGATCGAGGTGGGCATTGATATCCCGCAGGCATCGCTCATGGTGATCGAGCATGCCGAGCGGTTCGGCCTGGCCCAGCTCCACCAGCTCCGGGGAAGGGTTGGTCGCGGAGAAATCCCTTCCTACTGCATCCTGATGGCCGGGCAGCCCATGTCGGAGCTTTCGATGAGGAGGTTGCGGGTCATGGAAGAAAGCACGGACGGCTTCCGGATCGCCGAGGAGGATCTCGCGATTCGAGGGCCCGGCGAGTTTCTCGGGACGCGGCAGTCGGGGCTGCCCGATTTCAGGGTCGCCGACATCCTCCGGGACGGCAGGGTTCTGAACGAGGCCCGGCAGGAGGCTTTCCGGCTGATCGAAGGGGACGCCACGCTCGAAAAGCCAGGACACCGTGTTCTGAAGGAGGTGCTCCTGCATCGATGGGCGGGCCGGCTCGAGCTGGCCAGAACGGGTTAGCCTTTCCGAAATACTTTTTGACAAGTGGCTCCCGTTATTGTAAAAAACGCCTTTCGTTCTCCAATCCCGGAACGGTCCGGATCGGAAGCCGCCGTGTCCGGGAATCCAATCCAATGTGCACGGGGACAAAACGATGAAAACCATCCATGTCGGTCTGATCGGTTTCGGGACCATCGGGACCGGGGTCGTGAAGCTTCTGCAGCAGAGCGGCCACCTGATCGAGAAACGCCTGGGGGCACGCGTCTTCCTCAAAAGGATTGCCGACCTGGATATCATGTCGCCGAGGCCCGTGACGGTCGAGAAGGGGCTTCTCACCAACGACGCGAATCAGATCCTCGAAGATCCCGACATTTCCATCGTGATCGAACTCATCGGGGGGTACGAGCCCGCGCGATCCTATGTCCTGAAGGCCATGCGGAACAAGAAACACGTGATCACGGCCAACAAGGCCCTTCTGGCGACCCACGGCAACGAGATCTTCCGCGTAGCGGAGGAAGAGGGGGTGAATATCGGTTTCGAGGCCAGTGTCGGCGGCACGATCCCCATCATCAAGACCATCAAGGAGAGCCTCGTGGGCAACCGCATCCGGTCCCTTTTCGGCATCATGAACGGCACGACCAACTACATCCTGAGCAAGATGACGGACGAGGGCAAGAGCTTCAAGGTGGTTCTCAGGGAGGCCCAGGCCCTGGGGTTTGCCGAGGCCGACCCGTCATTCGATATCGAGGGCATCGACACGGCCCACAAACTGGCGATCCTTCTTTCCCTTTCCTACGGGGGAAAGGTCAACCTCGAGGAGATCTACCGGGAGGGCATCACGGAGATCAGCCAGATGGACATCGAGTACGCGAAGGAGCTGGGCTACCGCATCAAGCTCCTGGCCATCGCCATCCAGCGGGGAGACCGTATCGAGGCGCGCATCCACCATCAGCTGATCCCGTTCGGACATCTGCTCGCGAACGTCAACGGCAACTTCAACGCCTTTCACGTGATCGGCGATGCCTCCGATTCCGTGTTCCTCTACGGGCAGGGATCCGGCATGATGCCGACGGCGAGCGCCGTCGTCAGCGATCTCGTGGATATCTCCAGGGACATGCTCAAGAAGATCTCTCGGCGTGTCCCGCCCCGGTCCACCCAGGAGCAATCCATCGAGGACATCCAACTGATACCGATGGAGGAGATCAGCACCAGCTACTATTTCCGCTTTTCCGCCGTCGACCGGCCGGGGGTCCTCTCGAAGATTGCGGGGGTGCTGGGCCAGCACAACATCAGCATCGCGGCCGTCATTCAGAAGGGACGGACGGCCGACAGCGCCGGTGCCGTCCCCGTCGTGATGACGACGCATCGCTCCCTGGAACGGAACGTCCAGGCCGCCCTGAAGGAAATCGACCGGCTGGACGTCGTCCGGCGGAAGACCATCCGAATTCGAGTCGAAGACGAGAGTCTGCAATGAAGTATGTCATCCTGCTGGGGGACGGCATGGCCGATCATCCCCTCGAGGAACTCGGGGGGAAGACACCCCTGGAATATGCCCGGACCCCGAACATGGACCGGCTTTCCCGGCTGGGCACCACGGGGATGGTGGAAACGATACCGGACGGATTCCCGCCCGGCAGCGACGTGGCGAACCTCACGGTCCTGGGATACGACCCGAAACGCTGCTACACCGGCCGGGGACCTCTCGAGGCGGCCAGCATGGGGATCCAGCTTCGTCCCGGCGACGTCGCCTTCCGGTGCAATCTCGTTCACCTGGGGCTGGACGGAAAAGAGACCATGGCGGATTTCACCGCCGGTCACATCACCACCGAGGAGGCCCGGAAGGTGATCATCGACCTGAACGGGGCTCTCGGATCGGACACCCTCCGGTTTCACCCCGGCGTGGGGTACCGACATCTGTGCGTGTGGAGGGGGGGGCCGGCTTCCGTAACCACCACCCCGCCCCACGACATCACCGGCCGTGAGATCGACGGCTATCTCCCCTCGGGGGAGGGTTCGGCGCCGGTGCGGGAACTCATGATGAAATCCCGAAGCGTCCTGCGGGATCACCCGGTGAACCGGGATCGCGCCGGGCGCGGGCTTCCGACAGCCAACTCGATCTGGCTCTGGGGGCAGGGCGGGGCGCCCATCATCGAGACCCTGATGCAGAAGTACGGGCTCCGGGGGGCCATGATCTCGGCCGTCGACCTCTTGAACGGGATTGCCGTCTGTGCCGGCATGGAGGTGATCCGCGTTCCGGGGGTCACCGGGTACATTGACACGAACTACTCGGGAAAGGCGATGGGCGCCTTGTCTGCACTGCAGGACAAGGATCTCGCCTTCGTCCATGTGGAGGCGCCCGACGAGATGGGACATGCGGGCAACATCGAGGGGAAGGTGAAGGCCATCGAGGACTTCGATGAAAAAGTCGTGGGGACCGTCCTCGGCGGTATCGGCGCTCACCGGGATTTCCGCATTCTCGTTCTGAGCGATCATCCGACCCCGATCCGTCACCGGACCCACGTGGCGGAGCCGAGCCCCTTCGTGGTCTTCTCTTCGGCCGAGGAGGAGAATCTGCGGAACTGCCCGGTCTTCGGGGAGACCTGCGCCGGGCGGGACGGCGTCCGGATTGCCCCCGGGCACCTTCTGATGGACGCTTTCATCCGGGATTGGAGGCGTTTCGTTGACAGCCAACGCCGTTAGAATCAGGGTTATCTACGCCGACACGGACGCCATGGGCATCGCCTACCACACGAACTACATTCGTTGGTTTGAGATCGGCAGAACGGAGCTCCTCCGCGGTATGGGCATCGTCTATCGGGACCTGGAATCGGAGGGATTCTACCTGCCGCTGACGGAACTCTACTGCCACTACCTGAAACCGGCGAGATACGACGACCTCATACGGGTCGAGACACGCATCAACTACTTCAGGAGGGCCAGCATCAAATTCGACTACGAGATATGGGATGAGCGGAGAGAGAACTGCCTGGTCGAGGGCTCCACGATCCATGCCTTTCTCAACCGGGAAGGGAAGATCGTCCGGCCGCCGCAGCACGTGGCCGATCGGATCCACCGCATCCTGTCTTCTCAGTCGAAGCCCTGATCGGGACCTCCGGCAGGGCGATTTCATTTTACGTTTCGGGGGAAGGGCATGACAGCCAAGGGGACACGGAAGGATATCGAAAAGCCCGATCCGTTCTATGAGTGGATGGAGCGGGTCTACGCCTATCTCGCGGAGCACCGGAAGAAGTTTTACGCCGGTGCAGCCGTCGTTGCGGCGCTCTGCCTGTTCTCGACGGCTTTTTATTTTTATTCGCAGCACGAGGAACAGCAGGCCGAGAAGCTCTACCTGAAGGCCTATGATCTTCAATATGCGAGAACGGCCCCCCGCGGCGACGAGGCGTCGACCGCCGCGGTGATCGCGGCCTATGAGGAGGTCACCCGGACGTATCCGCGCAGCCGCGCCGCGGCCCACGCGCATTACATGCTCGGCAACCTGTACTACCGGGTCGGGGAATACGACAGGGCCCGGTCGTCCTTCGAGTCTTTCCTGGATCGGGCACCCCGGAAGCACGTGCTCACCCCCTTCGCCTACACCGGGCTGGGTTATTCCTTCGAGGCGAAGAAGGAGTATGCAAAGGCCCTCGAGGCCTACGAAAAGGCCCTCCCGAAGGGCACCGGCGGTCTGCTGGCCGGGGTGACCTACGGCAATATGGCCCGGATTTACGAGGAAATGAACGACGCGCCGAAGGCGCTCGAGCTCTACCAAAAGGCCCTCGAGAACACCGCTGACCCATCGATGGCGGCTTTCATCAAACGAAAGATCGCCCAGCTCGGCTCATAAAAAATCAGGAGTGGTGAAAACATGCGGAAGCAGCTGATGTCCGGCAACGAGGCCATCGCCCGCGGGGCCTTCGAGTACGGTGTGACCTTCGCGGCGGGCTATCCCGGGACGCCGAGCACGGAGATCATGGAGGCCTTCTCGGGGTACGAAGGCGTCTACGCCGAGTGGTCCCCGAACGAGAAGGTCGCTTTAGAGGTTGCCATCGGGGCGGCCCTGGCCGGCGTGAAGGCCATGGCGGTCATGAAGCACGTCGGGGTGAATGTCGCCGCGGATCCCCTCTTCACCGTCAGCTACACGGGAACCAACGGTGCTCTGGTGATCGTCACGGCCGATGATCCCTCGCTGCACAGCTCCCAGAACGAGCAGGATAACCGCAACTACGCAAAGTTCGCGAAGATCCCGATGCTGGAACCGTCGGACAGCCAGGAGGCCAAGACCTTCATCAAGATCGCCATGGACCTGAGCGAGCAGTTCGACACGCCCGTCTTCCTGAGGACGACGACGCGCGTCTCTCATTCCAAGTCGATCGTGGAACTGGAAGAACCGGTGCGCGGCGAGGACCGTCGTCGCATCCAGGCCGATCCGGCGAAGTACGTCATGGTGCCCGCCAATGCCCGCGTCCGTCGGACCGTCGTGGAAAAGCGCATGGAGCAGCTCAGGGCCTGGGCGGAAACCTTTCCCGGAAACCGCATGGAGATGGCGGACACCGCCGTCGGCATCATCACCGCCGGCATGGCCTACCATTATGCAAAGGACGTCTTTCCCGATTACTCCTATCTCAAGCTCGGGTTGGTGCATCCCCTCCCTGAAAAGATGATCCGGACCTTCGCATCGCAGGTGAAAGAGCTCTACGTGGTGGAAGAGCTGGACCCCTTCATCGAGGAACAGGTCCGCGCGATGGGAATCCCCGTCAGGGGCAAGGCGGTCTTTCCCTACACCAACGAGTTCGACCCCGGCGTCGTGGAAGAGGGCATCCGGGCGAAACAGCGCAGGCCGAGGGCGCCCGTCGCCGTCCCGCCGAGACCTCCCAATCTCTGCCCCGGCTGCCCCCATCGGGGCCTCTTTTATGCGCTCGGCAAGACCAAGGCCTTTGTCACGGGCGATATCGGTTGTTACACCCTTTCCTTCATGAAACCCCTGCAGGGGCTGCACACCTGCATCTGCATGGGGGCCAGCATCGGCATGGCGCACGGGATGAGCAAGGCCCTCGGGGAGAAGGGAAGGGGGAAGATCGTCGGGGTCATCGGCGACTCCACCTTCGTCCACTCCGGCATCCCGCCGCTTCTCAACATGGCCTACAACAAAAGCGATGCCGTCATCATCATCGCCGATAACCGCACGACGGCCATGACGGGTATGCAGAACCACCCGGCGACGGGTACAACCCTCCAGGGGGAAAAGACGAAGACACTCGATTTCGAGGTCCTCGCCAAAGCGCTCGGCATCGAGAGCGTTCGCGTCATCAACCCCCTGAACATCAAGAAAGCAACGGCCGTCCTGAAGGAGGAATTGGTCAAAGAAGGGCCCTCCGTCATCATCTCACGGGGACCCTGTATCTTCCTGCAACAGGAACGGCTCAAGTCCGTCAAGGCCTTCACCGTCGACAAGGAGTTCTGCACGGGCTGTCAGCTCTGTCTGGGGCTCGGGTGTCCCGCGATCTCCTGGCACAAGGAGGAGGAGGGCAGGGTCCCCCGGACCGGTAAGAAGCGGAAGGGGTATGCCTCGATCGACAAAGCCCTCTGCGTCGCCTGCAGCCTCTGTTTCCAGGTCTGCGGGGCCGATGCCATCAAAACATCCGGAGGTCCGTCATGAAGGATTCCGTGACCAGTCTGCTCCTCGCCGGCGTGGGCGGGCAGGGCATATTGCTCGCAAGCGACATCATCTGCAAGGTGCTGATGAAGGCGGGACTGGATGTCAAGAAGAGCGAAGTCCACGGCATGGCACAGCGGGGCGGCTGCGTTACGAGTCACGTCCGGTACGGACGGAAGGTGTACTCCCCCCTTGCGAAGGAAGGGGACGTGGACATCCTCGTCGCCTTCGAGAAGCTCGAGACCCTTCGGTACCTCCACGTCCTGAAGACGGACGGTAAGGTCATCATCAACGATGAACAGATCTACCCCCCCTCGGTGAACCTGGGGGAGACCGCCTATCCCGTCGACGCGGCGGATTTCGTACGGAGGCAGTTCAGGGAAGTCCTGGTCGTCAACGCTCCGGAGCTGGCCCGCCGGGCGGGGAATTCCCGGACCGTCAGCACCGTTATGCTCGGCGCACTCTCCCGCTACCTGCCCGAGGCATCCCGGGAGGACTGGGAAAGAACGATCGGCGAGGAGTTTCCGGAAAAACTCGTCCCCGTCAACCTGAAGGCCTTTGCTCTTGGCAGGGACGCCGCCGGTTGAAAGGGCGCCTTTGCGTCCGTACGGGGACAAAACACCCCGCAAACCCCTTGATCCGTGACCGGGACATGCATAAATTAGTGCAAGGAATTCATTTTTCAGCCATTTCTTGATCGTGATCGTATGAACGACGATTACTATAAGATCCTGGGGGTCGAAAAGAACGCCACAGCGGATGATATCAAGAAGGCCTATCGAAGGCTCGCCCTGAAGTACCATCCCGACAGGAATCCCTCGGACAAGAAAGGGGCCGAGGAAAAATTCAAGAAAATCAGCGAGGCATACGCGGTCCTCAGCGATCCCGAAAAACGAAAGGAGTACGACAGCTTCGGCTCCGACGCCTTCCGGCAGAAATTCACCCAGGAGGACATCTTCAGGGGTTTCGATCTGAACGAGATCCTCAGGGACCTGGGTTTTGGAGGTCTGGGGGGCGAGTTCACCTGGTTCGGTGGCGGAGGGCCGAGAAAGGGCACTTTTCGACAGCAACGGGGGGAAGGCCCTGATCTCTTCGGCGATCTCTTCCGCGATCAGCAGCAGAGTTACGCCTACCGGGAAGCCCCGCCGCAGAAGGGCCAGGATTTAGAATATAACATGCCGATATCACTCGAGGAATCGGCTTTTGGTACGGAAAAGAAGATCACCATCAAGAAGGGCCAGAAACTCGAGGAGATCAAGGTCAAGATCCCGGCAGGCATCTCTACGGGCAAAAAACTGAGGGTTGCAGGCAAGGGACAACCGGATCCATACGGCGGCCCTCCCGGCGACCTTTTCTTGAATATCCAGGTCCAGCCCCACCATGTGTTCTCGCGGGAGGGCGATGATCTCACGATAGAAAGATCAATCCCATACTCGAAGGCCGTCCTGGGAACGACGATCGATGTGCCCACCCTGGAAGGCACGGTCAAGAGGATCAAAGTGCCGCCGGGAACCCAGAGCAACACGAGGATCCGGATGAAGGGATACGGCGTCAAGCACATGAAGGGTGAAGGTAAAGGAGATCTATACGTCAAAATTCTCGTGGATGTCCCGAAGAAGTTGAACGAAAAACAGCTCGCACTCATCAAGAAGCTTTCCGAAGAGGGTCTGTAAGTAAAAAAGAAGAACCCGTCCCGCATAAATCCACTCAAAATTAAGGTGAAGAAAACCGCAAGTCTGACGGGGTGGTCTAAAAAACCATCATGTCTGATAAGATATGTTATGTAAACTAAGATTATCTGACCTTCAAGCCTCAGCCAGTTCGATCTCGCCCGCCGCCCCCATCGTTTCCCCGACAATGACGAGCACACCGCGAACACCCGGTATGTTCAGCCCCTCCTCGATAGCAGCTCTTATCTCTTCCTTCCTTTTGATCCTGTTGCCGATCCTCGTTGCTGCGGCATCTGCCAGAACGGCTGACCTCGACTTTACGCACACTGCATCGGCGATTCCAAAACTGAGTGAATGACCGATGGTAGCCGATGAGGTGCACACACCCAGAGGCGTCTCCCCCGGCTGTATCCTTATGGCAAGCTTCATGCTGAGCGGCGAATCGGCGGCGTATATACCCGCCCTGATCTCATGGACGACCTTTAAATATACATCGCCTCCGTTTTCCACGATGACACTCCTGGAGTGCATCAGCAGATCCCGGCCAACGAATTCTGCGATTGCACCTGCGACGGATGCCATCGGCCCGACACCGGCCGCCTTCGTTTGCTTGAGCATCTCACGGACAATGACAGGCGCCTTCGGGTCATCGGCGATCGGGACGAGGGAAGATAAGAATTCTGGCCTTTTCTTTATATATTCTTCAATATAATTGCGGTGTTTGACAGCGGATTCTAAGGCGATGTCTGATAGATCCGTATCGGTGCGGATGAGAAGGTCTGTTTCGGAAACCTTGACCTGGTAGGATATCAAATAATCATCTTCAATCAATGACCTGTAATGCTTTTCCTTATGCGTTAAATGAAACATTTAACATTATGATGAAATATATATTATATAAGTGCTTGTTTTTTCATACGAATTTTGTCGATCCCATGCCCAGGATGGCATCGGCCTCTCTCTTCATCCCCTCAGAAATACTCAATCGCAGCTTCTCTCCAAGGTACACAACCGTCTCGCTTCTTTCGGGCAGTATGATGTGTAGATAACCATCAAAGCGGCCTCTGTAACGGTCGAGAACGACGCGAAGGGATTCGATATCGGCGGGCCCTTTTACGGTTGCGTCTACGTGGAAATGTATGGAGTGGTACGGCATTTCGAGGACCTCCGACAGGAGCTTCACCTCGGTGAGTCGGACCTGTGTGCTCTCCTCGCCCACATCCAGGGTCCCCCTGAAATAAAGAGGAGCCTCACCCTTGATGAGATCCATGTGGGTCCGGTAGATGTCGGTAAAGGCGATGGCGCTGATCGACCCCTTCAGATCCTCGATGTTCAGATAGGCCATGATATCCTTTCTTCTCGTCGTGACTTCTCGATGAGCGCTGACGATACCTGCAAAGGAGACGTTCTCCCTGTCCTTTCTCTCCAGGATCGTTTCGGAGTCGACATCAACGACCCGGTAGAGTTGATCGGTATACCGCAGAAGCGGATGGCCGGTAATGTAAAAGCCCAGGGTCTCCTTCTCGTGCTGGAGGAGCTCCTGGTGGTCCCATTCAGGCACCTGCGGGATCAAATCCGCCTCGAGTCGATCATGACGCCCGCCCGGATCCTCCCCATGGATGTCGAAGAGGTGGGCCTGATGGCGTCCCCCTCCCTTGTGACCCCGCTGCGTCATTTCGATGACTTTTTCGTAGCCCTCCATGAGCGGCCTCCTCCGGTAACCCATGAGGTCGAAGGCCCCGCATTTGATCAGGCTCTCCACGACCCGTTTGTTGATCTTCCGCAGATCCACGCGTGTGCAGAAATCATAGAAGGACTTGAACCTCCCTTCTTTCGTCCGGGACTCGATGATGGAATCAACGGCGCTCTCCCCGACATTCTTCACGGCCGCAAGCCCGAAACGGATGTGTTCGCCGGTCACGCTGAAATCCCTCATGGACTCGTTGATGTCCGGCGGAAGAACGTTGATCCCCATCTCCTTGCAGACGCTGATATACTTGATGACCTTGTCCCGGTTGTTCTTCTCGCTGGTGAGAAGGGCCGTCATGAATTGGCAGGGGAAATGGGCCTTCAGAAAGGCCGTCTGGTAGGAGATCATCGCGTAGGCCGTGCTGTGCGACTTGTTGAAGCCGTAACCGGCGAACGTCTCCATCTGCTCGAAGATCTTTCTCGCCTTGGCTTCCGGGATCCTGTTCTTCCGGGCCCCCGCGATGAATTTCGGCTTCTCCTTCTCCATCTCGGCGGGATTCTTCTTGCTCATCGCCTTCCGGAAGGTATCGGCCTCGCCCATCGTGTAGTTGGCCAGGACGCTGGCGATCTGCATGACCTGCTCCTGATAAACGATGACACCGTAGGTCTCCTTCAGGATGGGCTCCAGCTGCGGAACCTCGTAGGTGATCTTGGTCTTTCCCTGTTTCCTCGAGATGTACTCCTGCACCATGCCGCTTTTCAGGGGACCGGGCCGATATAGGGCGATGAGGGCGATGACGTCCTCGATGCAGTCGGGTTTCATGCTGACGAGGATTTCCTTCATCCCCCGGCTCTCCAGCTGAAAGACGCCGTCCGTCTCCCCCTGGGAAAGGAGCTGGTAGGTCTTGCGGTCATCCAAGGGGATTCGCTGGATGTCGAGTTCCACCCCCTTCCCTTCGCGGATGAACCGGAGGGTGTCCCGGATGACGGTGAGGGTCTTGAGACCCAGGAAATCGAACTTCGTCAGTCCCACGGCCTGCAGGTCGTTCATGGAGAACTGGGTCACCACGTCGTCCTTCGGGCTCCTGCACAGGGGAACGCGCTCCAGAAGGGGTTTGTCGGAGATGACGACCCCGGCGGCGTGCGTCGACGAGTGGCGGTTGAGACCCTCGAGGGACCTTGACAGGGCGAGGAGTTTCCGGACCTTCTCGTTCTTCTTCGCCTCCTCCTGAAGGCGGGGTTCCATTTTGATGGCTTCGTCAAGACTGATGTTGAGCACGTTGGGGATCATCTTGGCGATGCGGTCCACCTCGCTGTAGGAGAAATTCAGGGCCCGGCCCACATCCCGTACAACGGCTTTCGCCTGCATCTTCCCGAAGGTGATGATCTGCGCCACCCGGTCCGAACCGTATTTCTCCGTGACATAGCGGATGATCTCGTCCCGGCCGTCCTGGCAGAAGTCGATGTCGATGTCGGGCATGCTCTTACGGTCCGGGTTCAGGAACCGCTCGAAGAAGAGCCCGTACCGGATCGGGTCGATGTCGGTGATGCCCAGGGTGAAGGCCACCAGGCTCCCCGCCACGGAGCCCCGGCCGGGTCCGACGGGGATGTTCCGTTCCTTGGCATAGCGGACGAAATCGGAGACGATCAGGAAATAGCCGGCGAAACCCATGGATTTGATCATCTCGAGTTCCGACTCCAGGCGCTTCTCATAGGGGCCGCGGGTCACGTCGTCCCTTCCCTTCGTGATCTCCGTCCACCGTCTCTCGAGTCCCCTCCGGGCCAGCGTCCTCAACTGATCGTCGAGGGAGACCGTCGGGTCCGTTTCGTAGTGCGGCAGATAGAGTTCATCGAAGGGGATCGTGAGGTTGCAACGCTCGGCGATGCTGATCGTGTTTTCGACGGCCGCCGGGCAGTGGGCGAAGAGTTTTTTCATCTCCTCGGGGGACCGGAAATAGAACTGGTCGGTGGCGAAGCGCATCCGGTCCGGATCGTCGAGGGTTTTCCCCGTCTGGATGCACAGGAGCACCTCATGGGCTTCCGCGTCGGTCCGTTCCAGGTAGTGACAGTCGTTTGTCGCCACGACGGGGATGCGGTGTCGACGGGAGATCCTCAGCAACCCCTCGTTGACCCCGTGCTGCTCCGGGATGCCGTTGTCCATCATTTCCAGATAGAAATTGTCCGGCCCGAAGATGTCCCGGTACTCCAGCGCCGCTTTCTCCGCCCCGGGTTCATCCTCCTTCAGAAGGTGATCGGCCACTTCGCCGTGCAGGCAGGCGCTGAGGGCGATGAGCCCCTCGCTGTGCTTCGTGAGCAGCTCCCGGTCGACCCGTGGTCTGTAGTAGAACCCTTCGAGGAACCCCAAGGACGTGAGCTTGATCAGGTTCTTGTAACCCTGGAAATTCTTCACGAGCACGATGAGATGGCGGGCGTTGTCTCCGGCATTCTCCGCACTTTTCTCGTGTCGTCCCCGGGGAGCGACGTAGAGCTCGCAGCCGATGATCGGTTTGATGCCCACGCGGTAAGCGGATTGATAAAAATCCACGGCCCCGTAAATGTTTCCGTGATCCGTCATCGCCACGGCAGGCATCCGGAGCTCCCGGGCCCTCTTCAGGACATCCTGGAGACGGATCGTGCCGTCGAGAAGGCTGTACTGCGTGTGGACGTGCAGGTGGACGAAGTCCTGATGTTTCATGAGCGGATCGACTCTCCCGGTGCTAATCCAGCCAGTAATTGGGCGCTTCCTTGGTAATGATGACGTCGTGGACGTGGCTTTCCCGCAACCCCGCCGACGTGATCCGGACGAACTTCGCCTTGGCGTGGAGTTCCTCGATCGTGCGGCACCCGACGTAGCCCATGCCCGCCCGGAGGCCGCCGATGAGCTGATAGATGCTCGCCTCGAGCGTTCCCCGGAAGGGCACCCTTCCCTCGATCCCCTCGGGGACGAGCTTCAGCGTGCTTTCGATATCATCCTGCATGTAGCGGTCCCGACTGCCCGATTTCATGGCCTCGAGGGAACCCATCCCCCGGTAGACTTTGTAGCTCCTTCCCTGGAAGAGGACCGTTTCCCCGGGGCTTTCCTCCGTCCCCGCGAAGAGGCCGCCGATCATGACGCAGTGGGCACCGGCGGCCAGGGCTTTGGTGATGTCGCCCGAGAACTTGATACCGCCGTCGGCGATGATCGGAATGCCCTGTCGCGCCGCCGCCTTGCGGCAATCCCGGATCGCCGTCATCTGGGGGACACCGACACCGGCGACGATCCGGGTGGTGCAGATCGAGCCCGGTCCGACGCCGACCTTGACGGCGTCGACACCGGCCTTGATGAGGGCCGCAGCCCCCTCCGTCGTCGCCACGTTGCCCGCGATCAGCTCGCACTTGAAATTCTTCTTGGTGTCCCGGATGGCGTCCAGGACGCCCTTCGAGTGGCCGTGGGACGTATCGATGACGATGACGTCGCAGCCTGCGTTGAGCAGGGCCTGAACCCGCTCCTCCCGGTCGATGATGCCGACGGCCGCACCGATCCGGAGCCTTCCGAGGGAGTCCTTGCAGGCGTTCGGATATTTCTGGATCTTCTCGATATCCTTGATGGTGATGAGCCCCTTCAGGTTGTAGTCGTCATCGACGACGAGGAGCTTCTCGATCCGGTGCTTGTGGAGCAGCTTCTTCGATTCTTCGAGCGTGATGTTGGAGGAGACGGTCACCAGGTTCTTTTTCGTCATCACGTTGGCCACGGGCTGATCCAGGTTCGTCTCGAACCGGAGATCGCGGTTGGTGAGGATCCCCACGAGCCGGCGTTTCTTGACCACGGGCACGCCGGAGATCTTGTAGCGGCTCATCAGTTCGAGGGCTTCCCGTACCCGCTGCTCCGGTTCGATCGTGATCGGATCCACGATCATGCCGCTTTCCGATTTCTTGACCTTGTCGACTTCCAGGGCCTGGCGCTCGATGCTCATGTTCCGGTGAATGATGCCGATGCCACCCTGCTGGGCCATGCAAATGGCGGTTCGGGACTCCGTCACCGTGTCCATGGCCGCGCTGACAATCGGGATCTTCATGGCGATATTCCTCGTCAGGTACGTCGAGGTGTCGACGTCCTTGGGAAGGATCGTCGATAGGGCCGGCACCAGAAGAAGATCGTCGAACGTCAGGGCGTCTCTTACCTGATCCTCCAGCATGATGGACCTCCGTCGCGAAAAAAAATCGGATTCCCGCCCGGGGTGGGTCGGGACAAATCCTCCCCCCCACGGAACCGCCCCCCGGTTCCACCGGCGAGACGATCCCGCCCCTACGGGGTGTGATCCGGTATATTGTATTTTCGTCCGTTCAGGGCCAAGTAGAAATCCTCCCCGCCCTCTTCCTGCACGATGTAATCGGCGATCTGGTAGTAACTGGCCCGGAGGAATCGCGCCGGGAAACGCCTTCCCTTGACATCGCAGTAAAGAACGTGATCCCGGCCGACCCGCAGGGTTTCCGGGGCAAGCTCCTCGCAGGTATCGTCGCTCAGGAGAAGGTAGAGCTTTTCGTCTCCCGCCTCCGCCGATCCCGCATGGTAGACGGCGCGAACAACGAAAGCCGTGTCTTCCACCTCCACCGACGCACGATCATTCGCATAGTCGATATAGTACCCTCCGGTCTCGTCGCGATGGAGGTTTTGATAGAAGAGATTGACGATTTCTTTGCGGAACATCTCCGCCCCCTGGTAGTACCAGACGCCTTCTTTGTCGATCCGGATGTGGCTGGGGGGTAGATCTCGTGCCCTGACGGTCATGCAGGAATACTCTGAGAAGTCTTTTTCGGGAACTTCCTTCTTCGCACAAAGGGACGTCGTAAGTCGATCGGGGCCTCACCCCCCCGGTCGCTGACCGCCGCGGAGCGTTTCGCTGTCCAGCAGGATCGTGACGGGGCCGTCGTTGACAAGCCGGACCTTCATCATGGCCTGGAACTCGCCCTCCCGGACTCGTCCCATTCTGGCCCGGGCCGTCTCGACGAAGTGGCGGTAGAGATCTCTGGCCGATGCAGGTTCGGCGGCGTCCGTGAAGGAGGGCCTCCGCCCTTTGCGGCAGTCCGCCCAGAGGGTGAACTGGGAGACGACCAGCATCTCCCCGCCGCTCTCCAGGAGGGAGCGGTTCATCTTGCCCTCGTCATCCTCGAAGATTCGAAGATGTAGGATCCTGTCCAGCAGGTAGTCCGCATCCTCGCGGGTGTCCCTCTTCCCCACGCCGAGCAGCACGAGAACCCCTCGCCCGATCCGAGCGATCTCCTGCCGATCCACGGTGACGGACGCTTCGTCGACCCGCTGGATGAGCACTCTCATCGATGAACCCGCCCGCTTCAGTTTGGGCGATGTTAGCAACAAACGGTTCCACCTTCAAGCCTTTTCTCTCCCCGAACCGGACGACAGACCCCCGGCGGATCGCTTTTCCCTTGTTCGGCCCGTCACAACTTGATATATCTTCCCCGTGGCCGGAAGAAAAAAGATAAGATGCCTTCTCGTCAACCCCTGGATCTACGACTTTGCCGCCTATGACTTCTGGTTGAAACCGATCGGCATCCTGTATCTCGCTTCCTTTCTGCGGGCCTACGGTTGCGAGGTCCACTTCCTGGACTGCCTGAACATCCTCCACCCGGCACTCCCGTCGGAGAAAGGGATCCGAGGTTTCAAGAGGACTTCATCGGGCCGCGGGAGCTTCCCGAGGGAGGTCATCCCGAGCCCGGAAGCCCTCCGGTCGGTACCCCGGCGGTACAAGCGCTACGGTATTCCGCCCAGCGCCTTCCTCGAGGACCTCCGTCAGCTGCCCCGACCGGATCTCATCCTCGTGACCTCCATGATGACCTACTGGTATCCCGGTGTGGCGGCCGCCATTCAGTCGGTCCGGAACGTCTTCCCGGGCGTACCGCTGGTCCTGGGCGGCGTCTACGCCACCCTGTGCCGGAATCATGCCCTCGACCGGAGCGGTGCCGACCACGTTCTGCCCGGCGAGGGAGAATCGTCCCTCCCCGGATTCCTCCGGGATCTCTTCAATGACGGCCCGGTGATGGAGTGCGGAACGGGCGACCTGGACGCATTGCCGTATCCCGCCTTCGACCTCATGCCCGTGAAAGACCAGTTCCCGATCCTGACCTCCCGGGGATGCCCCTTTCGCTGCAGCTACTGCGCCTCCCCCCTCCTGAGAAAGGATTTCTCCTTCAGGGACCCGTATCATGTCGTCGATGAGATCGATCACTGGCACCGGCTCTACGGCATCCGGAACTTTTCCTTCTACGACGACGCCCTCCTTGCATACTCGGCGCAACGTGCCGTCCCGATGATGCGGGAGATCATCCGACGGGGGTTGGACTGTGATTTCCATTGTCCCAACGGTCTTCACCTGCGCGAGGTCAACGCGGAAGTCGCCGGGCTCCTCTACAGGGCCCGTTTCCGGACCATCCGGTTCGGCCTGGAAACGGTCTGCGAGAAACGGCAGGAAAGCACGGGCGGCAAGGTCACGAACGAGGCACTGCGCTTTGCCGCGGCCTATCTGAGGGAAGCGGGTTACCGTCCGGAGGACATCGGGGTCTACCTTCTGTGCGGGCTTCCGCACCAGGAGGAGCAGGAAATCCGCGAGAGCATCGATTTTGTGAAGTCCTGCGGGGCCCGGCCCATCCTCGCGGAGTTCTCGCCGATTCCCGGGACGCCGATCTGGGAGGAGGCACTCGACGCATCGCCCTACCCCATCGCCGATGAGCCGCTCTTCCACAACAACACCCTGCTTCCCTGCCGCAGCCCGAACCTGACGCTTGAGGTCTACCAGGCCCTCAAGAGGCGCTGCCGGACCCCCTGACGCCGGTTTTTCTCTTGCATCGACAGGGAAAAGCCATTATATAAAAGCCCTTGCGAAGCCAAGGAAAGGTTCTTCATGACCCAAACCTTCTGGATCAAACAGATCGCCATCGCTTGCCTGTCCCTGCTTTTCCTTGCCTTCGGCGTCTACCTGCTCCTTGCGGCCTACGGGATGAAGAACCCCCTCGAGTTCATCATGACCTTCTTCGCGTCGAATCTGATCATCCTGATCAGCCTGGTGGGGGTTTCTTACCCGGTGGTCAGGATTTTTATGCACCTCAAGTCGCTCAGAAACCTGAGCACATGATGAAACGGAACCCTTTCGCGGAAAGATCGACACGGGCCCGCGCGCTCTTGCTGTCAGCAGTCCTGATGCTGCTGGGCGTCTTCGTGCCCTTGACCGCTCCTGCCGACGATCTCGAGCAGAGGGTCCGGAAATACGAACTGGAAAACGGTCTGGTGGTCCTGATCCTGGAGCGGCACATCAGCCCCACCGTGTCTCTCTATATCCGTCATCGCGTCGGCGCCCTTCATGAGGCCGAAGGTGCGACCGGAGCGGCCCACCTCCTCGAACACATGCTGTTCAAGGGAACGCAGACGATCGGGACAAAGGACTACCGCAGGGAAAAGAAGATCCTCGAGGAGATCCGCAGGACGGGAAACGCCCTCGATCTCGAGCGGCTCAAGGGCGACCGGGCCGACCCCGCGATGATCGACCGCCTGTCGGCCAAGCTCCGGGACCTCCAGGCCCGGGCCAAGACCCTGATGGTCGACAACGAAATCGACAGGCTCTACACCGAAAACGGCGCCGTTGATCTGAACGCCTCGACCGGTCAGGACCTGACGACCTACCACGTCAGCCTCCCCGCCAACAAACTGGAACTCTGGGCCCGGATCGAATCCGACCGTATGCAGAACCCGGTTTTCCGGGAGTTCTACTCGGAACGGGACGTCGTCATCGAGGAGAGAAAGCAGACCGTCGAGTCGGTCCCCCGCCGAAAGCTCATGGAACTCTTCCTGGCCACGGCTTTCAAGGCCCACCCGTACCGTCGCCCCATCATCGGGTGGCCTTCGGACGTGTCCTCCCTGTCGATCGACTATATTGAGAAGTTTTTCAGGACCTACCATGCACCGAACAACACCGTGATCGCCGTCGTGGGCGACGTGGATCCGGCCGGGACCCTGAAGATCATCCGGAAATATTTCGGCGCGATCCAGAGGGCCAAGCTCCCGCCCTTTCGGGTCACGGCAGAGCCACCCCAGCAGGGGGAACGGCGCGTCGAACTCCTTGCCGACGCGAGCCCCTATCTTCTCATCGGGTACCACAAGCCCACCCTGCCCGCCTTCGACGATTACGTATTCGACGTGATCGACGCCCTCATGACCCGGGGACGGACATCGCGGCTCTACAAAGCCCTGGTGGAAGAGCGAGGGGTCGCGGAGAGCATCGACACGGCCAACGGCCTCCCAGGCTCGAAATACCCGAACCTTTTCGTCGTCATGGCCGCGCCCCGACACCCGCACACGGCCCGGGAGCTCGAATCGGCGATCTACGAGGAAATCGAAAGGCTGAAACAGGAACCCGTCACGGCCCGTGAACTCGAGAAGGTTTTGAACCAGTTCAGGGCGGACTTGGTCCGGGATCTCGACTCCAACAGCGGCCTGGCCAGCAAGCTTTCGTACTACGAGGCGATCACGGGCGACTTCCGCTACATCACCCGGCACATCCAGGTCGTCGAGTCGATCAAGCCCGAAGACATCATGAAGGCCGTCCGGACGTATCTCACCGCCGGGAACCGGACCGTCGCCACCGTTGTTCGGCGAGAAAAACCATGAACATCAAACGGTTGTTCTTCCTTCTCCTGGTCTCGATTCTCATCTTTCCCTCCTGCGACGGGATCTGTGCGCCGCCTCTGCCGGATCCGCAGCACCTGAGATACCCCCCGATGACGTTCACGCCACCACAGGCTGAACGGATCGAACTCGAAAACGGCATGGTCCTCTATGTCCTCGAGGACCGGGAACTGCCCGTGGTGAACGTCTCGGCCGCGATCCGGGTCGGGTCGGCCCATGACCCGGAAGGGCGCGAAGGACTGGCCGAACTCACGACCCGGGTCATGAGAACGGGTGGAACCCGCACCATGACCGGGGATCAGATCGACGATCTCCTCGAATTCACCGCCGCCTCCCTGTCGATCTCGTCGGGTACCGATGCCGCCTCGGCGGACCTTTTCGTCCTGAAAAAGGATCTGGACCCCGTTTTCCGGGTCTTTGCGGAAATCATGACGGCCCCCGTTTTCGATGAGAAGAAGCTCGAACGGGCGAAGAACCTCAAGATCGAGGAGTTGAGAAGGATCGCCGACGTTCCGCAGAGACTCGCCTTCCGGGAATTCCGGAGGGTGCTCTTCGGCGGGAATCCCAGGGGGCGGCTTTCGACGATCGAGTCCATCGGTCGCATCGAAAGAGCGGATCTGGTGAAGTTCCACCGGAGGTTCTTCTTCCCCCGTAACATCATGATGGCCGTCTCCGGCGACATCGACCGGAAGGAGGTCGTCGAGAAGTTCCGTCACCACTTCGGATCGTGGCGCGGGGAAGGACCCGCTGCCGATGTGGAGCCGCCGGTCGTGAAAACGTCCCCTCCGACCTATTACCTTCACAAGGAGGGTCCCCAGTCGACGATCATCCTGGGGTTTCTCGCCCCCGAGAAAAAGAGTCCTGAGTTCTACCCCTTCACGATCCTCGATTTCATCGTGGGAAGCGGCGGATTCCGCTCCCGGATCTTTCAGGAAGTCCGCAGCAACCTGGGGCTGGCCTACAGCACGGGAAGTTATTACGAGGGCAGATCGGGGTACGGCGTTTTCAGCTCCTACGCGATCACGAAATCGGAGGCCACCGGCGAGGTTCTCGACCGGCTCCGGGCCATCCTGGAGGATGTCGCCCGCCGGAGAGTTCCGGAAGAGGAACTTGTCTGGGCCAAAAGGGCCATCGTCAACAGCTTCATCTTTTCCTTCCGTTCAACCGACTTGATCGCCACGCAGCAGATGATGATCGAGTTCCAGGGGCTTCCTCCCGGTTTCCTCCGTGACTATCGCGACCGCATCGAGGCCGTATCGGCGGATGACCTTCTGCGCGTCGCGGGGCGGTACCTTCGGGGCGATCGGGCGAACGTCCTGATCGTCGGCAATGAACGAAACTTCGATCGTCCTCTTTCATCCTTCGGGGACGTCATGAGAATCGAGGCGAAGGAGCCATGATCGACCGGTCGATCTATCAGCGGGTTGCAGCACGGATCGAGTCCTACCGCGATGACATGATCCGGATGCAGATCGAGCTGACGGCCATTCCGGCCCTGGCCCCGGAAAACGGCGGGGAGGGCGAGGGGGAAAAGGCCGCTTACCTCGTCGAGCGGCTCCGGGCCATGGGGTTCGAACACATCGAGGAGCATCCGGTGCCCGACGGCCGCGTGTCCTGCGGATATCGCCCGAACATCGTCGTTCACGTCGGGGGGAAGCGCCGTGACGGAAAGGTCTGGATCCTGACCCACCTGGACGTGGTCCCCCCGGGGGAGAGGACGGCCTGGGAAAGCGATCCCTACAGGGCCTTCGAACGGGACGGCCGGGTCTACGGGCGGGGTACGGAGGACAACCAACAGGACATGGTCGCTTCGATCTTCGCCGCCAAGGCCTTCCTCGATGAAGGCCTTCAGCCCGAACGATCCATCGGCCTGGTCTTCGTCGCCGATGAGGAAACGGGGAGCCGATGGGGGATCGACCCCCTGGTGAAGGACGGCAGGATCCCCATGGACGGAAGCGACCTCCTGGTGATCCCCGATTTCGGAAACGATGAAGGTTCCATGATCGAGGTGGCGGAAAAGAGCATGCTGTGGGTCCGGTTCCGGACGAGGGGCAAACAGTGTCACGCCAGCAAGCCTTCTCTCGGAAACAACGCTTTCCGGGCGGCCTCCCATCTCGTCGTGAAACTCCAGGCGCTGCAGGCCATCTTCGACGCCGTCGATCCGCGCTACGAACCCCCGGCGAGCACCTTCGAACCCACAAAGAAGGAACCGAATGTCCCGAACATCAACACCATCCCCGGCGACGATGTCTTCTATCTGGACTGCAGGGTCCTTCCCCGGTACAACCTGGATGTTGTGCTCGGACAGATGAGGACACTCGCCGATGAAGTGGAATCCGATTTCGGTGTCACCGTCGAGATCTCTGCGGTTCAGAAGCTCCAGGCCCCACCGCCGACACCCGACGACGCCCCTGTCGTCCGCGCACTCCAGGACGCCATCCGGGACGTCTACGGTGTATCGGCCTCCCCCGTGGGGATCGGCGGGGGTACGGTGGCCGCCTTTTTCCGCAGCCAGGGGCTCCCCGCCGCCGTGTGGAGCCGGATCGGTCAGAACGCCCACCAGCCCAATGAAAACTGCCTCGTCGAAAACATGATCGGCAACGCCAAGGTTTACGGCCACCTTTTCCTCCGACCCTGAACCGGCTGTAAAACCGATTGCAAATCCGGGGCTAACATGTTAGCATCCTTCTGAAAATCACAGGAAAAGCGGATTTCTTATTGAAGGCACAGCTGGAAGATTTATCTCTACGCAAGCTGAATTTTCCAAACAACAATGTTTTGCGCCTGCTTTTCGGTGAACGGGATCAGCACATCAAGCTCATCGAAAAGCTGAAGAAAGTGAAGATCTCCGTCCGAGGGAACCAGGTGACTCTCTCCGGGGATCGTTTTGACGTCGATCTCACCGAGCGACTCCTCGTGCAGCTCTACGGACTGATTGAAAAAGGGTATCCCCTCTTCTCGACCGACATCGACTTCGCTCTCAGGATCCTGACGGAGAACAGCTCGACGATCCTCGAGGACATTTTTCTCGACCGTGTCTTCATCTCCTCGAAAAAAAGGATCATCACCCCCAAGAGCATCGCCCAGAAACAGTACATCGACGCCATACGGAAGTACGACATGGTTTTCGGCATCGGCCCGGCCGGGACCGGTAAGACCTACCTGGCCATGGCCATGGCGGTGGCCTACCTCATCGACCGGAAGGTGAACCGGATCGTTCTGACGCGGCCTGCGCTGGAAGCCGGCGAAAAGCTGGGTTTTCTTCCCGGTGATCTTGCCGACAAGATCAACCCCTATCTCCGTCCGCTCTACGACGCCTTGTACGACATGATGGATTTCGACAAGGCCATGGACCTGACGGCGAAAGGCGTCATCGAAGTGGCCCCGCTGGCCTTCATGAGGGGTCGAACGCTCAACGACTCGATCGTCATCCTGGACGAGGCGCAGAACACCACATCCGAGCAGATGAAGATGTTTCTCACCCGGCTCGGGTTCGGCTCGAAGGCCATCATCACAGGAGACGTCACCCAGACCGATCTGCCCTCCGACAAGACGTCGGGGCTGATCGAGGTGGAGGGCATCCTGAAGCAGACGGCGGGGATCGCCTTCGTCTATTTCACCGAGATCGACGTGGTGCGTCACCCCCTCGTTCAGGACATCATCCGCGCCTACAATCACATCGATCGGAAAAAGGCGAGGCCCCGAGGGAGCTGACCTGCCCGTTCTTTTTCCGCTGACCCCGTGGTTCCGCAACGACCGATGTCCATCCTCATCCGGAACAGACAGTCCATCGCCAGAGTCGACATCCCGTCGCTGCGTCGCGCCGCCCGCTTGATCTTGAAACACCTGGGGCACCCGAAAGACGAAATCAGCATCCTTCTGGTGGACGACCGGGAGATCCGGGAGATGAACAGGGTCTATCTGAAGCGGAACCGCCCGACCAATGTCATCGCATTTCCGATGCGGGAAGGTCCCTTCCGCCGACTCCATCCCGAGGTCCTCGGAGACGTCGTTCTGTCCGTCGAAACGGCCTCACGCGACGCCGGGAAAGAAGGCCTGCCCCTGGAGGATGCCCTTCTCATTCTCCTGATCCACGGGATCCTCCATCTCCTGGGCTACGATCACGAGGGCCCGAGGGCCCAATCCCTCCGCATGCGTGTCAAGGAGCAGGAGCTCTACGGCTGCGTGAAGAAAACCCTCGGGACATAAAAAAAGCGACGCCGGTGGACGGCGTCGCATCGTTTTTCACCCCGCAGGGCCGATCATCCCCCCGTATCGGTCTTGGCCGTCCGGATCCGGATGACCTGTCCCGTTTTCAGCTGGTCGCTTTTCAACTGGTTCAGTTTGCGGATCTCCGAGGCCGTCGTATGGTATCGCGAGGCGACGGCAAACAACGTGTCGCCCTTCTTGACCTTGTACGTGATGATGCCCTGGCCGCCGGACGTCGCTTGCACCGTCTTCCCGCCCGTTTCCTTTTTGGACACTTTCGTCTTCTTCGATGGGGCGGATGCCGTCGCCGTCGGCACCCGGATGATCTTTCCCGATTTCAGCTTCGCATCGGCGCTCAGCCCGTTGTAGGCGAGGATCGTCTTCGCCGGCACTCCGTACTGCCGGGAGATCGTCTGGACCGTCTCGCCCGACCGGACCCGGTGTTTGACATATCTCTTCCCTTTCACCCGTTCGTAAACCGGCGGTTTCGCCTCCTCGATCTGATTCTCCACCAGGACATACTGTTTGCCGAGCCCGGCGGGGATCTTCAGCGGGTATTCTTTGTCAGGAGTCTGCTGATGGCGGAGCTCCGAGTTGAGCAACGTCAGGGTCTCCTTCGGGATGTTCAGGTGGAGCGCGATGTCCGCAAGGCGCATGCTCTTCTGGGTCCTGACGATTTCGTACTCGATGGGGCTGGCCATGTCCCCCTCGAGGTCCATCCCGTACTTCTTGGGATCCCGGATGATGTGCAGGGTTGCGAGGAATCGCGGCACGTACCGGGCCGTCTCATAGGGGAGCATGTGATAGAGGTCCCAGAACCGGTCGAGATAGTTGATCTGCTGCGTCGAGATCACCTTCAGGACCCTCCCCTCCCCGCAGTTGTAGGCGGCCAGGACGGTCAGCCAGTCCCCGAAGATGCCGTGAAGATCCTTGAGGTAGGCGATCGCCGCCCGGGTGGATTTCTCCACACTCATCCGTTCGTCGACCCACAGGTCCCGGTTGAGCCCGTACTTGTAACCCGTGGAAGGGATGAACTGCCAGAGGCCGAGGGCCCGCGCCCTCGAAAGGGCGTTCACCTGGAATCCGCTCTCCACCAGGGGAAGCCAGGCCAGTTCCTGGGGCAACCCCGCATCCTTGAGATAACGCTTGACGACGGGCAGATAAAAGCCGGAGCGCTGGTAGGAGCGGATGAAGAAGCTTCTCTCGATCGTCTGAAAGGATCGGATCTCCTTTTCGACGTCCTCATTCATCAGGAGGGGAATCTCGCCTCTCCTGCCGTTGGTGAGTCCGCTCTTCGAGGTGTAGATCTGCACGATGCGCATGGAGATCATCAGGCGAAGGTCGTCCTTCTGGCGGGCCAGGTTGGACTCCCCGTTGACATCCAACAGAAGCCCGTAGGCCTGATCGAGGGTCTTGAGCGCCCGCTCGATGTCCCCCTTCTGCCGGTACTCCTCCGCCTGCTTGAGCAGGATGAGAGCATCGTCCATCTCATCCTCCGGTTCCTCCGCTGCGATATCCGGCGGATAGACCTGGGGACCACTGAAGATTCCCGGCCTTTCAACCGATAGGGCGTCGCGGTTTTGCGATCCGGACATCCCCTTCTTGAGGGCTTCCTCGGACGAGCGCTCCGCATCAATCTCGGGCATTGCCTGATCGGCCTGAGCGCTGTTCAGCGTGGAGAGTTGAACGGGTTTCGAGGAGTCTTCCCTCACCATCCGGCTTTTCTTTTTCGTCTCGGCCGTCTTCACATCCGGGCTTCCGGAGGGTGCGAGGGAGGGCGGGGAATGCGCGCAGGAGATCAGAAACAGAAGGAAGACAGGAGGGATCAGCCACTTCGAAAACGACATCAGAGCAACTCCTTGAAAGGGTTTTAACGGTTCGCAACAGGGGCTCAGCCGAATCCCTTGTTTTTCATCGAGGTCACGGGCTCCGGCTCGTCGACCGGGACGATCTTTCCTGATCCGCTTCGCGGCGGTACCGAATCATCTCCTTCTGTGTCCCCGGTGCATCTACCAAACCTCCGTGCGGCATGTCAAAGGTTATTTGGCACAGATCGAAGGACTTGGGATCGCAAGGCCGCGATTTCATTGCCCGGCGCACATTTTATGCAAAAAAAGAGCCTTTCGGGGCCCCCGGGGGCCATATGGATTCGATTCACAAAAAAATCAAGGATATCAAGGGGCTGCCGTCGACGACTCCCTCAAGAGGTAAGCCTCGATGAAATCATCGATCTCGCCGTCGAGCACCTTCTGGACATTTCCGACTTCCAGATTGGTGCGGTGGTCCTTGATCAATTTGTATGGATGGAGAACATAGGAACGGATCTGGCTTCCCCAGGCGATGTCTTTTTTTGCTGAATGAAGGGCGTCCATCCGTTCATCCTTTTCCTTCTTCTTGAGTTCGAAGAGCCGGGACCGGAGCACCTTCAGGGCCATGGCCTTGTTCTTGTGCTGCGAGCGCTCATTCTGGCACTGCACGACGATCCCCGTCGGCAGGTGGGTGATCCGGACGGCGGAATCGGTCTTGTTCACATGCTGCCCCCCCTTGCCCGTGGACCGGTACGTGTCGATCTTGAGGTCCTTCTCGTCGATCTCCACGACGATTTCCTCGTCCACCTCGGGATAGACGAACACGGAGGCAAAAGAGGTGTGACGACGGCTGCTGGCATCGAACGGGGAGATCCGCACGAGCCTGTGGATCCCCGACTCGGCCTTGCTGTACCCGTATGCGTAGTCTCCTTCGATGTGAAGGGTGACACTTTTGACGCCTGCCTCCTCACCGGACTGATAATCGAGGATCCTTGTCCTGAACCCCTTTTTTTCCGACCAGCGAAGATACATTCTCAGGAGCATCTCCGCCCAGTCCTGGGCCTCCGTCCCTCCGGCGCCGGCATGGACCGTCAGGATTGCATTCTTGCTGTCCTCCGGCTGGCCCAGCATCGCCCTGATTTCCTCATCGCGGACCTCCTCCAGGAGCCGGTCGACATCCCTCTCCACATCAGCCAGGGTCTTCTCATCCGACTCCTCCCGGGCGATCTCGAAGAGTTCCTCGAGATCCCGGGCCATCCTCTCGAGCTGCGCGAACCGCTCGAGGGTCGTCTCGAGCCGCGTCTTTTCCTTCAGGAGTTCCCGCGCCTTCTCAGGCTGCTCCCAGAGATCCTGCCTCGCGGTCGAAGCTTCCAGTTCCTCCAGTCTCTTCCGCCGGTTGTCGATTTCAAAGATAACCTCGGAGCGTTTCCAGTTTCCTTCTGATCTCTTTGAGTTTTCCGGGAAGTTCTTCGTACATTTTATGTTTTCCTCCATCTCATCATCGTACAAAGGATCAGGGAAAAAGCCGCGCAGAGATAGACGAAAAGATCCCCGATCCTGGAATAGAGCGTCCGGATCTCCGTGACGCGGACAACCCCGTTGAGGATCGCCGTTTCGAAAAGACCGGTCCTCGAGAGGATTTCTCCCGTCGGTGCGATAAAGGCACTGATCCCGGTATTGGCCGCCCGGACCACGAAGAGCCGGTTTTCCACCGCCCGGAAGGCGGTGATCGCCAGATGCTGGTAAGGCGCCGAAGACGTCCCGAACCAGGCATCATTCGTCAGGTTGACGAGGAAGGAGGCACCCCGTCGGCGGTAAGCGCGGCTGATCTCCGGGAAGATGGCCTCGTAGCATATCAGAATTCCGGCCTTTGCGCTATCCAGTGTGAGAGGTTCAAAGCCTTCACCGGGCAGGAAGTCCCCGATGCCGACGGCCAATTTCTCGATGAAAGGGAAAAACGGCCTCAACGGGACATATTCACCGTAGGGGACCAGGTGGACCTTGTCGTATCGCCCGAGGATTTCCCCCTGCGGTGACAGAAGATAGGCGCTGTTCTGATAATGCAGGCGCTGATCCACCCGGCGATAGCTGGGGCTTCCGAAAATGAGAAAGGCCCGGGCGTTTCTCGCCACCGACAGGACCTCATGGTGTTTCTCGTCGACCTGCTGAAAGAAGAAAGGGGTTGCCGTTTCCGGCCACACGATCAGATAGGGGCTGGTCACGGCGGCTTTGCCGGAATACTCGACGTAGGTTCGGATCGTCTCCTCCTGGAAACGGGGATCCCATTTGATGCTCTGGTCGATGTTTCCCTGAACGATCGAGACGGCCTTGGCAGGGGTGCTCTGGATTCGGGCGGTCGTATCGGCAAGCCGGTACACCCCGTAGCTGTAAACGGCCGAAACGAGGAGAGAGCCGACCGCCAGTTCCACGACGACCTGAAAACGGCTCGCTTTCCTCGTGGCGAGATCACCGAGGACGGCGTTCACGAAAACGAGGAGGAAGGAGATCCCGTAGACCCCCGTCAGATCGGCGATCTGAATCATGGGGAGATTCGCATATTGGCTGTGGGCAAGATGACCCCAGGGAAAACCCGTCAGGAGGTTCGCCCTTGCGTACTCAAGGAGGACCCAGAGGAGGGGTGCTGCGATGACGGGAGGGATCTCCCGCCTGTCGAAGTAGTTTACGCCGGCGGCGAAGAGGGAGACGAAGAGACTCAGGTAAAGGGCCAGGAGGAGCATGACGAAGACGCCGAGAGCGAAGGGAAGACGGCCGTACTGGACGACCACACCGGAGACCCAGTACAGGAGACCGACATGGAAGACGAGTCCGCTAGTGAGCCCCAGAAGGAGGGCGCCGGCGAAGTCTCTGCCCTTCAGGGAAGCGAAGAGAGGGACCAGTGCGAACCATGCGATGGTCCAGTGCCCGAACTTCGGAAAGGAGAGAAAAAGGAGAAGCCCCGAAAAGGCAGCCAGGAGGTAGGCCCCAAGATGCCGGTCCCCTCGTCGGGATGCGGAACGGGATCTTCCGATACTCAATGACCTGGCGATCGGTTCTCTCCTTTCTTTTTGATCTTGACCTTCTTGATGCTTCGCTCGTCGGCCGATGCGATCAACATCTCCAGCCCTTCATGGGTGACCACCTCGCCCGTCATCGGAATCCGCTTCAGGGTATCGAGGATGAATCCGCCCAGGGTTTCGTATTTGCCCGGCGGGATTTCGACGCCGAAGCGCCGCTCGAAATCCTCGATCTCGACCCGGCTGTCCACCATCGTGCACCCGTCGGGGAGATCAACGAATTTTTCCTCCTCCCGGTCGTGTTCATCCCGGATCTCCCCGACGATCTCCTCGATGAGATCCTCCAGGGTGACGAGCCCCGAAGTGCCTCCGTACTCATCAATGACGATGGCCATGTGCAGTTTCTTTTCCTTCAGTTCATGGAGAAGCTGATGAATGTTCTTGGTTTCAGGGATGAAATAGGGCTTCCTCAGGATGGAAAGGATGTCTTCCTGCCGGACGGGCTTGGACCAGAACTTCAGGAGGTCCTTGACATTCAGGATCCCGACGATGTTGTCGATGCTGCCGCTGAAGACGGGAATCCGGGTGTGGCCGTGGCGGATGATCAGTTCGATGATCTCCTCGATGGGAACGTCGCTTCCGATGGCGAGCATGTCGGTCCGCGGGATCATGACCTCCCGGACAAGGGTCTCCCGGAACTCGAGGATGCTCTCGATCATGGCCCCGGACTGGGCGTCGATGAGACCCTTTTCCTCTCCGGCATCGATGATGGACTGGATCTCCTCTTCCAGGCGGTCCTGATCCTCCGCGGGGGTACCGGCCGACAGATATCGCCTTATCCGATCCAGAAATTTCCCCATACCGGACTCCCGCCCTCACAATCCCCGCAGAAATTCAGGCCGCAGAAAGTCCAAGCGCCGCTTCTCGATCACGCTGTCCAGAAGGTTCAGAAGCTTCTCTCGATCGGCGGGCAGCCTCGCCCGGACGGGCAGGTAATTGGACGCGTGGTTGGAGGTGAAGAAACAGTCCGTCAACCTCGATTCCGCGACGATGGTCCGCAGCTCCCCGAGAAGATTAAAGACGCCCGGCAGCACAAAGGCCCCGCTGCAGAAGTCCTCGTAGAGCGGTGTTCCCGGAAGGATCATGACCGTCAGCATGCCGACGTACTCCGGATCGATGTCCGTCAGGATCCTGGCCGTTTCCCTTGCATGCTCCATGCTGAGCTCCACCCCTCCGATGCCCAGGAGAGCGGTGACCGAAAGCGTGATACCGGCCTCCCTGACCCGCCGGCCGGCCTCGACCATCTGATCATAGGTGACCCCCTTCCGGATCCGCCGGAGAACCTCCTCGCTGCCCGTCTCCACGCCGAGATAGATGATCTGGAGACCCCGGTCCCTCAGAGCGGCGAGCTCTTCCCGACTCTTTCGGAGGATGCTCTTCGCGTTGGCGTACGTGCCGATGCGCTCCACGACCTGGATGTGCCGGCGGATGGACTCCAGGATCTCCAAGAGCCTCCTCTGCGGAATGATGAGGGCGTCGCCGTCGCAGAGAAAGACCCGATTCGTCCGGCGGAGAATCGCGCCGGCTTCACGGATGTCCTCCTCGATCTCGTCGGGTGTCTTGATACGAAACCGCTTCTGCTTGTAGGCGGCGCAGAAGGTGCACCGATTGTGAGAACAGCCGACGGTCGCCTGCAGCAGCAGACTCCGGGCCTCGCTGGGGGGGCGGATGATCAGTCCTTCGTACTTCATGGTCTCCTACTCCGGCTGACCGCTGTACGGATTGATCCGGACATCGTGGAAGCACTTGCTGCAGAAGGCTTTCGGGTCCACATGCCCGCAGCCGTAACCCCAGAGGTCGAAGGTCCGACAATCCGCACAAAGCGGCACGGCGCAGCCGTCACAGAGAACCACTGAACGTCTTGCCTGACAGGCCCCGCAGAGCTCTTTTCCGTCCGTGATGATCATCGTCATGCATTCCTTCCCGAGCGTCGGCGCTAATGTATATCATGCGTCGCCAAAACGCAAGTCGTCGACCGATGCCGCGCAGAGTTTTTTGAGACGATCAAAACAGCAATGGCAGACATCTTGCAGAAAATTTCTCCGAAATCAACGGTCCGGAAAATTTTTTTCTCTTTTTGGACTTTTTTGACAAATATCGCTTGACATTATGGAAACATTCTTTATAACGATTCTCAACTTGCATCCATTTTTTTATCGCTCCTTGACGAGAAATGAGTGTCGTTGAGAAGAAGAGGAAAAGCGGACGACCGACCGAAAGGAGATCATTGAATGGAAGACAATGTCTGTCTAACCCAAGAGGCGGAGCCTCCCGGTAGACACGCCGGCACCGCCGGTTCGGCTCTGGATGAGCTGAAAGAACAACCCTCCTCCCCTTCCGTGGTGATCCCCACGACCCGGAAGAACAGATCCGTCTTTCTCTTTCCCGCCCGAGGCATCAGCAATTGCAAGCCCAGCGCGCGTTCCAAGGCCTTTCAGAAACGTTTCTATCCCGACATCTCGCTCCTCGAGTGGAATGACTGGCAGTGGCAGCTCCGGAACCGCATTACCGGGTTGGAAACCCTCTCCCGGATGATCTGGCTGTCCGATGACGAAATCAGCACCATCATCCGTCGCGTCGGGAGCGTGCCGCTGAGCATTACCCCCTATTACGCCAGTCTCCTGGACGCCATGGACCCCGAACAACCCATCCGTCGAACCGTGATTCCGAGAAGCCTCGAGTTCCATCACTCCTGGGAGGAATCCGATGATCCCCTCGGGGAGGAAGCCGACAGCCCCGTGCCGGGCCTCGTGCATCGATACCCGGACCGTGTACTGTTCCTCGTGACAAACTTCTGTTCGACCTATTGCCGTTACTGTACCCGCTCCCGGATCCTCGATCACGGAAGCGGAGAGCCGCCCGGCCGACAACGGTGGGAGCAGGCCATTGAGTACATCGCCGCGACGCCCCAGGTCCGTGACGTCCTTCTGTCCGGCGGCGACCCCCTGACCCTTTCCGACGAGAGCCTCGATTGGCTCCTTCAGAAACTCCGGGCGATCCCCCACGTGGAACTGCTCCGGATCGGGACCAAGGTGCCGGTTGTGCTGCCCCAGCGGATCACGGCCAAGCTGACGTCCGTTTTGAAGCGGTACCATCCTCTGTGGATCAGCATCCACTTCACGCATCCCGATGAACTCACGCCGGAGGTCGGCCAGGCCTGTGCCCGGCTTGCCGACGCCGGCATCCCCCTGGGGAGCCAGACCGTGCTGCTGGCGGGAATCAACGATGACGTGGAGGTGATGACCCGGCTGGTCCACGGGCTGATCAAGATCCGGGTGAGACCCTATTATCTTTACCAGTGCGACCCCATCTCGGGCTCATCGCACTTCCGGACACCGATTGAAAAAGGGCTGGAGATCATCCGCGGCCTTCGCGGTCACACCACAGGCTATGCGGTACCCACCTATGTCATCGACGCCCCCGGGGGGGGCGGAAAGATCCCTCTCCTTCCCGACTATGTCGCGGGGCGGGACGACCAATACCTGCTCCTCCGGAATTACCAGGGGCAGATCTACCGCTACCCCGATGTCGGGCAGACGGAGGATTCCAACCCGTTCTCGCCCTGCGCCTGAGGACCCCCTGCGACCCGGAACCCGGAAAGGCATGGGAACCGACCGGCGTGAATAGGATACATGCTGAACCCGAAGTCCCTTCCCCGAAGAACCGACCGCGGCTCGAGAAACAGGGATCCGATCACGGTCGGCATCACTTACGACCTCCGTGAGGATTACCTCAAGGAGGGTTATACCGAAGAGGAAACGGCCGAGTTTGATCAGCCCTCTACGATCGATGCCATCGACCAGACCCTCCGGTCCCTCGGGTTCCGGACGGACCGGATCGGCCACGTGCGGAACCTGGTGCGACGGCTCGCCCGCGGCGAGCGCTGGGATATCGTCTTCAACATCGCCGAAGGGCTCTGCGGCCTCGGGAGAGAGGCACAGATCCCTGCTCTGCTGGACGCCTACGGCATCCCTTATACGTTCTCGGATGCGCTGGTCCTGGCCCTGACCCTTCACAAGGGATTGACGAAGCACGTCCTGCGGGATCTGGGCATCCCGACGGCGGATTTCGTCGTCGTCTCCGATGCATCCGATGTGGAGAAGATCCACCTCCCCTTCCCCCTGTTCGTCAAACCCGTTGCCGAGGGAACCGGCAAAGGCATCACCGCGGCCTCCAGAGTGCGCTCCCGGCGTGAACTGCACCTCCGGTGCCGGGAACTGATGAAGCGTTACAACCAGCCCGTCCTCGTGGAGACCTTTCTCCCCGGCCGGGAGTTCACCGTAGGAATCATCGGCACGGGAGAGGACGCCCGGGCGGTGGCGGTGCTCGAGATCGGTCTGCGGGCCGAGGCGGAACGGGGGGTGTATTCCTACCTCAACAAGGAGCACTGCGAATCCCTTGTCGATTATTTTCTGGCCCATGACGATGAGGCCGCTCGAGCCGGAGAAGTGGCCCTTGCCGCATGGCGGGCGCTCGGGTGCAGGGATGCCGGCCGGGTGGATCTGCGATCGGACGGGAAGGGAAGGCCGAACTTCATCGAGGTCAATCCCCTGGCGGGGCTGCATCCCACCCACTCGGACCTGCCCATCCTCTGCAACCTGGCCGGGGTGAGTTACCGGAGGCTCATCCTCTCGATCATGGATTCGGCGCTGAAACGGGCTTCCCGAGTGACGGGGCGCGGCCCCGCGGGTAAAAAAACGACTTGCCCGTCCCCACGGCGGAAGCCCCCGAGGATGATCAGCCGGTCATGAGAATCGCCGTCCTGCACAACGACGTCCCGGCAGACGCCCCCCCGGACGAAAAGGACGCCCTGATGCAGGCGGAGGCGGTGAACGCCGCCCTTCTCGACCTTGGTCATGAGACGGCCGGGATCCCTTTCCCCATGGATCTCCGGCGGGTCATCGATGATCTCAAGCGGTTCCGGCCGGAGTTGGTCTTCAACCTCGTCGAGTCCGTGGCAAACCAGGGGCGGTTCATCCATCTGGCGCCGGCGGTTCTCGATGCGCTCTCGTTGCCCTATACGGGATCACCGACACAGGCCATCTTTCTCACCTCTCACAAACTCGCCGCCAAGAGGCGCCTGAAAACGGCCCGTCTTCCCACACCCCCCTGGTACGCGATAGAGGACGCACGGGAGGACCGTTCCGCACCTGAAGGACCCTGGATCATCAAGTCGGTATGGGAACACGCCTCCATCGGTCTGGGCGACGACTCCATCCTCCACGTCACCGATCACCGAAGGCTGCGGATCGAACTGGAGAACCGCAGAGCGCGGCTGGGGGGCGAGGCTTTTGCGGAACGGTACATCGACGGCCGTGAGTTCAACCTCTCGCTGCTGGAGCGCAAGGGGGACGTCTCGATCCTTCCCCCGGCGGAGATCCTGTTTCAGGATTACCCGGCCCGCAAGCCGCGGATCGTCGGCTACCGAGCCAAATGGGACGACCAGGCCTTCGAGTACCACAACACCCCCCGCCGTTTCACTTTCCCCGCGGAGGATGCAGGGCTGCTCGAAAGACTGAAGACCCTGTCGAGGTCGTGCTGGCACCTCTTCGGTCTGAGGGGCTACGCCCGTGTGGATTTCCGGGTGGATCCGGACGGCGAACCTTGGATCCTCGAAATCAACACCAACCCCTGCCTGACGCCGGACAGCGGTTTCGTGGCGGCAGTGAAGGCTGGCGGTCTGACCTACTCGGGGATGATTGCCGCATTGATCGAGGGGGCTCACCGCCCGTCACGGACGGACGATCCGGAAGAACGCTCAACGGATGATCCATGAAGGCAGCGCCGTGACCCCGGCCTCTCAGGAGAATGCGGGCAGGGGGGATGGGTGCGGGTTCAGGGGTGCGGGTAGAACAGTTCATTCCCGAGATCACTCTTTTCGGTGACGATGCCCTCCGGCGTATGGATCTCGAAGTGATACTCGGTGATGAATCCATCCGATCGCAATTTCTTGTTGATGGCCAAAAGGATGCGTTGGGCATCTGTGGGGGTGGATGCCTGAACCTCCCAATACAGTGTCGCTTTCATGAAACGTTCCTATGAACAAAGGATCCGTCAGCCGAAGGGGCTGAAGCGAGAAAGGGCTTCAGTGAGATGACTGAAACCCTTTCTTTTTTTTCTGGCGGGGCCGATGGGATTTGAACCCACGCCCTCCGACGTGACAGGCCGGCGTTATAACCTGGCTTAACTACGACCCCGCAAAATGGTAGGCGGAACAGGACTTGAACCTGTGACATCCACGGTGTAAACGTGGCGCTCTCCCAGCTGAGCTATCCGCCCCTGTCAGCTGAACCGTGTCGAAAAGTGTGGACTCTTTAACCATTCCGTACGGGAATTGTCAAGCCGTAAATACACCGGAAGGCTGGTTTGAGAACCCGCAGAGCGCCACCGACGGCTGCCGATGCTCCGACCCGGTGTCGGATCCCGGTCAGGCGTGGATCGTCACGGACGGTTCCCCCGTCTCCTGATCTTGCCTGTCCTTCTGAACCTCGGGAGCCGATTTCTCGGCGAAGGCCACCTTCAGCACTTCGTCCACGTTGTCCACATACACGATCTCGAGGGCTTTGAGGACGTTGCCGGGGATGTCCACCATGTCCTTTTCGTTTTCCCGCGGGATGATGACGGTCTTGATGTTGCCCCGGTGAGCCGCCAGCAGCTTCTCCTTGACGCCGCCGATGGGCAGAACCCGACCCCTCAGGGTGATCTCACCCGTCATGGCAAGATCCCCCCGGACCTTCCGTTTCAGAAGCGCAGAGGCGATGGATGTGGCGATCGCGATCCCGGCGGAGGGCCCGTCTTTCTGAATGGCTCCTTCGGGGACGTGGACGTGGATGTCCCGATCCTTGTAGACACTCTCGTCGATGCCCAGCAGATCGGCCCTCGATCTCACATACGTGAGGGCCGCCTGGGCGGATTCCTGCATGACGTCGCCCAGCTTGCCGGTCAGCGTCAGTTTCCCCGATCCGGGCATCGTCGTGGCCTCGACGGTCAGGAGCTCCCCGCCCACCTCGGTCCAGGCCAGTCCGATCGTCAATCCGACGGCATCCTTCCCTTCCGTTTCGCCGAAACGGAACTTGGGGATGCCCAGATATTTTTCAACGGCCTTCGAGGTGATCTTGATCGTCCCCTGCTGGCCGTTCGTGACGATCTCACGGGCCACCTTCCGGCAGATGGAGGCGATTTCGCGCTCGAGATTTCGGACTCCCGCCTCCCGGGTGTACCGCCGGATGATCTCGAGGATCGATCCTTCGGTGAACAGGATGTCATTGGTCGTGAGCCCGTTGGCCTCGAGTTGCTTGGGGACCAGGAATTTCTTCGCGATGTTGAGTTTCTCCGGCTCCGTGTACCCCGCGATCCGGATGACCTCCATCCGGTCCTGAAGCGCCGCCGGGATGGTCTGGAGGATGTTGGCCGTCGTGATGAACATCACGTCCGACAAGTCGTAGTCGACCTCCAGGTAATTGTCGTTGAAGGCGGTGTTCTGCTCCGGGTCCAGGACTTCCAGCAACGCCGCCGAGGGATCTCCCCTGAAATCGGAACTGAGCTTGTCGATTTCATCGAGGCAAAAGACGGGGTTGTTCGTCCCGGCCTTCTTCAGGAGCTGGATGATCTTGCCGGGCAGGGCGCCGATGTACGTCCGCCGGTGACCGCGAATCTCCGCCTCGTCCCGGAGTCCGCCGAGGGACAGGCGCACAAACCGCCTGTTCGTCGCCCGAGCGATGGACTTGGCAACGGAGGTCTTGCCGACGCCGGGGGGTCCGACCAGGCAGAGAATGGAAGCCTTGTTCTTCTTGACCAGCGACTGCACCGCCAGGTACTCGAGGATCCGCTCCTTGACCTTCTTCAGCCCGTAGTGGTCCTCTTCGAGGATCTGCTCCGATTCCTTGAGCGTGTATTTGTTCTCCGTTTTTTCTCCCCAGGGCATATCGAGCAGCCAGTCGATGTAGTTGCGGACCACGGTGGCTTCGGCCGACATGGGGGACATCATCTTGAGTTTTTTGATCTCGTGCTTGACCTTCTTGTGCGCCTCCTCGGAGAGTTTCTTCTGTTTGAGCCGCTTCTCGAGTTCCTCGATCTCGCTGCTCATGTCGTCCTTCTCGCCGATTTCCTTCTGGATGGCCCTCATCTGCTCGTTGAGGTAGTAATCTTTCTGGGTTTTCTCCATCTGTTTCTTGACCCGGCGCTTGATCCGCTCTTCGAGCTCAAGGATCTCCGTCTCCGAGAGGATCTGGGCATAGATTTTCTCCAGTCGGTCGGCCACGTCGACAATCTCCAGGATGCCCTGTTTCTGCTCGAGCTTGATGTTGAGATGCGAGGCGACGACGTCGGCGAGCTTCCCGGGCTGATCGATGCCGGCGATGGTATCCAGCATCTCCGGCTGGATCTTCTTGCTGAGCTTCGCGTAGGCCCGGAAGGCCTCGACGACCAGGCGGATCAGGGCCTGCAGGTCCGAAAGGGACTTGCTGGAGGATTCCTCCATCTCCGAGACATTCACGAGAAAATGACTGTCATGGGTCAGGTACTCCCGGATGACACCGCGCTTTTTCCCTTCCACGAGCGCCTTGACGGTTCCGTCGGGCAGGCGCAGGAGTTGAATGATGACCCCGAGGGTCCCGACGCGGTAAATGTCGTTCTCCGTCGGGTCGTCCTTCTGGGCGCTCTTCTGAGCGACGAGAAAGATCTCGTTTTCCTGTCTCATGGCCGATTCCAGGGCGCTGATGGACTTTTCCCGCCCCACGAAGAGAGGCACGATCATGTAGGGGAAAACCACCACGTCCCGCAGCGGCAGGAGCGGCACCTTGTATGTCTTGTCCGTTTTCTTTCCGTCTTTCATAAAATCGAACATAGGATCTGTTTTCTCCGTTCCGTTTAAGCCGTTTCCGACTTGGACTCGAAGAGGAGGATCGGCTTCCCCTTGGAGATCACCACGTCTTCGTTGATCACGCATTCCTTGACGTCCGTCCGGGACGGGATGTCATACATGATATCCAACATGGTGTTTTCCAGGATGGCCCGCAATCCCCTCGCCCCGGATCTGCGCTCCACGGCGAGCCGGGCGATGGCCCGGATGGCACCGTCGGTCAACTTCAACTTGACGTTTTCCATCTCAAAGATCTTCTGGTATTGCTTGACGATCGAGTCCTTGGGTTCCACCAGCACCCGCATGAGGCTCTCTTCATCGAGCTCGTCCAGGGTGCTGATCACCGGCAGACGGCCGACGAATTCCGGGATGAGCCCGTATTTCAGGAGATCCTCGGGCTGCACTTCCGTCAAAATCTCCCCGATCCTCTTTTCCTTCTTGCTCTTGATGTCGGCCCCGAACCCCATCAGGCTGGAACCGATCCTTTTCTGGATGATGTCCTCCAGACCCACGAAGGCGCCCCCGCAGATAAAGAGGATATTGGTCGTGTCGACCTGGATGAACTCCTGCTGGGGGTGCTTTCGACCGCCCTTCGGCGGGATGTTGGCCATGGTCCCCTCGATGATCTTCAGAAGGGCCTGCTGAACACCCTCCCCGGAGACGTCTCTCGTGATCGACGGACTGCCCGATTTTCTCGAGATCTTGTCGATTTCATCGATGTAAACGATACCCTTCGACGCCTTTTCGACGTCATAGTCCGCATTCTGCAGCAGGCTGAGGATGATGTTTTCCACATCCTCTCCCACGTAACCGGCCTCTGTAAGGGAGGTTGCATCGGCGATGGCAAAGGGCACGTTCAGGATTTTCGCCAGCGTCCTGGCCAAGAGCGTTTTCCCCGACCCCGTCGGTCCGATCAGGAGGATGTTGCTCTTCTGGAGCTCCACACCGCCGAGGTCGATGTCCGTGAATAGACGTTTGTAGTGATTGTACACGGCGACGGACAGAACCTTTTTCGTCCGTTCCTGGCCGATGACATACTGGTCCAGGAATTTCTTGATGTCCCGGGGCTCGGGAATTCTCTTCTTGCCCTCTTCGATGCCCGCGATCTCGGACTCTTCCTGGATGATGCAGCGGCAAAGCTCGATGCATTCGTCGCAGATATAGGCCGACGGGCCGGCAACGAGTTTCTTCACTTCGTTCTGTGTCTTGCCGCAGAAGGAGCAGAAGAGGATTCCTCCTTCGCCGTCCTTGCTCTTTTTGGCCATGGGTGCTCCCTTCTATTTCTTTACCAACTGCCGTTTGGAGATCACCTCGTCGATGATCCCATAAGCTTTGGCCTGTTCCCCGCTCATATAATAATCACGTTCCGTGTCCTTTTCAATCTTTTCGATCGGCTGCTTGGTGTGCAACGCCAGGATATGATTGAGTTCCTGGCGAAGTCGCAGAATTTCCTTTGCCTGGATCTCCACGTCTGTGGCCTGTCCCTCGAATCCCCCGAGCGGCTGATGGATCAGGATCCGCGCATGGGGAAGCGCATACCTCTTCCCCGGCTCACCCGCCGCCAGGATCACGGCCCCCATGCTCGAGGCCTGGCCCATGCAGACGGTGCAAACATGCGGTTTGATGTATTGCATCGTATCATAAATCGCGAGTCCCGAACTGACGACACCACCCGGGGAGTTTATGTAAAAGTAAATATCCTTGTCGGGGTCCTCCGATTCGAGGTAGAGCATCTGGGCGATGACGAGGTTAGCCACATCATCATTAATCGGCACTCCCAGGAAGATAATTCTGTCCTTGAGCAGTCTCGAGTAGATGTCAAAGGCTCTTTCACCTCGTCCGTCCTGCTCTATAACAATCGGTATCAGCGGCATAATCCCTTAATTGTCCTTTTTCATAATAATATTAGCCCTGGATTCTATAAAATCAAGGGTTTTTTCCTCTAATAATTTCGCCCTGAAAGACTCCAACAAATTTTGTTGTTCATAAGATTGCCTTATACTTTCAATACTTTGCCCATATTTCTGGCCAATTTCCTTGAACTTTTCTTCAAGTTCTTGATCATCTACCCGGATAGACTCTTTTTCGGCTATTTTTTTAAGCAGGAGGGTTGATTTAACGATTCGAACAGCATCGTCCCTGAACCGATCATGCAAATTCACCGCCATGTTGGTCGCCTGCTCCGGATCCATGCCGCTATAGACCATCCTCTTTTGGACATCGACCATCATGTTGAGGATCTGGCGCTCCACATATACCGGAGGGACCTCGAAGGGGTTCGACTCCAGAAGTTTATCCATCAGGCTTTTCCTCACGGCAGACCGGGCCTCGGAGTCTTTCTGCATCTGAATCGACCTTCGAATATCCTCCCTGAGCGCCTCCAGGGAGTCGTACTGATCGAAATTCTTGATGAAATCCTCATTCAGGTCCGGCAGGATCCTGACCTTGATATCCTTCAGCACCACACGAAAGTCCACTTCGTTCCCCGCCAGCTCCTGCTTTGGGTAGTCCGAGGGGAAGGTGATCCTGAATTCCCGCGTTTGTCCCTTTCTCAGGCCGATCAGGTTCTCTTCGAACCCGGGGACCAGCTTTCCCGCACCCACGGTCAAAGCATAGCCGTTCTCCGTCAATTCCCTCAGGGTCTCCCCGGCGATGCTCCCCTCGAAATCGATCATCACGTAATCCCCGTTTATCACGCCCCTGTCCTCTTCCAGATCCCTCAGGGAGCTGTACATGGCCCGGAGCTCCTGGAGCCTCGTCTCCACGTCCTGTTCGGTCACGTTCACATCTTGCTTTTCAAGGGTGAGATCCGTGTAGCCCCGGGGGTCGATGACCGGCTCGATTTCCACCGTGGCTTCGTAGTTGAAGCTCTTGTTCGCCTCGATCCCGTGCTGATGGATCTCGGGGTCCGTGACGGCCGTGATGCTGTTCTCCCGCAACGCTTCTGTGAATGTATCGCTCACGAGCCTTGTGATGGCCTCCCCTTCGGCCTGATCCTTGAAATAAACTTCAAGAACCCTCCGCGGGGTTTTGCCCGGCCTGAACCCCTTGACCCGCACTTTCTTACCGACCGTTTCATAGGCCTCATCGAGCGCTTTTTTGACCTCCTCCCAGGGGATCTCAAAGAAGAGCTTCTTTCGGACCGGACTGATCTCCTCGATCTTCACTTCTGCCGTTTTCACGATGACCATTTGCTCCTTGAGTGATGTTCTGAACTGGTGCGAGAGAGGGGAGTCGAACCCCTACCCGCTCAAGCGGGCTGGATCCTAAGTCCAGTGCGTCTTCCAGTTCCGCCACTCTCGCCCCCGCCAGCCATGGCGACTATATAGTAACAACCCCCCCTGTTGTCAATATGGATTCACACGTCTCCAGAAGAAAAAAAACCGCCATTCCGGCGGTTTAGATCAAAATGGTCGGGGCGACTGGATTTGAACCAGCGACCCTCTGAACCCCATTCAGATACGCTACCAGACTGCGCCACGCCCCGACGCAGAATTTTTACCATTCAATACACGCCCTGTCAAGGACTATCCGTTTGTTTTGCCCGGTAAGGGCTCAAGAGCTCTTCGATATCCATCGAGAGACTCGCTCACGACGATGCGGAAATATTCGGGGCGGTGAAATCATCCGACTTCCGGGCAAATTCGTCTTTGTCACGGGTTGCAGTTCAGGCAAGGAGGCCTGCATTGAATCAGCGCCCTGCAGGACCACGAAGTCGAATGTGAGGGACGTTACGGAAGCCACCGCGGGCGAGCCCCTGAAGATGAGGGTGTACCGTGCCAGTCCGGATCGACCGCAACGCGGCAAACCGGCCGAGCGGGTGCCGACCCCGCAACCGTGGCAGGACTCGTCGTGCAGGCGACCCCGGGAAACCCGGCGGCGGACCGGGCCACGACATCGATCAACGTCCGGGTTTATCTCGATGGAGTTCTCTGACGGGTCAGCGGGCCGTGAAGAGGCCCTCTGCGATTTCAGGGCAGGTAGTCCCCGCGGTTGAACTTGATCGATTCCACGGCAGCCGTGACGAGAACGCGATTCAGAAGATCCCTGGCAGGGTCGCCTTCCGGCAGGGATTCCACCAGGGGGAGCAGGAGGTCTTTCTCCGTCTCCATCTCGACGACAAGCCCGTGGATCTCCCTGAGGGTATACCGCGGATCGGTTAATTTCGAGGAGTAATCATCGAGGATCGCCAAGAGCCTCTCGGCGCGGTCGATCGTTTCGAACCTGCGGGCCGAGGCGGGGTGCTGAACCCCGATGACGCCCGGGCAGGTCACTTTCGGAAAAGAGATCGAAGAGTCCTCCCGCGGCTGGGCGTCGGCCCGATCGACGGCCTTCATCAACAGCGTCTCGAAGGTACCCTCGGCGGATGGATTGGAAGCCTTCCTTTTCTCGGCGCAAATTTCGCCCGCGACAATGGAACCGGTCGGTGCAACTTTCACAGGTGCCCTCCCTCAGGATGAGGTCTTTATTCTTACTATCGGACGTTCGTCCTCTCCGGTTTAGTCTCCCGGGCCTCAGGATACTCGTCCGGTTGAGGTTTTTCACCCTCTTTCGCGTATTTTATGCAATCTCTGCACCAGGGTGTATATCCGCATTGACCCCTGCAATTCTCAAAATCTTGAGTGAAATCCGACTGTTCTTCCTTGTCCTTTTTTTCATCCGTCATTCATGGACTCCGGAGCGCAACCGACAGGGCAAAAAGGCGGCCGGCAGGACACCCGCGAATGGTTCAAGAGGGATTCCTTGTTCTGTCACGAGAGGGGCTTCACGGTCTCGGTGCACCGGTTCCGGGCTTTCTTCCCCCGGATGAAAAAGACGGGGGCCGGGTCGCACCCTCTTCCGACCCCGCCTCCTGCCTTTCATGTCTGAATGTCCCGGTGATAACTCTGGAGGGACCTGGCCCGCCCGTGGCCGTGCTTCATCGCGCCGATCCCCCTGGCGGCCGCAACGGAGGCGGCGATGGTGGTGATGTAGGGAACCCTGTACCGCACGGCGGCTTTTCGGATGTAAGAGTCATCGTGCTTGCTGAGCTTTCCGCTCGGGGTGTTGATGATGAGGTCGATTTCCCTGTTCTTGATGGCATCGACGATGTGCGGCCGCCCCTCGTGCATCTTGAGAATGACCTCCGCCTCGATCCCGTTTTCGCTCAGGTACCGTTGGGTTCCCTTCGTCGCCTTGATCCGGAACCCGAGCTTCTTGAATTCCCTTGCGATCTCCACCGCAGCGCGCTTGTCACGCTCCGAAACGGTGATGAGGACCGTTCCCCCGACCGGGAGCACCTGATCCGCCGCTTCCTCCGCCTTGTAGAATGCCAGGCCGAAGGAGTCTGCCAGCCCCAGCACTTCCCCCGTCGAGCGCATTTCGGGACCGAGCAGGGGGTCCACTTCGGGATACATCTTGAAGGGGAAGACCGCCTCCTTGACGCCGAAGTGAGGCACGACCCGGTGCTTGAGGTTGAGATCCTTGAGTTTCCGGCCGAGCATGAGCTGTGTGGCGATTCTGGCCATGGAGATGTTGCATACCTTGGAGACGAGCGGCACCGTCCGCGAGGCCCGGGGATTCGCCTCAAGGACATAGACCACGTCGTTGGCGATGGCGTACTGCATGTTCATCAGACCCACGACCTTCAACTCCCTGGCGATCTTGCTCGTGTACTCTACGATGGTGTCGATGTGTCGTGCAGGGATGCTGATCGGCGGAATGACACAGGCCGAATCCCCCGAGTGAACCCCCGCCAGTTCGATGTGCTCCATGACGGCGGGGACAAAGGTATCCAGTCCGTCCGAGACGGCGTCGGCCTCACATTCGATGGCGTTGTCGAGGAACTTATCGATGAGAATCGGCCGATCAGGCGTCACGCCGACGGCCGCGCTCACATAGCGCCGGAGCATCTCCTCGTCGTGAACCACAACACGACCTCTGCCGCCCAGGACATAGGAGGGGCGCACCATCAGGGGATAACCGATCCGCGCGGCGATCTGAAGCGCTTCATCGAGGGTGCTCGCCATCCCCGAGGCGGGCATGGGGATTCCAAGTTGCTCCATCATCTTCCGGAAGCGGTCGCGGTCTTCGGAAAGATCGATCGCGTCGACGGACGTCCCCAGGATCTTCACACCCGCCCGGGCGAGCTCGCCTGCGATGTTGAGCGGGGTCTGGCCGCCGAACTGAACGATGACGCCCTCGGGTTTTTCTTTCTCATAGATGGAAAGGACGTCTTCCACCGTGAGCGGTTCGAAGTACAGTTTGTTCGACGTGTCGTAATCGGTGGACACCGTCTACGACTTGCAGTTCACCATGATCGACTCGACACCTTCGTCGCGCAGAGCAAAGGCGGCGTGGACGCAGCAGTAGTCGAACTCGATCCCCTGCCCGATCCGGTTGGGGCCCCCGCCGAGGACCATGACCTTGCGGTTGGCCGTCGTGGTGACCCGGTCCGGGGCATTGTAGGTGGAGTAATAATAGGCGGCGTTCTCGACACCGGATACGGGGACGGCGTCCCAGCACTCGACGACGCCCAAGCCGATCCTCCTCGCACGGAGCTTCTCCTCGGGGATCCCCAGGATCTGAGACAGGTAGCGGTCGGCGAAACCGTCCCTTTTCGCCCGGATGAGGAGCTCGTCGGGCAGATCCCTGTTCTTGTATCCCAGAATGGTTTCCTCGAGTTCGACGAGTTCCTTCATCTGCTCGATGAACCAGTGCTTGATGTGGGTCTTCCGGGAAAGCTCGTCCACTGAGGCCCCCTTCCGGAGGGCTTCGTACATGATGAACTGGCGGTCGCTCGAGGGTTCCACGAGAAGGTCCATCAGCTCCTCGAGGCTCTTGCGGTTGTAGTCCTTTGCGAAGCCGAGGCCGTAACGGCCCTTCTCCAGCGATCGGATGGCTTTCTGAAAGGCCTCCTTGTAGGTCTTCCCGATGCTCATCACCTCCCCCACGGCACGCATCTGGGTGCCCAGCTTGTCCTCGGCGCCGGGAAACTTTTCGAAATCCCAGCGGGCGAATTTTACCACGACGTAATCGCCCCAGGGGGTGTACTTCTCGAGGGTCCCTTCCCGCCAGTAAGGGATCTCATCCAGGGTGAGTCCTCCCGCGAGCATGGCCGAGACGAAGGCGATCGGGAACCCCGTCGCCTTCGATGCCAGTGCCGACGAGCGTGACGTGCGGGGGTTGATCTCGATGACGACAACACGACCCGTCTTCGGGTCGTGGGCGAACTGGATGTTGGTGCCGCCGATCACCTGGATCGCTTCTACGATGTCGTAGGAGTGCTTCTGAAGCTTTTTCTGGAGATCATCGCTGATGGTGAGCATGGGCGCGGTGCAGTACGAGTCGCCCGTGTGGACGCCCATGGCATCGACATTCTCGATAAAGCATACCGTGATCATCTGGTTTTTGGCGTCACGGACGACCTCCAGCTCGAGCTCTTCCCACCCGAGAACGGACTCCTCGACGAGGATCTGCCCCACGAGGCTTGCCGCCAGTCCCCGGGCGGCGATGACTCGGAGTTCCTCGGGATTGTATACATGCCCCCCGCCCGTCCCCCCCATGGTGTAGGCGGGACGGATCACGAGGGGATAGCCCAGCTTCGCGGCGATGGCCTCGGCTTCCTCGACGCTGTATGCGATTTCGCTGCGGGGCATCTCGATGCCGAGGCGGTTCATGGTTTCCTTGAAAGCCATCCGGTCCTCGCCCCGCTCGATGGCATCGACCTGCACACCGATGACCTGGACGCCGTATTTCTCGAGAATCCCTTTCCGATATAGTTCCGATGTCAGGTTGAGGCCCGTCTGACCGCCGAGGTTCGGCAGGATGGCATCGGGCCGCTCGTTCTCGATGATCTCGATCATGCTCTGAACGTTCAGGGGTTCGATGTAGGTCACGTCCGCCATACCCGGATCCGTCATGATCGTGGCCGGATTGGAATTGACGAGAACGATCTCGTAACCCAGCTTCCGGAGGGCCTTGCAGGCCTGGGTGCCCGAGTAGTCGAACTCGCAGGCCTGGCCGATCACGATCGGTCCGGAACCGATGATCATGACTTTTTTTATATCTGTTCGTTTCGGCATACGGGGATCCTTTCCGGGTTCAGGTCGCCGGATGTGAGTCGGACGGCGGACGCCTCGCCGATTCAAGCTGCTGGAATATAAGGGAGGCCCGGGGGATTGTCAAGGCGAATCATTCCCGGTCCATGCCGAGCGACAAGGCCTGCCGTACCTGTCGTCGGGGGTGATTCAGCTATGGGATAATGGAAATATATTCGAATTGGATTAATGTTGAATATTGATTTGTTACGTAGATCATATCATGTGACGGTTGAGGTTTTGAAACGGCGGGGGGAACCGATGCGGCCGTGTCATTCAAGAGGCCTTGCCGACTGCGGCGGGATGGTGAATCTCCAACTCACTCAACGGAAAAATATCGCCTGATCGATGCGTATTTCTTTTCCTTGATCCCCCGGATGTTCTTGAGATCGGAAACCTTCCTGAAGCCGCCCGCCTCACGCCTGTAGTCGATGATCCGAAGGGCCGTCTTTTCGCCGATGCCGGGCACAAGCTCCAGCTCACGGGCGGAAGTCGAATTCAGATCCATGGGAAGGTCCAGTGCAAACCGCATCGAAGCGTCCATCCTGCCCACTGTGACGGCAGGGGCTTCAAGCGGACCGGCGGCGGGCCGGACGACCACCACAGAAGCGGTTTTCAAGCGCTCACCCAAAACTTTTCCGTCCTGGATCCGATCCGGCGGGACTCCGGCCAGGTTCAAAAAATCTTTGACCGTCGTTCCCCGGGGGATGTAAAAAACGCCTCGCAGTTGTGTCTCCCCGGACAGGGCGACAATCACCTCTCCGGTTCTTCCGTCGCTGTAAGGCGGACGTCCACCCGCCGTCCCGGAAAAGAAAGCCGGGGCCGCTGCCCTAAAAAAACAGAGGGCAGTCGCGATCGCGACGATCACCGCTGCCCCGCGGATCCGATCCCGAGTGATCATGGCCCGTCGCGGGCGACCGTCACCGCCCGATCACTTCAATTTCTCGAGCCCGAAGGCATCGTGAAGAACCATCACGGCCAACTCCGTGTATTTCGCCTCGATGACACAGGAGATCTTGATCTCCGACGTACTGATCATCAAAATGTTGATCCCCTCGCTCGCCAGGGCGGAAAACATCCTGGAGGCCACACCGGCATGACTCCTCATGCCGACGCCGACGATCGATACTTTCGAGATGTTCTCGTCGTACTGGACGCCCTGGGCCCCGACCTCCTGGGCGGCGATCTCGATCATCCGTCGGACCTCCCGGATGTCCTTTCTCGAAACCGTGAAGGAAAGATCCGTGTAGCCGTCAATACTGGCGTTCTGGATGATCATGTCCACGGGGATGTTCCTGTCGGACAGGGGTGTGAAAAGCCGCGCCGCGATGCCCGGCCTGTCCGGGACATGGACGACCGTAACCTTGGCCTGGTCCCTGTCATACGTCACCCCCGAAACGACCACCTTTTCCATTTCGCTATCCTCCTTTGTCACCAGTGTTCCCATGTCGTCATTGAACGATGACCGCACGAAGACAGGGACGTCGTATTTCTTGGCCAGTTCCACCGATCGCGGGTGAAGGACCTTTGCCCCCGCACTGGCCATCTCGAGCATCTCATCGTAGGAGATCTTGGACAGTTTAACCGCCTTGCTGCAGAGGTTCGGATCGGTGGTGTAGACCCCCTCGACATCGGTATAGATTTCGCAGACATCGGCCTTCAACGCCGCCGCGAGGGCGACGGCACTGGTGTCCGACCCGCCGCGCCCGAGCGTCGTAATATCGTTTTTCTCATCCACACCCTGGAATCCGGCCACAATGACGATCCCGCCTTTGTTCAACTCCTCCATGATGGTTTTCGTGTCCACCTTCAGAATCCTGGCCCTCCCGTGCGCCGAGTCCGTCCAGATCTTCACCTGATGGGCCAAAAAGGATTTTGCGCGGTACCCCATCCTGTTCAGCAGGATGGCCAGAAGCGCCACCGTCACCATCTCGCCCGTGGCGATCAGGGCGTCGTGCTCCCTCTCGTCGGGCCTTTCCGAGGCCGCATGGGCGAGAGCGATCAGCCGATCCGTCTCTCCGGCCATGGCCGAAAGGACGACCACCATATGGTTCCCCGCCTCCTTCGCCCGGATCACCCGTTCCGCCACATTCCTGATTTTCTCCAGATTGGCGACCGATGTCCCCCCGTACTTCTGTACAATGATCCCCATCTATAAGAAACCTCCTTCGGTCAACGCTTTCGAGATTTTCGCCATCCTTTCGGCCGGTCCCGAGACCCGGATCTCCCGAGTGTTTTCATCGATGTACCGGAGATGGACGCGATAACACTTTTCCGCGGGCAGGAGACTTTCTATTTTTTCCGCCCATTCGATGACGACGACGCCATCGCCGTAGAAGTACTCCTCGTAGCCGAGGTCTTCCAGATCGACCGGCCCGGACAGGCGGTAGATGTCCAGGTGGTACAGCGTGAGTTTACCGGGGTATTCGTTGATCAGGGTGAACGTCGGACTCGTCACGGGATTCTCTGAGCGGACCCCCATACCCCGGGCGATCCCCTGGGTCATGTACGTCTTGCCCGAACCCAGCTCACCCACGAGAGCCACGACATCACCCGCCGTGAGACATCCCCCCAGGATTTCACCGAGGCGAAGGGTGTCTTCGGGACACTTTGTAAGGATCTTCAGGGTCCGGAGGCCTTCCCTCATGAGGGAGTCCCTTACATTTTCTCTCGAAGAAAGAAAAGAAAAATTTTTCACCGGAAACGGGGTCAGCTCTCCAGGACGACGAGGGCCGCAGCTTGGTGATCGGTGTGGGTCACGCTGAGGACGACCCGCCGGATGCCCCGCTCCTCCAGGACCGCCCGAACGGCGGCGTTCGGCTCCAGAACCGGCTTCCCCGCATGGTCGTTCAACACCTCGATGTCGCGCATGGCCAGCCCTGGAAGACCGCCGAGGGACTTGATGAAAGCCTCCTTTGCGGCGAACCGTCCGCCGTAGTGGATGGAGGGCCGGGCGTGCTTTCGGCAATAGGCGATCTCCCGGTTCGAGAAGACCCTTCGTTCGAACCGCTCCCCCCATCTCTGGAGCGCCCGTTCGATCCGTTGAACGTCCACCAGATCGATCCCGATACCGTAAATCATCTCAGTCCCTCGACAGGGCGTCTGCGGCGGCGGATACCCTTTTCATGAATTTGACATCGTGGACCCTCAGGATGTTCGCCCCGTTGAGGATGGCGCCCGTGACGGCCGCGGCCGTGCCTTCCAACCGCTCGGCGGGCACCGCGACCCCCGTCGATGGTCCGAGGAAGGCCTTTCGGGAGGGTCCGATCAGAATCGGACGTCCCAGCGTCTTCAATTCTTTCAGGTGACGGATGAGCCTGAAGTTGTCCTCCAGCCTTTTCCCGAATCCTACGCCGGGGTCGACGATGATATTCTCCCTTCCCACTCCGGCGGCAACGGCCTTCTCGATGCGCTTCCCGAGGAACCGGATGATCTCCCCCATGAGGGAGCGGTAATGGAGATCCCCCTTCTGCATCGTCCGCGGGGTGCCCCTCATGTGCATCAGTATGACCGGGACCCGGGCGGCCGCCATCACCCCGGCCATGTTCTTGTCGTGACGCATGGCACTCACGTCGTTGATGATCTCGGCTCCCGCATCGACGGCGGCCCGTGCCACATCGGCTTTCATGGTATCCACGGAAATCGGCGTGCGCACCCGACGGGCGAGTTGTTCGATGACGGGGATCACCCGCTTTAACTCCTCCCGGAGACTCACCCGCCGGGAGCCCGGGCGCGTCGACTCCCCGCCGATATCAATCAGGTCGGCGCCCTCCGACTCGAGTTGGATCCCGTATTGCACCACGTCATCGATGCTATCGAAACGTCCTCCATCGGAGAAAGAATCCGGGGTTACATTGATGATCCCCATGATCAGGGTCCGCCCGGCGATGAGAATCCGTCTCCTCGGCGTCGTCAGCACAAAGGTATCCCGCCTCAGGTTGGACAGCAGATCCCCCAGAGCCGAGGCAATCTGCCGCAACCCGAGGGGCTGTTGGGAGATCTTCCCGATGAAGCGCGTAAGCTGCTTCTCCGTGCCCATGAGGATGACGTCCGTTCGACGGACCGTGCAGTCAATGGTGCCCCGGGACACCGCCGCATCCCCGCCCAGAGACAACATCTCCTGCTTGATGATGTTTGCCACCGCGGGTTTGATCCCTTCGAGACGGATGTTGACGCCGGACATCTTGGGTACCATCGCCTCGATCCCGTAGGGGTCCACGCCGATGTCTTTCAGAACCCGCGCAGCCTCGGTGGGTGATGAAATCTGCAGGTATCGCAAGTGAAACACCTCGCCCGCCGCCCGAAAAAAACGGTGCGTCAAAAACGCACCTTTTCAAAACGCCTGAAACGATGTCGGCCCGGAACGACCGGGGAAAAGCATGGCATCAGCATGCAGCCTCCTCCGCTCCGCTCCCGGCTCCCGCTCCACCGTGGATGATCCGGTCGAGTTCATCGGCGTTGAGCACTTCCTTCTTGATCAGTTCGCTGGCCAAGGTGTGGAGCGTGGCGATGTGATCGGCCAGAAGCCTCTTGGCCTGCTCGTAACTTTGCATCACGATGGTGCCGACCTCGCGGTCGATCTTGCGGGCCGTCTCCTCGCTGTAATCCTTGTGCATGGCCAACTCCCGGCCCAGAAAGATCTGCTCCTCCTTCTTGCCGTAGCTCATGGGTCCCATCTCCGGGCTCATGCCCCACTCGCAGACCATCTTGCGGGCCAGGTCCGTGGCCCGCTCGATGTCGTTTCCGGCGCCGGTGGTGAAATCCTTGAGGACGAGTTCCTCGGCGGCCCTCCCCCCGAGGAGAATGGAGATGTTGTTGAGTAGATACCTTCGCGGATAGGTATGTTTCTCGTCGATGGGCAGTTGCTGCGTCAGGCCCAGGGCCCTGCCCCGCGGAATAATGGTGATCTTGTGAATCGGGTCCGTGCCGGGGAGGAGCTTCGCCACGAGGGCATGACCGGACTCATGGTAGGCCGTGATCCTCTTCTCCTCGTCGCTGATGACCATGCTTCTGCGCTCTGTCCCCATGAGCACCTTGTCCTTCGCGAACTCCAGATCGCTCATGGTGATCCGGTCCCTGGACGTCCGGGCCGCATGCAGGGCCGCCTCATTGACCAGGTTTTCAATGTCGGCCCCTGAGAAGCCCGGGGTACCCCTTGCGAGCACGGGCAGACTGACATCTTCCGCCAGGGGCATCTTCCGCGTGTGGACTTCGAGGATCTTCTCCCGTCCCTTGACGTCCGGAAGAGGGACGACGACTTGACGGTCGAAGCGCCCCGGCCTCAGGAGGGCCGGATCCAGAACATCGGGTCGGTTCGTCGCCGAGACGAGGATGACGCCCTCGGAGGACTCAAAACCGTCCATCTCGACGAGGAGCTGGTTCAGCGTCTGCTCCCGCTCGTCATGACCCCCGCCCAGACCCGCACCCCGGTGACGGCCGACGGCGTCGATCTCATCGATGAAGATGATGCAGGGGGCGTGTTTCTTCCCCTGGGTGAAGAGGTCCCGGACACGGGAGGCGCCCACGCCGACGAACATTTCGACGAAGTCGGAACCGCTGATACTGAAGAAGGGGACACCGGCCTCACCGGCGATCGCGCGGGCCAAAAGTGTCTTGCCCGTCCCCGGGGGGCCGACGAGAAGGACCCCCTTGGGGATTCGCCCGCCGAGACGGGTGAATTTCTTCGGGTCTTTGAGGAAATCGATGATCTCCTGCAGTTCATACTTCGCCTCGTCGATCCCCGCCACATCATCGAAGGTGACTTTCTTCGAGCTTTCCGTCAGAAGCCTTGCGCGGCTCTTTCCGAAGGACATGGCCTTCCCTCCCCCCGCCTGCATCTGCCGCATGAAGAAGATCCAGATGGCAATGAGGAGGATCGTCGGGAACCAAGACACCAGGACGGTCAGGTACCAGGGGGATTCCTCCGCCGGTTTGGCGGCGATCCGGACCCCCTTCTGCTTCAGCAGCGGGACGACACCGGAGTCCTTGGGGGCGTAAGTCTTGAAACTCTTGCCGTTCAGGAATTTCCCGGCGATGTTGTCGCCTTGGATGCTCACCTCCAGGACCTGTCCGTTCTCGACGGCTGCGATGAAATCGCTGAAAATGATATTTTCCAGGGACTCTTTCGGCTGGGTGAACAGGTGATAGAGCATCACGAAAACCAGACTGATGACGAGCCAGAGGGCTATATTTTTCTGAAGCGGATTCAAAAGGGCTACTCCTTCTTATGATTCAATCCACAGGGACCACGCGAAGACCGGAGCGCTCCGGTGGAAACTGAGATACAACAGAACACCTTCAATATCAATGAATTTCTATCCTCAAAACGGTCTTCGTCTCCCCATCGATCCTCACCCTGTCCGACAGTCTCACCCCGGGAATCCAGAGGACGGCGTTTCGGTCCGCCACGACGGGAAGGCTCCTCCTTTCGTTCCTTTCGATTTTTTCGTCGATGAGGATGGATTTAATCTTCTTGTGACCCCGCATCCCGAGCGGCTGCATCCGGTCCCCGGGGCGGATGCTTCTCACCACGAGCGGCAGGTCGATCCGGTCGTAATCCATGTGGACCCTACGGGCGGAATCGAAGCGGACCTCCCCTTTCTCGACGAAATCGAATGACAGCTTCCGTCCGTTCTCCGCCACCCGGACGGTGCCGGGGACGCGGACTTCATAGACGAACCCTTCGGCGGCATGGGCCGTCCGCAGTTTCCTCCTCTCCACGGAGATCGCCCCCCCGCCGGAAGACAGAATCAACGTATCGTACGCGCGGTGTACCCGGACCCCTCCCGGCAGGTCGAGGGCCTTTCCCGTCCGGCCCCCTTCGATGAGTCCCAGAACGGCGTCGACATGGGCGAAACCAAACTCCCCGCCCTCCCGTGCAAGTGGCTGAAGGAGCCTCCGGATCAATCTCTTTCGCAGGGCCCTGTGAAGCCCGAGGAGACCGTCGATCTTCACATGGAAGTGGGGTCCCTTCCCCTGCAGGCCCCACGCCCGGATCAGGCCGTCCACCACGGAGTCCATGTAATCATTTTCATCGGCGATGATGGAGGCCAGTTGAGCGATATTTTCCTCCACCCGGGGATTGTAGGCAACGAGGACCTCCCCGAGGAGATGGTGTCTGATCCGGTTTCGAAGGAAGGTATCCGATTCGTTTGTTTGGTCCAGGACGTATCCAAGCCCTTCCTCCCGCACGAAAAGGAGGATCTCCTCCCGGGTCGTCTCCAGGAGCGGACGGATGTAAACGCCGTCCCGGACGGGGAGCATCCCCGTCAGACCGTTGAGGCCGCTCCCTCGGATCAGACGCATGAGCACCGTTTCGGCCTGATCGCCTCGCTGGTGACCCAGCGCGATCCTGTGGAAACCGAGGTTGACCCGGGTGGCGTCGAGAAAGCGATACCGCTCTTCCCGGCAGAACGCTTCGAGACCCCCCGCTGATCTTCGCCGCCGGCGGGTGTCCATCCATCCCTTTTGCAGCGGGAGGCCGAGTTTCCGACACAGATCCTCTACAAAACATTCCTCCTCCCGGGATTCGGAACCACGGAGCCGGTGGTTGAAATAGGCGGCCGCAATTTCGAGGCGCAACCGGTTCGAGAGGCGCTGCAGCACCCGCAGCAGCGCGACGGAATCGGGTCCGCCGGAGACGGCGACAAGGACCCGGTCTCCGGGATGGAGCATGTCGTGCTTGCGGATCGTTCTTTGGACCTGATGCAGCAGTTTCATAGAAAAATTGATTTCAGTTCGTCCATCCGCTCACAGATGAAGTCCGGCTGGAGCGCAAGCAAACGGCCGCGCGGGACCAGACCGTTGAGGAAAGCGCAGCTCCGGGCGCCTGCGTTCCTCGCCAGCAGGATGTCCTGGGGACTGTCCCCGATGACGACCGTGCGTTCCCCCTCCACCCCGTATCGTTCCATGATCGGCCGGATCAAACGGGGATCGGGCTTGAAATAAGGTGTCGAGTCGCCGGCGATGATGTCATCGAAGTGCTCCTCCAGTTCGAGGGCCCTCGCGATCCTCAACGTGAAGACATAATCCTTGTTCGTCAGGATGACCTTCCGTTTGTCCCGAAAATGCTCCAGGGTCTCCCGGACACCGGGATAGAGCCGCGTCGAGTCCAGAAGATGCTCGCCGTAGAAGGACTTGAAGGTCGAAAGGGCCCTGTCGAAGAGGTCCTGACGGGCGTCGCCGAGAGCTCGTTCGATCAGTTTCGGGACGCCGTCACCGACGAAACCGATGACCTTATCGCGCTCCAGCGTCTGGAGACCGAGCTCCCGCAGCGTCCAATTCACGGAGCTTGCAATATCCTCTCCGGAATCGACCAGTGTCCCGTCAAAATCGAACACCATGAGATCCGCCGCCTGCATGAGTCCTCAACGATGTAAAAATAGAATATTCTTAAAAAATATATAGAATCCCCCGCAGGATTACAAGGGTCAAAAGGGGTGTGCAGAACCTGGGTCTCTTATTTTCATTGACGGTCCCGCTCGCCTGTGATAGGGCTCAGCCATCCGCTTGGATCCGCTGGTCAAAGGACTGAGACGGAAGGGCAAAAAAACTTAGGCATACACCTGAACAATCAGGCCTTCCCCTGCGGTCCGGAAGGCCTTTTTCGTTTTTTTCGGGTTGAGGATGAAAAGCTCCGCATTCAAAGGGGGTCCCCAGAAGGATACCGTCGCCATCCTCGGGATCGGCAAGGTCGGAACGGCCGTCGGATTTCTTCTTCGCGGCGCCGGCTACCCCATTTCCGCCGTGGCCGCCCGCTCAATGCCGTCCGCATCCAGGGGCGCGGAATTCACCGGCGGTGCCGTGTTCGATGACTACACGGAAGCGGCCCGTCGCGGAAGCTTCATCTTGATCACCACCGTCGATGACGCCATCGCCCCGGTCTGCCGGAAGATCGCCCGGGAGGGAGCCGTCGGACCGGGCAAAAAGGTCGTGCACATGAGCGGCGCCTGCGGTCTCGACGTCCTCCGGCCCGCGACGGAGGCGGGGGCCTCCGTGGCCTGCATCCACCCGATCCAGTCCTTCGCCGACGTCCGGAATGCCATCGACAACATCCCCGGGAGCTCCTTTGGCGTGACCGCCGACGCGGACATCGAACCCTGGGCCCTTCAGGTCGTGCGGGATCTCGGCGGAAGGGCCTTCATCATCACCGACGCCGACAAGCCCCTCTATCACGCCGCGGCCTGCATGGCCTCCAACTACCTGGTCACCCTGATGCACCTTGTCGAGGGGATCTATCGAAGGATCGGCCTCGGCGGCGATGAGGCCCTCCAGGCCTTCTGGCCGCTCGTCCGGGGGACCCTCCGGAACATCGAAGCGAGGGGGACCGTCCAGTCCCTCACGGGGCCCATCGCCCGCGGCGACATCGGCACCCTGAGAAAGCACCTGGCGGCCTTTGAGGAAAAGATTCCGGAACTGGAGGCTCTCTACAGGACCCTGGGACTCCTGGCCGCCGACGTCGGGTTCAAAAAAGGAACGCTGTCGCCGGAGAAGGTCCGGGAAATCAAGACGCTACTCACAAGGAAGGGAGAGTAAAATGAGCACACAGACCAAGGTTACCCGTGTCACGACCTCCGTCGTGCGGCAGATGAAGCAAAAACGAGAAAAGATCACCATGCTCACCGCCTATGATTTTGCCATGGCCTCCCTGCTCGATCAAGCCGGGGTGGACATCCTCCTGGTGGGCGACTCCCTTGCCATGGTCGTTCTCGGCTACGAAAGCACCATCCCCGTGACCATGGATGACATGATCCGGCACACGCAGGCGGTGACCCGGGGAACGAAGCGGGCCATGGTCATCGGCGACATGCCCTTCATGTCCTACCAGTCCTCCGCCGATCAGGCCGTCGAAAACGCGGGGCGTTTCCTGAAGGAGGGAATGGCCCACGGGGTCAAACTGGAGGGGGGTGAAGAGGTCGCCGAGGTCACCCGCAGGATGACCTCCTCGGGCATACCCGTCATGGCCCACCTGGGATTGACGCCCCAGTCGGTTCACCAGCTCGGCGGGTATAAGGTGCAGGGGAAGGAAATGAAGGCCGCCCAGAAGATCATGCGGGACGCCAAGATCCTCCAGGATGCGGGGGCCTTTTCACTGGTCCTGGAATGCATCCCGGCGGAGCTTGCGAAAGAGATCACGGAATCCCTGGAGATCCCGACGATCGGAATCGGTGCCGGGGTTCACTGTGATGGGCAGGTCCTCGTCGTCAACGACATGCTGGGGCTCTTTGAGCGGTTCACGCCGAAGTTCGTCAAGAAATACGCAAACCTGAACGTCGAGATCAAGGCCTCCGTGCAACAGTACGTCCAGGAGGTCCGGTCGGGTCAGTTTCCCGGCCCGGAGCATTCCTTTTAGCGGCCCGAAGGCCTCAGGCATCAGGCTTCAGGCCATGGAAAGACAGCGGCCCCATTTTCAGGCACGCCCTTTAGGCCGGGAAACGGGTCTGATTTCTCGAAAAAAATCAGGTCTTCTCTTCGAGCTTTCCCTCCTGGAAGTCGGCGATGGCATCCTTCAGGCGTCCCGAGGCGCCGACATAGATCCTGATTCCGGCCGTCCGCAGGGCCGCCGAGGCCTTACGGCCGATGTGCCCTGTAAGGACTGCATTCACCCGATGTCCAGCCACGAGATTCCCGGTGGCCGTTCCCCGGGTCACTCATTGAGCGCGGGCACCGGTGTTTTCCACGGCCTGGTACTCGCCGGTTTCGGTGTCCACAAAAACATAATAGGAGCAGCGGCCGAAGCGCGGGTCCACGAGATCCACCAGTTCCGGACCCGTTGACGAAATGGCAATCTTCATCTCTTTGTCTCCCTGTGGTTTTTTTTGCCCCGTACGCCCGAGACCGCCCTCGGGGCCGCAGGACAGAGGGTCTCCGACCTTTGATCCGGGGTCCGGGCAGGCGGCGCGGCACGGCCCTGATATCGATCCGGCGGAGCTCAAGGGCAGCGGCGGCGTCTGTCGCGAGGTCCCCTCGTGAACAGCGTCCTCAGCCCTTTCGGTGAAAAGCGATCACCGCTCGCCGCCCTTTCCGGTATCGAGCTCATCGACAAGTTCATCAGTCCTTTTCACCCTCTCGGCCATCTCCTTCAGAATCCCGTGGACGATCTTGGGGTTTTCCCGGAGAATGGTTTCGAAATTGTCCTCCCCGATCCGGATCAGGCGCGTTTCTTCCGCTGAGGCGATCACCGTCGCCGTTCTCGGCGCACGAAGCAGCATGGCCATCTCTCCGAAATACTCACCTGCCTTCAGCACCCGCAGGGTTTTGCCCCTGCGCCGGATTTCCACGGCCCCCTCGAGGATGTAGAACATCTCGGCACCCGGTTCCCCTTCCCCGCAGACCACTTCACCGCGCCCGTAGGATGCGGCAAACCGGTCCATGATCTTTCTCGGACCTTTTCTCGGCGGAGCGGACTCCTGCAAAAGGCCTGACAGCAACAGGGCCTCCCGCCTGCGAATGTTCGCCATGATCTCCGTTCCGAAGAGAATGACGACAAACTGATAGTAGACCCAGATGATGAGGATGAAAATCGCCTTCAGGGACCCGAACGTGAGGCCGTAATCCGGATTGAATTTCAGGAAAAGGAGAAAGACCGGTTTCGCGGCGAGCCACAGCGACGCCGTGATGAACGATCCCGCCAGAAGATTCGCCGCCTTCAGTGGGACGGGGCAGAAGATGAGGTAGAACATCGCGATGACCAGGGTCGCAAGGATCGGCGCAGCGAGGAAGTTCAAAACTTGGATCCATGGACCCGGGTGCCGGGTGTATGGCGCCGTCATGGACGTGTAAACGATCTCTCCGAGGATGACGCCGATGAAGAGGGCCAGGACGATGAAAACGGCGAAGGCGTTGATCAGCTTGTTTTTCCAGAAGGGCTGGTCGCGTTCCACCTTGAAGACTCTCAGCAAGGCGAAGCGAAGCGACGAAGCCAGGGGCGTCACCGACCAGAAAAGCGCAAGGAAACTCAGGATACCCCAGGTTCTCTGTTTCGCCACAGCGTAGATTTCCTTGAGCAGCACCTTGTGGTAGGCGGGAAAGATCTGCCCGATGAGGCTTTCGATGCCCTTCATGGCCACCTGGGAGGAGAGGATGATGTTGCTCAGGAGATAGACGATGATGATCAGAAGGGGGATCAGGGAAAAAAAACCGAAAAAGGCGAGGGTTGCCGCCGTTTCCAGGCCGTTGTTGCGTGTGAACGACTTCAGGGACTCCCGGAAAATCAGATAAGGGTAGCCGAGTTTCTCCTCGAGATCGTCCAGCAATGGTTTCATCCGATCCAACATCCCACCATCCCGATGAAACACCGGCCATGAAAAGAGATGCGTCCTCCGCGGCGTTTCTCACCCGGACCAGCCGGGAGAGGCATTATAGATAACGGACTCGGCCTGTGTCAAACGGGGAAAAAGGCACCGGGGTCCGCCCATTCATCGCAACGCCGGCGGGCCTGCGCCCTGCCGGCCACCACCCCCTTCGAAGGGCCCCCAGGCCCGACAGAGGCGCTTTCGAGGCCGGAATTGACAGCCCCTCTTTTTGGTGCTAAAGAAGCTCGGCACGGCAATCTATTTTTTTTCAGCACTTTTGGTTCAAGGCCCCCGAATCATGTACAGGCCATTTTTCCTCAACCTGTCGCTCAACAAGAAGCTCGTCCTCATGATGCTCGGCCTGACCTTTCTCCTTCTCTCGGTGCTCTTGATCATCTACGTGCAGTCCGAACGCGCCCTCGAGAAACAACTCGAAACACAGATTGTCGAGCTCACACAGGCCATCCAGGTCGGTGTCGAGGAGGTCACGGGAAGCGGCCGGACCGACGAGATGCGGCTGAGACAGTACCTCAAGTCCCTCAACTCGAGGGGAATCAAGGAAATCTCCATCATCAGCAACAAGGAAGAGATCATCGCCAGCACCAACCCCAAGAGCATCGGCACCCCCGTCGGTCCGAGGAAGAAGGAACTGATCATCAAGGCCGAGCTCGGCGAAAGGGCCGTCGACGAGGAGGGCAAGACCTACAATGTCATCATCCCCGTCATCGCGGGGGAGGCTCACTACGGCTACGTTCACCTCCAGATCAACGCGGAGAATTTCTCCGAGCAGCTCAAGTGGAACACGATCAAGCGGGTCGGCGCCACCCTGCTCGTCTTCTCGCTGGGGATCGTCCTGTCGATCTTCCTGGCCCTGAGATACACGGAACCGATCCACAATGTCGTCGAAGCAGCCAAGAAGGTCGCCGCCGGCGATCTCGACCAGAGCCTCCCGGTGGACCGGAAAGACGAAATCGGGGAACTCACCGAAAGCTTCAACTACATGGTGCGGAAGCTCAAGGAGGAGAAGAGGCTCGAGGAGCGCCTCCGGGAAGCAGAGCACCTCTCCGCGGTGGGACAGCTTGCGAGAGGAATCGCCCACGAAATCCGAAACCCGCTCAACTACATCAGCCTCTCCATCGATCACCTCAAGGAAAAGTACCGTCCGGACGGGGATGACCGGCAGAAGAAATTCGACACCTTGATGGCCTCCATGAAGCAGGAAGTGCACCGGCTCGACAAACTCGTCGGCGACTTCCTGGACTACGGGAAACCTCTCCGACTGAAACTGCAGCCCGTCGACATGAAGAAGCTCCTTGCGCATATCGTGGAAATCATCAAGGCGAAGGCGGACAGCGAGCACGTCACGATTGTTGAGAGCTACGACTTCCTGCCGGAGCTGATGCTCGATTACGACCTGATGAAGACCTGTCTCTTCAACATCGTGTCCAATGCCTTTCAGGCCATGCCGGCGGGCGGCACGCTGACCTTCCGGACGGCGAAGAGCAACGGAAAGTTCAGCCTGCAGATCATCGACACCGGTGCGGGCGTTCCCAAAGAAAATCTCGAGAAAGTTTTCGAACCGTTTTTCACCACGAAGAGCAACGGACTCGGGCTGGGCCTCGCGATCACCCGGCGGGTCATCGAAGAGCACGGGGGGAAGATCGACTTCCGGAGTTCCGAGGGCAGAGGCAGTGAGGTGTCGATAACCCTTCCCCTTTCGAGTCCATGACGCTGCCTCCCACATTCAGCAGGAGCCGGTAGACCCCTATGGCCGTGATCCTCGTCGTCGATGACGAACCCCTTCAGCGGGACATCCTGACGACCATCCTGACGGACGCCGGATATGAGACCCTGGCGGCGGCCTCCGGTGAGGAGGCCCTCCGGCTGACCCGGACCTACCACCCGGACATCGTCCTGACCGATCTGAAGATGAAGGGCATGGACGGCATCGAGCTCCTGGAGCGTTTGACGGCCCGCGAAGAGGCGCCGACCGTCCTCATCATGACGGCCTTCGGCACCATCGACTCGGCCGTGGAGGCGATGAAAAAGGGCGCCTTCGACTATCTGACAAAGCCCCTCGACAAGGACGTGGTCATCATGACGGTCCGGAGGGCCCTGGAGCGGATGGAACTCCTCCGCAAGAACCTGGAACTCCAGCAGGCCCTGATGGACAAATTTAAGATCGAGGGGATCGTCGGCAAGTCCAAATCGGTTCAGGACGTCATCCGCATCATCAAGAAGGTGTCGAACAGCTCCGCGACGGTCCTCATCCTCGGCGAGAGCGGCACCGGGAAGGAACTGGTCGCCCGGGCGATCCACTTCAACAGCCAGCGCGCTTCCAAGTCCTTCACCGCCATCAACTGCGCCGCCATCCCGGAGACCCTTCTCGAAAGCGAACTTTTCGGCTACGAGCCGGGAGCCTTCACCGGCGCCACTTCCCGAAAGATCGGCCTCTTCGAGGCAACCAACGGCGGAACCCTCCTCCTCGACGAGGTGGGAGACCTGCCCCCCATGACGCAGTCCAAGATTCTCCGGGTTCTCCAGGAAAAGGAGATCCGGAGGCTGGGGGGGCGGGATTCCATCAAGATCGACGTGCGCATCATCGCCGCGACGAACAAGGATCTCGAGCGCGAGATGAAGGAGAACAAATTCAGAGAGGATCTCTTTTACCGCCTGAAGGTCGTCACCATCGAGCTTCCCCCCCTGCGGGAGCGGCGGGAGGACATCCCCGACCTCATTCAGTACTTCCTGCAGAAATCCAACCAGGAATTCGGGAAAAGAATCCGGCGCGTCGACGAGCAGGCCCTGAAGGCCCTGATGGATTTCCACTGGCCCGGCAACATCCGTCAGCTGCAGTCGGTCGTTGAAAAAGCCGTCCTTTTGTGCGACTCCGACACGATTTCGCTCCAGGACGTCCGGAGTGAACTGACGACGGGACACCCGTCTAAAGATCTTCTCGACTTTGAGCTTCCGGACGAGGGGATTTCCCTCGAGGAATTTGAAAAGGCCATCCTGAGGCAAGCGATGGAGAAGAGCGAGCACGTCGCCGCCCGGGCCGCCAAGCTCCTGGGCATGACCTATAAGACGTTCTGGTACCGCTGGGAAAAATTCAGCCAGGACCCCTCCGCCGGCACGCCCGCCGGGTCGATCCTTCACATCGAAATCCCGAGCGGCGGCGTCCACTATGAGGACCTCGAAAAGGCGTTGATCAAGAAGGCCATGGTCAAGGCTCACTACGTCGTATCAAAGGCCTCGCGTCTCCTCGGCATCAGCGAGAAGGCCTTCCGATCCCGATGGGAGAAATACGGGCTGAGCCAGGGCTGAGGTCAAGGGTCCGTTTCCTCCTGTTGTTGCCCGTCGAACGAAAAACCCTTTTCCCATCACCGCCTTTGTATTATGCTAGGACATCGTTGATTCCCGGCTCGGGTCAGGCGTCTCCCCGGGGTGGCAGGAAAACCGGCTCCGGCGGCTGGGACCTTCCTCATCGGGAATGTCGCGTGGAACAGACGGGAATCCGTTCAGCATGCCCATGAGGCATTGCCATGACAGAGAATCGAGGGTGAGAGCATGAGAGAAAAAAAATCATTTCAGGTCGGTCCCGTCCTTTTCCTTTCCCTTCTCTTTCTCCTCGCGGACTGTGCCACCGTGCCGGTCACGGGGCGGAGGCAGCTGGATCTCGTACCCGATTCCGAGCTCGTGGCCATGAGCTACTCGGAATACGCAACGGTGATGAAGAAATCCAAGCTCTCGACGGATCAAGAGAAGGTCAACATGGTCAGGCGGGTGGGCAAGAGGATCGCCGGTGCGGCGGAGGAATTTCTGGTTCAAGAGGGTTTGGGATCGGAAATCAGGAATTACCAGTGGGAGTTCAATCTCATCGAGGACGACAAGACGGTGAACGCATGGTGCATGCCCGGCGGCAAGGTGGCCGTCTACACCGGGCTTCTCCCCATCACGCGGGACGAGACGGGTCTCGCCGTCGTCATGGGTCACGAGGTGGCCCACGCCATCGCCAAGCACGGGGGAGAGCGGATGAGCCAGGGACTTCTCGCCCAGCTTGGAGGGGTAGGGCTCGCCGTGGCGCTCTCGACGCAGCCGGCGCTGACGCAGAGCATCTTCATGCAGGCCTACGGCGTGGGGACCCAGGTGGGGGTCCTTCTTCCATACAGCCGCCTCCACGAGTCGGAAGCCGATCACATCGGCCTCATCCTCATGGCCAAAGCGGGGTATGACCCCCGCGCCGCCATTCCGCTCTGGCAGCGGATGAACCAGCTGGGTGGCCCCAGGCCCCCTCAGTTTCTCTCGACCCACCCGGCACCGGAGTCGCGGATTCGAAACATCGAGTCGCTCATCCCCGAAGCCATGCAGCACTACAGACCGAGGTAGGCGGGACACCTCGATGATCCTCGAGATGAAAAGATGAACCGTTTAAACATTGAAATCAAAGGAGGAGTCAAGAAATGTTGAAAGAATTCAAGGAATTCGCCATGCGCGGCAACGTGGTGGACATGGCCGTAGGTATCATCATCGGCGGAGCCTTCGGGACCATCGTGAAGTCCCTCGTCGACGATGTCCTGATGCCGCCGATCGGCCTTCTGCTCGGAAATGTCGACTTTTCAAACATCTTCGCCGTGATCAAGGCAGGGAAAACCGCCGGCCCCTATGCGACGCTCGCCGAGGCCAAGGCGGCGGGGGCTGTGACGATCAACATCGGAGTCTTCATGAACGCGGTGATCAGTTTCCTGATCGTCGCCTTTGCCGTTTTCCTCCTCATCCGTTGGATCAATGCACTGAAACGGATGGAAGAGGCACCTGCGGTCCCGGCAACAAAAGAGTGCACCTTCTGCTTCTCCGCCATCCCCTTGAAGGCCACGCGCTGCCCAAACTGCACATCGGAGCTCAGGGCATAATTCGGCGGCATATCCTCTTCGGCCCACGGACCCGGGGTATTTCGGGTGCCCGGGATGCCCTGGTTCTGCTGACCGGTCGAGCGCCGCACTTTCGAGGGTATCAAAAGAACCCCGTCGCTTGTCCGGGGGGGTCTTCCCGAATGCGGACCGGGTCGACCGGCGGATTCGGCGGGGGCCCCCCCGCGGGACGAGGTGTTCCACGGGCAGGCGGGGTTCCGATCAGACGGTGAAAATCCCTTCCTTGGCCATGAGGCTCTGCCGGGCCTCATCGAATGCAACGGCGAATCCCGCGGGCTCGTTACGAACCACTTTCCCGGAGAATTTGACTCTGAGGATCTTCTTCTCTTTTTCTCGACCGAGTTCCAGGTGGAGAAAGACCTGGACGGGTGTGTCGACCGCCGGATGCAGGTCGGATTGGAACAGAGCGCCTGCGGTGGAGATATTCGCCACCCGGAGTAAACAGATTCTCCTGTCCTTTGTACCGGGATGGATGGTGACAATGGCGGAACAGTTGAGTTGGAGACGACGATATCTTCTTTTCATCAATGAATCATCCCAGCCGCGTTTGGAGTCCTGCCACTCCGAGAGGATACGGACCGTCGTGCCGCACCGCCCGGGCCCGCCGTCCCTCTCGAGGGAAGGTCCCTCCGACCTCAGCCCCTGTCATCGAAAGATCTCTTCAAGACCGGCCCGTCGAGGACACGATCCGCCGCCGGTTCAACGGAGGGGATCTTTTCCCGCTGGAGATCGTTTCGCCATCTGGGCCGGGCAGACTTCATCTCCATGCAGGCGATGCGACAGCGGTAGTAGCTCTCCTCTGTGATGCCCAGTTCGCGACAGATCTGTCCCAGGGTTCTGCCGCCGGCGAGTTTTGCATCCGCCTTTCGAAGAATCCCGATCATCTCCTCGGGGCTGAACTGCCTCTCGTTCATCGCGAATACCCGTTTTCACACCCCGATGGGAACATGAAAAACGTAAGGATGAAAGCGATTCAAACCGTCACATTCCAGGAGACATCTCATCACGAGCGGATCTCAGGACCAGCCCTCCCTCTTGAAATAATTCTTCAGGGCCTTGATGACCAGATGTTCACCGGTGTTCCCGGGGCTTCCGCGGCTCCCCCTCGGGGGCTGATCGAAGTATCTGCGAAGGGCCTGCACGATGGCGCTTCTCCCCGGATCCTCTCCCGGTATCCCCCTTCTGGCTGGTCCGTCTCCGTCGCTCATGGAATTCCCCTGCGAAGCTTTCTGTTCTTTCCATGATCTTCGTTGAAGAACGATGAAAAGACAATACGCTGAAGATATGATTTTCAATCAGAAAAAAGTATGAGGGTGCTGATACGAAGCCTCAGTCGCTGAGGCCGGACAACCGCCGCCCCCCAAGAGCGGAAAAAGGGGTCGGAGATGATCTCCGACCCCTTGGATTTGTTTGGTAGCGGGGGGTGGATTTGAACCACCGACCTTTGGGTTATGAGCCCAACGAGCTACCGGACTGCTCCACCCCGCGCCCTGTGAAAACAGATTAATTTTATTATCATTCTCTTGTCAAGGACATTTTACGAACTTGGGTGCGATTTCCCGGTGCGGAGTGCCGACGACCCGCGCGTCACGACTCCTCATGGATGAAGACGACCTGATCCTTCCCCTTCTGCTTCGCCCTGTACATGTTGAGGTCGGCTCGCCGGATAAAACTTGTGAGATCCTCGTTGTAGATGTACTGCGATACGCCGGTGCTGACGGTTACCTGTACGGACAGTCCCGGCTTCGGCGTGAAGACCTCTTTCTTGAACTCCTGCCGGATACGCTCCGCCGTGATCACCCCTTGATCGCCGTCGGTGTCGGGGAGAATGATGACGAACTCCTCGCCCCCGTATCGATACGCCGAGTCCGTCCGCCGGAGGCAATTCCGCACGACGTCGGCGAACCGCATCAGGACGTGGTCACCTTCGAGGTGACCGTAGGTGTCGTTGTACTGCTTGAAATTATCGATATCCATCATGAGCAGTGTGAGGTTGTGGTTGTAGCGATTCGTCCGCTCGATCTCCGCCGTGATCTGGCTGTAAAACTGTCTCGAGTTATAGAGCTTCGTCAGGTTATCCGTGATGCTGAGTTCCTGGTAACGCCTCTCGCTTTCCCGAAGCAGCGCTTCCGCCTGGTTGCGTTCCGCCAGCATCGCCCGCTCCCGCAACACGCGCTTCAGCCGGATCAGGAGTTCCTTGATGCCGATCGGCTTCAACATGAAGTCGCTGGCGCCCTTCTCGATGATCTGCTCGTAGGTGAAATCCTCGGCAAAGCCCGTCATCACGATCACATCGGCGTCGTGCCGGGCCTTGATGAGCGTGGTCAGCTCGATGCCGTTCATGCCTCCCGGCATCTTGATGTCGGTGATGACGATATCCACCTTGTTCTGTTCGAGGACCCTGAGCGCCTCCTCCCCGCTCATGGCTGCAAGGCAGTTGTAACCGAAATGCTTCATGGCCTCCTGGATGATGTCGCAGATCGGTTTCTCGTCGTCGACGACGAGGATGCTGGCCTGTGCCGACTTTTCACTCTCCCTCTTTTCCATGACCAGAATCGCGCAACTCCAAAAACGTTACGACTTTCTTCTCCGATCGCCCTCCGGTCTGACGGGACGAACACCGACCGACCCGGCACGTGCCGACCGTCGCCGGAAACCAAAGGGACCTGTCGCCCGGGTCCCGTCATCTGCGGCCGTTGCACGGTCAGAAAACGAAAACCGCCGCGGCGATCACCGTTGTGTAGAGACCCTTCTTGGGAACTATGTAGGATTGGGTGACATTGCGGGTACGGACGATCTTGCCGCTGATCTTGAAGACTTCCTTCTTCTCGTCCCAACTCTTGTCCACGTCGAAATCGATCCCGAGGGTGGAGGCGAGCATGGCGGCTGCCAGATCCTCCGCGTAGTCCCCGGCCTGCTTTTCCGTCTGGCCGAAGGCATGATGCTCGCTGATGTAGCCGTACTGGGAGAGGTCCGCCGGAACAGCGCAGCCGACCGATGCCGCCAGGAGCCGATTCGGCTCATTGCTGCAGCAGCGGCTCAGGACGGTGTAGGTGATGCCCCCCGGGATCAGTTCCTTCAGTCCCTTCTTCTTGGAGATCATCTTGCAGCCCGGCGGGAAAATGCTGGAGACGTAAACCAGGTTGAATTTCTCGATCCCCGCGTCCCGGAGAGCCAGCTCGAAGGAGTGAAGCTCCTCCTTGTGGACCCCGACACCCTTCGTGAAGAAAATCCTCTTGGGAACGAATACCTGCACCCTCCCCTCTCCTTTCAACTTATTTTGCGGCGTATCCCATCATCCGGTAGGTGAGCTTCGCCGCCAGAAATTCCGGGGCCACCATCCCGGGCAAGGGGGCCAGTTCGACGACGTCGAACCCCCTGACACGGCGTGTTCTCGCGGCCTCGCGGATGATCGAAATCACATCATGCCAGCCCAGGCCCCCCGGCTCCGGCGTTCCCGTGGCCGGCATCAACGAAGGGTCGAACACATCGAGATCGACGGATATATAAACATCTTCCGTCAGATTTTCGCAAATCTTTTTTTCCCGGTCCTCCCCGCCTCGCAGGTCATCGGGGGAAAAGAGCGGGATGCCCTTCCGCTCGATGAAGAGAGCCTCCTCCCGGCTCATGCTGCGGATCCCGACATGGACGACGGGGCAGATCTCCCGGAGCCTGCGGGCCACGCAGGCATGGCTGAAGGGCGACCCCTGGTAGCGGTCCCTCATATCCGCGTGGGCGTCCAGGTGGAGCACCGAGAGACGGGGGTATTTTTTCTTCAGGGCCCGCACGCTGCCCGTCGAGATGCTGTGCTCCCCGCCGAGCACCACGGGGATCTTGCCCTTGCGGATGATCCCTGCGACACTCTCCTCGACTTTCAGGATCATCTCCCGCGGCCCCCGTGCGTCGGGCTCAAGAGAAGGCAGCGTGTGAATCCCCGAACGGTAGGTCTCCCTGTGAAGCTCCTCGTCGTAGAGTTCCATGTTGCAGGAGGCCTCGAGAATGGCGGAAGGACCGCGGCGGGATCCGGACTGGTAGGTGGAGGTCAGGTCGTAGGGAACGGGCAGGACGACGAAGGAAGCCTTCTCGAAGTCTGAAAACGCCTTCTCGATCCCGCCGAAATTCATCGCAGACCCCCTGAATCGGTTTGACGACCTAACACATTTGACACCCGGTGTCCAGTTTTTTTCGGACCGCGCACCGTCCGCGGGACGGCCACCATGCGACGGCGGCCCGGGACGCCTGACCGGGGGTCTTTCATGGTCATGCGTCACAATGACAGCCGGTAAAAGAAGAGGCTGAACTGACCTCCTTCGAGCACCAGATAGGAGAAGTGATCGACCCAATCCCCCAGGGTCACGAAGACCCGCTCCCGACCATCCATCTCCACCTTCTTGAGAAGGGGATCGTGGCAGTGGGCCAGGATCACGGCGTCGAATCCCTCTTCGAACTTCCGGAGAGAAAAGGCGTACATTTTCTCCGCCAGCCTTTCCCGCGTTTCCCCGAGCCACCTTTTGCTCGCCGCGGAGCTGCCCTTGGCGACTTTCCACCAGAACGCCGAGGGAATCCGTTCCTTCAGCCAACCGAAGGCGCGACTCCTGAGGATCCGCCTGAGAAACAGGTACGAGGTGTCCTCCGTGTCCACCAAGTCCCCGTGGGCCAGATAGATTCTCTGTCCTTCCAGTGTCACCTCGGTCCAGTCGGGGATCACCTCCATGCCGAGCCGGTCGCTGAAATACCTCCTCAGGGCGAAGTCGTGGTTCCCCTCCAGGAGGTGGATGGAAACCCCGCTTTCCTTTACCTCGACGAGCTTGCCGATCATATCCTGGAAATCGGGATAGACCCGGCCGCCATCGGAAAACCAGAAGTCGAAAAAGTCTCCGAGGATGTAGAGGTGATCGGCCCGACCCTTCGCCGAATCGAAAAAACGAAGCAAGCGGTCGTATCCGATATCGTTCCGATGGCGGAGATGGGCGTCGGCTATAAAGAGGGCCTTCATCTTGCTCCAGGAGGCGCAGCGGTCCGGAAGGAACCCGCAGAGCCGTCTTACCGGATGCTCCTGATCAGTTTTTCAGAATTTTGAAACATCGCTTTGATTTCAGAGGGTTTGAGACCGGCACCGGCGGCGATGCTGCGAGCCATTTCCAGGTTGACGAGATCCCGGGGGGCATGACTGTCCGTGTTCAGGACGAGAGGGGCCTTGTATTCCCGGGCCAGCTGCACGACATGGCCGTTGGTGTACCCATGCCCGTGCCTCGTGGTGATCTCGAGGAAGACGCCGTATTTGGCCGCCTTCCTCACGAGATCCGGCGTGATGAGCCCGGGGTGCGCCAGGATGTCCACCCGGGATTCGATGGCCGCCTGATTGGTCAGCCGTATCATTTCATCTTCGCTGCGTGGATCCAAACCAACCAATTCGGCCACACAAAAGGGGCCCGTTCCCGTGCGTCCCACCCGCTGAATCTCTGCGATATCCTGAACAACTCGTCCAGGTTCCACTTCAAAGATCACCAGCACGCGGTCCCGCCGCT
>FWPV01000294.1_pt1 | contig 169740 bp, 131 predicted proteins | sample 2228371 | NCBI WGS metagenome assembly FWPV01 (sample SAMEA103939776, study PRJEB20133) | metagenome
GACCAGGGTGTTCGTGCCGCCAGCGGCACTTACATCTACACCTTGAAGGTCAATGGCTTCGAGGCAACGCGGAAGCTGACGTTCATGAAATGATCGAAATTAGAAACCTCGAAAAGCCACGTTAGCGAGGTGTTCAGAGCAAATTGCAGGATCATCAAATTTTAATATTCATTCTCGGCACAATCACATTGCAAGGATCGGATTGACTGTCAAGATCGGCTTATGTGGTGCAATTATATAACATCGAATGAAGCTTTTATCGCGATGGCGAATAGATAACCATGCATTGAGAACATTTATTTTCTTCGACTACTGGCCGTGGTAATGAATTTAAATGTCGTTATCGATCGGGCTATGCGATTATGCGCAAGTGACTGGCATTCAATCATATCTTTTAACCTCTCGGAATGGGGGTGATGAATAGGATTTGGTAGCGTCAACAAGCTCCACGGTTAAATCTTCTGTCAATTAAACGAAAACAAATGAAGGGGCTAGAATTATGCACAAATTAAAAATGCAAACAATCCTAGCTGTGAGCATTCTGCTGTTGTTCAGTTTGAGCTGGGCGGGGCAGAACCAAAATCGACCGAATGATCCTGTTTCGCCATTTAGTGAGTCGCCGGGCGATTTAGGCCTTCATAATGTAATGCTCCAGCAATTGATTCATTTGAGTAAACCGCAAGATGCAGCCGAAGCGCTTCAGAAAGGCGCTGATCGGCTGGCAGAAACCCAGAATGATGATGGCGGATGGGGCTGGCCACTGACTGGCAGCAGCGCAGTGAATACGGTTGGTCCAACTGCCATGGGCCTGGCTCAGGCTTATTTCAATACCCATGATCCGGACCATCGCGACGCGCTGGAAGATGCCGGAAGCTTTTTATTGGCCAAGACCAATAATTTTTCTCCATGCGACGGCTATCTGGCCAAAGCCCTGGATGATATTTTAGGCGGTACCACCTATACCGATCATGTGATGGCGAACTTCTATACGCCTTTAGCAAATGGCACCTATAATCATAGAGGGCAAGGGACGTTATATAATACGGCGTCTTTTGTCCAAAAAATTCGCAATGATCGAGCTTCTCAGGGGTATGCCAACCTGGCCGCCTGGGACATCGGTATGGGCCTGGTCGCTGCAGCTTCGGTGGGTGCCAGCACTTCAGAATGGATCGATGGTACCAAAGCTGAGATCAATGAACTGGATGGCGATCAGTACTATGATGTCATCGGATTAGCAGGTGCAGTTTATGGCCTGGCCTTCGTCAATGAGGATTTTGATCCCACTACTGGTGAACATGCAGCAGCCAGCAGTCTGGCCGATTTAGCGGCGATATTAGCCAGTTACCAGATTAACGGCGGCGGATTTACCTGGAATTCCAACTATGTTAGCGAGGGAAATGAAACCAATCAGGAGACCGCTTACGCCATTCTGGCATTGAATGAATTCAGTCGCTCCACGTACCTTTCTAATATTCAAGGTGCCACGAATTATCTCATCAATGTGCAGCTTGAAACTGGTGGGTGGGATAATTATGTTGGAGATCCAGACGGAGAAAATAATGAGATCACCGGCGAAGCGTTATGGGCGATCTGCGCTGGCCAGAATTGGCTCATCCCAGTAGAGCTGACTTCTTTTGCGGCCCAGGTAATCGATGGTCAAGTCGTCCTTTCTTGGTCCACCGCCACCGAAACTGAAAACCTCGGCTTCCATCTGTTCCGCAGCACCACCATAACCGAGGGATTTCAACGGATCAATTCCGATTTGATCAATGGCACTGGCAGTTCGGATCGGTCACAGCATTATACGTTCACGGACAAGAACGTCCAGCCCGGCCAGACCTATTACTACAAGCTGGCCGATGTGGACTACTCCGGCAACATGCGCTTCCATGGACCGATCTCGGTGACGGTCGAGGCCGTGCCCGCCAGCTATTCCTTGAGCCAGAACTATCCCAATCCGTTCAATCCTGAGACGGCGATCAATTTCTCGCTGAAGGAAGCGGGTCGGGTAGAGCTGAAGATCTACAATTTGCAGGGACAGCTCATTCGCACCCTGTTGGATGAGGATCGTCTGGCTGGGAATTATTCGCTCATCTGGAACGGGACGAATGACCAGGGTGTTCGTGCCGCCAGCGGCACTTACATCTACACCTTGAAGGTCAATGGCTTCGAGGCAACGCGGAAGCTGACGTTCATGAAATAGCATGATCTTCAGCCATCAGCAGGATAAAGGGCCATGATAGAGGCGGGTGATCGGCCTTGTTTGGCTGGCCGATCATCCATCATCCTAGTATTTAATCAAATCATTACCACGGCCAGTTTGATAACTCTTATTCAGCTATGAGAGAATGACGATTGATCAGTTAAACCGTCAATTTTCAATTATTGCTATTTTGTGTTACAAGAATCGGAACTAAATAACAGGATGTCATTTCTGCGAATACAGGAGAAGGCTTTCTTCTCTATTCGAAGTAAAGAATCCTCCATGCTCGGGCATGACCATAGGGCCCGTGTCTGGCAATTTGCAGCAATAACTAATTTTGTTAAATAACCAGAGTTAGATGGAAGCATGCATGTTACCTGTTAATTGGCGGGGATAGAGACAACAATTGCTATGACATCACCTCGGCAAATTTATGATATTGCTTGCTTCTGACTTCTTATTACAACCATGTTCAAAAATTCAGGGGGATTTGTATGAGAACTTGTATTTTTCTGCTGGCAATTTTTTCTTTATTTTGCCTGACTATTCCTGTTGCTTTCGCAGGAGGCTCCTGTCCCTGTGGGACAAACATCGCAAAATTCGAATGGGATGAAAATACCCAATCTTGGATTCCAGAATATAATGACGGGGTCTCGATCATTAGTTGGACCACCAAGCCAGGTGAGCCAACCGAACCGATGTCAGTCAGTTGGGTCTCTAGCAATTGGACGATCGCAGCAGTGCTGATCAAACACGGCAGCACGACGACCACGCAATCGTTCAGTCCTGCGGTCAATGAAGGTATTAGCGCTTCGCCGGATAATCACTCGGTTTCGAACCTCGTCTTTTGCGGAGAAAGCCACACTCCTATCGAATTGACCAGTTTTTCTGCCCAATGGGATGGCAGTTTGGTCAGGCTCTCCTGGCAGGTCGCCACGGAAACCGAAAATCTTGGCTTCCATCTCTATCGCAGCCAGACAGAAAATGGGCTCTATGAGCAGATCACATCTCAATTGATCCCCGGGGCTGGCAATTCAGATCGAGCAAGAAGCTATTCGTATGTCGATGGACAGGTAAGCGCTGGTCATGTCTATTACTACAGATTAGCTGATGTTGACTTTTCGGGAAACATCGATTTCCATGGTCCTATTTCGGTCGTCACAACATCAGCACCGGCAAAATACCAGTTAGAGCCAGCGAGGCCGAATCCGTTCAATCCGGAGACCGCAATTTCCTTCTCCATCCAAGAGGCAGGTTGGGTGAGCCTTAAGATCTACAATCTGCAAGGCGAGCTGGTTCGAACGCTGCTAAACGAATCGCTGCCAGCGGGAAAATGTAGCGTCCTATGGAACGGTACTGATGAACTGGGCAGTCCTGTTAGCAGCGGGGCCTACGTTGTGCAACTCAAAGTAAACGATTTCAAACAGAGCGGAAAACTGCTTCTGATCCGGTAAAGTAACCTGGGACTTCGAGTGAATGGGCTGCACCGTTGACCGCAGGCCATTCACCTATTCTTTCTTTGTTGATGAGCTTCAAAACTCGCTGATCGATTTATAACATCATGGTGTGATTGGTCTCCAGATGCTTTTATGCAGAGGAAAAGGAATATTTCTTGATATAAAATGTGAGGAGAAAATGTTGCAGGGGGAGAAATCAGGAGTTATCTCGGCTCGTACGGATCATTATTTGATCAGCGCCAATCGCCATGGACTCCAGGCGCTCAGTCCAGGCGTATTAGAGCATGCCATATTGATATCACCAGCTCCTTCCCGATCCAATTTGGCAGCAAAATATTATCCGCTCCTGAAGCGATGCATCGATATCCTTGGTGCGCTGTTGGGACTGATACTTGCCATGCCAGTGATGATATTGGTTGCAATCGCAATCAAGCTCGATTCCCCGGGGCCGGTGTTGTTTCGACAGAATCGCATTGGCAAGAACCGACGCTACCACAGCAATGGCCATCTTAAGGAATGCCGGCGCTTTGATCTGAAAGGAAAGCCATTTACTATCTATAAATTCCGAACCATGCGGACGGACGCAGATCCATACGCAGTTTCGCCGGGCGATAATAGCGATCCACGATTGACACGTACGGGCAGAATCATTCGTCCGCTTTGCCTCGACGAATTGCCACAGTTCTTCAACGTGCTCAAGGGCGATATGAGCCTGGTCGGGCCACGCCCAGAAATGCCTTTTATTGTCCAACGATATAACTCGATCGAATCGCTCAGACTGCTGGCAAAACCGGGAATTACCGGGCTCTGGCAACTTCATGGGTCCCGAAAAAAACATATCCATGAAAATTTGGAGTACGATCTCCATTACATTCAAAATTGTTGCTTGTGGATGGATCTCAAAATCATGCTCAAAACGATTTGGTTCGTCTTCAAAACGAAAAATATCTGATATGGCAATTGGCTTTGAGAGGGAGTACAAAGCAAGCATTTAATGCCATCTAAGGAATTTCATAATTCTTTGAAGCAATGGATTGCCTGTTCGCTGCGCTCCAGGCAACGACTTGACATCATGTGTTGGAGATGTCTATTTACAAAGTGAAAGCATGGCCATTCGATGCCTTTGAAGATGGCTTCTGAAAAAGCTAAGGTCAAATCTAATTCAACAGCGGCTCGAAAAAGCTAAAGCATGGCGAACAGAATTGGTGTTCAGAAGCATGATGGTTCGATCTAAGCGAGGTGATTTTGGTCGATCGATATAGCGAAGAATGATCTCATTCCCTTATTTGTGCCCGCGCTGCGGGGAATTGCGCTGGCAAAAAATAAAGAGCAGATTGCTCCCTCTTTTCTGTGCGGGGAGACTCGTGTAAGGCAAAACATGCGTTTTTCAATTGGACGCTCATTCTAATTTCGCTGATTTTTTTCTGCAACTCATGCCTTAAGCAGCTATTTATGAATTTGGAAGTGGAACATATTCAGGAGATCGAACCAGCTTAGGTGTACCAGTTCATTAAATAATTTATTCAATGGCGCGTTTATCTTGGTTGTGGGGATGATGAAGTATTCAATAATAAAATTGATCCAAAAGCTGCGGCAATCTATTCGATGTTTGTCTACTCTAACGCTATGCGGCCTGGTTCTTTCGTGTGCGATCCGGCCCCGCGGTCAAACGCGACTGATATCGACCCAGCCGAAGATCACAGAACCGGTGGCCGTGCGATCCGATACGACTCATCCAGCCTATCGCCTCGGCTTTGGCGATGTCATTGAGGTGAAATTTTTCAACAACAGCCAATTCAACGAGACTTTAACGGTTCGACCGGATGGCAGAATTTCCATGCAAAAGATCGGGGATATTCTGGTGGCTGGCATGACGCCCATGGAATTGAGCCAATACATCACCAGGGCATACGGCCGGATTATCAAAGATCCTGAGGTCACGGTGATCGTGCGCAATTTTAGTGGCTACCAGGTCTATGTGCTCGGCGAAGTCAAATCCCCTGGCGCGTTCCCGCTGCAGCGCAATCTGACGGTGCTGCAATCGTTGGCCCTGGCTGGCGGCCAGAAAGAGACCGCCACCTTGAAAAGCATTTTGCTCATTCGGCGCCGACCCGATGGCTCCACCGATGTCAGACGCATCGATTTGAGCAGCAATGCTCTTGGCGATATTCAAAAAAACGATATCCGGGTGGAGGCGCAGGACATTATCTATGTGCCCAAAACCTTTATCGCAAACATCAATACTTTTCTCGATCAGGCCTTCTCCGGTCTCATTCCACCGCTGGATATCTATCTGCGCGCAGTCTGGTGGAGCCGATGGTAGCTTTGTTTTGCATCTGTTCAAAAATTGAACATCATTTCCAGCATTTACCTTGATTAATTTTGATTATGACTTAACCTGGTCGAAATAATGATGGGATCTCCAATCCTCTTTAATGAACATAGTTGAACGATGGACAATGGTCATAAAATCGCAAATTAGTGAAACAGGCCGGCTCACCAGCCCGCTGCGCAAGATCGTCACGATCATTTTTAAACGCAAACATATCATCCTGTCTGTATTTATAGGGGTGGTTGTGACGGTGGCGGTTGGCACCTGGTTGATGCGCCCCGTTTATCAGGCGGATGCCCGCGTGCTGGTGGAGCGAGAGCTGGACAGCGAGAAATCGTTGCTGTTTCGCATGAACCTGAATTTGATGTACGAGAAGCACGACTGGCTCAAATCCGAGATCGAGATCATCAAAAGTATCCCGGTAGCGATGAAGATCATCGAGCAGTTGAAGCTGCACGAAACCGAGTTCAAAGGGATGAAGCCGGGTCAACGCAATCAGATGCTGGCAGCGTTTCAAAGCCGCTTGAAGGTCGAAAATACCAAGGACTCCAATGTATTGACCATTCGCTATGAATCGACCGATCCGAACCTGGCAGCGGAGGTGGTCAATTGCGTGGCAAAAGCCTATATAGATTACAGGAGCCAGTTATTCAGCGAGTCGGCGCAGTATCAGTTTTTCAACGATCAGATTCGGGTGGCCGAGGAGAAGCTTCGCGAGCTGGAGGAACGCCAGGCACGCTTCAAGCAGACAGAGGAATTGCTCTCGCCCACTGCGCAGAGCGAAATTTTATTGGCAAAGATCGCGGATTATGAAAAGGCCCTCACCAATGTGCGCACGCAGCGGATCGGCAAAGAGGCGATGCTGAAGGTGATCAAGAGCCAACTGAGCAGCGGGGATAAGATCAATATCCCGGCGACCGAAAGCGCCAATAGCCTCAGTCGCGAAAAGCATATCGCCCGGCTGCGCGGCGAATTGCTGGACCTTGAGCTGCGGCGCGACCAACTGCTGCAAAAGTTCACGCCCGAGTACGAAGAGGTGGTCAACCTGGAGCAAGCCATTGCCAACACCCGGAAGCGCATTGAACAGGAGGTGGACGAGATCATCCTTCTGGAGGAGACGTCGATCCGCGCCATGGAGGCCGAGGAGGCCGCCCTTCAAAGCGCAATCGATGATCTGACGCGGCAGATCAAAAACCTGGCCCAGAAAGATTACGAGCTCACCCAGCTCTCCCGTGGCATCGAGGATAACCGGGAGGTCTATTCTATGCTGCTAAAACAACGGGAAGAAGCCCGCATCTCGCTGGCCAAAATGGAACGCGGGGTCAAAATCAAGGTCTTCTCCCCTGCCCTGGTGCCAACGCAACCGATCAAGCCCAACAAGCCGCTCAACCTGATATTGGGCATCATCCTTGGTTTGGTCAGCAGTCTGGGGCTGGCATTTCTCGTCGAATATTTCGATCGCACCGTGAATTCGCCTGAGGAGCTGGAGCAGCAACTGGGTCTGCCCGTATGGGCAACCATCAAAACAGTGGATATGAAGGAAGTGATTGGGTGAGTGGGCGATTCGGCGATTGGGGAATTGGGTGATTAAGTAATTTGGTAAGAGGTCCAATAAAGAAAGTCTTTTTTGGGACGAAAGACAATTCAGGTAATTGATCATTCGTTTTTCTGATGAGATAAAGTTTTCATGATTGCATATTGGGAGTGTAACAGATGAAGAATTTGCTAAGAATCAAGCGCTGGCAGGCAGGGCTGAAGCAATATGAATTAGCTGAGATGTTGAATTGCAGTCCGCCCTACCTTTCGATGGTAGAGAACGGCCGCGTGGAAGCAACCGAGGATTTCAAGCGCCGCGCGGCGATGGCCCTCAATACGACGGTAGAGGACCTGTTTCCTGACAAGGCGCGAATGATTAGCATGTTTATGTAAAGCGAGTTAGCATTAAGCGATCTAGGGGGATAGGATTTGCACCTAATAGACCGATGCGATTTTTAATTTTGCATCGATGAGAGCGACCGGGCAATGTACAATGACTTCTATGGTCTCGCGGAGATGCCATTCGGCCTGACCCCGGACCCAAAATTTCTATTCATGACTGCCAGCCATCAAGAGGCTCTGGCGCAGATGCTCTGTGGCATTACCATGCGTCGCGGGCTGGTGGCCATTACCGGTGAGGTGGGCACTGGCAAAACCACCCTGGTCCGCGCCCTGTTGCAACGCCTGGACGCCAAAACCCAGGTGGCCTATATCTACCACGCCATCTTGGGCGGCAAAGGATTGTTCCAATCTATTTGCCGGGAATTCGGCATCCCGTTCTTCAAGAACGAGACCAAGACCGAGCTGATCTTCAATCTGCATGATCATTTGATCTCTGTCTTTCAATCGGGGGGCAATGCTGTCCTTATCATCGATGAAGCGCAGAATCTCAAACCGCATCTGCTCGAGGAGATCCGGCTGATCTCCAATCTCGAGACCGTGAGCACGAAATTGATCCAGTTGGTGTTGATCGGTCAACCAGAGTTGGAGCGAACGTTGGAGCGCGAGGATATGCGGCAGTTGAAACAACGCATCGCCTTGCGGTACAAATTGGCGCGATTGAATCGCGCTGAGACTGAGCAGTACATCCAGCATCGGCTGAGGGTGGCTGGCTATTCGTTCCAGAACTCGCTGTTCACCCCCGGCGCGGTAGATGAGATCCATGCCTGTACCAGGGGCTTGCCGCGCGCCATTAATATCCTGTGCGACAACGCGTTGATCATGGGATACTCTATCGAGGCCAAAACCATTACCCCAGAAATCGTCAAGAAAGTAGCCTTCGAGGACATTTACCAGGAGATGGAAGCGGCCAGACCATCGGTCGCTCGTCAGATTGAAATCAAAACCACCCCCGCTGTCGCACCGACGCTCGAGCCGCCAATTCCAGTGCCAGCGCCATTGATCGAGCCACAACAAAGCAATAACGGCCGTCTCTCCTGGCTCAACAAGATCAAGGCAAAGCTGTTCTCTGCAATATGGCCTAGACAACGAACCGCGCTCGATCGGAGGACCGCCATGAGAAGCCAGGGGATCTGAGGCGCATGGGAGCATTGGGGGATTCACCCTGAAACAATGCGAGCGATCCTGCGCAAAACGCAACGATATGAGTTTTCAGCGCGTGTGTTTCAGCACGAGCTCAACACAAATGACCGAGATCAGAAAGCCCTCGGGTCCGAATTCAATCCGCATCTGGTCCAGATCGAAAATGAAGCTATACGGATAAATAGACATTCACTGAGCTGAAACCGTGTCGGGCAATCATCGGCCTGGCAAAAGATGATCGTGAGCAAATAAATTGGGGGAAGATTTCATTGAGCTAAGGAATCGAAATGGGATTCATCTATGAGGCATTGAAAAAGGCGCAGCAGGAGGGCAAAATCATCGAACCAGAGCTGGCGCAGGCCATTCAGCCAGCCGATGTGGCTCTCCCGGACTGGCAGCTCCCTCCGGAGTTGATCAAGGAATTTTCAATGCTTAAAGGAAAGATCCAGCAATCCCAGGCTCAGCAGGGCACCCAGGTCATCGCCATCACCAGCGCGCTTCCAAAAGAGGGACGAACCACCATTGCCTTTTTCCTGGCACTGATGCTATCGCAATCGCTCAATGGCTATCATAGCCGATGGCAGAAACGGTATTTCCAATCCGAGCCAGCATCAAAAGATAAATCTAAGGTGCTGTTGATCGATGGGAATCTCGAGCGGCCGATGCTCCATCGGCTGTTCAATACCTCGCTGAGCCCGGGATTGACCGATTTTTTTTTCAATGCCCAGAGCAATGCCATTTTCACGCGAATGATCGCTGCCGGTCATCTCTATTTGGTCACCGCTGGCACGAAATACCCCCAGAGCAACGACATCTTTGCCTCGGCCGGGATGCCTGATCTGTTCGCCCGGCTCAAGGAAAATTTTTCATACATTTTGATTGACGCCCCTGCTGTATTCGACCACCCCGGGACGATCTCGCTATCCCGACTGGTCGATGGGGTGCTGTTAGTGGTCAAAGCGAACCAGACGCGACTGGAAGTGATTGACGAGGCGAAGCTCCGGCTACAGGACGCTGGCGCCAGGGTGCTGGGCGTGGTGTTGAATGAGAGAAGGTTTTTTATACCCCAAATGATTTATAATAGAATTTGATCAAATCAATTTGAAGTAATGAAAGCGATGCATGAACAACGTTCTCACCCATCGATTCAATATCTTTTTTATGTGACCCTTGGTGTGACCATAGGGCTCATTTTGCTAATTTCACTTTACCATCCCAGCCGCTGGACCTGGTTTATTGTTGCGGGAATGACCGTCCCCTGGCTGATCATCCTTACTCCCCATCCTAAGCTCACCTTGCTATTCATTCTTGTTCTCACCGTCCCCCTCAACACCGATTTGATCCTGAACTATCGACTTCATCCTGGCGGGGCTAAAGGCTGGACGTTCAGCTTGATCGATATCCCGCTCGTCGTATTATATGCAATTTGGCTATGGGAAAAGATCTCTGATCCCAGTAAACGAACGAAGTGGCTCAATGGCATAACGGTTCCCCTTTCTATTTTCATTTTCATTGGCATCGTTTCATTAATCAACGCAAAGGACCTTCATCTGGGATTATTCCAGATCTTTGTGTTATCGAAAAAACTGTTATTAGTCATTTATATTAGCAATAATATTGGAAATGAAAAAACGTTGAAATGGATTCTTCTGGCTTTATTATTCGGATTTCTATTTGAGTGTTCAGTAGGGCTTTTACAATATTTGACTCAAAGCAAAGTTGGCCTCTATCTGCTCGGAGAACTGAAAGACGATGTTGCCTCAATGGATTTGATCGGGTATAAAGACATTACTCGTGTCTCAGGAACCTTCTGGCATAGCAACGGCTTTGCTTTTTACCTGCAACTTTTAATACCTCTATTTTTAGCGTTCTCTATTGTCAGATCCAATGGAATCTGCCGATTATTATCTGGCTCAATTGCACTTTTTGGGTTTATTATATTGCTTCTCACTCTGTCCCGTGGCGCCTGGGTTAGTTTCATAGTCTCAATTGTTGTTTTATTAATTTTGTTTTTGAAAAAATTGAACAATAAAGCTGAAATCATCAAATGGGTGATCCTTTCTTTGATCATTTTTTCTGTGATGATCTTCTTTTTTGGAGAACTCATTTCTGTCAGATTGTTCGGTCACGATTATGGCGCAGCTTATTCTCGAATTCCCATGATGAAAACGGCATTGAATATCATCGGCCACAACCCGCTTCTGGGAATAGGCATCAATAACTATGCTGAAAGCATGATTGATTATGATGTGACAGGACATAGCTTTTCGCTATATCGCCCCGTTCATAATCTATTTCTGTTGATTGCGGCCGAGACTGGGCTCTTAGGATTGTTGTTCTTTTTATGGCTGTTAGTTAGGGCTATTTTGATGGGCTTGAAAATGCTGCAATCTTTTAAAGGAACCGATGCATCAATTGTGATCGGAATAATCGCTGGTTTGATCGGTTTTATCATTCATGCCCAGGTTGATTTTGTTCTGCTCGATTATATGAATATTTTTTGGCTATATCTGGGAATAATCAGCGGGATGTTTTATTCGTCCTATTTCAGTCAGGTAAAGAGTGCATAACAAGCTATGATCTCCAAAGCAGTGATCGTCAAAAACGCCTTTTTTATTTTATTCTCAAAATTCATTGATCCGCTCATTTCCCTTTTATTGGTAGTCAGCATCGCTCGACTGCTCGGCGTTTCTGGCCTGGGACAGTATTCGTTCATTAAAGCCACGTTCACCATTTTTCTGGTTATTTCGACGCTGGGGCTGGATCAGCTTATCACTCGGGATGTGGCGAAAAATAAAGCGGCGGCATCAACTTATCTGATCAATCTCGGCCTTTTGAATATCGGATTTTCGCTTTTAATGGCCATCAGCATGAGCCTGTTCGTCTATTTTTCTGATTACCCAACAGAGGTGGTAGCTGCCTCGATCATCATGAGCAGCGCACTGCTGGCTGCATCATTCTCTAATTCGGTTCATGCCATCATCGCCGCCTTCGAACGGTTCGAATTCAATGCCCTGTTGATGAGCGGCGAAAATATCGTTCGGGTCATCCTGGCTGTCATGGCGCTGCTGATGGGCGGCGGTCTGATTGCTATCATCAGCATCATTACGGCGACCCGTTTTCTGGGAAGCATGGTCGGCCTGTTGGTCATTCATAAAAAGCTGTTACCATTGAAATGGCAGTTCGATGTGAAATTTCTGGTTCGTCAGATCAAATCGATCCCGACTTTCTCGCTCATTTCGATTTTTTCGGTAATCTACTGGCGGCTGGATGTGATGATGTTGTCGAAATTTTGTGGCATGGCCGAGGTCGGCTTTTACAGCGCCGCCTTTCGGATCATGGAGATCATCAAGGCGATTCCGCTCAGCGCCAAACAAGCCCTTTTTCCAGTCAAAGCCAGAAAATTTTCGTCTGATCACGGAGATCTGTTGGGTTTGATGAATAAGTCGATCCGATATTTAATGATCATTCTCCTGCCTCTGGCCGTGTTAATTACGATCAGCGCCGACAAACTGATTCTTATCTTTTATGGCGATCAATTTCAAGCGGCATCCATTGCTCTTCAAATTTTGATCTGGACGATCCTCCCGTACGGATTGGCCATGATGCTGGCCAATGTTCTGGTCACCAGCGGCAATCAACGCATCGACCTATGGGCGAATATATTCGGCGTGGCCGTCAATTTTATGTTGAATTTGGTTTTGATCCCTCGATTGGGAGTGATCGGCGCCAGCCTGGCAACACTGATTTCCATTTTTTGCTTTGTCGGCTTTCAAATGCTATTTGTCAGGCGATTGTTATTTAACCTCTCCTATCGGCATATCTTCGCCAAACCGATTTTGGCGGCGATGTTGATGGCTGGTGCAGGTTATCTGCTCAGGCATTGGCCGTTGGCCGTGATTGTCATTCTAACTTCGGCGATATATGTCATGCTTCTCTACCTGCTGCAGGTATTGACCGCTGAAGAATGGCGTCTGTTGCCGAAACTCTCAAAAGATATGAAAGGGTTGCTTTTTAAAAGCCCTGGGTAATAGTACTAATGTGAATGACCAGTTGAAATTTTGTCCTGAATAAACATTTTGTCCCTAAAGGGACTTCATGATATTTATAATGCCGTTACTATAAACATATAATCCCTACGGGATTGAATATAGGATTAAATTGGCCAACTGCTGCATCAAAATAATACTAGAGCCTTGTTCCGTTAGGAACAAAATGTTTATAGAAGTTCTATCTTTTCGATCATTCTGCAGTCCCTTTAGGGACGGAATGTTATTTATTCAACTGGTAATTCATATTACTAGTTAATCAGATCAATTAGAACGCTTGTTCTTGGTTCAAATCTTTTTGCCATCGACATCATTTTTTTGGCGCCAAATTATTTATTTGTTGGCTTCATTTATCCGTTGGGCAAAAAATTCGATTCTATGCCCTACGGATAGATTAATCCAACTGATTCTCAAGTCTGACCAATCAGTGATAGGCAATGGATAGCAAACGAACCGAAAAATTCCGAATTCTCATGCTGGCGGAGAAATATCCGCCCATGTATTCAGGGGCAGGGCAACAGGCTCTTTATCTGAGCCAATCTTTAGCAAAGTTGGGACATCGGATCACGGTGCTCACGCAGCACCAAAATGGATTGCCGAAACAAGAGAAACAGCATGGTTTTGTCGTCCGTAGGTTAACCTCTTTTGGGGGACGAGTTCTCTTTTCATATCTTTTCGGAATCAAAGCCGCTTTATGGTTGCTGGTCAGATTGTATCGGTTCGATATTTTACATATCCACGGCATCAATTTATGGGGATTGCCAGCCATGCTAATCGCTCGGCTAACTGGAATCAAGATCGTAGCCAAGATGACGCTGTTGGGCGAAGATGATCCCCAGGGGCTGGAACAGATGAAGTTTGGGTGGTTGCGCAAGCAGGTTTATCTATTTCCCCACAAGGTGATCGCTTTAACGCAGGCTCAAATGGAACGCTACCAGCGCAGCGAATTTGCTGATCACAGAGCTGTTCAAATTCCCAATGGCGTGGATTTGACCCGCTATTTCCCAGTTGCAGCAGCGGGAAAGATCAGTTTGAGGCGGAAGCTAAACCTGCCGCTCGATAAGAAAATTGTGCTGTTTGTGGGAAAAATCTCGATCCGAAAGGGCGTTCCGCTGCTAATCGATGCCTGGGCGAATCATATCCAGGATGAAAGTATTGTGCTGTGCATGGTAGGACCTGAGCATCTTGAACAAGCTTTTTCAGACGAGGTTCGGGCTCAAATTAGGCAAAGAGAGCTGGAAAATCGAATCATGATGCTCGGCGCACAAAAAAATATCGTTGAATACCTGCAAGCCGCCGATCTCTTCGTATTGCCCAGCAGCCGAGAAGGGTTGCCCAATTCGCTGCTGGAAGCGATGGCCTGTGGCTTGGCCGCCATCGTCGCCGATATGCCCGAATACCGAGCGCTATTCAGTCCTGGTCCTCCTGTTTTGAAAATCATCATCGATCTGGATGCTGCCAGGCTCGCTGAAGCGATTTCAGAATTGATAGATTCAGCATCCAGAGAGCAGCTCGGCAAACGAGCGCATCGATTTATTGTCGATCATTTGTCGATGGAACAGATCGCCCATCGCTACGAAATGCTTTACCGCCAGCTACTTCATAAAACGCAGGAATAGGATGATGCAACAATTTCCAGAAATAAGTATAGTGATCCCCGCCCACAATTGTATGCACACCTTGCCCCAGGTCATCGAAAAACTGCTGGAGCAAAGCCAATTTGCCTCAGGGATGGAGATCATTGTCATTGACGATGGCTCTACGGATGGCACCAGGGATTGGCTGGCAGAAAAGGCAGCGAAATATCATGCTCAATTCAAATTTCTGGTTCAACAGAATCAAGGGCCCGCTTGTGCCCGAAATCGGGGCATCGAGGTCGCTACGGGCAGCATCATTTTCTTTCTGGACGCCGATGTGATTCCCTCAGATGAATTGCTCCCAGCGCACCTGACATTTCATCGAGAACACCCTGAAAACCATCTGGCGCTGAGGGGCAATACCATCGATTTGAATTCACCAGAATTCAAGAACGGCGTGTGGTGCAGGCCATCGGTTGCCTCATTTAAAACCAGGCCTCTTGATAAAAAAAATTTGCCCTGGGTGGAATTTTTATCAGGCAACATTTCTTTGAAGCGAAGTTTTTTAATTGAGAATCGGCTTCGTTTCAATGAACGGTTATTTGTTGGTGAAGATGTCGAGCTGGGTTTCAAAGCTCAGCAACTTGGATTAATCCTTCATTTTAGCGAAACAGCCATTGGCTATCATCGGCATCCCATCACGCTTCGTTCTCATTTGAACAAGGGGACTCTGGCGGGGAAAAGTTATGCCACCTGGTATGCGGCATTTCCTGAGCTGAAAACTGAATTGGAAAAACTGGGAATCGAACATTATTATGGCTTCATTGGTCGGCATCGCCCCTGGTTTTGGAAATTCAAGCAATTTTCAAAACGAGTCATTGCCAATTCGGCTACCTATCCGATTTTCTATTGTCTGGCGAATCTTAAAGCAGTGCGAAATAATAAAGGGCTGTACTGGATTGTTCGCCAGGCGTACGAGATCAAATTCAGATCGGCATTCAGAAAAGAATTTCAAGCATTGAAACGAAAACAAAGCCTGGAGCAACCTATTCGATGAGCGGCTGGACTAAAATTATTCTGCCATTACTGGATCGCCTCAACGGAACGACGATATTGAGCCATCTGGAATTTCTGAATCAAAGTCAATGGTGGAGCACAGATAGACTGAAGCAGTTTCAGGAAGAAAAATTGAGGCGGGTGGTCAAAGCGGTTTACGAGGGAGTTCCTTATTATCGAAATTTGTTCAAGCAAAGAGGGCTCACTGATAAAGATATTCGATCCATCGAGGATCTCAAAAAACTGCCGATTTTAGACAAAGCCACGTTGCGAGCCAACTGGGCACAATTCATCAATCAAAATTACCACCCCCGAGATGCCATCAAATCGTTTACCAGCGGATCCACGGGAATGCCGATGCAATTTCTGTTATCGAAAGAACAGGAAAGCTGGCGCTGGGCGGCTCGTTATCGCTTCTGGCAATGGGCGGGTTATCAATTGGGCCAGCCGTACGCCAATATCAGTGTTCACCCCAGAAATAAATTGGCCAAAAAATTTCAAGATAAGGTCACCAATTGTCTATATTTGCATCTGGGAAAATCTGATGCACCTCAATTCGAGACCTTCGTGGAGAAGATCGCCAGAGAAAAAATAGACTTTTTGGTCGGATATGCCCATGCGGTTTATCTGCTCGCCCAATTTGCCAGGCAGCAACAGATAAAAGATATTCGATTCAAAGGCATCGTCACGCATGGCGAGACCCTATTTCCTTATTTTCGAAAACTCATCGAGCAACAATTCGGTTGTCGGATTTTGGATTTATATGGAGCAGGGGGAGAAGGCTTTCATGTTGCCGCCCAATGTGAAGCAGGCAATGGCTATCACATCAACATGGAAAATGTGATTGTTGAAACCGCTGCGCTCGGCAATGGTGTTTCAGAAATTATTTTGACTGGTCTGGACAACACGGTGATGCCGCTGATTCGCTACAACATCAACGATCTGGGAAAAGTGTCCTTTGAAAAATGCCCATGCGGCAGAGGGCTGACGATGCTGGAGCAGATCGACGGCCGAACGGGCGATCTGATTGTGACACCAAATAACCAGTTCTTGAGCGCCTTATTTTTCAACTGGATTTTTGAACAAAAAAAAGGCATCGAACAATTTCAAATTATCCAGAAAACAGTGGAGGAAATTATAATTAGATTTGTGCCCAATGATCATTTTCGATCGGCTGAGCTGGAAGAAATCGCAGCAGAAATCAACCAGACAACAGCGGGTCAATTAAAAATCGATTTTGAGCAAGTGGATCACATCCCTCTATCCTCATCTGGCAAGCGGCGCTGGGTGATTTCAGAAATCTGGAGTTCCATGAATGCAAAGCAAAGATCGACGACATAGGGTGGTGATGATCGGTCCCGCCATTGATGGCAAAGGGGGCATGGCCGAGGTTGTCAGAAATCTACTCAAAAGCAAGTTAGCCCAACATTACCGAATCCATTACCTGGCAACGATTGTTTCGGGCTGCATTTTCAAAAAAGTCGCCGTGGCATTGGCTCAGTTAATTCGATTCGCTGCTATCTGCTTGATCCAAGCTCCCAGTCTGGTGCACATCCATTTTTGCTCGGGGATCAGCTTCTATCGGAAATCGCTTTTCATCATTGTAGCACGGCTATTCAAGATTCCGATTTTATTGCATGCACATGGTGGACGATTCAGCAAGTTTTATGAAGACCGCAATAGGCTGACGAAGAATTATATTTGTAAAATTTTAAATCTATCCAATTGCCTGACCTTGATTTCTTCAGATAAAGTAAGCTGGTTCAGTAAGAGATTAAAACACGTAACGATTATCACAATCCCCAATCCAATTGATTTGCCTGATTGGGTTTCAAAAAGAGACGCTTCAAAAAGCATAGAATGCATATCAATACTCTACCTCGGCGTCGTAACAAAAGATAAGGGAATTTTCGATCTGATTGAGTCCATCCCTTCCGTTATTTCCGAACATCCGAATGCCAAATTCATCATTGGTGGAGCTGGGCAGATCGAGAAAGCACGGCAATTATCCGAATCAAAAAAAATTCAAAGTCATGTCCGCTTTACTGGCTGGGTAGATGAAACTACTAAATTCAAGCTGTTGAGTCTGGCAGATATTCTCATATTGCCGTCATATTATGAAGAACTTCCCTACTCGATTTTAGAAGGAATGGCAGCGGGGCTACCGATCGCAGCCAGTCGGGTTGGTGGCATCCCCACGCTCATCGAATCGGGAGTCAATGGCATCTTATTTGAGCCAGGTAATATCTCAGAAATTGCAAGTGCATTAAAATTTCTCATCAGCCATCCTGAAGCGAGAAGCCAAATGGGCAAAGCGAATATCCAAAAAATCAAAGCTGAATTCAGTGCTGAAAAAGTTATCCCTCAAATGATGAGCGTTTATAGCCAGCTAATTCAAAATGCCGATGTATGATGAACAGTGGGATTAGCATCGCAGTGGTGATGATCAGCCATAACCAATGCGATAATTTGAAGGCGGCAGTCAAATCGGTTTTAAAACAATCCAGACAGCCAGATCAGATCATCATTTTGGACGATGGTTCAGAGGATAAGACAACCGAGTTATTTGAGGAACTGAAAAAATCATCGCCCAAATTTTTATGTAGATCCCAGCCTCGTGCTGGCATTGGGGCTGCCAGAAAAGCGGCCACCAGGCTGGTTACATCTGATATCATCGCTGTGCTCGATTCGGATGATATTTTTTTGCCTCATGCGCTATCGCATTATGAGGCTATTTTTCAGAAGTATCCTGATCTGGATCTGCTTTATGGGAACGTTGCTGTTATCAATAACGCTGGCAAAGTAGTGGCTGAGAACCATTACAGGAGCTTCGAAGCGAATGAAGCGATGAAAAAGGCGATCTTCCTTTCGCCCAAAGTGCCGTTCAAACATAGTGCGATCGCTTTCAAAAAAAAGAGCTATGAAGAGGTCGGCGGTTACGATGAAAATCTCAAAATTAAAGTCGATATCGATCTGGTGTTCAGGTTTATCGCTCACAACAAAAAAATCATACATCTGAATGAAACCGTAGCAGGCCATCGGATTCATCAGAACAATATCAGCCGCAACCGCCTGGCGGGCTTGAGGCAGTGGTATCGGTTTATTTTCAAATATGAAAATAATTTTTTCAGAAGAATCATCTTCCTTCTGGTTAGAACTTTTTGGGAGCTTTCGAAGATGATTGTTGAAGCAAACAGATTGTTGCCCAATAATCAAAAACGTTTTTGGTCTCAGAACTGAAAGGTCTCAGAATTGAAAATCAAGATTTTTTCTGAGAGCTTTTCCGCCAGTTGGCAATTGGCGTCAACCTATGGTTTTTTTTTAACGCAAAGAACGTAATGCAGACGCAAAGGACGCTGAGTTTGTTAAATTCTGATTAATTTCTTTGCGACCTTGGCGCCTTCTCATCCGCCAACTGGCGGATTTGCGTTTAAGTTTCGGTTAAGAATCAACTCTTTGAACTTTTGAATATCAAATTATCGCTTAGGTCGACACCTATGGCCAGTTGGTGGAAGACCAACTATTAAGCATTGGTTCTGGTGTGTCCAGGTTTTGGATTTGAAAGCATCAACAGCAGAGGAAAGCTATGGGGGATTCAGTAATGAAAATCATGAAATCAGTTGGCATCATCGTTTTCTGCATCAGCCTTATTCAAATGAATTGCTCTCTTAAAAATCTATTTGGCCCAGATGACAACGCCAATAAATGGACAGCAATCAATTCAGGTCTCACCGATTTGCATATTCAAGCCATAGCGATCGATCCAAATCAGCCAAAGACAATGTATGTTGCCTGCTATCACGGTATTTTTAAAACCACCAATGGCGGCAAATCCTGGCAGCTTTCGAACGACGGAATGACCTCGGCTGATATAAAGGTATTATGCTGTCATCCTCAAGACAGCAACATTTTATATGCTGCAACGTGGGGCAATGGAATTTTCTATTCCGAAAACGGCGGGGCAAGCTGGCACCAGAGCAATAGCGGCATTACTGATTTGAGAATTTTATCAATTCGAGAGGATAAAAAAAATCTCAACAAACTGTTTGCTATTTCAGAAACCGAATTGGTCACATCAAATGATGGTGGCAAAAGCTGGCAAATGGTTCCAACCCAGGTGGGAAAAATCCGCTCGCTGGCGTTCGATTTTGAGATGAATGCGTTATTCCTGGGCACGAAGTATAATGGGATTCACTCCAGTTACGATGGCGGCACAACGTGGCAAGCGGCAAAATCGGGTCTGCCGAAATCAACCGATGGCTATTACTATGCGGCAGGGTCGCTGGAAATTAGCCCTGGTTCAGAATTCATCTATGCAGCCATCAGCAGCAAAGGGGTCTATTGCAGCAGCGATAGCGGAAAGACCTGGCGTTGCGAGAGCGATGCGCTCAATGGGATTTCGATAAATTGTCTGGCCATCGATCCAAACAACGCTGATGTTATGTATGTTGGCACAAAACAGGGGATTTTTATTAGCACCAATCGAGCGCAAACCTGGGAAACAATGAATGACGGTCTCACCAATTTGGATATCCGTGCCCTGGCCGTCGCTCAAAAGGACTCCCGAATAATTTACGCTGGCACCTGGGATGGAGGCGTTTTTAAATATGTTAGAGATTGAGCGAAATAAGCCCGCTTCTCAAAAACATGAAATCTATCTAATACTGGCCTTATTGGTTTTTGCTTCCCTGTTACGCCTCTATCGAGTGGAACACCAAAGCTTCTGGACGGATGAAATCATCACGATCAAAGCTTCTAAACAGTCGGTGTCGCAATTGATTTTTCATCCGATTATCACCAACAACGTGCCTCCGCTCTATTTCTTGATGACTCATATTCTATTAACGCTTGATCATCGGAACGATGAACTGGTTCTTCGCTTTCCATCGGGGCTGTTTGGCGTTTTGAGCATAGCCTTATTTTATCTTGTTGTCAGAAAATTGTTGGGCAAAAGGATAGGCTTCGTGGCTGCAATGCTGATGGCGATTTCACCATTCCATATCTGGTACAGCCAGGAAGCAAGACCTTATGCCTTGCTGCTTTTTTTGTCGCTACTTTCCATCTGGTTGTTGCAGTCGCTGATCTCGAAGCCTCAAAATCATTGGCTACAGGCTGGTTTCACTGGATCTGCGGCATTGACATGTTATTGCCATACCATAGCCATTGCTTTTATTGGCGCTTTATTCATCTTCGTGCTGATATTCTATTTGAAAAGCAACTGGAAGTATTGGCTAAAAATCTTTGCAGCGATTTTCGGTCTTTTAATACCCGCCATACTTTATTTGCTGCTCAATCCACCCGCTTCTGGTGGAGACCCTCACCGTACGACCAAAATTCTATCGTCGCTAGCATACACCATCTGGACGTTTAGCACAGGATTTTCGCTGGGGCCATCGCTGAGTGAATGGCATGTTCCTGATAAGATGAAAATATTGCAGCCACACCTCCACTTCATTTTGCCGATCATGGTGCTGGTTTCGATATTATTCATGTTGGGGATTATAAGGCTGTATAAGCAGGACAAGCAGGCATTTTGGTTTACCACCCTGGTATTCTTGTGTCCATTTTTGTTTAGCATTTTGGGATCGTTGATTAGCCCTGTCCATCCTTTCAATGTTCGCTATTCCATTCTTTCATTTCCTGCGTTTATTATCCCCATTGCTTTCGGAGTGATGGCAATAAAAAATTTCAAAATCCGCTCCACCGCTTTTTGTGGTATCATTTTTATTGGTGGACTCTCTCTGAATAATTATTATTTCAATCCAAAGTATCATCGGGAAGACAATCGATCGGCAGGTCAGTTTTTGAGGACTCATGCAATGCATCATGATCTGGTCATGTGCAGTGCTGGCTATACTGCTGCGAATTTGAAATATTACTGTAATAGAGAAGACATTAATTTCATCGCCTACCCGCCAAAATATCAATTTGTCGATCCAGCAAGAATTAAATTCGATTTTGAGCAGATCATCAACGAACGAGATCGCTTCTGGTTGTTTTTGAGCCGAACCTTTCATAGCGATCCCAAAGGTGATATTTTGAAATACTGCACTGAAAATTATAACATTCAAGAAAGCTATGAAAGCACTGGGGTGAAATTAATCTGTTTTGGGAAAGCCAGAGGAGCTGACCAATAAATGGAGCAATGCTTAATTCAAAAGCAACGGCAAAAGGCGAGAAAAATAAGTGAAAAAGATAACGAAAATGGAGCTACCCCAGGAATAATTTGAAATGAATCTTAGCCCTATATTTAGAGCAAATTGGTAATTATTTCATCAATGATGAAAGTTAAATTTGGGGCAACAAAACTGAGATTGGGGGCAGGAATTCTATTATGTTTGATGTCTGGCGAGACATGTTTATGCTGGGGTGAATCGGCACTAAATTACATCGGACAGTTTTTTTCGGACGCTTTTTCTCGATCGAGTTTTATTTCGTACAGTGCCGCCCAGTCCATGAAATCCCATCGCTCTTCCAGTTTTCCTTTCTGGTAAAGCCGATAAAAATAAGGCGATAGCAATCGATATTTATGCTCATATTGGTGAATGAGCGGCTCAATTGCTTGCAAATCTTGTAAGATCTCGTCGAGAGCTACATTGTTATGCATGATTCGTTTCCTTTTAGTTAAAAACTTGCAAATCAAAACGCCTGATCTAATATAACATTTGCAGTGCTAAAAGTCAACTGAAAATATTTACTAAATCCGCCTTAAAATCATAATGACATTAGCCGTCATCAAATCCCTTCGCCCCCACCAGTGGATTAAGAACTTTTTGCTATTTGCAGGAATCGTCTTTTCGCATCGCATGCTGGTGCTGGTATTGTTAGCAAAAGCGCTGGCCGCTTTTGGAATCTTTTGCCTGATCACAGGAGCAATTTATATTATCAATGACCTGATCGACCTGAAAAACGACCAGCAGCATCCACTGAAGCGCCAGCGGCCTATTGCCTCGGGCAGAATTCCGATTCGTGTGGCGAGATATTTAGCCGCAGCACTGCTGGCGTTAGGCTTGATTTTCGCCTACTGGCTGAATACAAAGTTCGCATTGGTCTGTCTTGGGTATGCGATTTTGATGATCTGTTATTCGGCTCACTTAAAAAAAATCGCTATCCTCGATGTGATTATCATCGCCCTGGGATTTGTGCTACGAGCGGTTGCTGGCACCGTAGCTATCGAGGTTCCTGCTTCTCCCTGGCTATTGGTTTGCACCCTGTTTTTATCATTATTTTTGGTGCTCGCCAAGCGCCGACACGAGGTAATGCTGTTGGGCAAAGATGCGAACCATCACCGCCAAAGCCTGTCCCATTATAGCCCCCACCTGCTGGATCAGATGATCTCAGGAGCGACGGGCGTTACGCTGATCGCTTATGCGATGTACACCCTGGCACCGCAAACCGTGGCTCAGGTTGGCTCCAGTGCGATGATCACCACCATTCCATTTGTGATTTTTGGCATTTTTCGTTATCTCTATCTGGTGTACGAGAACAACCTGGGCGGCGCTCCCGAAACTGCTGTTATTTCGGACAGGCCGTTGGTGATTGATGTGGTGTTGTGGATGCTGGTAGTGGTTTTAATTTTGTATGTTCATTAGGCAATCGGGTAACTGGGTAATTGGGTAATTGGGTAACTGGGTAAATGGGTGATTGGGTAATGGGATCAAGTAATTTTTTAAACGGACTGGGGACGGTTGTTTTTGTCCTATTAGGTTAGTAGCCAGGGGTCAGTGGTCAGTGATCAGTGGTCAGTGATCAGTGGTCAGTGATCAGTCAACAGTTGGCAGGTATCTTTGATCAATTCCGTGGGATTTCATTTCTGTGGGAGTGCTTTTTTGAAGCATTTTTTACCAGATAATTTTCAGCCTGTTCAATGAAAAACACTTTTTCAATACTATCTATCTTTTTCATTTTGCCTTTAATCTTCGGTCAGCTCTTTGCCCAGCCGATTGGGAAGAATGGTGTTCAAATCATCGAATCGACCACTACCCACGTTACGGTTCAGGTGAAGATCGATTCTATTTCTATCCAGGAAAAGCATATCAACCAGCAGGTCTTTCATCAAATTTCGATCCCTGATTTTGAATTCACGATCGAGCCTGGCAAGCCTCAATTGCCGGCAACCGGCTTGCTTTTGGCGATGCCAATTGACGGGTCGGCCGAGGTCGAGCTGATAGAATCGCGCTACGACACCCGGCAGGGGATCGAGTTACTCCCTTCGGCCGATGCAATCATCGACGAAATCGGGATAATCTCCTCCCCATTCGGTAACAGGTCGAAAAGAACAGAATTGGAGGGTTGGTTTCCCTGCCAACCAGTTCAGTTGGGCGAGCCAGGGATGATCCGCGACCAACGCGTCCTGCCAGTTCAGATCTATCCGATCCAGTATCATGCGAGTGAAAAGTCCATTCGCTGCTATCGGGCGCTCCAGTTTCGCATTCATTTCTCCCATGGATCATCACCGCAAACGGCTGGTGGCCTTCAGCCACGCTTTGAAGCAGCCTTGCAGCATCTGTTGGCCAATTACAAAGCGGGCAAAAATTGGCGGGCGCCCAAAGTTCGATCTGTTACGCTTGAAAAAACCACTTCTGGAGCGCTGGCAGGGCCTGCATTTAAAATTTATGTCTATGAAGATGGCATATATCGGGTCAGCCGAGCAGAATTGGATAGCGCGGGGGTCCCAGTAGCCGAGATCGATCCGCGCACGCTGCGGCTGGTGAACCGCGGTACCGAACTGCCGATATACGTCCACGGGCAAAAGGACGGTCGCTTCGATCCCGGTGATTACCTCGAATTTTATGGGGAATTCAATCGCGGGGAGAATAGCTACCTCTCCCCATATTCGGACGGCAATGTCTACTGGCTTAGTTGGGGCGAACAAATCGGTCGACGCCTCGCAGAAACCGATGTGGGACTGTATCTGAAAAACCTTGATCCATCCCTCTCCCCCACTGCATTCGAATTCACGCAGCATATCGAGCAGGACAAGGTATTTGACCGATTGTTGCTGGTAACGGATGAAAAGCAGGATCACTGGTTCTGGGAAACCATGAACGCTTTAAAAGAATATGAATTCAAATTTCCTCTCGATCATCCCACAACTACGGGCACAGCGCGCGTCAGGGTGATGCTGCACGGCTCTACCCACCCGGACAAAAACCCTGATCATCACACGGTTGTGACGCTCAATGGCTACCTGCTCGAAGACGCGACCTGGGATGGGCAGGTTGCGCATGAGATTCTGGCCACAATTCCGAATGCCGTCCTCATAGATGGCGAGAATACGCTGCGCGTGAAATTGCCCGGGGACACTCCAGCGGGCGAGGTGGATCAGGTATTATTTAATTGGGTCGAGATCACGTATTGGCGTCAGTTTTTGGCTAAGGGTGATTTCATCGAAATCCCCTGGGCGTCCAGCGATCGGAGGATGTATCAATTCAACATCAACGGCTTCAGCAGGCCAGACATCTCGATCATCGATAATCTTGGCCGACGTCTGGTCAATTTCGATGTCCAGAAAGCTGATTTCGGATATCAGGTCACATTTCAGGATCAACCAGCATTGCCCGGATTGCGCTATTTCATTTATAGTCCAGGAGCGATCAAAAAAGCCGGCCAGATCGTGGCCGATCGACCTTCAAACCTGCGATCGCCACAAAATGGAGCGGATTATATTTTGATCAGTCACGAACGCTTCTGGGACGCGGCCAGGTCCCTCGCTGAGCACCGTCGCGCTCAGAATCTGCGCGTAGCCACGGTCGATGTTCAGGATATTTATGATGAATTCAACGATGGCATCTTCGACCCCATGGCGATTCAGAAGTTCCTTCAATACGCTTATGAGAACTGGCAACCACCAGCGCCATTGTATGTGCTGTTGGTGGGCGACGCCACCTGGGCTTACGATAAGCCACTGGCCCGAAGCTGGCAGAGACCCTGCTTTATCCCCAGCATAATGAAGTACACTTACTCCTGGGGTGTCACTTCCAGCGATAATGCCTTTGTTTGTGTCAGCGGGGATGATCGGCTGCCCGATATGTTCATCGGAAGATTGCCCGTGAACACCGGTGAAGAGGCGCAGATCGTGATCGACAAAATCATCCAATATGAAAAGCAACCGATGATCGGGGACTGGCGGAAACGGGTTTGCCTGGCCTGCGGCGATGATCCGTTCTTCGAGCAATCGGCCGATCAATTGTATCGGGAATATATCCCCAAAAGCTTCGATGTGCCGCGATTGTACACCAACCCGCGTTCGAAGTACTTTGGCAGCACTCAGGAATTGGTCGGGATCTTTAATGATGGCGTGGCATTGCTCAATTTCATCGGCCACGGCGGGGGCGGCGTGTTCTTCGATGCAGACCTGTTCTTGCTGGAAGACATCGTCTTGCTCAAAAACGCCCGGACGTTGCCAGTGATCTTCAGCCTCACCTGCTTTATCGGCTATTTCGATAATCCCTGGACGCCGTCGCTGGGCGAGGAGCTGTTGCGCGCACGCGACAAAGGCTGCGTGGCCACCTTCGGCTCTGCTGGTCGCGCATGGCTTTACGGGGATTATTTTTTGAACAATGCCCTGTTTGAAGCGATGTTCAAAAATCATCACCGCCACCTCGGCCAGATCACCACGGAGGCCAAATGGCGGATGATCTCCTGGACTGGCAGCTATTGGGATCATGTGGAAAATTACAATTTGCTGGGCGATCCAGCGCTCCGGATCGGATTTCCACCTGTTCCAGTCGAACTGCACATCGCTCCGCCTTCTGTGGTGAAAGGTGGATCGGTCACGATCCAGGGCAAACTGCCGCAGCCACTGGCCGGTCAGGCGAAAATCAGCCTGGTCGATGCTTCGGACGCAGTCCTGCTGGAGCAAATCGCTCAGGTCTCGGCTGGCCGCTTCGAGGTCTCATTGACGGTCCCTCAATCCAGCGCTACTGGGCCAGGATTGGTCAAGGCCTATTTCTGGAATGAAACCAGCGATGGCATCGGCGCTGCGGATTTGGGCGTCGGCTCCCCCGCCTTCTCAGAAATCGGTCTCATTCCATCAAGCCCAAGCCATCGGGATTCAATTTACTTTTTGTCCAAGATTGAAGTCGCCCAAAGTATTGCCCCGCTCGGGATCGATTCCGCGATTTGTCAGATCAGCTACACCCAGACCAGTTGGGAGAACCTGACCATGCGCCAGCTACCAGATGGCCGTTATCAAACCCAGCGGCCGCTCGTCGCCAATGAGGGGATAAAGATATATTATAGATTCCGAGCGGACTTCCGTTCGGCCAATGATTCTCCGTCAAATTCCATGACCAGCCAGGTCTATTCGTTCACCGTCAATCGCCGCGCCGATCTCAGGTTTCTCTCCCCAGAGTTGCTGGTTTTCGGTCGGGAATCGGTCTTGGTGCAGACCAGGATTTTCAACAAAGGAGAGACCGATGCGCGCAATTTCATTGTCGAGCTGTTTGATGGCGATCCCACTCACTCATCCAATCGAATTGGCGAGCCGATACGGGTTGAGCGGCTCGCAGCAGGACAGGATACCCTGTTACAGTTTGCATGGCGTGGCCAACCGCGTGGCTACCATCAACTGCTGATCAGGATCGACGGCGAGAAAAAGGTGGTCGAGTTCAATGAAAGCAACAATGAATTTCAGAAGAGCCTTCATTTGATCACATTGACATACGGCAGTGCTGGCCCAATGGTCAGCCAGGATCGCAATTTCACCATTACCATTCCACCGGGCAGCGTACCCCTGAATTGCTCTGGGGATATCATCATGATCAACGCACCAGAGATCAATTCCAGAGCTCCCATGCCAATCGGCTTTGTCCTTGCTGGACCGCAGGATAGTTCGTCCTGTTGCTATGAATTGCGGTTGGATCATCCCGAAGCCAGCATCATGCAGCCGTTCTCCATCAGTTTTCACTGGCCAGAAACGCACTGGCAAAACCTGCCCCGCGTCTATGCTTGGGATCGCGACCACCAGCATTGGAGCCGCCGGGCTGCCCAACTGGATTCCAGCGCAGGCCAGTTGATCGCCACCGCTTTGTCCAGCGATTTTCTCTTTGGCCTGTTTTGGGTGACCGATCAAACGCCGCCCCAGTTGACCGTTCGCATTGAGAATCAGAACTTCGCCGACCAGGACTATATCTCTTCCAGCCCGATCATCAGTGCAACTATCGAGGACGAGTCTGGAATCGATCTGAAAAGCCAGCCGCCTGAGGTCTATCTCGACAATCAAATCGTTGACCTCGCTGATCATTCGCTGTGGTTCAGCCCACAGTCCAATAAGATGACCATGATGCGCTTCTCCCCTACCCTGTCTCCTGGCGATCATGTGATCAAAATCAGAGCCGCGGATCTGGCCGGGAACTGGTCCGAGCAACCGCTCAATGTCACCGTAAGCGGGGAATTCGCGCTCCAAGCCATTGCCAATCATCCTAACCCTTTCGTCAGTGAAACGATCATCGCCTATACGTTGACCGATGAGGCTGAGCGAGTTACGCTGACCATCCATACTGTTTCAGGTCGGCTAATTCGGCGTTTCGAATTTGCCAACGAAGTGGGCTACGTTGAACATATATGGGATGGCTGCGACGAAATGGGTGAAGAAGTTGCCAATGGGGTTTATTACATGCGCTTCGTGGCGGTCAATGGCAAGAAAAGGATCGAGCGGGTGGAGAAGGTGGCGAAGTTGAAATAGGTGATTTGGGGATTAGGTAATTGGGTAATTGTGTGATTGGGGAGTAATGGAGTAATGGAGGGTTGGAGTGTTGGAGGGTTGGAGGGTTGGAGTATTGAAGTTTTAGAGTATTGGAGTTTTGGAGTGTTGGAGTTTTGAAGCAATTCATCACTCCAGCACTCCATGATTCCATTACTCTGCTTTTTTTGAGAAATTAAATGCCAGTAAAAAGAACTGCAACAATAATATTCATCCTGATCACAACCAGTCAGGTTTATGCGGGAAAATATGCTGCTGAATTTTTGCGGATCGGGGTTGGTGCGCGGGCGTTAGGTCTGGCGGGCGCTTATGTGGCCATCACCGACGATGGCACAGCCAGTTATTGGAATCCAGCGGGATTAGCGGACCTGAGCAGACATCAGCTTCAGTTCAGCCATACCCGATTATTCGACCACCTGGCCAATCACCATTTCGCCAACTGTTCGATTCGACTCGGGCCTGTCACAGGTCTGGCCGTCAGTTGGATTCGATTGGCCGTCGATGATATTCCGCGATATGGTGAGCTCCCTGGCACCCGGTACGATCGTTTTATTGATCCCAGCCTGCGCTCCACAGGAACACCCGAAGGCTATTTCGGCAATGTGGAAGATGCCTTGTTGTTGTCGTTCGCCAGAGCAATGGAATTCGATCTGATGATTGGCACCGGTTTAAACCCCACGATTATCCCGTCACGGCTTAGCCTGGGAGTGAGCTATAAATTCATCTCTCAAAAATTGGATCGCGCTGAAGGGAAAGGCCAGGGAATTGACCTGGGGTTGAAGCTGAGCCTCATGGGTTTCGCTGGGGAGGGCGATCTCCAGCAGCGCTGTCTATCTCTTGGCATCACGATCCAGGACCTCGCGGGAACTCCAGTTGTGTGGAACACGGCGGGTGGCGCCAAAGATCAGCTTCCGATCAATATTTTGACCGGAATCGCTTACGCCGAACGCCTTGCGTTCATGTCGAGCCGGCTGATTATCTCGATGGAGCGGGATCATAGTTACGAAAGCTTTACGCGTTTCGGAGCGGAACTCACAGTCAATGATGCGGTGGCGATCCGTGGTGGGCTGGAAAACAATCGATGGACAGCCGGCGCTGGGTTCCGTTTCTATTTCTTGAGATTAGACTATGCATTTGTCAACGATGAGCTGGGAAACAGCCATCGCATTAGTGGGGCCGTGGAATTTTAGCATAAAGCACCCTTGCGAAAAGTTCAGTTGAAGGCCCTTCGCAAGGGCAAATTTCAGGAATTATCTCGATGCCATTCTTTTCTCTCTCACTGGCGCGCTTTTATTGTCTTGATCCCCCATTGATCGTCTCTCTGCTCTTTGTCTGACAGTCTTACTTTCATCGCCTCTCGAGTCCGAGTTTCTGGATCCTGCTGGTCGCTCGGATTGTCTTGCCTCTCTTCGATTATCCTCATTCTTTCTAACGTCTGGTCTATTGAAATTATTTCTCTCACGATTGTTGTCGTTTTGCTCTGGATTTCTCATACGAGGATTGTCTGACCTTCTCTCTTCCCTCGGCGCGCGCGGCTGATTTCCATACTCAGGCGATCGATCAGGTCGTGGCGGGGCATAATGCCGATCCTGGGGTCTATCCCCACGATGGTTGTCAAAGTGTCGGTCTCGGTCATCATGACGGTAGGCAAATCTATCGGCTCTTTTTCTATAAAAAGCCTCCCGCCAGCTATGCCCTGGATTGCGGTGGCGATATTCGTATACCGTTACATGACGATAGGGCTGCCACCATCGCGGATAATAGCCGAAATACACAACTGATCGGTATGGCCGATAGAATGGGCTAAAAATCCAGGTAACGATCGGCCAGGGATAAGCTCGGCTATACCCGAATGAGAAATAATAATTCGGTCCATAATACCTCACCACGCCACGAATTTGCAATCTATAATCATCATAGCCAGTTCTTTCAATTTCGATCGTCGCAATGTTCTGAAATTCATTGGGTCGAAATGGTACCTGCAGAATGATCACGTGCCGGTGATTTACCACCTGTTCCACCACCCGAATATAATCCACGTATCCATCGCGATCCAGATCAAGATTATTGATGCCGATGTCTGGATCATTCAGCGCGGCTTCAAATTCTTCCAGATTTCTGGAATGCTTAAACAGATCTGCCACTGCATACAAATCCAAACCTTCGGCCACTTCGTTAGCTGGGGTCACGATAGTGATTCGGCTCTGAGCGAAGACAATCTGGCTGCCGAGCAACAGCACAACTGCCACTAAAAAGATGTTCAGTTTTGTTTTCATTTTACTCACCTATTTTTTTATGAGCGCATTAACATTCTTACATCTATTTGGACGTCATGATGGAAAAAGCGTTTATTCCTCTTGCCACATCTAAAGGACCTCTTTTGTCTTGCCTTTTTCATTCAATGCCACAAACTTCGACTCATCGCGTCGATCATTCTCATTGAACAACTCAGAGGCGCTGCTTCTTCCATCAATCGGTGCACTTTCATTGCTGATCGAAGCTCATCCCGCAATCGCTTAGAGGTTCTGAAATGAGGAGCAAAATTTTGGTCGTTATTTTTGATCAGCACGATTGAATGGGGATTAGGATCGAAGGGAATACCTGGTGGGACAGTTCGGACATTTCTCATGTGAACAAAACTACCGCGATGTCAAATCTCACTTGATCACCGCCACCCGGGTTAGCGCCCATTCTCCATGGCTGGTGGCAATTCGGGCAATATAAACGCCATTGAGCACTCGATGACCGAGCATATTGCGGCCGTCCCAGGTGAGGTCCTCACCTTGATGCAATCCTCGTCTTCCCTGTGGCTGGCTCCGCTGAAAGCGGCTCCGCCACACCAATTCGCCAGCCAGCGTGTAGATTGCCAGATCAATATCGCTGTCCTGCGATAGATAATAAATGAAATGCGTCTTGCTTCGATCGGTGGTGCCGAACGGATTGGGATAGTTCCGAAACGAATGCTTCAGGTCGTTAGCTACGATCACCGGGCAGACCGAACGCAAATTAAAGGCCGTGATGGGATTTCTCAGTTCATCAACGAATGTGACCGGCAGAATTGAGCTAATGGCCAAAGAGGACGTATCGTTGAAATGAAGGCGAAAAGATTGAACCAATTGATAGGTGCAATCCACCTGAATCACGAGTTTTCGCCGCTGATTTGCGTCGAGCTCGATGGGAGGCTTGAGCCAGACCTCCACAGGATTGTCCGAAACCGAGACCGTCTCGCCTGCAATGATCTGCCCATCGAGCACCCTGAGTTTATTGATCACGGTTGCGGGATCCGATCGCTTTCCCGTATTATCCTCGATATGGAATTGCAGGGCTTGGATCGAGACAGGAGATCCTGATTCGCTGGTCAAATTGATGAACTCGATCGCCATCAAATTTTCCGAGACACCGGGCGCGATGGCCTTCGGATGAACGTCTGGCAATTGGCGAACCAGCAATTGCACCGCGTTTGTACTCATAAAAACTGGCAGGTCCGCTGCGCGATTTTCGTCAGTCACCCAGGCTTCCTCTTCGCTGTTTTCGTCCAGCGGGATTTCGTGAAGCCAGATTTTGATAATTCTGGGCGTGGGATCGAGTAGATCCGCAGCTTGCACGGTCCATCTGGCTGGCTGATCCGTGATCCTAACGGTGGTATCGCCAATCAGCCGAAACAGACGCGGATTCGGCAGATCCAAGCGAAGTGATTGAACGCCATAGACACCAGCTTCTCCAAGATTGAGAATGTTCCCTTCAATCGTAAAAGCCATACCTGGAGAGATTCGCCCCTGAATTGCACTGGTTGGATCGATGATCTGAGCAACGGCTTTAAGGTTCGCTCGTGCGACGGTCTGAATTGACAGTGAGGAATCGACCTTAGTGATGGTTCGCCCGTTATCCCCTACCACATTGCCCAATACCCGAATCATCAGCGACTGAGGCCGCTGGCTCGGACGATTTGGGGCTCGAAGCCACCACGCCACTGAATCGCCGATTACCGGCTTGAGACCATCATCCAGCAGCTCAAACCCATGAGGGGCGATGATTTGAGCCGCGGTATTTTCGACAAGCTTCGATGTGACCACAGCCCGGATCAACATCAACTGCTCAGTCGAAACGATATTGTCTCTGGCACCTGCTGGGTGAATGACCGCTACATCCGCAATTTCAATAGAACTCTCCAACACGTTAACAACGATGATCGCTTCCCCAGAAACCATCTGTGCAAGCTGCGTGGGATCATTTCGATCGTATGGGATCTGGCTGATAAAAATGGTCATCGTATCCGGCCCGCTGGGGGTCGCTGGAGCACGGATGTCCCACCTGACCTTTTCATTCGGCAGAAATGATCGGCAAGAAACTCCTGAGATGAGCTCATAATTGTCCGGGAGATGAATATCTAATATCCCGCTGCCATCAAAGCTGGCGGATTCTGGTAGATGGTTGACAGTCGCAACCACCTCGAAAACGCCCGCGCTTGGAACGATAACTTGTCTCGGATCTGTTTCTAAGATTAGGTGAGCAGGTCGGAAGATCGTCACTTGCGCCAGGGAATCCACTGCCGGGGAGATGGTAACCTGAGTGCCAGATATCGAGATCGCGCTATCGATCCTCGCAACCAGCTTTTCGATCGATGGGATCTCATCTGCCCAAGCCTCAAGCGAAAAGCTAAGTGTATCAATCTGGGCTCTGGATAACTGTGGGATCACCTGGCTGGGGCTGACAAGGAATTTCGATTTCCCATCCGATCGCAATGTAACTGTAACTCCCAGCACATCATCAGTGCCCTCATTTCTGACCACCACAGCAATAGCAAATTTTTGGCGCAAATTGACCTGTCCGTCGCCATTGGCATCGCGATTGGGGCAGATCGCTCGGGTCGAAATAATTCCGACCTGAGCCATCGTCTGGGTTACCAACCAGCTTCCTGGTCGGTCTGTCCCGTTATCCCCATACCAGTTGCCAGTATTGATGTCCTGAGCTAACACACTGCCATTGATCACTACCGTTCCAAAACTGGCAGTGGGTTTGACCTGAACGATTAATTGGAGTTGTGCACTGCTATGGCCCGCAATGATTGGTGGATTCGATTCGCTCATCTCAACGTGATACTGATTGGAAACATCCTGACCATTGCGCCAGAAAGTCAGGCTCGCAATCGTAGCGCCAATCGATGTACCACCCAGATTAGAGACATGCATCACCACGAAGACATCTTGCTGGCCGGGGAATACCTGCTCTGTCAGCGCTTCAATCCAATCGATCTGCAAGATCGGTGGCGTTTGCACTTCCCAGCGATGCTTCGGCTCGATGCCTTGATAAAATGCATCCCTGGTCATAAGTTGAGCATCGATATAAACCATCCCGGTATCGGCATTCGTTTTAACATCAACCAGAAATTCAAATCGATGCCTTATTCCGGGAGCAATCGCGGCTCCAGTGTCAACTCGGTGGACGAAATATTGATCGGAAACGGGAAGGGAATCCTCTTTCAGGAACCGCAAATTGGCCTCCTGGATCATTACAGGAAAATCCCCGAGGTTTTCCGCTTCAAAATAGACATAAATATTTTGTTGGCCCAGGGTGATCGTGTGCCTATCTGAGCACGCTGGGGAGATATTTAGCTTCTCAAAGGTGGTAATCTGAATTGCCCCAGTGGAATCCCCTATCGCGTTCGATAGTCCCTTGACGAATATAAACCCAGCCCCGATCCTGCTCGGCTTGAAGATTATGCTGGATCCAAACCCCAGGTATTTGCTGGTGTCTGATGGCGTTGGCCGGAGGGATGACGTATCGGCCCAAAACCAATCGACCTTGGCCTCGCTTTTATATTTGCCATTATTGTACAGCGCAGCATAAAGTCGCAGTTCGCTGTTAACATAGATTGTGGTATCTCCAAATTCTTTGCCCTTTCTCCCCGGGGCATCGGTGATGACCACTTTTTGCAACAGCGGTTCTGTATGAGCTTCAGATTGGGTGAAAGCGGAATCAACCACCACAACGGCGTGGTCCGTTAAATTCTGGCTTTTTACCTGGCCGATCAAGCAGAACAAGCTAAACCAGAACCCCAGCAGCATCCAATTGTTTCTTTCAAGCCCGATCTTCAAAATTGTCATCCCCCCAATTGGTGTTTCTTGCTACCGCGTACATTAACCGAACCCCACCGCTCATCAGACATTTATTTCAGCGTAATTATCCCCAAATCATAGCTCTTCCCTGACAACACGGGAACCGAATCTTTTGTATAAGCTCTTCCCAGAGTGTCCCTCAACGCGACGGTATAACTTCCTTCGGGCAAAAATGCGAGCATAAATCCGCCGCTTAAAGGATCGACCATTGTCGAAGCAATTGTGTCGGCATCCTGGATGGCATAAGCCACGGGCAGGTCGCTGGGATTGCTGACCGCCCCAGTAATAGATCCAGTCATTGCCCTGGAAATCACGCGGATATAGGGCTTCAATTTATAACTGCCTGGACTGTTTTTGGGCCCGGTCATAACGATCGATCGGTTCGCATCAAAATCGATGACCAGCTCATACGAACTGCCTGGATGTACGTCCAGGTGAAGCCCAAATTTTAAACCGGATTGGGCACCGCTCGGCACATCCAGCGGATAGGTTAACCCATCGATCTGGACCTGCGCTGATTTGATCTTCAGCCGGATCTGGGTGTAATGGCCTGCTGGCACGTCGCCCTGGGCCAGGATCAGGGTGCGGCCATTGCTATAATCCAGCAAATTCACCGTTGAATCCGATTTGAGCGTGACTTTCACCCATTCCGAATCAATATGCGCACTGATCTCGGAAAAGGTAATCTTGACTGCTTCGAAAGCGGCTGGAGCATCGGTCAGATGAACGACGAGGCGTCCGGTCGGCGCCGAAGGTTCCGTCGCTTGTCGATTGCAACCTGTCATCACCAATCCCACACACGCAGAGAGTACCGCAAGCAAAATTAACTTTGATCTCATAATTAAATCTCCTCAATTTCTCCATTCCATCTTAATACCTTTTCTGGCCAATTCTGCACAATTCATGCCATGAAGGAAATTTTGGTCGATTGAAAAAGCCTGCACAGAAACATCATTTTTGCTGATCCGATTTGCCACGCTGTTCAATTTCATTTTTGAATGATAATTTGACAGGTGATCCCCAGAGAATTTGATGCTCATTTTCATTTCAGTGATCTGATCTGCTATGGTCCGCTTCCTGAATAGATATGCTACCGTGACTTACTTCCATCGCAATGAAAAAATCAAAGATTTTATTTTCGCCTTCTCTCTGCTTCATGTAATGGAAAAATGCCAAAGTAAGATCAATCGCTCGAGCATCGTAATCCAATTCTTCTCCATTTCATTCTCTTTGCCTGTATATTTGATTCAAAGTGCAATCCTAAAATGGGGGGTAACAAATGAATAAATCAATCAGATATCCATGACCAATGAATGAGGAGCTTCAATGAAACTGGCCGTGATTATCCCCGCCTATAACGAAGAAACGACCATTGCCGATGTGGTGAAAGAATTTCAGGAGGCGTTGCCGGAGGCGAAAATTTATGTCGGAGACAATAACAGCGCGGATGATACCGCACGACGTGCTCAAGAAGCAGGTGCCGAGGTAATTTTTTGCAACAGGCAGGGCAAAGGTTTTACCATTCGCACCATGTTCGAAGAGATTGACGCCGATATCTACATCATGGTCGATGGCGACACCACTTATAGCGCTTCGAACGTTCGAACATTATTGGAACCTGTGATGCAGAAAAAAGCAGATATGGTTATCGGCACTCGGAAAGAGGCCAGCAAAAGTTCATTCAGCTTTTCGCACCGAATCGGCAATCGAATTTTAACTACTCTCATCAATTTGATTTTCAGAGTCAAATTGAAGGATGTTCTGTCTGGTTATCGGATCATTAGCAGGAGGATGCTGGGCGATCTGACATTATTGGCCCGAGGATTTGAACTGGAAGTTGAACTGACAATTCGCGCTTTACAAGAGGGCTATAAGATTTTAGACATCCCGATCGAATACCGACATCGCCCAAAAGGATCGGTTTCGAAATTGAGCACCTGGGGCGATGGCTTTCTTATCCTCTATAGCATCATCACCCTGTTTCGCGATTACAACCCCATGATTTTCTTTTTTATCCTTTCGATGATATTTTTCGTTGCGGGAATGATAAGCGGGCTGGATATCTTCATCATCTTTCTCATGACAGGTCACATGTATCACATGGGACTGGCGATTTTTACTGCGATCTGCATTCTTTTGTCCGCGATCATCTTTTTTATGGGATTGCTGTTAGACTCATTGAATAATAGCATTCGATTGACACAGATGTCCATCCATCAGAAAAATCTGCTGATTCAAAAACTGCTTAAAAATAACACCGAGGCGGGAAAATGAAAGTGGTTATCTATTGCAGCAAATTTCCGCCGCTCGCGGGTGGAGCAGGAAAAAGCGCCCATTATTTGTGCAAATATCTCAGCGCCAAAGGACACCAAGTTCACGTCGTGTGTGAGCACGCCCCAGGATTGCAAAAAACAGAACAGGTGGATGATGGTTACACGATCTATCGCGTGAAAGTCCCCTTTATTAAAAACCGGGGATCAGGGATCTATTTTCTCCTCCTGTGCCTGGCGATCGCCATGAAAGGGATCAAGCTCAGCATCAAGATCAAGCCCGATATTTTCCATTTCTATGATGCTGCCACTGGGATCGCTGGTCTGATCACAAAATTATTCATAAAAAAACCCAGCATCTATGCCTTTGGGGGCAGCGTGACTTATGAGTATCTGTGCAATGCCAGTGCGAAATATAAACTCGATCCAGACCTGGGTGAAAATTATGTCTGGAAGCATGCCACGGGAATCCTCAAACTCATATTAGCCATCGAAAAAAAGTTCTTCTTCACCAATGATCGGGTATATACGGCTGCCGAATATCTTTCTGAGATGTTAGCGCAACACTGGCAATTGAGTTATCCGAAAGTCCGTTATATTCCGAACGGGATAGACACTGATCTTTTGAAGCGAGAAAATTTTGGGGACATCAAAGCTCAGTCAGGCTATAGCTATTTGATTTATGTGGGGGTCCGGTTGGTGAAATATAAAGGCCTGGATGTTTTGATAGAGGCGTGCCAGCCGATTTTGGACGAGATGAATGCCCATCTGGTGATCGGGGGCACCGGGCCCGAGGAACAGCGTCTGAAATTGCTCGCAAATCATCATCTGCGCATCCAATTCCTTGGCAACCTGAGTTGGGAACAAAACATTCAATACGTGCGATCGGCTGATCTCTTCGTTTTGCCCACGCTGGTCGATAAGACTCCGAATTGTATCATGGAGGCGCTTTCGCTGGAAGTGCCTTGCATTACCTCGAATATCCAGGGGGTTCGCGAGCTGTTTCCCGATAATGGCGGGATGCTGATCGAACCGAATGATCCGATCGCGCTGCGCCAACAAATTCAATGGGCGTATCATCATCCAGATGATATCAAAATCATGGCAAGGAATGCCAGGAATTTCATGATCGCCTATTATGATTGGAAACCGATTTGCTCCAAACTCGAACAGCTTTATTTCGAATTGCTTGATGGGCGATTATCGAGTTCAAGTCAAAGCTGAAACTCTCAGAAGAAATTATCTTTTGAGATGCCCACGAAACCCATCAAAATTCACCAAGAGAATATTCTCTTTTCGAATACCTCGTGGCAACCCGGTTATTCTGCGGGCAAAGCTTTGGGATGTGTCATTGCTTGAGTGTTCTTTTGGGAATTGCGGACAAAATTAAATCGAAAAATTTGAAACCATAATGATCATCCCTGCCTGTGCGCTCGCACCATGAATCAATCCAGGGCAAAATTATCCAGCTTTGCGTGCATTTGATCCGATAGAAGCAAAACGCATCTGGTTCATTTCTGCGCGATGTATGCTTTCACTTCCAACACCACTTTGGGATCGGTTTCGTAGGGTAATACGCCGGTCCCAATGCACGCTTTTTTTCTATTTTTTGCCAGGGCGACCACCCGATCGGCCTCTTTCAAAACCGCGCTCAAATCGCCTTCCGATAAGATCCCCGGGTCCATATTGATCCGCACCATTACCTCTGGATATTTTTCCATCTGGATCATGAATGCTTCCTGGTCTGTTTCCGAGGGACAAATGACGTACCCGGTACCAGTCTCCATGATCGCATCGAGAATTGGCGCGGTATCTCCACCGATGATACAGGGGACGGGGTGCTTTACGATGGCTTCGGCCTGTTGAATGATCGATTGGAGCGGTGGCAGGGCGATGTCGTGAAAAATTTGGGGCGAGATAATGGGCGGCGTGGCCGCTGATTCAAAAAAGGCGATATCCAATCCATGATCGACAATCGCCTGGCAGAAATTAACCTGGCCATCAACGAGATGATGCAGCGCTGCCAGCACCTGCTCTGGCATGGTAATGATTTCCAGTAGCAGCGTTTCGAACTGGACCAGATTACTGGCGATTGAGAATGGACCGCTCACTGGAATTCTCACATCGGCATCTGGAAGCGCTTTGGCCAGGCGTTCGCCCACGCCCAGAACCATGGCGATTCGCCCAGCTTGATTCGGATCGAATAATGGCAATTCTATGATCTCTCGCACCGATGAACAGATCGGCTGGGTGATGGCTGGAATCCCATTCAGTCTTGGCTGTTGCACCGTCGCGCCGTATGCCTCTGGTTCAAGATTATAGATATCTATCCCCACGATTACAGGTGCATGATGATACAGCTCAAATGCCCTCAGATGCGCCTGGAATAGCAGTTCGTCGTCCCTCGAAACTTCCCACGGAGATTTTTGAATTAGACTGGCCGCATGTTCATAGATTGATGGAGAAAATTGCATGATAGTTTGACTCCTCTGTGCGTGACTTCGAGCAATCGCTTTTTTAATCGGAAATCAAGAACCGTTTGTTGCAAGCTTCATTGGATAAACAGAATCAAAAATGGGTCTGGTTCAGTGGTCGATATTATTTTTTCAACTCAAATGAATCGAACAATTCGCCGCTGGCTGTCCAGGCCTCGAATGTCAATCGATCCTGAGAGATGCTAATGATTTGGAACCACTGCTTCCCAGAATCCATTTTGGCCATTAACGGCTGATAGAGAAAATTCAGCTCGTAGATTTTCGGGCCGCTGACCGAGACGACATAAACGGTGCCAGGAGATTTTTCATCGACGATTTTTCCAGCGCGGAGTTTGTGGGAACGGCTATAACAATGATCATGCCCCTGCAATACCAGATCCACCCCGTATTGGTCGAACAACGGAAGGAACAACTGCTGCAGATGTGTATTGTCGCGCCCTTTGGCAGCAGAATAGATGGGCTGATGGATCGAGACGATGGTCCAGCGGTTGGAATTGTTTTTCAGCACATCGGCCAACCAGGAAGCCTGAAGTTCCAATTGTTCATTGCCATTTAAAGCGATGAGCCTGGTGTTTTGGTAATCGCAGTAATAAACCGTCTCCTCCAGGCCGACTGGGCCATTGATGGGGAGCGAGAATTGGGGTCGCCACAGGGGAGTAAGCTGACGCGTAATCACCCCATCGCGCTCGATCTTCACATATTCATGGTTGCCGGGCAAGATCAGCAGCGGCGTTGTGCGAGGAATCCAGCCCAAGGCATCAAACAGTTGCTGCCATTCGGCGTCGTTTCCGCCATCGTTCACAAGATCACCCGGCAAAAGCCAAAATCGAGCCTCGGGTGCTTTCTGATAGGCCGCGCGAAATACTCGAGAACAGATTGAAAGGATTTCGTTCTGAGGATCACCGATGTACACGAATTGAAACGGCGCTGGTTCGAAAATGCCAGTGAGAAACTGATTCCATTCGCTCCATGTTTTCCCATCGCCCACCCGGTAGGCATAGATTGATCCTGGGATTAGTGAATCCATGCGCGCCGAATAATAATACTTCCTGTTTCCACCGTGATCCATCGAATCGGTTTGAGCCATGCTAACCCTTGCCCCTTTTTCTAAATCTGGTGTGGGCCGCGTCAGCACAAATTGGACCTGCGGTGTCGTCATCAGGCTTCGGGTCTGCCAGGTCACCGACTGACTGGTAGCCGGACGATCGGTGAGGTTCAGGATAACACGTTCGGGAAGGTTAGGGCCCTGATTCTGGCTGAGAATTGACTCTATGGGCATGAACAATATAGCAGCCAGAACAATGAGCCAATATATCGTTCTATACCATCTCGAGAATAATCGTCGCATCAGTTGCTCCTTGAATCATTGTGTACATAAACAGAAAACCCTGGTTAAATAACCAGGGTTTAGAAATAGTGGTGGTCAATCAGATTTTTCTGACGTTGGCGGCTTGGAGACCTTTCGGTCCTTGTTCGACATCGAATTGGACTTGCTCGCCTTCCTGCAATGTTCTGTACCCTTCGCCCACGATCGCTTTGTAATGAACGAAGACATCATCGCCTTTTTCGCGAGTGATAAAGCCATAGCCTTTTGCGCCGTTGAACCACTTTACAGTACCTGTTTCCATTGAATGAATCCTTACAAAAAATTGATTGGTGTTGCGTACACCCCTGCTGCCCATCTGTTGCTGGCAAAAAAAAATCGTGTCGAACAAATAGACCGCATGCTCGCCACGAATCGATTTTTTCACCAAAGATGTCTCTTTGAAACCATACGCTCAAACAGAAAAGCAAAATACAGTGTACCATGAATTGACGGCTGCAATATAATATATTTAAAATCAAAAAGCAACTACTTTTTTTACTTCGCATCATTTTTTTTTTAAAGAGGCCTTGTGCTGACGCTGGCCAATAAGCATCACGGTATTTCTGCTGTGAACCAGTAGAACCAGGCAACTCCTGCGAATGCAGGGTAAATCATCGGGACGGATCATCAGTCAAAACAAAAAAATGAACTCGAAACAAAAAAGATAAGCCTGATAAAATCACGTTTTCTATTTCAAATCCAAAATTGCTTGGGGTAGGATATTGCCAGATGCAGAATAGCCAGGAAGCTATTTTGGCTTTGTATAAGAAAAAAGCCGTCCTAATCAGGGGGCAATTATTCGACCATTTCAAACCGAGCTGTGAAATGTCGCAAATATGGCGCCTGGTAGGTAAACCGAAAGCCACGTAGATTCAGGCGTTGTCGGTACACGATTTCGATCACCTCCAAGACATAATCGAAATGGCTCTGAGTATACACCCGTCTGGGGAATGCAAGCCGCACTAATTCCATCGCCGGTGGAATATATTCCCCGGTCTCAGGATCGGTTCTGCCAAACATGATCCCACCAATTTCGCACGAGCGAATGCCACCCTCCAGATAGAGCTGGCAGGCGACAGCCTGACCGGGAAATTGCTCGACTGGAATATGCGGGGCAAACGCCCTGGCATCCAGATAGATGGCATGTCCACCTGGCGGCTTCACATAAGGCACCCCAATAGCGTCCAGATGCTCACCCATATACTCCGCTGTCCGAATGCGATACTGCAGATAATCTTCCTCCAAGACTTCATCCAATCCCTGGGCGATCGCCTCGAGATCGCGGCCAGCTAAGCCACCGTACGTGGGAAAGCCTTCTGTCACGATTAGCACGTTTCTGGCACGCATGGCCAGCTCGTCATCATTCATCGCCAAAAAGCCACCAATATTGACCAGCGCATCTTTTTTGGCGCTCATGGTACAACCATCAGCATAAGAGAACATCTCCCGGGCGATCTCTTTGCAGGACTTGTCAGCATATCCCGGCTCGCGCTTTTTGATGAAATAGGCGTTCTCCGCAAAGCGACAGGCATCCAAAAAAAGCGGGATGCCATGACGGGACAAAATCTGTTTGGTCTTGCGGATATTCTCCATGGAAACTGGTTGTCCCCCACCGGTATTATTGGTGATCGTCAGCATCCCAAGCGGAATATTCTTCGCACCTTTCTCTCGAATGAAATTTTCCAGTTTGACCAGATCGATATTACCCTTGAACGGATGGATCAGTTGAGGGTCTTTGCCCTCATCGATAACGAGATCGACCGCCACGGCAGCGTGATACTCAATATTGGCGCGGGTGGTGTCAAAATGGGTGTTGGAGGGGATGTATTTTCCAGGCCCAGCTACCAGTTCAAATAAAATCCGTTCGGCTGCTCGTCCCTGGTGCGTCGGAATGATGTGCTTGAAACCTGTAATCTCATGAACTTTGTCATAAAAACGATGAAAACTTCGGGCGCCAGCATACGACTCATCTCCTCTCATGATGCCAGCCCACTGGTCGTGGCTCATGGCAGCCGTGCCACTATCAGTGAGCAAGTCGATGATAATATTTTCGGCGTCGATCAGAAACAAATTATAGCCCGCTCGGCGCAAAATCTCCTCCCGCTGCGCCCGAGTGGTCATCTTGATCGGCTCCACCATTTTGATCCGAAATGGCTCGATGATAGTCTTCATTTTTGTATCATCCTTGATATGCTATTTTGAATGTTGAATTGAATTCAATGAATCAGCGCGTTTATCCGAATTTTACGAGCTAAAAAGGTGCGCAAGTATAAATTGAAGAGGTTGGTCTCGGATCTCGCGCTTCAATTAGCAGGCCAGTTGCCAGCTTTTGACCAAATGAGTATCCTCAGAATATCTTGATTTTCGACTTTTCTTTTATTTTAGCCTGGTGCCATGGTGAAGCCTCTGCAACCCGCTATTTACAACATGCTCTGAACGACACCTCCGTCAATAGGGATGGTCGTGCCAGTGATATAGGCCGCACGTTCCGAGGCTAAAAAAGTGACCAATGCAGCGACCTCTTCAGGTTTCGCTAATCGGCCGGCTGGTATTTTGGCTTTGAAGCGATCAAGTACCTGCTCTGGTGTACAATTTTCCTTTTGCGCAATCGCCCTGGCCAGGTTCAATAATCGTTCGGTCAAGGTATAGCCAGTTGCGATCGTATTGATGGTGATGTTATACCTGGCATATTGGTTGGCCAGCGTTTTGGCCCAGCCGACTACGGCCATTCGAATGGAGTTGGATAAGAGGAGGTCGTCAATGGGTCCTTTCACAGCGATCGATTGCAGGTTAATAATCCTCCCCCATCGATGCTGTTGCATTGCTGGCAAGATCTGCTGGGTCAAAGTGATGGCGCTCATCAGCGTATTTTGAAACGCCCCCCGCCAATCGGATTCAGTGAAATCCATAAAATAGCCGGCTGGCGGTCCACCGGTATTGTTAACCAGGATATGAATGGTTGAGAATTGCTCCAAAGCCTGCCTGGCAAAGTGCTGGATTTGCTCGGTACTGCCCAAATCCACAACAAATGGGTGAGCCGCTCTTCCAGTTGTTTGCTCGATCCTTTGAGCGGCCAGTTCGATGCGGTCTTTGTTCCTGGAACAAATAATTACTGTGCAACCCTCACGGGCGAGTTCCAGCGCGGCTGCAAATCCCAGCCCCTGGCTGGCACCACACACTATGGCAATTTTTCCTGATAGGCCTAACTCCATCTATCCTCCATCATGCTGAAGAATGACCTTAACGAAATTATGCAGTTTTGCACCGATCAAAAGCGACAATTGCGCCGATTCAGTGCCCCCTCAATCCGATGTCCCGAGAATTTGTTAATGAAAAATGCATCGCGCGGCCTCAGATTGGTCATGATTTTTGGCGGACCAACTCTTGGCCACAGCAATAAAACGTGCAAGTATCCCCGGCAGGAGCACAGCAGCAATCCTCGGCTGATGATGCCGCTTCATTGCATTCCTGGATCACCTGGATTTTTAGCCCGCAGCTTTCACAAACAAAAATATCACCCTTTTTCATCTCATGACATGTTGGCATAATGGTCCCTCCTTGAAAAATTTGAATGATTAAATTGTCAGGTCGCTTCGACTGATTCATCAAACTCGATGCGTCATAGAAAAGCTCATCACATACATCGAAAATTGTTGGAGACTAATATACGAAAACAAAAGCAGACATCCAAAAAAATTTTAATGTGCAAAGTTTAGCTCTTTTTGATCGATCGAAACAACATCGCGAAGAAGAACAGCAAGGCCTGTAGCAAAATGATAGCAGCACCGCTGGGGACATCAAGATAATAGGATAATAATAGGCCAGCAAATGCGCTCAGCACCCCTATTGCGACCGATAAGAGCGTCATGCGCCGAAAGGTTCGTGAGATTAAGCGCGATGTTGCGGCAGGAATGACCAGAAAGGCAGCGATCAACACAATTCCGACCACTTTGATCGCAACGACAACGGTTATGGCAATGAGCACAGAGAGAAAATAATCGTCTCGCTTCACTGCGAGATGATCTGTCTCTGCCAGTTCGCGATCAAATGAGGCATACGCCCATCGCCGCCACAGTGGCAACGTTGTTAGGGTTAGCACGACCACACCAGCAGTGAGCTTAATATCCGTCGCAGTGACCGCCAGAATAGATCCGAAGAGGTACGTAAATGCGTCACTGGTGTATTCTTTCCTCAAGAACATAAACACGATGCCCAGCGCCATCGAGACGGCGAAAAATATTCCCACGGCGGTATCGCTGCCCAGCTCAGTTTTATCTCGAACCCAGAAAATTGCAATAGCCACCATCACAGTGAATGGCACAGCGATCCACAACGGTTCCGAATGAAGCAATAGGCCTAAAGCGACTCCACCGAAAGCCGCATGCGCTAATCCGTCACCCAAAAAACTTAGCCCCCGCTGAACTACGAATACGCCGTAGTAGCTCGCCAGAAAACCAACCAGCGCCCCAGCCAGCAGCGCCCGCTGCATGAACGGCAAGTGAAGAAGTTCAAACATCTGCAATCCAGACCTCTTAAATCCAAAACCTGGTTATAAAAGATTGCCTCCCACAGAATTGATATCCCACAGAATTGTATTTCTAGGCTCACTTTTCATGGTTGTTCCAATTCTATGGTCATCCCCAAAAAAGCTTTTTTTCTGAGACCTTTCATTTCTGAGACCAAGAAATTCCTCACAGATTCGCTGTCCCACAGAATTGTCGCTTTAAAAATTTTCCATGGTTGTTCCATTTCCATGGTCAAACTGATTTCTGAGACCTTTCATTCCGCCAGAAGGCGGACCGTCCGCTGACGGTTCGGAGACCAAGAAATTTCTCCCACAGAATTGATGTCCCACAGAATCGATTTTTAAAATCTATGTCTGAGACCTTTCAATCCGCCAGAAGGCGGACCGTCCACTGACGGTTCTGAGACCAAAATATTTTTCCCGCAGAATTAATTTCTCAAACCCCATTTCTGTGGGATAGCATTCCGCCAAAAGGCGGACCGCTCCGCCAACTGGCGGACGGTTCTGTGGGAGAAAACAATTCCACTGATTAATTTCCCCCTTTGGAATTCATCAAAAATCGCAACGCATGCTGGTGCCCGATGTGGCCATAGGCCATACGCAGATGATCCTCCTGCAGCGCCTCGTTCGGCGGGCCGAAACTGATCTGCCTGCGGTTCAACAATAGCACGTAATCCGCATGATGCGTCACCGCATGCCAATCATGGGTGATCATCAGCACCGTAGCGCCAGACTCCTTCTGATACGCTTCGAGCATGCGATACATATCCTCCTCGCCCACTGCATCGATGCCCGTTGCGGGCTCGTCCAGCATCAGCAATTCGGGTTGGCGCACAATGCTGCGGGCGAAACAGACTCGCTGCAACTCGCCGCCCGAGAGCTTACCGATAGGGCGATTGGCCAGATGCGCTGCCCCCACCTGATTCAATGCCTGGCAGGCCTTATTCCTGGCCTCTTTGCTCAACCGCCAGGGCCATTTGCGGCTCAATCCTGTATAAACCAGCTCTATCGACACTGCGGGAAAGCTGCGATCCATGGTTTTGAACTGGGGCACATAGCCGATCAGATTGGGATCCACCTGGCGGGGGGATTTGCCGAAAATCTTCACCTCGCCCGCTGTGGGCGGAATCAATCCCAATAGTACTTTCAGAAAGGTGGATTTGCCCGCCCCATTGGGTCCGACAATGGCGACAAATGAGTTCTTGGGCACCTGCAACATCAGGTCCGATAATGCCACATGCTCCCCAAACTTCACCAACAAATCCCGCACCTCTACGGCAAATTCGCTCATCGCAGCGCCTCCAGAATCAATCTGGCGTTGTACAGTAACAACTCCTCGTAGCTTTGTCTGCCCATAACTCCGCCCAGCGGATCGAGCTGGCAAATCCTGATGCCCGCCGCTTCCGCTACCAATTTGGCCGCTCGGTCAGGCAATTGCAAGTGATCGAAAATGGCTTTAACCCGCTGTTGCTTCACCCGTTCGATATAGCCTTTGAGCTGCCTTGGCGTGGGCTCTTTGCCAGGGATCGCCTCCACCATCCCCACCAGATGGATGTCGTAGCGCCTGAAGAAATACTGAAAAAACGGATGCGAAATCATCACTTTACTCCCAGCAATCGGCGCCAGCATGGCCTTCAATTGCTGATGCAGGCTATCTAATTGGCGGGAAAATCGCTCGGCGTTCTGTTTGAAAATGGCAGCACCCGAGGGATTCAGCAAGCTGAGCTGTTGCACCAGACCTGGCAGCAGGCTTTTGACCGTCAACGGATCGGTCCAGAAGTGCGGATCGACGCCAGCAGAATGATCATGATCGTGCCCTGTTCGGTGCTCCTGATGAGCAGTGGCGGGCGGCTCCTGGTCGGGTTCGTGAAAATAGATCAAAGCAGCAGGATCGACCAGCTTGATCAGCTCAATCTGATGGGCGTTGGGAAATTTGAGCACCCAGCCATCCAGATTATCAGCGCCATAAAAAATGGCTCGAGCGGCTTCGATGATTTTGGCATCAGAAGGTCGCAATTCATAAGTATGCGGCGAAGCCCCTGGCGGAAGAATGCCGTGGACTTTCCCTTGCTCGCCTACAATTTGCTGGATCACGACTTTGAAGGGATGGATCGTCGTGACGTATTGCGGCTGAGCCAGGGCAATAGTGCTATATAGCAATAAAACCGTTGTGAATAGTCTCATTGTTTCCGTCTCCGATTTCAACGTTAGTTTCAATGTATGATCTGCCAAAAAGTTTCATCACAATAAAAAAGCATCAGTTGGATGGCTGATGCTTGGGTGATAAAAGCAGATCTTGATTGGCACTTATTGCAAAAAATCGAAACAGACCATTTTGTCATGCCTCTTCGGAAGTTGACAATTTGGGTCAAGCTAAGAAATTTTTAAAACGCAAAGAACGCAAAGCCGACGCAAAGGCCGCAGAGTAAGGTAGATGATAAAAAGTTTCTTGGCGATCTCAGCTATTGCTTAGCGAACTTTGCGTTTAAATTCAAGCTAACAAGCAGAAGTTGGCTTTTTCACTACTCATTATCCCTCGGGTTGACGTTCAATGCCAGTAGAGATAGAGGAATGATACAATCTTAGTTGAAATCGATTTCTACAACAAATTTATTAAAGCTAACGATGATGTCAAGGATTTTTGAACTTTTGTAAGCGCATAAATTATCAGGTACGAGATCGAATATCGTCCCAATTTTTGGTGTCCACGTGGTGTTTGATCATCTGCGCTTTGTAGATGAAATAAACCTCTTCGGCGATATTGGTCGCCAGATCAGCGATGCGCTCCAGATTGCGACTGACCAGGATGAGGTCGAGCGCTCGGGTGATGGTCTTGTTATCGCTGAGCATGTACGTCAGCAGCTCACGAAAAAGCTGGTCGTTCAATTGATCCACCTCATCATCTCGAATGCACACCGAGCGGGCTTTTTCCACATCGCCATTGATGAAGCTATCCAGGCTGTCTTTCACCATGGACTGGGCCAATTGCGCCATGCGGGGGATGTCGATCAGCGGCTTGAGCGGTTCCTGCTGATTGAGCAATTGCGTGATCTCGGCGATGTTGACCGCATGATCGCCCATCCGTTCCAGATCGTTATTGATCTTCAAGGCCGACGTGATAAATCGCAGGTCGATGGCCATAGGCTGCTGGGTGGCCAGTAACTTCAGGCATTGCTCATCGATCAACACCTCCAGATTATTGATGCGTTCGTCAGCAGCGATCACCTCATTCGTCAGTTTATCGTCCCGTTCAATCAACGCATCTATGGCTTTGCCAATAGAAGTTTCCACCGCTGCCGCCATTTTGAGCAGGGTCTCTTTTAATTGCTGCAGTTGCTCATGAAAATGTCGTTCCATTTTTTAACCTCAATCAATTCATTTAATCCGTCACATCGATCGCCAATTCTTTAAGCCAGGTTTTGATGCGTTGATCAATTTGATCTCGAACCTCTCGAAATTTATTCAATTTTTCCTCATCGGATCCTTCAAAAGCGGCGGGATCTTCAAATGCCCAATGCATGCGCTGACTCACACCAGGAAAGATGACGGGACAATTCTTCTCAGCATCGGAACAAACGGTGATGAGGTAGCTGAAGTTCATTTTGCCAAGAAATTCTCGAACATGCTTTGAAGAATGACCGCTCAGGTCGAGATTTAGTTCTTGCATTGCCCGAAGCGTAAAGGGATTGATGCCTTTCGGTTCCAATCCTGCGCTAAAAACATCAAAATGATCGCTTGCATATTTTCTTAACAATGCCTCTGCCATCTGACTGCGGGCTGAATTGCCCGTGCAGAGAAATAAGACTTTTCTTTTTTGCATCCAATCGCTCCGATTATTTTCTCGCTCTCGTTCAAACGATTTTTAGAAATGAAAATTTCGTCCTAATGGATTGAGGAATCCAATAAATCCGTTGGATTCATCTATCCGTTGGGAAAAAAATAAAGATTATCCAAATCGGCCCGTCACATAATCCTCAGTCTTTTTCAGCCTGGGTCGGGTGAAGATCTGACCGGTCTCGCCGAACTCGATCAATTCGCCCAGATAGAAAAAGGCCGTGTAATCGGACACCCGAGCTGCCTGTTGCATATTATGGGTGACGATCACGATGGTGTATTTTTCTTTCAATTTAAAAATCAGCTCTTCGATCTTGGTGGTGGCAATGGGATCCAGCGCCGAAGCGGGTTCATCCATCAAGATCACCTCGGGCTTGACAGCCAGCGCTCGGGCGATGCAGAGCCGCTGCTGCTGACCACCCGACAGATCCATGGCGGAGTCGTTCAAGCGATCTTTCACCTCATCCCAGAGGGCAGCGTCAATCAAGCTTTGCTCCACTCGCTCCGCAATAACACTCTTATTTCGTTCCCCATTGATGCGCAGCCCGTAAGCAATATTATCGAAAATGGATTTGGGAAAGGGATTGGATTTTTGAAACACCATGCCCACTCGACGGCGCAAATCCACCACATCAACGCTGCGGTCATAAATATCCTGGCCATCGATGGCAACCGTGCCTTCCACTCGGGTGCCAACGATAATTTCATTCATTCGATTAAGCGACCGCAAAAAAGTGGACTTGCCGCAGCCCGAAGGCCCGATCAAAGCCGTGACTTTATTTTTCTCTATATCGATATTGATGTTGGTCAGGGCTTTCGTAGCGCCATAATAAAAGTTAAAATTTCGAGTGTAGATTTTAATGTCCGACATGGTCAAATCCTGATGACAATTTTTTACTTCAGATTAAATAAAATTCCAGATCCCAAAATTCAAAATCCAAGTAAATTTCAATATTCAAATTTTCAAATGCAGAAATGGAGCTGCTTATCCATCCGTTAAGGATGACATTCCGCCAAAAGGCAGACCGCCCGCAAGCAGCTCTGTGGAAGATCAAACTTTTCCTCCCACAGAATTGATGTCCCACAGAATTGTTTCAAAAAATCATTTCTGTGGGATGTCATTTCTGTGGGAGATCAAATTTTTCCTCCCACAGAATTGTAATTCTAAGCTTACTTTTCATGGTTGTTCCACTTCTATGGTCAAGCCAAAAAAAGCTTTTTTTCTGAGACCTTTCAGTTCTGAGACCAAAAACTTACCTCCCACAGAATTGTTGTCCCACAGAATTGTCATTTGGGGCTCATTTTTCATGGTTGTTCCACTTCTATGGTCAAGCCAAAAAAAGCTTTTTTTCTGAGACCTTTCGGTTCTGAGACCAAAAACTTACCTCCCACAGAATTGTTGTCCCACAGAATCGTTTCAAAAAATCATTTCTGTGGGATAACACTTCTGTGGGAGAAAAAATTAAATCGTAAATCTAAAATCAAGCTCAGGCTCGTTTGTATTTCTTTCTGAATCGATACCGAATCCACACCGCCAGCACGTTCATCGAGAGCACCAGGGCAATCAACACCAGCGCTGTCCCATACGCAATCGGTCGCACCTTGGCGATCTCATGATGCTGGGTGGACATGATGAACAGGTGATAGGGCAAGGCCATAAACTGGGTCACCAGCAACTTGGGGAATTCGGGCATCACGGGCCAGAAAAATGCCGCCCCTGTAAATAGGATCGGCGCTGTCTCTCCAGCCGCTCGAGCCAGCCCCAGAATCGTTCCCGTCAACATGCCTGGTACGGCATAGGGCAACACATTGGTGCGGATGGTCTGCCACTTGGTGGCGCCCAACGCCAGTGCGCCTTCCCGATAGGATAATGGCACCGTCTTTAATGCCTCCTCGCTGGCAGTGATCGTCCAGGGCAACGTCAACAACCCGAGCGTCAGGCCCGCCGAAATCACGGATAATCCCAAATTCAACATCAGAACAAAAAGGGCAAAGCCGAACAAACCATAAACGATCGACGGCACGCCCGAGAGATTGCGAATCGCCAGTCGGATCAATCGCACAATTCGGCCTTGAGTGGCGTATTCATTCAGATAGATCGCCGTGAACATGCCGATCGGCACAGCGAAAATAATGGTCACCAGGCTGACCCAAAAGGTCCCAATAATTGCTGGAAAAATTCCGCCCTCGGTCATTCCCTTTCTTGGCTTCTGAGTCAGAAATTCCCAGTTGATCACGCCTGAGCCTTTGGAGAAAATATCGTAAAGAATGAAGAACAACACGGCAATCACGAACAAAGCGGCCAAGCGCAGGATTGTGAAGCCAATTTTTTCGGATATTTTTCGTCTGTCTATTTTCATCGACCGACCTGCTGATATTTATGCAACACCAAATCGGAAACCAGATTGACTAAGAATGTCATAAGAAACAGCACAAATCCGATCACGAATAGCGATTGATAATGGAGGCTGCCCTGAACCGTTTCGCCCAGCTCGATGGCGATGGTCGCTGTCATGGTTCGGACAGGATCGAGAAAGCTATGGGGCAAGGCAGGGGCATTGCCGCAGGCCATCAGCACGGTCATGGTCTCGCCGATGGCTCGTCCCATGCCCAACATCACGGCGGCGATAATTCCCGACAGCGCCGATGGCAACGTTACCCGAATCAAAGTCTGCCACTTGTTGGCGCCCAGTGCCAGCGAGGCATTTTTATAATCCTGCGGCACTGAAACAATGGCGTCCTCTGAGATGCTGATAATGGTCGGCAACGACATAATTGCCAGAAGGATCGAGCCATTGACCGCATTCAACCCATTGGGCGTGCCGAATAGCTTTGCCAGAAACGGACCTGTAACAACGATCCCCAAAAATCCAACCACGACTGAGGGGATACCTGCCAGAATTTCAATCACGGGCTTGACGACCTCCCGCACCCGAGGACTGGCGACATCGGCGATGTAGGCGGCACAGGCAATGCCAACGGGAACGGCGATGACCAAGGCGCCAACGGTAACCATCAAGGTACTGACCACCATCGCCAGAATGCCGTAAGATTCTTTGACGGGCGAAGTTGGATCCCAGCGGTCACTGAGAAAGAATTCACCTAAGCCAATTTCTTTCAGAGCGGGAAAGCCCTGGGTGAACAGGAGAGAAAAAATTCCCACCAGAATGATTACCGCCACAATTCCATTCGCAAAGAAAAAATAGTGGATGGCTTTCTCTTTGAAGCGGCGCCAGCGAACAACTCGAGGGACCTTTCTGCTGGTGTCATTCACAGCAGCCTCAACTCGTTCTTGAGCTGGGGGAATGGGCGTTATATTCGCATTGATTTGATGAATGATCTGCTCCATTTTTTGATCGAAAATTTTGACCCTAAAGAATGCGTTTCACCTTTAAAAGGCGAGGCAATTTAATCATTCAATGTTACATGCAGGTTACAGTATGAAAAATATTTTAGCGTTGAAAATTTCAATTGATTTTTTGCTTATTTTTTGTTATACTTTTGCAAAGGAGAATCGGAATGCACGAAATTGATCAGGTGCTAAAAGTACTGTCGGGTCGGTTTCCGCATGTTTTTCTGAAGCTGCTATTTGGCGATCGAAAAGATATCGAGCTGATTGGTTTAGAAGATACTCAGTTAAATATCCCAGAGTATCGCAGCGACAAGATCTATCGGCTGAAGCATGATGGCAAAGAGACAATCCTGAATCTGGAATTTATGATTCAGCCCCGAAAATCAGTACTGCGCCGCTTTTTGATCAAAACTGCCTTGCTTATGGCAAGCTATTCGCTTCCTGCGGTGACAGTGATTGTTTATTTAGAGCGAGGCCGATATAAAACATTTCCAGTGGCATTTGAGAATCAGCTTCTGTGCTTTCGGAATCGCTATGTGCTGGATAAAATTTTGCTCTGGGAATACAAAGACCAGATCGAATCTGGCGAGCTGCTGGAATTAGCGCCATTATTGCCATTATGCTTCTCGAAACCAGAGATCAAGTTGTTAGAGACAGAACGTCAATTGATCCAGCAGATTCCCGATCAGCAGCAACGCTCGGATTTAATCGCATTAGCCATGATGGTGGCATTTCGAAAATATGATACCCAATTTGTGAGGGAATTTTTTAGGAAGGAGTATCACATGTTGAAAGAATCGACTTTTGTTCAAGAGTGGATCAAAGAAGGGAGAAAGGAAGGAAGAGAAGAAGGCCTCAAAATAGGATTAGAACAAGGGAAAAAAGTTGGCCTCGAAGAAGGGATCGAATTTGGGAAGCTGGCTTTGCTGTTGCATCTGATTAGAACAAAATTTCAGACGATTGACCAGAAAACGGAAGCCCAATTGAAAAAATTAAAAGATAAGCAGATCGATGAATTGAGCGCTCAGCTTTTCACCATGCAGGATATGAAAGAGCTGATGGACTGGTTGAGAAAAAATAACACGAACAATCCGAAATAGAAATCATTTTGATGGCCCTCCACCAGAAAAATATTTTCTCAAAGCCATGCTACAATTTGAGATCGAAGAGGCATATTTTAAAAGCTTTGGTTTTAAAATGATCTTGACGAGGAGCTAACCATGATTCAAATGACAGTGCAATTACCAGAAGAATTAGCAAAGAGGGTTCAACCCCTTCGTTCCTGGCTGCCTGTTATCATAGAATTGAGCCTCATTGGCTTTCAAACATTGGCAACCGCAACGGCTACTGAAATCATACAATTTTTAGCAACCAATCCCACGCCCGAGGAAGTATTTAAGTATCATGTTTCGGAACGAGCACAGCAACGACTGCGGCGTCTTCTAGCATTAAATGAGGCAGGGCTAATAAGCGAAGATGAACACCAGGAGCTTCTTGAGCTTCAGCAAATCGAACACCTAATCATTATGCTAAAAGCTCAATTAGCAAAACAATTGCGGCAGGAGGGGTAATGCCATCGGACATCTCTGGCAGTTTGCGCCGACTGGTTGCTGAGCGTGCTGGTTTCCGTTGCGAATATTGTCTGTTGCCCGAATCCATAAGCTTTACATAAACATGAGCCTGACCACATTGTGCCTCTCCAGCATGGCGGAGAAACCGATGAAAGCAATCTGGCTCTAGCATGTTTGAGATGCAATCGCTACAAAGGACCGAATATTGGCTCACTTGATCCCATAACGGGTAAAATTGTTGCTTTATTTAATCCTCGTATTCAGCATTGGGAAGATCATTTCGAACTGAAAGGTGCAATTATTCATCCTTTAACCCCAGAAGCCCGAGTGACAGTAAAGCTATTGCGACTGAATGAAGAAGAGCGTGTAATAGAGCGAAAACGATTGATCGATTATGGCCTCTATAAAATTAGCTAAGCTGGCATTCTGAAAAACAAAAGACCCTTCGAAGCTCCCACCACTTCAAAGGGTCTTTTCATTTAATGGCAATTGTTGGGCCTTGAAAAAAGCAGCCGACCCCCATTACCTAATAACTTAATTACCTAATCACCCAATCACCCTAGAACCCAGCCTTCTTATTTCGTTCCAGCCACTTTCCTGATACGGGGTAGAATCCCATCTCTTCAACAATCTTTTGGCCTTCAGGGCTCAGCTCGAAGGCGATAAAATCCTTCACAGCGCCTTTGGGTTTGCCATTGGTATATTGGTATAGCGGTCGAGCAATGGGGTACAAGCCCGATTTCACGTTCTCAGCAATCAACGGAGTTACAGGCGTGGATTTGGCGTCTTTGGCAATTTCCAGCACTTTGATACCTTCGATGAGATTGCCTTTATCATCATGCAGATAACCGATACCCACATAACCAATCGCCCCTTTGTCCGTCTTCAAACCTTCGATGATCTGGGCATTGCCGTTCATTTGTTTCATCTTGGCCGAGTAGTCTTTATTGCCCAGCACGAACTCCTGGAAGAACACATACGTACCCGAGTTGGGCTGGCGACCGTACAGCGAGATCGGCAAATTCGGTCCACCCACTTCGCTCCAATTACTGATTTCGCCACGGAAAATAGCGCCTACTTGATCTTTGGTCAACGATTTAATCGGGTTGCTGGCGTTGACCGTCACGGACAATCCATCAATGGCAATGGCGATCTCGGTCGGAACTACGCCATTCTCTTTAGCCTGGGCAAATTCTTTTTCCTTCATTTCACGGGAGGAATTGGCGATTTGCACTCGATTGGCGATCAATGCCGCAATGCCCACGCCCGAGCCGCCACCCGTCACGGCAATGGAGACGTTCGGATTTTTCTCCATGTAAGCTTCGGCCAGTTTTTGGGATAGGTTCACGATAGTGTCCGAGCCTTTAATCTGGATAAAATTTTGCGCCAGAAGGCTGCCTGAAAATAATAGACCGATAACTATGGTCAACAAGGTTAAATTCTTTTTCATGGTTGATGCTCCTTCAATTTATTGTTTGACTAAATGATTAATGATCTTCAAAGCGAGTCACGAATCTATTTTGCCTTTTTGAAAGCATGGCTTCGTCGCTGCGCTTCTCAGAATGACACTACAATCTTGCATACTTCAAAATTTAGCGGTTAAATCGATTGTTCATTATTGAACGATAATTTTGCCCGAATCAAATTTATAATACAGCGTCAGGCGCCCTGTGATGTCATTATCAAGACCTTCTTTAGCGTAACTTTTAATGATGACGTTGGGCATGATATGCAGATTAGCGGCTGGAATGTAATTCAGGCCAGCGAAAATCATGGTGAACTCATCATCAACGCCGCTGAGTAACTTGCCTGTGACTTTATCGAATTTGGTAATCACGTTATCTTTGGAGTTATTATCGAAGAAATCATAACGGGCAAACACCTTGACTTTGGGAATCGGGGTGATCACGGAACCAAACACTGAATAGCCGAAGCGTTTGACATCCACTGGAGTGGAGGCCGTGATTTGGTACTCCTTTTTTTCGTCATCAAAAACCGTGGCGACGTTCTGGAGGCCCGATTGTTCATTGGTTCGCCAGAAGGCTTCGGCGCCGACCGTAAATCTCGGATGATCGTAGCCAACGAAACCCTTCATGGTATTATAACCTTTGCCAGCAGTGTAGTCTTTGGCCGAGCTCAAGTTGGCAGCGGTCTGCTTGCCAGTGGGATCCTGGCTTTCAAAATCATAATAACCTTCCAGGATCAAGCCTTTGATCGGGGTGAGCCACAAGGCATAGCCGATTTTCTTGAACCGATCGATTTCAGCAGAGCCACAGCCTGTGCCATTGAATACGGTCAGCCAGTGATGCACTTTGCCGCCCAGCAGATCGCCTTTCAACGCAACGCCCATGTCGGCCGAAGAGCTGATCTTTTGCAGATCCATGATGGTCTTCTCAATCGAGCGATAGCCCCAGTATTCTTCAGAATTCTTGAATGCATTGGTTTCCGCCATCCCTAAATAGATTTTGTGTTGCGGGATCAAATTCGACCATTCCAGATAAGCGTGCTTCACAAACGGATTGATCTTGGCAGTCGAGCCATAAGCGCCATGCTCCGATTCCAGCCGAAAGCGTACTTTGATGTTCTGCGTGATGTTGTTCTCAAAAGTGAAATAAATACGACGAAATTGAAATGCGTTTCGATCCTTTTCAGCAGCGACAATGTTTTTGAATTGATAGTAGTAGTCTGCATAAACCAGCCCATCGATTTTGGATTCGATTTGAGCATTTAAGACACCAGATAAAAAAATTAGAAACAACAAGAATGGTCCTCTTATTCTCATACTCCCTCTGCTTAAATTTTGAAGATTCCCTTTAAAAACAGATGCCTATTCCCTCGAACACCAATTACTTTTTTGAATCGCGTTTCACCTCCCTCCAATATAATTTGATTAAAAATTATTTTTCATTATTGCTTAAAATTTGACGCTCACGTTAACCACGTTTTGTTACATTGATGTTACAAGCATATTACATTTTGATGAACTATTTAATATTTTTTGCCCGGTGACGCATATTTTGTTTCATCGGGAAAAAAAAGAGCCAAAGACGATAACTCGATATCTTTGGCTCTTTGAGGGAATAAGAGAATAGAGAGGTAAAACTTATAATTGACTTGTTGCTACCTTATCAGCATCATTTTTTTGCTCAGCACCATGCCGTCCGCTTCCAGGCGATAGAAATACATCCCACTGGGAAGGCCAGTAGCATCCCATTGGACCTTATAGATGCCTGCCGATTGCTGGCCATTAATCAGGGTAGCGACCTGCTGACCCATGAGGTTATAGACCGATAATTTCACGGTCGCATCTTTGGGCAAATTAAATTGGATTGTGGTGATCGGATTAAATGGATTTGGATAATTCTGCATCAACGAAAAATCAGATGGAATTGCTTTTTCTTTGCTAATAACCTTAACAGATGTTGGGATTGCTGCCAGATTCCGATAAGCAGGTCCTGTTACCTCAGGTCTTGGATCCAGTCCCTGGTTCTGGATTCGGCTGATGCCTTTCAGCAGGGGATTTTCATAGCTATTGTTATTGGCCGCCAGATGATTGGCTGTGTAATCCTCTACGCCAATACTAGCCCAATCACTCCCCCCTGCCAGCTCAAACCAGATGTTATTGGCCAAAACCAACTCACCCGCCAACAGCCGATCCTTGCTATCAGGTTGCTTCTTGGCCTCAACGGTCACCCCTCTGCCTGGATAATCTCCAAAAATGCTGTTCTTGTACACGCCACCCCAGGCCTCACGAAGCCGTAATACCGTCTTGCCCGAAGCACTATTCTTGCCAGCCCCCAGATAAGTAGCATTGTAAATCTGCACATACGCCTTCGGCTCCTGCGCCGTAAAATCACCCGGCGCACCATCGTGCTCACCACAGGTATCGCCCGTGCTGTCGGCCTGGATCACAAACAAAAATTGCATCTTGTTGCGCAAACCCTCATCAATGTCTATCCCATCATCGCCACAGAACGCCGCAACCAAATGATCGCAATTGACCGTGCCACCGAACCACTCAAAACCATCGTCCAGATTGCTGAACACCTCGACATAGGAGATGGTTGTGCCACGTCCCACGCCACCCATGGTCAGACCATTGATCTCATTGCCTTCGCCAATCTCGGTACCACCATGACGGATGGAGACATATTTCAACACACCTGAGCAATCATCGTCATCGTTGCCACCATATAACCCTCGAGGATCGGTGGTGGGGATGCCTTCGATGGTGGCTTCGCCCGCAGGCTGATTGATGCGAGCCCGACCCAATAGGATCAAACCACCCCAGAGACCCTTCGCATCCCAGGAGGGTACCAACGGATTGCTCAGATCGTCATTTTCCGATGTGAAGATAATCGGTCGATCGGGAGTTCCTTCGGCGTAAATTTTACCGCCACGAGCAACAATCAATGCACTGGCGTTCTCTTTTTCACCAGGCGCACCTTTAATGACCGTGCCTGGCTCGATTATCAGCACTGCTCCCTCGTCCACAAAGACTCGGCCTTTTAATAGATACGTGTTTTTCGCCTCCCAATAGACTGTTGAGTTGGGAGGGATATCGTCATCGGTAACTTCAATTATCCGACCGCTAGAGCCTGAAATCACCGGTGGTGTCAAAAATCCATATTGAGCCAGAGCTGTCCAATTGCTCGCCCAATTATTTGCACCAAATGCACCTTTATAATTCGTCGATTGGAAAAAATCAAATGGTCCAGCAAAAACCAAAGCTGGCAACAATGCAATGGTCAAAATAGTAATTGTAATTTGAACGGATCGCTTCATAAAAATTTACCTCCAAGAATTGGTTAACAGAATGGGCTTTCGCAAAAATGAATTATCTGGGTGAGTTGAACGCTTGCTTCGTTGAGACACCAATCACGCTCATACCTCGGTAGCTTCAATTTTGCAAAAACCTTTTCGAGAATTAACTTTGACATCCTCGCCGTTTGGGTTCGCTCGATTTTAGGTTATTGTTTAATATAAAAACCTGACGAACGAAGCCAAAATGGATTTATCAATCATCGAAGATGAACATTATCTTATCGGCGTTTTCATTATCAAATCCATCCGTGGCTCATGGATTATTGTTAAGCCACAGAGATCTTTAGTCATGAATCGCTTGGTGATTATAGTTTGATAATGCGAAGCGATCCGCCAAAAATGTGGCCATCATTTTCGAGCGAGATTCGCCTCGAATTACAAACTATATCCCAGGCCGATTTCAAATGTTCGACCTCGAGAAAATTGAGTGAAGATGTATTCATTACCCTTATAGTTCTGGATCTTTCGGTGTTTCTCGTCTAACAGATTTTTGCCAGCCAATTTCAACTTCAAATGCTTCATGATTCTCCAGTCCAACGAGACATTCATCGTGCCCACTGGCATTTCATACACGAAAGGCTGGCCGTTTTTGCTGATTTCCGACAACCGTTTACCAAAGACATTGTAATAGATCCCAGCCCCAATTCCCTTCTCATAGTTGTCATAATTCAGGTTCAAATTTAGTAAATAAGGTGATTGTCCCTCCAAAACCCGAGTATTGCTGATTTCAGGATTATTGATGCGCATGATTTGCAATTCGGCCTCGGAAATCTTCACCTGGGACTGGACGATAGACAAATTAGCGCCAAACATGAATTGTTTAAGGGCCCGATGGATAATATCCAGATTTTTACGTATCTCAAATTCAACCCCCATCGAAATGCCATCATCTACATTGATCCAGGTGATCTCCCGTTGCGAGGCCGATATGACGAACGCCCGCTCGATTGGGTTGTGGAAAACCTTATAAAAAACGCTGGCTGCATAAATTTCGCCTGGCCGAGAGAACCATTCCCAACGCAAATCATAATTTTCGATCAGAGTGCGCTTCAATAATGGATTGCCAATGTGTGTGAAACCTGCTGCAAAGTCGAAGGCAGCAAAAGGCGCTATCTCCCGAAAATTAGGCCGAGCCAGCGTCCGGGTGGTACTGAGCCGAAGATTCATATCTTTTTTTAATTCATAGATCAAATTAACGGATGGTAGCACATCTTCAGTGTTGATTGCACCGTCCGCTTTGCGGGGATCTAGACTGACTACATCGATTTGCGTTTTTTCAAATCGAGCCCCTGAGATGAACCGAAGTCGCTTCACCAATGACAGATCAACCATCCCATAGCCTGCTATTACTTTTTGGTCGCCTGTATAGTCATTGGCACCGATCTCCCCATTTTTCAGATAGAGCCCCATCTTATAACCATAATAGGTGGTATTGCCGATCTTCATTGAGGTGGAATCCCAACGAATATTTTCGGCTGAAAAATAGGCAGTGGGATTTCCGTCATAGCGGCCATAATAACTGTACAGGAAGCTACGCTCGGTAAAATTACGGGATTTCTGGCCATAGAAGCCACCGAATTTGAAAGTGGATGGCATTCCCGACCACTGTTTAAATGGGATGGATATGTCCAGCGATAGCTCTTGATTATCTTCATTCATTTTCCGAAACAGCCGAGTTGGGGGCAAATTGGTAAATACACCAGTTCCCATTTTATCGCCATCGATGATGGTGTAGCTGGTAAAATAACGCAGATCAGGCTCATCCTGCTTGCTGTGGGCCAGGCTGGCACTCCAGTTAATCCTGGCATTCATGAGATTTTTAAAATAATGGTCGCCACTCAATTGCGTCGATGTGAGTCGGCGTTGGTTGTATGCCAAAACACTGCTATGATAAACATCATCAATTTCATCTAGCTTATCGTAGTCATAATTGCCCTCGAGTTGCCTAGTCGTGCTTTCGCCATTGATATTATAAACCAGATTTAAGCTGAGAATATGCTGCGGTGCTAATTTGTAGGAGGCTTTGAACAATCCGCCCCACAGCACTTCATCCACAGATTTGGTATCATTCAAGCGAAAAACCTTGTGTAATGACTGTTGCTGACTACTGCCCAAGCTCCACGCATTATATTGGCCATTTATATAAGTAGCGTAGTTTCTGCTATAGCTCAGGCTTCCTATGAACCCAAGCGGCCGATTGAAAAGGTTCATTTGGTTACCAATAGAAAATGAGTAACTATGGTTCAGCCCTGGTTTGAATGGCAACGGTGCCATCTGGCTATTGAAGGCACGAGAATACTCGATAATTTTATCCAACACCGCAGGATTGAACACGGGGGTCGGAATTTGGTTGGATACCACGATGTCAGGAATGGCCCGTTTGCCATCATCGAAGCCCAACCAATCCAATTTCCCACCGCTATAGCCTATCCCCTGTTGAAAAGAGGTTTGGGTATTGAAGGAAGTAGCCGCGGAAAATCGAAAATCTATTTGCTCGGGAAAATCTTTGGTCCTGATGTCCACAACTCCGCCAGAGAAATTGCCTTGTTTATCAGGCGTGAACGTTTTAATCGTAATAATATTATCGACCAGGTTGGTTGGAATAATGTCTATTGACCCAGTCCTTTTATATGGGTCGCTACTTGGAATTTCAGCACCGTCGAGTTGGGTACTGGTGTAGCGGTCGCCGAGACCTCTCACAAACACATGTTTGCCATCGACAATGGAAGCTCCTGTTACTTGTTTCATCGCCTCGGCGGCATTGCCATTGCCCGAACGATTGATGGCCTCGGCGCTGATGGCATCGCTTACTGCCGCTGCTTTCTGCCGATCCTTCAACAATATTGCCTCAGTATTACGGATGGCTTTGGCCGTAACTACTACTTCCTCGGTCTCAATTACCTCTGGTTTCAACGAAACGTTTATTTTGGTCACCTGATTCGCCGTTACCACCACATCGCTTATAACGATTCGGGAGTAACCCATCATCATCACCACCAGTGTGTAACTCCCCGGTGGGACAGCATGGATGAGATAGTTGCCATCCAGATCACTGGCAGCGCCCAGATTGGTGCCCTGAATAATCACATTGGCACCGATGAGCGGGCTGCCAGTTTCCGCATCGACCAGCCTGCCTGCAATCTTGCCCTTGACACTTTGAGATGTAACGGGGCTATTGATGAGCAAGGGAAGACTAAGCGATAAAACGATAAGAAAGATCCATTGATTTCTGAAGAAAAATTTCAAACATCGATGATATTTTGATTCTTTGTTGCTCATAACCATGCCTCACTTTCTCTTATTATTCTCTTATCCCTGCTTAGAATTTTTGCAGCAAAATAACAGAAGCCTGTTACAAATAAGTTACGGATATGTTATGTTTGTTTGAACTTTTTTATTTGCCTTTGGACAAAATTGACCCACTGGATTGTCACAGTTCCGATTCGCCAGGAGTTGTCTCATCATAGTCCTGCGCTGGTAAGATGGCATCTTTGCAAGTATCTGCGCCAATTGAATTATTTGATCAATACACTGCTGGTTGTTACCGTCAAAATAGATATAATTGCTTTCGTAATCCTCAGATTCAGGAAAACCATCGTCAATGTATAAATAGGCCATTGGAATTTCACCTCAATTTTAGTTAGATTTTCATTTTGGTCCAATTCAATTCAGCCGCTTAAAAATGAACAATTCATGTTACAATTCATTTACAGAGATGTTATATTTCGATGAAGATTTTGAGGGCTGCTTTGAATAAGAAAGCAATACTCATTTATTGATGGCAAGCCCCTCAAATTTCAAAATGAACTCTTTTAGGGGCAAAAAGATATTGTGACTGAAACCATCGGGGCAGATTTTTGTTTGCTGCATTGATCAATTGGTTGCAAGACCATATGTTAAGTCCAGCTGAATAATTCCAGCATTGGCTTTGACCTTTTTCAACTATTTCGTTCTGTTGAGCAATATCCAGGGGTTGCCTGAACTAAAAATTTTCTCTTGACTTTCAGTAAATAATCCAGTATTTTATGACAAAGTTATGCTCACCATGAAATTCTACAATTGAACCAAAAAGCAAAAGGATTTGCGATGAATAAATTGTGGTGGAGCATTATCGCTTGTATTTTCATCGGACTCGGAAGCCGCCATGGCGCTCTCTCCCAGCAATTGCTTTTGCAGGAAGCACTGGATATTATCTCCGCTGATTCGATCCGAAAACATATCGAAATCTTAGGACACGATTCTTTGCAAGGCAGAGGCACAGGCACCAAAGGCGAGAAAATTGCCGCTCAATATATTGCCAGCTATCTACGAAAACTCAACCTCCACCCGATGGGCGACAATGGCACTTACTTCCAATTTATTCCCATGCATGGTAGCTTTCCGCTACCACAATCAAATCTCCAATTCATTTGTCACGGACAGAAGCATAGCTTTATCCTGGGAAAAGATTATTTGCTTTATAAATCTGGCGCACAGACTTATATTCCGCAACCGGTTCCCCTCGTTTTTGTCGGTTATGGCATTATCGCTCCGGAATTCGACTATAACGATTATCAGTTACTTGATGTTGAAGGTAAGGTTGTTGTTTGTTTGCTTGGCGAACCGAGTTCCGATGACCCATCATATTTTAATGGGCACGATCCGACCATTTACTCCTGTCCTGAGGCGAAACAACGCTTTGCGATATCTCGAGGCGCTCTGGGGACGATTCTGATCCCTCGGCCCGAAGACCGCTATTATGATTGGGCACGAGCTGTGAACGACTTTTCCTTTGAAGATATCACGCTCGCGTATTCGCCGGCGGCAAACCTGGCCGTGCTTATGAATCCAGAAGCTGCCCAATGGCTATTTAAAGATGGCTCCATTTCATTAGACGACATTTTTCAGCAGGATCATAGCGGCACTATCCACAGTTTCCCACTGACTGGCAAACTTTCATTTAAGGGCGAATTTCAGGAACGGGATTTTCTTGGTGCCAATGTGATCGGCTGGCTGCCAGGGATCAATCAGCCGCCGTTTCAAAGATATGTGATCATATCAGCTCATTACGATCATCTTGGGATCGGACCTGCGGTCAAGGGCGATTCAATTTACAATGGCGTCATTGACAATGCGGCGGGCGTGGCTGCGGTACTGGAATTGGCGAGGGTTTTTGCCTCTCTCCCGATCAAGCCTTTGCAATCCGTCATTTTCCTATTCCTGACAGGTGAAGAAAAAGGTCTGCTTGGTTCAACTTATTATATCGACCATCCTGTCGTACCATTGCATAAAACCATTGCCAATATCAACGTCGATGGGCTGGCGCTGTTCGAGATGTTTCAGGATGTCATCGGCATCGGCGCTGAGCATTCCACCTTGCAGGAACATTTGATACAGATCGCCTTTAGTTTCGGTCTCGAAGTCTCGCAATTTCAATCGAGATGCATTGCCATGGAGGCGTTCATTCGTTCCGATCAAATTACGTTTGCCAAAGCGGGCATCCCCTCGATCTTGATTTCCGAAAGCTTCTCATATCCCAATCATACCAGGGAAGCAAGCCTCCAGCGAATCGAACATTGGATGCATAATTATTATCATTCTCCTTTCGATGATCTCAATCAGCCGCTAAATTTCGAGGCGGCTCGAAAGCATTGTCAGCTTCTTTTCGCGTTCTGCCATCCAATTGCCGATGGCGCCTTCTATCCAGAATGGAAGCCTGGCACGCCATATCTAACGGCACGACTACGTTCCCTGGCAGAACGACGATAATAACATGCAGAGCATAATATCCCGAGCACATGAACTTTCGGAGGGATGAAAATAAAAAGAGAAGATCGCTTACGAAAAATTGCAAATCGTTCGCTTAAAATGTCTGCGATCTTGAAATGGGCAATATTATTTCATGACATGCTTAATCAGCGAAAGCCAAACAATCTGGTATCTGATTCGACTCAAAAATGAAAATTATACCAACTTTTTTTCTATCAATTTTCGTCATGATCGCTTGCGCTGGCGTTCATCAAACGCAGGTGAGCATTATCCGATTGAAGGGATCGGATACCATGCTGCCGCTCACCAATCGCTGGGCTGAGGAGTTTATGAAGGCACACCCCAATACCTCAGTTTATGTAGCGGGTGGAGGGTCGGCGCTGGGTTTTAAAAGTTTGATCAAAGGCGAGAGCGACATCTGTGCCTCTTCCCGCCCCATTCAGGCCAATGAAGCACAACTATTGGCGCGGAAATATGGAAAAGTTGGTATGGCATTCCTGGTCGCTAAAGACGCCCTTAGTATTTATCTTCACCCCGAAAATCCAGTTCAAAATTTAACGCTCGAACAGGTGCGGGCAATTTTCACAGGAGCCATCACTCATTGGAGTGAAATAGGTGGGAATAACGCCCCCATCCAAGTCATGATGCGCTCCCCCAATTCGGGAACTTTTCTCTATTTGAAAATGCATGTTCTGGAAGGTCAGCCCTATTCTTCCGCATCCCAGATCAGTCCAACCACTGCAGATATGGTTAAAACCATTTCCCAAAACGTGAATGCTATCGGCTACGGCGGTATCGCCTATGGTAGGAATCTCAAACACTGTCAGATCGACAATGTCGCCCCAATAGAGGAAAACGTGCGCTCAGATCGTTATCCTCTTGCTCGCTATTTATACCTGTACACTATTGACAAGCCGCAAGGAACGGTGAAAAATTTTATCGATTGGGTGCTAAAAGAAGGTCAGACTATCGTTCGCCAAGTGGGCTATATTCCAATCTGGGAAAGACAGCAAGAATAGAATGAGATTGAAATTGTTAAGTGTCAGTCCGATTTGACTGCTTCAACGGCACATTTACTGAATCTATCCCAACAACATCACTGTCAAGATCAAAAAATTATAAGATCAAGTTGATCAAAACGACTGATCAAGCAATTGAAGGCAGGGAATATTCGCGCTCAAAAAAGTTAAAATCCCATCGATTCACTAGAATATATCACCGCAACCGCGATGACGTTATTGGCTGCTCGTCTTGCGCTTTAATCTCGCCAAGAAGCTTAATAGAGCGGAATTGGCTGGCAGCGCCTGTTTAGAAAAACGAACGAGCTAATCCCCTAAAACCCAGTTATCAGTACAAAATCTATTGTTCAAAGAATCCAAACCTATTCAGTTGGCACTTCCGCCAGGTACTCAATCAGGATTTGAACGAAACAGAATTCCTGTTTGTCATATTCGCTAGATACATCTTGATAACTCGGATGGTTTGGATGCTGCGACAGCCATTCGCTAATCCTACAAGTATTGGTGTTCTTCATTCAATCTTTGCTTTTCTTTTGATTGCGGATTTTTCTTGAGGCTAACCAACCTCATGTCTTATCGCATAAATCCCATGTATCCTCCGAATCCTTCCTAATCCCGAGCCCGAAGCGCTAAGCTATCTGGATGGCGAGGGTTGCGGAAATCGTACCCAAAATTATTCCCACGAGCACATCGGTCGGGAAATGCACCCCAAGATAAATCCGGGACAACCCCACCAGCGCCGCCCAGGCGAGCATCGGAATGAGGAGGACGGGAAATCCACTGCTGATCACCAGCGCTATAATGAACGCCGCCGCCGTGTGCCCCGACGGGAAACTGTATTTGTCGGGTGCATGAATTAGATTGATGATGCCAGGGATGGCCTCAAACGGCCGCAATCGGCTGGTTTTCCCTTTAATGATTTTATAAATTGGCAATTCAATGGCAAACGCCAGCAAGCCTGTTAGCACTATCTTCACGCCAGTTTGCCAATCCATTAGCAAAATGATCGCTCCTAAAAAAGGATAAAGATAGCCATCGCCCGATCGGGTAATGAATTTCATCAGCCGATCGAGCGTGGCTCGTCCGTTCCAGTTGAAAATGTGGAGGAACAGGTTTATATCCCAGGCAAGAATGGTATTCATATTTTCTTCTCATTATTCAATTTCATGTTGGTTTAATTGATTCGACTGAAATATCGGGGTTGCATATTACAGAATGATGACAATAGGATTAAATTTGGATGAAATTTTAACAGGTTAAGCGTCTCGTTATCGATCAATTAAGAGAGGGGCGTGATTTGAATTCAACCAATTCGGTGGCGAAAAGAAATCGTTTCTCGGCGGTCGATGGGATTCTGCGGATCATTTCAATCATGAGTTCACTCTAAAAATCACGAATTGCACGAATTTCCCAAATTCAATATTTGATAACATCCAAAAACCAATTCGTGTTCATCCGACCGTTGGCGGATTCGTGGTTTGAAGCTTTTTATAGTGGACTCAATCATGAAAATTAACATTGGTGTAACTTGTCGTTCATTTCGATGTAACCTAATTGTGATAAAATCAGATTGGCAAAAACTGACATTCTTCCAGGCATGATTTCAGTTGCCATTTATTTTAACCAAATAGGGAACTTCTCAGAAAAAATATCATGAGTCAAAAGAAAATCCTATTTATCTGCGGCACGCTGAACCAGACAACGATGATGTATCAGATTGCGCAACAGCTTCAGGAACATGATTGCTACTTTACTCCTTTCTACAGCGATGGCTTTTTAAATTTATTGGCGCAAAAAGGGTATCTCGATTTTTCGCCGCTGGGCGGGCAACCGAGAAGCAGCACTGAGAAATTTTTGAGAGAAAAAGGGGCGAAGTTCGATTACGGTGGACTAAAGAACGATTATGACCTTGTCGTTACTTGCTCGGACCTGATCATTCAGGAAAACATCCAGGATAAAAAAATCATTTTGATTCAGGAGGGCATGACCGATCCTGAAAATTTCAAATATTATCTGGTCAAACATCTGGGGTTGCCCCGTTATTTAGCCAACACTTCGATGACTGGTCTTTCGGATGCTTATGTGAAGTTCTGTGTGGCTTCGGAGGGCTATAAAGAGATCTTCATCAATAAAGGGGTCAAACCAGAAAAGATTGCGGTGACTGGCATCCCCAATTTCGATAATTGCCAGGCCTATACTGAGAACGACTTTCCTTATAAGCATTATTTCCTGGCAGCGACTTCGCACCTGCGGGAGACTTTCAAATACGAGAACCGAAAGGCGTTCATTCAGCGTGCGGTGCGCCTGGCCGATGGCCGACAGTTGATTTTCAAGTTACATCCCAACGAGGAAAAGCGGCGAGCCATTCAGGAGATTGAGCGCTGGGCGCCAGGCAGCTTGATATTTGCCGATGGCAATACCAATCACATGATCGCCAATTGCGATGCCCTGATCACCAGATATTCCACCGTGGTGATGGTGGCGCTGGCGCTGGGCAAGCAGATCTATTCTGATCTCGATGAAAATTATTTGAAAAAGATCACCCCGCTGCAGAATGGTGGCAAGTCGGCGGAAAATATCGCCAGGATTTGTGAGGAGTATCTTTAGGCTCTGGGCGTTTGGCTGCTGGCTTTTCGCTTCTGGCTTATTGATGGTTGGGAATGGAATTGACTGGAATTTGGTTAAAACTTGATTAACGACAAATGAAAACTTGACTGAACTTAATCAAATCGTCCCCTTAGGTCCCCCTTCAAAGCGTGACCTTTATCGAATCGCTTATTAGGAGCGGGGCCAGGGAGGATGTTTCCATTGAATAAAAATGATAAACTTCCTTTTGGGGCGCATGATAGTCTGGCGTTGAATATAAATTTCTTATTCATAAATTGGCGTTAAAGAAAATGAAAAATGTCAAAAATCTATCCTTTCTGGTGATCGGGTTAGGCTCGGTTGGCAAGCGGCACTTGAAAAATCTTGCTGCCCTGGGCGTTGAAAACATCCATGTGCTGCGGCGAGAGAATAAGCGTCCTGATGACAAGGACCTGCCGCCGTTCAAAATCGATACGGACCTCAACGCTGCCCTGGCTCGATGTCCCGATGCCGTGATCATCGCCAGCCCCACTTCGCACCATCTCAGTCAGGCGATGGCCGCTGCCGAAGCAGGCTGTCACATTTTAATGGAAAAGCCAATTGCCCACACTATGGACGGCTTAAATGACCTGGTAAAATTGGTCAAGCAAAAAGGGATCATCTTTCAAACCGCATTTCAATTTCGCTTTCATCCCGTGTTTCAAGAGATCAGAGCGCTGCTCAAGCAGGGGGCGATCGGCAGTATTCTCTCGGCGCATGTCCATTGGGGCGAGTATCTGCCACTATGGCATCCCTGGGAAGATTATCGACAGGGATACAGCGCACGTGCCGATCTGGGGGGCGGCGCAGTGCTCACCCTATGCCATCCCTACGACTATTTGCGATGGCTGATCGGTGAAATTATCAGCCTATCCGCCATGGTCGATAAATTATCCGACCTTGAGATCGACACTGAAGATACGGCGGCAATCATCATTCGGTTTGCATTGGGTGCCATTGGCTCAATCTATCTTGATTATAACGAACGCCCGCCGCAGCATTCCCTCACCATCATCGGGCATAGAGGAAAGATCTACTGGGATAATCGGGACTCAGCGGCCACAGTCTATTTGGGAGATGGTCAGCAGGCCTATCGCATCGATCCACCATCAGGATTTGAGCGTAATGACCTGTTTAAAGCCGAGCTGAAACATTTTATTGAATGCATCGAAAGCCGTCAGCAGCCAATTTGTGGTCTTAAAGACGGGATGGCCGCATTGGAAATGGCACTGGCCATCAAAAAATCAGCAATGGAGAAGCGAGAGCTTAATTTAGCCATGCAATACTATGGCAATAACTTCGGAGGAAAACTATGACTCATGCAAAACAACGCATTTTAGCCATTATCCCAGCTCGAGGCGGATCGAAATCTATTCCTCGAAAGAACATCAAATTGCTCGGCGGCTATCCCCTGATCGCTTACAGCATCGCCGCAGGGCTGAATTCGGAATATATTGATCGGGTGATTGTCTCTACGGACGATGAGGAGATCGCTCAAATTGCCGAGCGTTGGGGCGCCGAAATACCCTTTATCCGTCCTGCGGAGCTGGCCGAAGATCATGTCACCGATTTACCCGTATTCAAACATGCCATCGAGTGGCTAGGGGCTAACGAAGGCTATCGTCCTGACATGGTGGTGCAGCTTCGGCCGACCTCGCCATTTCGGCCCAAAGGGAGCGTGGATGAAGCGATTGAACTGCTGTTGCGGAATCCATTTGCCGATTCGGTGCGAGGCGTTACGCCTGCAGGGCAAAACCCATATAAAATGTGGCGGGTCGAAAACGATCGGCTGGTGCCTTTGCTCAGCGGCGAATTCGATGAGCCGTACAATATGCCTCGCCAGAAATTACCTGCGACGTTCTGGCAAACAGGTCATATCGAGGTCATTCGCTATGAGACGATCATGCACAAACATAGCATGACGGGGGATCACATTATTCCTTACGTCATCAATCCCAAATATGCTATTGACCTGGATAATCTACAGCAATGGCTCTATGCAGAGTATTTGCTGGAGTCGCTCGAGACCAAAATTTACCATCCGCTTGAATTGTGGAACACTCTGGAGGAAATGAATTATCAATTTGTGCTGCCGTTGCATTCGACAGAGAATATCTCGCTGACGATCTAAGAGGTGAAGTAAAATCCTATCGTGTTAAGCCAATTGATGCACAAAATGCTGGATGAAAAAACTACACTTCATGCAGGGAGATAAAAAATTAAGCAGATTGGTCAAGCTATTTATTCCACGCAAACCAGTTCCGCTGGGGCAACGCTTTTTCGCTTTATCAAGAGGATCAAACGCAACACGCCGTAAACAGCTACCCCGCTGGTTAAAAACAGATAGAAAGTCAATAATCGCCAGCCTGCCATGATTAGCCCCAAAGATTCCTGCGGCAAAAATGGGGCAAAGATGAGTAGAAACGAGGCCTCGGCGCCCCCGATAGCCCCTGGCGTTGGCACAAACACGCTAACCGTGAAAACTATCCATTGAAGCACAAAGAATAAAATCGGATCAGCTTTGATCCCCAGGCTGGCAGCAAGGGCGGTAATGATCGAATAGCGGCAGATCCATTGGATACCACTCAATAGCGTGGTAGCGAAAAATCTGATTTTCCCGTGCTGCCCAATCAGCCCAAGACTTGTTTTGAATTCACCCAAAATTTGTTTGCCGTGAACGATCATACGCTCCAGGAATGAAATCCTGGCGCTGGTTGGGGTTTCCGCCTGGTCAATATGGATTTTCGACCAGAACCTGGTCACCAATAAAATGAAAACAACCAATCCCGCTATGATAATCCCCAATCCGCCCAAATTTGCTTGCAGCCTCTCTCGAAAAACATCTATAATCGGCATGTGCCAGGATGCTGTTAGGGTTAACGCCAGGGGGATAGCGGGCACAAAAAACGCAACATCCTCCAGCGTCGTCAAAGTGGCAATGGACAGCGCAGCGCCAGTCGGCAAATTCTCCTGCACCAGTAATCCGATCTTCACAGGACCACTGCCCACGGCTGAGGGAGTTATCGCCGCACCCAATTCGCTCAGCACCACGATCCTGAACGTCTCTGTATATGACAAGTGAGATCCGAAAAAACGAATCCAGATGAATAGCCGCATGGCATTGGCAACCCATGGCAGGATGACCAATGCCACGGCCAGGGCAAAATAAGTCGGCGAAAAATTGGCCATCATCACCAGCAGATCGCTATCCCGCCAGGCAAAGCTAAAAAAAATGTTGATTATCAATCCGATAAAAATGATGGGAATCAATTTCTTAAGCAGCGCTGAGCGATTAAGGGCATAGCGGCTTGAGTTGAAAGGTAGAGTGGCCATATTTCTCCCAATTTGGTTCTTCATTTTGAAGCAAAGGTATTGTGGCTAATTTACAAATCCATTACATTGGTATTACAATTTGCTTACGCTCCGCTGCAATTGTTGAGTTCATCTGAATGTCATCAAATCGACTTCCATTTTTAATTTCCCTGTAACAGAATCTTAATCTACCAGGGTTAAATTTTCTCCTTGAATCCTGGTCTGAAATACCGAAATTCGAATATTATTCTAAAATCTCATGCAAAAAATTTAGAAAGATTGAGCGGCGCTATTTTCTAGGCTTAATATTGGACCAGAGAAATGGAACAATCATTGAATAATTGGGCAACGAAAAGTCGGAGGAAAGAATTAGCTTCTGAGACCTTTCAATTCTTCGACCAGTTTTCGGCTAATTCTGATTCGAGTATCGCTGAGTTTCTCTGATTTTAAAATTAGACCATGAAAATGGAATAACCATCGAAAAATTGGGGGAGGAAAGATCGAGGCAAGAATAGCTTTTGAGACCGTTCAATTCTGAGACCAAGATTTTCAAGAAGACTCGTTTAAATTTAGCTGGAAGTTGAAGAATCAATTTGGGAACATAAAAATGGATCTATTTCGATTGGATAATAAAGTCGCTGTTGTCACTGGTGCCATGGGGTTATTGGGCAAACATCATTGCCAGGCTTTGGCCGAGGCGGGCGCCAATGTTATTGTAGCAGATCTCAATGAGGATCAATGCAGCCTACTCGCCGAGCAATTGCCCACACGCTCCTTCGGCATATTCCTGGATGTCACTCATCCAGGGTCGATTCAATTGTTGCTGAAAGAAGCGCTGGCGCAATTTGGCCATGTGGATGTGCTGGTGAATAATGCCGCCATCAACGATATGTTCGAGACGCCAGCGCTGGCGGCGGAACAGTCTAAATTCGAAAATTATCCGCTTTCCCTGTGGCAGCGGTCTTTTGAAGTAAATGTAACAGGGGTTTTCCTCTGCTCGCAAATCATCGGCAGCCAGATGGCGAAACAAGGCAAGGGCAGCATCATCAATGTGGCGTCCACTTATGGGATCGTTGCTCCCGATCAATCCATCTATCGCAATCCAAAGGGCGAGCAGTTGTTTTTCAAATCACCAGCCTACCCGACCACCAAAGGGGCTGTGATCGCCTTCACCAAATTTTTGGCTGCCTATTGGGGCAATTCGGGGGTCAGGGTAAATGCGCTGTCACCAGGCGGAGTGGAAAATGGCCAGGACGATTATTTTGTGTTGAATTACTCGAAAAGGACGCCGCTGGGGCGCATGGCCAAACCGACGGATTACAAGGGCGCCATGGTTTTTCTGGCCAGCGATGCTTCGGATTACATGACAGGCGCCAACCTCGTAGTCGATGGAGGGTGGACCGCATGGTAGCGAAAGAGAGCGCTTTTGATGATGTCAGGCAAAAAGCCAGGCGTATCAAACTCCTGCTCACCGATAGCGATGGTGTGTTGACCGATGGTGGGGTGTATTATTCGGACCGTGGCGAGGAACTGAAGCGATTCAACATCAGGGATGGTATGGGCGTCGCCCGATTGCGCAGCGTGGCTGGGGTTGAAGTGGGGATCGTGACGGGCGAATTATCTGGATCGGTGAAAAAGCGGGCAGAAAAGCTGGCTATTATCGAATACCATCCTGGCGCTAAGGATAAGGTGGCAGTTTTGAAGGACATCATGGATCGGAAAAATTTAATGTCCGATGAGATCGCCTATATTGGCGATGATACCAATGATGTGGAAGTGATGAAGCTGGTGGGCCTATCCGCTTGCCCTGCGGATGCGCTTTCATTCGCAAAGAGCGTAGCCGATTATATTTGCCAGAATAAAGGTGGCCATGGTGCTTTTCGTGAATTTGCCGAATTCATCATCGAAGCGAAGAATTCAGGTGAGAATGAATGATGGATCATTCTAATCCAGCATTCCGAAAGCTAAAAGCGAATAAGTCTCCAATCGCTGCAATGATTGGCGTTCCAAAGCTTCGACGTTAAGGAGCGCTTGAAACATGCTGCAAAGTATCTGAATTATCAAAACCCAAAGGGAGAAATTATGTTCAATTCTAAAAAAGTGAAAATTGCGGATCGTCTGGTGGGCGATGGGGAACCAGTTTTTATCATTGCTGAAATCGGGATCAACCACAACGGCTCGGTGGAAATTGCCAAAAAAATGATCGACGGCGCAGTGTTCGCTGGCTGCGATGCGGTGAAATTCCAGAAGCGCACACCAGAAAAATGCGTGCCAGAGGATCAATGGTACCTCGAGCGGGATACTCCATGGGGGCGCATGACTTATATCGAATACCGCCAGCGGATGGAGTTCGATGCCGATGATTTTGCAGAGATTGCCAGCTATTGCCAGCATCGAGGCATCATCTGGTTCGCCTCGTGCTGGGACGAAGAGGCGGTCGATTTTATCGAACAATTTCATCCCCCCCTGTACAAAGCCGCCTCTGCCAGTCTGACCGATCTGCCACTGTTGAAGCGAATGCGAGCCACAGGCAAACCCGTAATGTTGTCCACTGGTATGTCCACGATGAAGGAGATCGAGACAGCGATCCGCACCATCGGGATGAAAGACCTGTTGCTTGCTCATTCCACTTCAGCTTATCCCTGCAAAAACGAGGAGCTAAATCTCCGCATGATCACCACGCTAAAAGAACGCTATCCCAACGTGCCCATCGGCTACTCTGGACATGAAGTCGGCCTGGCAACGACCTGGGCCGCCGTAACGCTGGGAGCGACGTTTGTGGAACGGCATATCACCCTGGATCGAGCCATGTGGGGCACGGATCAGGCAGCTTCGGTGGAAATTCTGGGTATGCATCGGCTGGTGCGAAATATTAGGGACATTGAAAAAGCGTTAGGGGATGGCGTCAAAAAGGTGTATGAAAGCGAACGACAGGTCATGAAAAAACTCAGGCGAGTGCGGGATGAATATGAATATGCATAGTACAGCAGGCTGAAAAATTCAAATATCCACCAGATTTGAATGTTCAAAATGAGATTATTTGATTGCTTGCGAGGTAACGGCGCTTAATCAGCATGAGAATGGAATTATTTTAGGGACGGTCTGGAAATTGAGAATTGGGGTGTTGAATTTTGTTTGAAATTTGAATTCCATTTTCTGGAAATTTTGAAGCCACTCTAAAACGGTTCAAACCACGAATCCACTAACTTGCCGATGAGCACGAATTGATTGTTGGGGAAGTTATCAAATCTTGAATTTGTGAAATTCGTCCAATTCGTGGTTTTGAGAATGAACTCCATTTTGTTTATTATCAAACCTGACCATGAGAAGCTGGAGCTAAAATCTTATATGAAAATTGCACACTTATCTGATTTGCACATCTGCCAAAAATCTCGTCCGAAAAATCTCGAGAAAACTCGAAGGTTGATCGACTACGCCCTGGGGCAGAACGCCGATCACTTCGTGTTTTCGGGCGACATCGTCCACCTGGCGAGAACCGAGGACTTTATCGCCTTTCGCCATTTGCTGGAGGAGTTCAACTTGCTGGACTCATCCAGGGCAACGCTGGTGGTCGGTAACCACGACATTTTTGGCGGGGTTTATTTTGCCGAGGATGTTTTGACCTTTCCCCAGCAGTGTGAAGCCGTGGATTATCACAAACGGCTAATCGAGTTCAAAAATTATTTCTTTGAGACGTTCGACCATACCTATTTTCCTGCCTCACGAGAACCTTATCCATTTGCCAAGACAATCGGCGATGTGGTTTTGATCGGCCTCAATTCGATCCACCCATATTCGAAGTGGAAAAATCTATTTGCCTCCAGGGGGCTGGTCGAGAATGAGCAATTGGCGCATCTGCGACAGATCTTTCTAAAAGGAGAATATCAGGATAAAACCAAAATTGTGATCGTCCACCATCATTTTCGCAAAGTATCGAATCGGTGCTCATTATTCACCAACACGCTGTTGCGAAACATCGAGACCTACGGCAATAAGCTCAAAAATCGAAATCAGGTTGCCAGATTGCTTGCCAGGTACAACGTCGACCTGGTACTCCACGGTCATGAGCATGATTCGCACGAATATGTTTACAGGGGCGTGCGATTTGTGAATTCGGGCGGCTGCATCGAGAAGAATGGCGATGGTCTGCTCAGGATCAATTTCGTGACCATCAAGCTGAATGAAATAATGACCGAAATCCAGACAATAGCAGGATCGCCGCAACGAGAGTATTTATTAGTTCCTGAGCTGACCACCATAATGACAAATCGGGTGAATGCTCCTGCTATGACATTTTGATGTTGAACTGACATCTTTCGGCTATCAACCAATTTTTTTCATTGGGCTTTGTTCCTAATGACAAGCAGAGGCAACCGCAAATAAAGCTTGATATTGATCAGATAAAATCATAAATTAGCATGGCAGGTGATGAATTGAAGAAGCGACTGAATGAAAGAATTAGAACAATCGCTTTAGATAAGCTTTCAGCCTATCCTGAACCTCACCGCTTATCCCATTCTTAAAGAAGAGAATGGCAACTGCTTTTTTCTTTCAATTTTTAGCAAAGATTCAAGCTGAGCGTTAAATCAATTCGTCTTCGTTTCGTTGACAATCGAAATCATGAAGGGACTAATAATTTTATAATGAGGGATCAAACAATGGCTGCAATCAATTGTGCGAGTTGTGCCTTCAGGGCAAAATACGACAATAACCCCAGGTCCATTCTGGGCCGCATTTGGCGCTGGCATATCAACTGGTGCCCTGGCTGGAAGCAGTACATGACATCGTTGCCCGAAGCCGAACGGATTGAAATGGCAAAGAAATACAATATGAAAAAGTATCTGGCATGAACCAGGGCGGATAGGCTCTGATTGTGCAGAGCAAATCTCAACAGGTCTCTTGAGAGAACCAACGTTTTGCATTCAAAGCTATTCATCCAGTCTCTTCTGAATGGGTATGCTCTATCGATTCTGGAACATTTGGTACGGCGGATCATTTCATATTGTCAAATTGACGGAACTTTAAAAATGAAAAAAATGATCAGCACGAATCTGGCAGGTCAGTTGCTTATTATCGCTTTGAGCCTGCTGGTTGTCTTGCATCTGCTAATCCTGATCAAAATTGTGCCTCCGAATTTCGTCTGGGGCGGCGACATCGGCGGTTCCTCGACCAAACTTTATCTGCTGGAAGCCTTTGCTTTACTGGTGACGCTGATTTTTCTATTCATCGTCATGTCGAAATTGGGATCCATTCGATCGGGTCGATCGACTAGGGCAATCAATTTTGCGCTATGGATTATGGTAGCGTATTTCATGCTAAATTTCATTGGCAACCTTGCTTCGGGCGTGACGGCCGAAAAGCTGATTTTTGCACCGATTACTCTCTTGCTGGCGGTGCTCACCTGGAGATTGGCAATTGAGAAATAATTGATAGGTGACATTATGAGACATTCAAAGACAAAACTTTTATTGATCGCTGCTGTTTGCTGCCTGACGTCATTCACTTTCGCCAGCACGCCCAAAAACATCATCCTGATGATCAGCGATGGCTGTGGCTATAATCATATTGCAGCGGCCAGTTTGTTCGAATATGGGACGACAGGGGTTCAAATTTACGAGCGTTTTCCGATCCGTTACTTCATGAGCACCTATTCTACAGATGGTTTCGGCTATAACCCTGACCAGGCCTGGAGCGATTTCGACTATGTGCGTCACAAACCCACCGATTCGGCGGCTGCGGCGACAGCAATGGCCACGGGGGCGAAAACCTATAACGGCGCTATTGGGGTCGACACTACAGGACAGCGGATCCAAAATATCATCGAACGGGCTGAGGAGTTGGGCAAAGCCACAGGGGTGATCACATCGGTGCAATTTTCTCATGCCACGCCTGCTGCGTTTGTGGCCCATAATGTCCAGCGGAAAAATTACGAGCAAATTGCCAGGGAAATGATTTTGGAGAGCCGAGTGGATGTGATCATGGGCGCAGGACATCCGTTCTTTGATAAAAATGGGCAACCACGATCCAGTGGGTCGTTCAAATATGTCGGCGGTCAGGACGTCTGGAAGGCGCTTGTCGATGGCAGAGCAGGCGGGGATGCCGATGGCGATGGCGTGGCTGATCCATGGGTTTTGATCCAGGATCGAGAGGAATTTCGGCGCTTTGGCTCTGGGGCAACGCCTAAGCGGGTCATTGGCATTCCCAAAGTCGCTACCACTCTGCAGCAAGAACGGGGTGGCGACAACCAGGCAGCGCCCTATGTTGTGCCCTTTATTCAAACTGTTCCCACGCTCGAGGAGATGACCCGAGCGGCCCTTAATATTCTTGACGATGATCCCGATGGCTTTTTTCTGATGATCGAGGGCGGTGCCGTGGATTGGGGCGCACACAACAATCAATCAGGCAGGATGATCGAAGAGGAGATCGGCTTCAACTGGGCGGTCGTGGCGGTTGTCAACTGGGTGGAGCAACACAGCAACTGGGATGAGACGCTGGTGATCGTTACGGGCGATCATGAAACTGGGTATTTGACGGGTCCGAATTCTGGCGCTCAAGCCGATGGCAAACCTGTCTGGCAGCCCTTAGAGAGCCGAGGCCAGGGCGTGCTACCTGGGATGCAATGGAATTCGAAGGAACACACGAATTCGCTCATTCCGTTCTTCGCCAAAGGCGCTGGCAGCGAGTGGTTTCATCAATTTGCGGATAAGGTTGATCCCGTAAGGGGGAAGTATCTGGACAATGCGGAGCTAGGACAAGCGTTGTTTCTGCTGATTGAAGAAGAAGCTCGTTCCCATTGACCTTCACCGCCAAATTTGAATATTTCCTCCTAAGCCGCACTTAAGCTTAGAATCAAGCGAAGGCGCATCATAAAAGCAAATCGAAACAATCAATAATCAGGCGCTATTTGGCTTTGTCCAATTCGAACCAAAAAGTGCTCCCTCTGCCTAATTCGCTTTGCACATTGATTGTGCTGCCATGTCGTTCGATAATATGCTTCACAATTGCCAGCCCCAGACCAGAGCCTCCCAGCGCCTGGGACCTTGCTTTATCGATCCGATAAAATCGCTGAAAGATACGGTCGTGATATTTGGGGTCGATGCCAATCCCGTTATCGATCACAGCGATCTTAATCTTGTTTTTTCCTGCTTCGGAGACGTGGACCTGGATCTTGCCATTTTGGAGCGTGTATTTGATGGCATTATCGAGCAAGTTGCTCAGTACCGACCGGATGCCATCCTCATTCGCCAGCGCCCTCGCCTGTTGAGGCACCTCAAACGTCAATTCGATATTTTTTTGTTGAGCTGTTGTTTTGAAGTCTTTCACAACATCTCGAATTATCGGTGTCAGATCCGTGGATTTCAATTCCAGCGGTTGCTCGCGCTCGAGCTCCGAAAGTTTCAGCAAATCGCTCACCAGAAACTCCAATCGTTGTGCTTGCTCTCGAATGCGCCGGAGAAATTTGATCCGATCGGATCGGTTCTCAACGGCTCCTTCCAATAAGGTTTCGGTATAACCGACAATCGATGTTAATGGCGTCTTGAACTCATGTGAGGCGTTGGCCACAAAATCGCGCCGGATCGCCTCTAATTTTTTAAGTGCCGTGACATCGTACAACTGGAGCAATACACCTTTGGCCTGATATTCTGCTGCCCAAACTGGAGTCACAATATAATTAAAAAAGACCTTCTGCTGATCGATCAAACGCTCAAATTCTCCTGTTACCCTTTTCTCTTCTTTTATTGCCCGATCGATTGCATTGAGCAATGGCTCATCGCGGATAATTTCAAGCACATTTTTGTGCTGGATGGTCCCATCATCGAGTCTCAGCATCTGAAAAATTCGGGGATTGGCGTGAATGACCTGTTTATGGCGATCCAACAAGATGACACCAGCATCGAGGTTGGAGAGGATTTCCTGGAGTTTGGTGCGCTCATGAGATAGCTGTTTGATCTGGCTTTTCAATTTATCGGTCAGGTCATTGAAGATCAACGATAACGTCCCGATTTCATCCATTCTGCCGACTGGAAAAGACTTTTCAAGATCTCCACCAGCGATTTTCTGAGCAACCTTTAGAATCGAAATAATCGGTGCAGCGGCAACGCGGCTAAAAATATAGGACAAAAGCACCAGGATTAAAAAGCCAGCAATACTTGCAGCGACGATCAGCGTCACGATATTGGCCAGCGAGTCTTCAAAGCGCTGATCATAATATGCCAGGCGCAAAAAACCAGCAAGCGTTCCATGAATTCGAATCGGAAATGCAGTGTAAAATATCTTGCGGTTGACCGTATCGCTCATTCGATAGCTCTGTCCAATGCCGGTTTTCAGCGCCTGCTGAATCTCAGGTCGGCTCAGATGATTATCCATCTGGGCCACCTTTTCCCTGGCAACATCCGAATCCGCTATCACTCTTCCGATGGAATCGATAATCGTGACTCGGGCGTTTACAATTCCTCGAATGCGATAACAAATTTCAAAACAGTCGGCCTCGCATTGATCAAGGTTACTGATCCGATGTTCATCAAACATGCTGAGCGCAAGTTCTGTCTTAACCCGCAAATCATTAGCGGTCACGTCGAATAGATACTTTTTGATCTTGTTGTAAAAAACCAGATCGAATAAAATGAAACCGACCAGAGAAACTACTAAGACGATCAGCAATAGATTCCATTGATATTTTTTGAACATATTCGCTCCCAGTTTTTCTATTTAACAGCTAAAATCATATTTGGTTCGATCTGGATGATCGAATGTTGAAAATTTTCTGATATTGGCAGGCTGCCCTGACAGTGCCGATTGAACGGGAGGCCTCAATATCAAAATACAAGTTAAACGGCTTGCTGTTAACATAAATTCCGTTGCTTTTCACATAATTTTTTATTAAAATACGATGACTTGGAAACACCATAGTGCCATCTATTCCAAATCGATCTGAGAAACGGTTGATCTATCAAACTAATGAAGTGGTGAAAAAATTTTTTTGAGTGATACAACATTATTTCGGCAAATTAGATCAGTCATTGCTATTGAAAGCTTTCAACACGCCAATTATGAACCGATCAGTTTATAACTGAAGGAGGTGAGCTATCATTAAATCCATTCTTAAATATTTGCGGAGCAAGTTCATTTCTGGACTTTTTGTGACAGTTCCGATCATTGCGACTTTTCTCGCATTGAAATTCCTCTTGAAAGCAATCGATGGACTCGTAGGGACTTTGCCCGAGCGTCTGTTCGGCATCCACATTCCTGGCATTGGCATCCTGGTTACCATCCTCCTCATTTTATTTGCAGGATTGTTGGCAAGCAATTTTTTGGGCAAAAAGATACTCCAATACACTGAAAAGGTCATCTCGAGCATTCCGATTGTCAATAAAATTTATAATGCCTCTAAAGAATTGATGCAGGCTGTAACGGTGCCGAACAGAACCTCGTTCAAAGCCGTGGTCATGATAGAGTACCCGCGCAAAGGGATCTATTCCTACGGATTCATCACCAGCAGCGTCGAGCGCCGAACCCGCGACAGCTCTGAAACCCTTATCAATGTTTACATCCCCAGCGTACCCGTACCGACAACTGGATTTATCGTCGCCGTGCCAGAAAAGGAACTCATCCGGGTTAATATTTCAATAGAAACCGCATTGAAATTGGTGGTTTCTGGTGGTATTGTTACACCCAGATATATTAGCGAGAAGCAGCAAAATTCCTGAAAAAATTTAGGACAGAACCAATGGTTTTCTCAAGATAATGTGGTCGATTTTCATGCTATAGTGTCAATTGCTTTTTTAGATGACTCTTTTTTATTGACTGGATACTATGCAAGTGAAGCAAGCGACCAGCAATGGAGACTGAATTGAAAGTGGGCAATACCTCGTTCGCTTCAATGCCGATCTTCGCAATTTATCTCTAAGAAATTGCCCTCTCGTTTGTCTGGTTGTTTGACCGTTCCAGGGTGAAATTGAGTTTAGCACGATTCATTTAAAATTTGCTCGCATCCTCTTGCCGATGCTTTTTGATAACTCCTTCATTCAACGGAAACGTCAATTCCGTCCGTTCAATAACCCTTATTCATAAAAAAAGGCTACCCCAAAGGAAAATTTGGGAGAAAATTAGCCGTCAAAGAAAAAATTGAGAGCGATGTGGGAATGCTTTATATCAGCGTCAAACTCATGAGAGTCGATTAGAGCAAAGACGTCACCGAGAAATTGAAAAGACTGCTCGGGGCATTACCGATAAAGAGCTCGTTACGCTTATTCCTGCCTATTGTCCAAAAAACTTTTACTAAGGAAATGACAAGAAAGCCGTCAACAACACCAAGGTTGTATTTCCTGGATTAGCCAATCGCAGACAAATCGTCTTTAAAATTTTCTATGGCGTTTTAAAGGCCGATTTTCTGGATCAATTCTAAAGACAGATGGAAAAATATGAAGGTGTTTTGTCTTCATCTCCAAACATTTCTTCCTTTTGCTTTTACATATTTCTTAATTTTTTTCTAAGCCGATAGGTTCTGGTAAGAATCAAATGGGATCTTCCGCTACGCTAAGATGCTGATGATAGCGATTTCTTTGAAACAGCAATAGTTGGTGGCGCCAATTTTTCTGTCTCTAAAAACATCGAGCATCGCCATGTATCAAATTATGAGAACCTACAGATCATATACGTCGATACGTTTGTAAAAGCTCACCCCTTGAATAATCAAAAAAACTCTGACCCAAGATCAGAAAACCAATTCTCCACTACAAAATCCTCCAAAATCTCAGCGAAGAAGACAACGGGCAGGTCGGCAAAAGTAGCATTTCCTGTTTAGCTCAAAATCCTAACAAATTGATCTTATAAATCGGTAATCGGATGACTGGCGAATTGGGAGGTTGGGGAATTAGGTAACTGGATATAAGATGACTAATAGCCCGCTTCTTGTCCCCAAAAAAGCATTAGAGACTACAGCAATACAATTCTACTGAAGCAAAGCAATTAGAATTCAATTCTATGGCATGCCGATTTTGTGGGAGAAAATTGTTCATTCCAAAATTTCTATTTGACATTGAGGAATTAATTTTATATATTTTAAAAAAACAGTATTACCTTGCAGAGGAAAAAATAGCAGAGAAGGTTGAATTTAATCCTAGTTTCATATTGACCATAATTGTTTTAGAGAATAAAATGAATTAGAATGGAAATTTTCTTTAGAGGTTCTAGCTAATTATTAGCTCCCGTATGATTATCGAAGGAGAGAAAGTTAACATGTTGACCCGTGAAATACAAGAACGAGCTCTCAGGCTTAGTGACTTAGAAAAAATCTGTTTGATCGAAATGTTAATGGATGATCTGGAACGTCCCAACCCGCAAATTGACGAGCTCTGGATTGAAGAATCTGAAAAACGCTATAAAGCATATAAACAAGGCAAGGTGAAAGGGATACCTCTTGAAGTAATACAAGAAAGGTATTCGAAATGAATGTGATCATCATCCCCCTGCTGATGAAGAACTTGATGATGCAATAGAATATTATAACGATCAGTTATACGGTTTGGGAGATCAATTCTACAAAGAATTTCTAAATACAATGAAACTTGTCGAGCTAACTCCATTCGGCTGGAGAAAGGTTGGCGAATATACGAGAAGAATCAATCTGAAAAGATTTCCGTATTTAGTCCTGTATGTGATCGATGAAGAAGATATATTAGTGACCTGTATCGCTCATCAACATAGAAAACCAGGATATTATATCGACAGAATAAAATAATAATCTGGGAGGAAAAATGGCAGTCAAAGAAAAAATTCAAGGCGATGTGGCTGTTCTTCATATCAGCGGCAAACTCATGGGCGGCGATGAGACCAAAGAAGTCCATGAAAAGGTGAAAAGTCTACTGGGGGATGGAATCAAAAAAATTGTGATCGATGTGTCCGATGTCAAGTGGCTCAATAGCTCGGGCCTGGGCATGTTGATCTCTTGCCTCACCTCTGTAACCAATGCCGAGGGGAAATTAAAAATTGCTGGTGCCACCGAGAAAATCAATAGCCTTCTGATGATCACCAAATTGATCACGGTGTTCGATACCTACGAAACCGTGGATCGGGCCCTGGCGACGTTCAAGTAAAGGCAAAAAGTCTTTCAAATGTCTCCAACCGTTGAAACAGGCATTGCATAAAGATGGCTTCCTTTAATCGGGATAGCCTGTCATCAAATGCATATTGGATTATTTTTAGAAGCACAATTTTTTCAAGGCATAGCTATAGAGATGGTTATGCCTTTTTATTTTTTAGGGAGCGAAATCGGCTATGATTGGTCAAATCGTTTCTCATTATCGAATTCTCGAAAAGTTAGGCGAAGGCGGCATGGGTGTCGTTTATAAAGCCGAAGATGTGAAACTCAAGCGTCCTGTCGCCCTCAAATTTCTACCCACCAACCTGACGGCTGATCCCGAAGCCAAAGAGCGATTCATTCAGGAAGCCCAGGCGGCTTCGGCGTTGGACCATCCCAACATTTGCACCATTTACGAAATCAATGAGACTGCTGAGGGGCAGTTGTTCATCGCCATGGCGTATTATGGTGGGGAAACGCTTCAAAAAAAAGTTGGCAGTTGGCAGTCTCCAGTCGGCAGTCGGCAGTTGGCAATTGACAAGGTCATTGATATCGCCATGCAAATTGGCAAAGGGCTGGCCAGGGCGCATCAGCATGGGATTTTCCATCGGGATATCAAGCCTGCCAATATCATGGTGCTGGACGATGGCTTGGTCAAAATTTTGGATTTTGGATTGGCGAAGTTGGTCGGCTCAAAATCCATTACGAAATCGGGGACCACGCTGGGGACGGCGGCGTACATGTCACCCGAGCAAGTTCTGGGCGGCGAGGTGGATCAGCGCACCGATGTCTGGTCTCTGGGGGTGGTGATGTACGAAATGCTCACAGGCAAGCAGCCATTTCATGGCGAATATGAGCAGGCAGTTGTGTATTCGATTCTCTATGAAACGCCAGAGCCGATTTCAAAATTGCGATCTGATGTCAGCTCCGCTTTGGAACAGATTATCGCCCGTGCATTGGTAAAGGATGCGGAGATGCGATACGCTTCGGTGAGCGAATTGCTGCAGGCATTGGAAAATCTGCAGACGCCGAAGGGCGCAACGGTTCAACGGCAAATACCCGATGTGAGCACCTGGGAGAATACCATTGTGGTGCTGGATTTTACCAACATCACGGCCAATCCTGCTGACGATTGGTTGGCGGGTGGAATTGCGGAGACGGTTACGGTGGATTTTAAAAGAATCTCAGCGTTGCGGGTGATCAGTCGGGAGATGGTGGCACGAGCCATTGCGCAGTTGCCGCAGCAAAAGGTCACCGAAGAAAAGATGATCGATCTGGGCAACATGCTCAAAGTGCGCTGGATTGTCTGGGGGGCGTATCAAAAGTTGGGCCATAGCATTCGCATCACCGCCCGCTGCACCGAAGTGGCCACGGGCAGTCTGGCGGGATCGGCTAAGGTCGATGGGACCATGGATGACATTTTCAAATTGCAGGATCAATTGATCACCGCTTTGATGGATGCGCTGAATCTGGCCCTGTCCCGATCGGAAATCAAAAAGATCCAGATTCCCGAAACCATCGAGCTGAAGGCGTACGAGTTTTATGCGAAGGGTCGGCAGTTGTTCTATCAGTTCAATATTGAAGGTTTTCAAGAGGCGCAGCATTATTATGAGAAAGCGATTGCGCTGGATCCCAATTACGCCCTGGCCTATTCGGGGCTGGGCAGCGCCCTCATCTTTCGGTTCATTGCTCAAACCAACTTCCAGGATTTAGAGCTCGGCATGACCTATTTGCACCAGGCGCTGCAGCTCGATCCCGAATTGGCAGAGCCTTACCTCTATCTGGCGTATGCCTATTTCCGCAAGGAGCAATTCGATGAGTCGATTCAGATGGGGCTGCGGGCAGTGGAGTTGGAGCCAAACGATCATCTGTCATTTTATTACCTGGCGGCGGCCCATTGGGGTCAGGCAGCGACGGGATTAAAAATTGAGCATTACGCCGATGCGATTCGACAATTCAAGAAGGCGTACGAATTGCAGCCGAATTACATTGCGACCCCGATGAATTTAGGTTACCTCTACATGCTTCATGGGCAATACGCTGAAGCGCAAACCTATCTGGATCGAGCGGTCGATATCGAGGATTCTGGGAAAACGATCGTCGTAAAATTTTTTGGTGGTCTGACGCTGCGGGGCAATCTGGCGCTGCGCCGACATGAATTTGATCAGGCGTGCGATTATTATCAGCGTTCGCTGGCTCGGCTCGAAGGGATTCAGCATGTGTACCGAGAATCGCTGCTGGCGCAGACCTATTGCGGGCTGGGACAGGTCAATTTTTGTCTCCAAAATTATGATAAAGCGCTGGCATCGTATCAGAAAGCGGTCGAAATCATCAACTCAGCCCCAAAGGCGATGGGCATGGGCTATATTTTGACCCGAGCCCGTCTTGGCCTGGCGAGGGTTTATCATCAGCTTGATCGAACTCAGGAAGCCACCACCCAATTTGATGCAGCGGCATCGCTTTTTCGTCAGAAGCAGGGCTACAATTTCAACATGACCTGGGAGGGCAACGATGCACATGCCTATTATGATTTTGCCAGTTATCATGCCCTGGTGAATCAGCCCGAGGAGGCGCTGCAATGCCTGCAAAAAGCAGTTCAGTGCGGCTGGGCCGATTTGCCGACGCTGGAATCGGAGGAGAGCTTTAACCTGATTCGAGACAAAGATGAATTTCAAAAGATTGTTCAGGAATTAAAAAGTAGAAAGCCATTGTAGGGCAAATTGCCAATTTGCCCCACAGGACTAAGTAGGACAAATTGCCAATTTGTCCTACAAGTGAGAAAGTATTATGAGTCAGTTTGAATACAAACAATTCTATCGTCGCAAACTACCCCATTATCAACCAGCCAAAGCAAAACTCTTTATCACCTATCGTCTGGCAGGTTCATTGCCAGATCATGTTCTGGCAAAATTACGCCAGGAAAAAGAACAGATAGAAAAAGCGCTGGTGAAAATTGAAAATATTACCAGCAGAAAAGAACTGCACTATGAATATCAGCGCCGCTGGTTTGCAAAGTATGATGCTTATTTGGATCGGGCCGAAACTGGTCCGAAATGGCTGAGTGATCCTCGGATTGCTCGCCTGGTATACGACAGTATCCGCTATCGAGATGGGAAGGTTTATGATCTGGATTGTTTTTCGATCATGCCGAATCATGTGCATCAAGTAATTGAGCCATTGACTGTAAGGCAAATTGGCAATTTGCCCCACAATGGACAAATTAACAATTTGTCCTACAGGGGGCAAGTTGACAACATGCCCTACAGCATTTCGAAAATCATGCATTCTTTAAAACGATATACGGGAACGCAGGCAAATCTAATTTTAGAGAGAACGGGTCTACAATTCTGGCAGCATGAAAATTACGATCATGTGGTTCGAGATGAAGAGGAATTCGGGCGAATCATCCATTATATTTTAAATAATCCCGTTAAAGCGGGTCTGGTGGATTCGTGGGAGAAATGGGAATGGAGTTATTGTAAATGGCTGTAGGGCAAATTGCCAATTTGCCCTACAGCAGACAAATTAACAATTTGTCTTACATTTTAAGGAGGAAAAAATATGATTCTAATCATCGGAGCAACTGGAAACCTGGGGGGAGCTGTGGCAAGATTATTATTGAAAGAAGGCAAAGCGGTTCGTGCCATGACGCGCACGCCTGAAAAAGCCGAGGCGTTGAAAAAGCTGGGCGCGGAAATCGTTACGGGTGATGTTCGGGATCGACAGTCATTGGATCAGGCGTGTCAGGGGATTGAAAAAATCTTTGCTGCCAGCCATAGCTTCGTGGGCAAAGGCAAAAGCAGTCCGCAAGTTGTGGATGGCCAGGGCAATCGGAATTTGATCGATGCGGCCAAAGCGGCTGGCGTCAAACATTTTGTGTTCACCTCGGCGCTCGGCGCTCGTGCCGATCACCCTGTGGATTTCTTTCGCATCAAGTATCAGACGGAACAGTACCTCAAAGAGAGCGGCTTGAGCTACACGATCCTCCGCCCTGCCGCGTTCATGGAATCCTGGGTCGAGATGATCGCCCAGCCCATGCTGACCACAGGCAAAGCCACGATTTTCGGCAGGGGCAAAAATCCCGTGAATTATGTAGCTGTGGCTGATGTGGCTCGCTTTGCTCAAATCGGACTGGAAAATCCCGCCGCTAAAAACCAGGTGATCGAAATTGGCGGCCCCGAAAACTTTACCACCGAGCAGATCATCGAGATGATCGAGCAAATGACGGGCAAAACAGCCAAACGCAGCTATACGCCCATTCCAGTCATGAAAGTGATGAAAGTGATCACCCGCCCCTTCAATCCCGTGATGAGCCGCATGATCACGGCAGGGATCAATTTTGACACGACGGATCAGACGTTTGATATGACGGAGACGCTCAAAAAATATCCCATGCAGTTGACGCGGCTGGAGGATTATGTAAGGGAACGGTATGGGAAATCGTAAGGCGTTGGGTGTGGCGCGTAGGGTGTAATGCATGGGGCGCGGTGCGTAGCGATTAAGGACCAATTTCTTCGTGCGCTATTCACTACCCTCAGCGCTTCAGGATAATTCATTCCTCCGAAACGTTGTCCTTATGAGTTACAAAAATATTTGATTTTGGCTAGATAATGATTTAAATTTAAAACGGAATATGGCAAGAGACATTGCCATTCATTTTATGCCGCCAGGGATACTCGATTTCGGTGTGATTGACGAAACTGACAGCACCGAAATAACTGGGTATGGTCCTGTAGGATTAGGTTATTTGCATGTCGATAGAGATGTAAAAACGGGTGAATACGTGGCTTTTTCGGTATATAATTTCGATAAAACCTTTTCGACATCATCGAGAAATTTAACAGGAATCCACTTCCGTATCGCTGCAATATTTCTACTGCAGGGTTAAAAAAACTGACGCCGCAGCAGGTGCTCACCTGGATTTATGCGCCTTTTGCTTCATCAGAGTAAACCATTAATCCTTTCAAAGTTATTTGAATCACAAATGCTGTAAGGAATATCGAATTTTTAATTCCCACTGCCAATCGAACGCATGGACATCGTTTCTTTGAGATGAGAAAAAATCATTAAATCATCTTAACGGATAAGAGGTCGTATTCCCAAGCATAGCCTTAACTCTCGTTAAGTCCGCTGTGGCGCTGAAAGAAAAGCTAAGTGTTCCGACATATCCGCATGGTTAATGACATAATTACCGAACAAGATGAGCGATTTCTTGAATTTGCTCGAGTAATATTCTCACCTGAGCGGGATAGAGTGACTGAGCGCCATCGCTAAGAGCATTCTCAGGATCATGATGAACTTCGATCATAATACCATCTGCGCCAACCGCAATTGCACCGCGGGCTAATGGTAGAACGAAATTACGATCCCCACTGGCGTGACTCGGATCGATAATAATCGGGAGGTGGCTTAATTGTTTAATAGCTGGAACCAGGTTCATATCGAGCGTATTGCGGGAATAGTCAGAAAAGGTTCGGATGCCACGCTCGCATAAAATGACATTAAAATTGCCCTGGCTAAGGACATATTCTGCTGCCATTAAAAATTCTTCCAATGTTGCTGAGAAACCTCGTTTCAGAAGGATCGGCTTGCCCATTTTGCCTGCTCTTTTTAGCAAACTATAATTATACATATTTCTCGCGCCAATTTGGATGATGTCGACGTACTCCGACACCATTTCTAATGTCTCACTGTCAACGGATTCTGAGATGATTTTCATTCCTGTTTCCTTCCTGACCTGTGCGAGAAGTTCCAATCCCTCTTTCCCCAGCCCTTGAAATGAATACGGAGAGGTTCGGGGTTTAAAAGCTCCGGCTCGAAAGATTTTGATGCCCATGTTGGCGAGCTGATGGGCGATGGTGAAAATTTGATCTCCGTTTTCTACCGAACATGGACCAGCAATAACGATCACCTTCTCGCCACCAATCTGAATATCGCCCAGGTCGATCACTGTATTCTCCTGTCGAATTTCACGACTGACTAGTTTGTAAGGCTTCGTAACAGGAATGCACTGGACCACGCCAGGCAATCCCTTAAATTGATCGGGGGAAATTGGCCCCTTATTTCCGGTGATCCCAATCGCACAGCGGAATTGGCCGGGAATAACGTGTGGCTTAAGATTCAATTCCAATATTTTTTGTTTGACTTTGTCAATTTGTTCTTCGGTCGAGTTTACATGCATGACAATCAACATAAGCACTCCAGATATTGGTTTATTTCTTGAAGGAAGAGCCGCAGGCCATCCGGACCATCATTTTCCCACAATTCTAAGATTCGGGTACCAATAATGGCCATTTCCACGTGATTGATCAGATAATCCAGATCCTGCTTCTGTGAAATACCAAATCCCACTGCCAATGGCAAATCTGTGGCACTGCGGCATTTATGAATGTAATGAGAAAATGTTTCCTCAAATTTCGTATGGTCTCCAGTGACACCTTTGCGCGCCACGACATAAATAAATCCAGAACCTGCCTTGCCTATTTGCTTGAGTCTCTCTTCAGTTGAGGTTGGCGTCATCAGGGCAATTGCTGCCAGACCTGACTCTCTCGCTTTTTGATATAGCTGGCGGCCTTCTTCGATCGGCAAATCCGGAATAATAAAACCTGTGGCACCGGCCGATTGTAGTCGATGTAGGAAATTTGTTTCCCCCATTTTGAAAACTGGATTATAATAACCCATCATCAGAAATGGGAAATCGAACTGTGCTGTTGCCCGCTCCATAAATTGAAAGTATTGTTGGACAGTTGTCCCCTGCTCCAGAGATAATTGATTGGCACGCACAAAAATGGGGCCGTCGGCTATCGGTTCAGAAAACGGCATTTGAACCTCCACAAGGTCCACATCGTTCTCAGCCATTATTTCTAATTCTCTCAGATTCTCATCGAAAGAAGGGTACCCAGCGATGATATGTGTCATCAGGCAAATTGGCTTGCGCTGTAATCGTCTCCGAATGTGCTCTTCAATCTTGTCCATTTCTTGCTCTCTGTTCAATAAATTCTTGCCAATTTTTGTCTCCCACGGCTTGTGCGACCGTGAAAATATCTTTATCTCCACGTCCCGATTGATTGATTAAGACGGTCTCATTAGGTTTCATTTTCGGAACCTCTCTTATTGCCATTGCAAAGGCATGGGCGCTTTCCAAAGCCGGAATCAATCCCTCTTTTTTCATGACTAGCTGAAATGCCTTTATGGCTTCCTCATCCGTTGCGGCTTCAAATCGAACGCGGCCAATTTGATCAAGAAAGCTGAAAATTGGACTGATCCCAATATAATCCAAGCCTGCAGCAACGGAGTGCGTATCAAGCATCTGACCATCCTCATTCTGCAAAAAATAAGTTTTATAGCCCTGTGCAACACCAACTGATCCCTGTTTGCCAGCGAGACGAGCGGCATGTCTGGAAGTATTCAAACCTTTTCCACCAGCCTCAACACCGATGAGTTCAACAGGATCACTCAGAAAACCCTGAAAAATGCCGATGGCATTCGAGCCGCCCCCAACGCACGCATAAACCCGATCTGGTAATCGCCCATCTATTTCGATCATCTGCTCTCTCGCTTCGCGACCGATAATTGATTGAAACCATGCCACCATCTCTGGAAATGGGTGGGGTCCACAAACGGTACCGAGCACATAATGCGTGGTTTCGAAATTGGTGACCCAGTCGCGCATCGCCTCATTGATGGCATCTTTCAGAGTTTTCGATCCGTCTCGAACCGGTACTACCTGTGCGCCGAGCTGTTCCATCCAGAAAACGTTGGGGCGCTGGCGTCTGACATCTTCTTCTCCCATATAAATTACGCAGTCAAAACCAAAACGGGCGGCCATTGTCGCAGTGGCAACACCATGTTGTCCCGCGCCTGTCTCGGCAATCACGCGCCTTTTTCCAAGGCGTCTTGCAATTAACCCCTGTCCGATCACATTATTCAATTTGTGGGCCCCAGTGTGATTGAGGTCCTCCCGCTTCACATAGATACGGGCGCCACCCAAGTATTTTGTAAGGTTGTCTAAGTATGTAATGGGCGTTGGCCGACAAGAATAAGTTTGCATGATAGCTTCATATTCAGTCCAAAAGCTTGGATCTTTTTTAGCGGCATGCAGCGCCTGGCACAACTCTGCGATGACCGAACGCAAAATTTCGGGAATGAAGGCACCTCCGAATTCGCCATAATAGCCTTCTCGGTCTTGCTCAAATTGAAATAGGTCCATCTTAGCTGTTTGCTCCAAATGTTAATTCATAAGCTCGCTCAGTTTCAATTTATGAAAAAAAAGCTGTAATCTATCAGGATCCTTTTTACCTGGAAATGCCTCCAAGCTTGATGATAAATCCACACCAAAGGGCTGAAATCGGCTCAGTAACAAATCAATATTCTGAGCACCAAGTCCACCTGCGATGATAATATCTTTCAGATTTAGACCAGCCAAGATTTCCCAATTAAACGACTTGCCGCTTCCCCCATCTGTACCCTGGATATGGGTGTCCAATAGAAGTTTCCATGCAGTATATCTCAAATTGGGTAATCGTTCACCTTCGGGATTGATTTTCACGGCTTTGATCACAGGCAAATAATTTCCCAGCATCTCGCACATCGCAGGACTTTCGTCTCCATGAAGTTGCAGGCAGGTTAAACCCGCATAGTCGGCAATCTTTAGGATATTTGTTGGGGATTCATTCACAAAAACACCTACTTTTTCGACATTTTCTGGTAGGCGAGAAATGATAAGCCTGGCATCTTCGGCTGTGATGCGGCGTTTACTCATGGCAAAGATGAACCCCAATGCGGAAGCACCCAATTTCGTGCACAAAAGCGCATCCTCATAATTGGTGATCCCGCATATCTTAACAAAAAACATCTTACACTTCCTTTCCGAGCAAAAATCGAATCCCTGCTTTTTTATCTTGAAGCCTCATAAGAAACTCTCCCACTAAAATTCCACGAAAACCAGCCTCTTCCAGCGCTTTGACTTCCTGATAAGATTTGATTCCGCTTTCGCTCACGACGACACGATCGGAAGGTATTCTTTTGGCTAATCTAAAGCTTGTGTTGAGGTCGACTTGAAATGTCTTCAAGTCTCGATTATTGATTCCGATGATAACAGCGTCAATTTGCAGCGCTCGATCCAGTTCGAATTCATCATGAATTTCAAGGAGCACATTCATTTTTAAGTCAGAAGCCAGTTGAGAAAATTCTTTCAGTTCCTCATCTGAGAGAATGCTCGCAATCAACAAAACACAATTGGCTCCACAATATCTCGATTGATAAATTTGAAACGGATCGATAATGAAATCTTTGCGCAATAACGGAATTGGCACGATCTGGCGGATCTGTGCCAAGGTTTCTAAGGATCCTTGAAAAAAATCTGGTTCTGTTACTACAGAAATGGCGGCTGCACCTGCCTCGGCATAATCCTGGGCGATGGAAACAGGATCGAAACGATCTGAAATTACCCCTGCTGTTGGGGAGGCCTTTTTAATTTCAGCGATTAGTTGGATGCCAGGCCGCTGAAGCGCAGACTTAAATTCATTCGGATCTTGATCTGGAAATTTCTGACTTTGATACCATTCCAATGGAATGTTTTTTTTCTGCTGGTTCACCTGTTCTCTAACTTTCTCAATAATATGATAGAGATTCATTCCTCGCCTCCATGGGAAAATTGAATTAGCGCTTGAAGCTTCTGCATGGCAGCTCCTGAGTCGATTGATTCTTGAGCCCGTTGAATTCCCTCTTGCATCGAAGATGCCAGTCCAGCACAAACGATGGCTAAAGCTGCATTCAGTACGGTTGCATCGCGCTTGGGGCCTGTTTCGCCGTGAAGAATGTTTATCAAAATAGCTGCATTTTCAGCGGCATTGCCCCCCACTAAGTCCTCAGGTTTTGCTCTTTTGAACCCAAAATCTTCGGGGGCAACGATCTGAGTTGATATTTGATTTCCCAGCAGCTCTGTAACAAATGTTTTTCCACATAAAGTCAATTCATCTAAACCATCTTCACCATGGACAATAAACACATGCTCACTTCCAAGTTCTTTGAGGATTTCAGCGAAAAAAGCGGTCAGATGATTCGCAAACACGCCAATGACCTGTCGCCGGGCAGAGAAAGGATTAAGTAAAGGACCAAGCATGTTAAATACAGTCCAAATTCCCAACTCCTTGCGTGGCCCAGCGGCTACTTTCATCGACTGATGAAACAGGGGTGCAAAACAAAATCCAATCCCGATGGTTTCGACGGCCATTTTGACTTTTTCTGGGCGCATGAGGATATCAATACCTAGCGCCTCTAACACATCGGCGCTTCCACACTTACTCGAAACAGAACGATTATGATGTTTGGCAATGGGCACGCCAGCGCCTGCCGCCACAAATGCGGCCGTGGTTGAAAGATTGAAGGTGTGCGCTCCGTCCCCCCCTGTACCACACGTATCTACCACCGACAATGAGGTTCGTACACGCACGGCCAGGTCGCGCATGGCCTTGACAAATCCGCGAACTTCGGTGGGCGTTTCGCCTTTGGCACGAAGCGCCACCAATAATCCCGAGATTTTTTCACTTGAATATTTGCCACTTAATATCTGAAACATTAGATCATAAGCTTCCGATTCGCTTAACGATTCAGCCCGAATGAGTTTTTCGAGATAAGTTGAAAATTCCATGCCCCTGCTCCTCGTTTAAAGAAGATACAAAAAATTCTCCAGAAGCAACATTCCTTGATCCGTCAAAATTGATTCTGGGTGAAATTGAACACCGACCGTGGGATAACTCCTATGGCTTATCGCCATAACCACATTGTCATCTGTTCGGGCTGTCACTTTGAGTGGCTCCGGGATCGAATTCGGATCAATCACAAGCGAATGATAGCGGCCAGCCCTGAATGGATTGCTCACGTTTTTAAAAATCCCTTTTTCTTCATGAAAAATGTGCGAGTATTTTCCATGCATTACTTTGGGCGCCAAAACGATATTAGCACCAAACACTTGTCCAATTGCCTGATGTCCCAGACATACTCCCAAAATGGGGACCTTTGTAGCAAAATGTTTGATCACCTGCATGGTGATGCCTGCATCATGTGGCCAACCAGGCCCTGGAGAAATGACAATTCGATCGGGAAACAACCGCTCGAGCTCATCAATCGTTATTTGATCGTTGCGATAAACCTCAACCTGCTGCCCCAAGCAGCCTAAAAACTGGACTAAATTATATGTGAACGAATCATAATTATCAATCACGACAATCATTATGAACTCCTTCTGCCATTAGAATTGCTTTGAATAATGCCCGCGCTTTATTTGCTGTCTCTTCGAGTTCACGCTCAGGGATAGAGTCAGCCACGATCCCAGCACCAGCTTGCCAGTACGCAGTTTTGTTTGTGATCAGCATCGTTCTGATAGCAATACAAGTATCCATTCTCCCATTACAGTCGAAATAGCCCACCGCACCAGCATAGTAATTTCTTTGGGTTGTTTCAAGCTCGTCAATGATCTCCATGGCGCGAACTTTTGGTGCGCCAGTGACAGTTCCAGCGGGAAAGCATGCTTTAAACGCATCCACACAATCAAATCCCTGCTGCAATTCACCGCTAACAGTCGAAACAATGTGCATGACATGAGAGTAATTCTCGACCTGTTTAAATACATCCACTTTCACGCTCCCGTATCGGGCAACACGGCCGATATCATTCCGACCGAGATCTACCAGCATCACATGTTCAGCGAGCTCTTTTTCGTCGCGCAAGAGTTCCGCTGCAATCTGGCGATCTTCCTCGGGCCTTTGTCCACGTCTTCGTGTTCCAGCAATTGGTCGCACCATCACCCGATGTCCATCAAATTTTACCATGGTTTCTGGCGAAGACCCAACGAGCTTGAAACCATCAAAATCGAGATAAAACATGTAAGGTGACGGATTAATCAGTCGCAACATCCGAAAAACATCGAATGCCTCGCTTTGAATGCTTGTTTGAAAACGACGCGATAACACCACCTGGAATATGTCCCCATTTCTGATATATTCTTTGGCGCGAATGACGGCCTGAAGATAAGCTTCATCTGTCATGTTATAAGATATCTGCGGCGCTTCACTTTTCTGAAATTCTCGGATTTCCTTTATTTCTGGTTGTTGCTGAGCAAATTTTTTGAGTACCATTTCGAAAAATGCTGCAGCTTCATCAGCTAACCATTTTGGCTCTTTATCGTCCTCAAAGTGGATAATGAGTTGAAGCGTATGAGTGAGATTATCAAATATGATAATTTCGGTTGGCAGAACCAGAAGCATCTCAGGGAGTTGCAGATCGTCTGGTGCATGCGCAGGAATTCGTTCGATATGTCTCACAGCATCATAAGAGATATAGCCGCAAAAAAAGCCGCATTCGAATAGACCGGTTCGATCAAATGTAAATCTGCTCAAAATTTGTTTTAAATGATCAAATGGATCGCCAACGCCAAGATCTAATTGCTCCCCAGAAAAGGAATTCTCAATGACGGTATGACCGGCAAAGCGTTTAAATAATAATAAAGGTTTCATGCCAATGACCGAATAGCGACCACGTTGACCGTCCCCCTCCATGCTTTCTAACAAAAAAGAGTACGGTCGCTCGCTTAGCTTATAATAAGTAGATACGGGTGTATCCATATCTGCCAAAAATATCTTGCTAAATGAACTCATGTGAATTTTTGAATTCAGTAGATGATTAAGCTCCATAACAATTATCCTTCAATTCCGTTCTTGATAAATAAAAAGGCTTTCTTTAATAAAGCCTTTTTATAAAAAAGGCCGTAGAGGTTGTAGACATCCACGGCCCATAATAATTTTCACGTAAAAATTTTTCGTTTGGTGGACGCCTACATAAAATTCATCCAGCGCCACCACCAATTGTCATGATCTCTTTTTTTTGACATTGTATAAAACATAATGCCTCGACGTTTCAGTTATGCTCAAATTTTGTCGTCGCTATTCGCGCCAAATAAGGCCAATTGTTATTCTCAAATCTTTTCGCATAGTATACCTCCAGTTAAGTTGTTTTGCGAAAAAATTTCTGAACACGAATGGAGAATTTTAAAATGAATTGATCATTTGTGCCCAGTCGACTGATTGGTTTAGTCATGATGTTCCTGAACCAATCTCAAAGAATGTGGACTTAGCAATTTGCATTTGTTTTTTGTAAGCTGGTAGATTCTTTCTGATCTCGCAGTCGCAAAAAGATAGAATAAACTGTCATCATAGATCAGCAAACAAAAAATTGCTATTAGAAATTTAGCATAAACCGGAAAATTTTCTTGATTTTTGTTTTACAATAGCATAAATTTGACACAGCAGCAAATAAAATCAAGATTCACCGACACACAGCACGAAAAAAAAATCAGTTACAATACCCGGTCAAAGATATTAGCAAAAGCCGTCGTTGGCAAAAATTGATCTGACCATAAAAGAACAATTGCGAAGTCATCAGCGCCATCAGAAACCAGAAGCCAGCCTATCCAACGTCCACATTTGAAGAAGGATTCAGCGATTACAAAGACAAAGCGAAGGCTTTATTTTTAAACGAAGAAGTTGACACCTATTCAACACTTTTGATTCGTAGGAAGAGGAAATTCATTGAATCACCATAGTCCATGAGGCTGCTTTGCTCCTTTTGCAATGACAGGATTGCAAAAAAGGTGTCGATTTCGCTCAAACAATGAATTGCTCTTCAGGTTTTCACGAAATACTAACTAGTGGAGGACATTCAAATTGTTCACATCAGAATCCAATGGAGGAATGCTTGAACATGCTAAGCGCAAACTTTGAGTCAAATATTTTTATGGACGATATCAAAACCCAATTTGCACTGCTCAAAGCTGCCAATCGCATCGCGCATCTGTTGAGCCAGACCATACCGCTGGAGCAGGCAATTGAGCCATTGATTTCGGAATTTATGGACCTGGTTCACGCCGAATGCGGCTCGATTCAACTGCTGCGACCAGGTTCACAAGAGACGCAACGCACCTTGATTCGGAAATGTACCCATGGCGAATGCGGGTTCGATGCTACCCTGGAGAATCTGGTTACTGGGTGGGTTCTGAAGCATCGCTCCGTTCTGATCACCGATGATATAAGCGCCCAGATCAAGCTGGGAGCGGCGGCTAAACGCTATGCTGCGATTTCTTCTTTCATCGCCGTACCAATTCTTTATCAAGAAAATATTATTGGCGTCGTTTCATTAATTCGAGTCCGCCCGACAGCTTCTTTTTCGGAACAGAGTGCCCAATTGGCATCGGCATTGGCTCAGGAGGTGGCTGAATTCATCGAGCAGGCGCACCTACGAGAGCAATTATTCAGCGATTATCAAAAGCTCCGTCAGGAAGTAACTGACCGTTACTCGATTCACGGCATTCTGGGGCGCAGTCCCGCCATGAACGAAGTGTTCAGCCTGCTCGACCGCGTCATTCCGACTGAGGGCCGCGTGTTGCTGCAGGGAGAGAGCGGTACAGGCAAAGAGCGGATCGCCAAAGTAATCCATCACGAAGGTCCCCGAAAAAACCGACCGTTCATTGCCGTCGATTGTGGGGCATTGCCGCCGAATCTGCTAGAAAGCGAGCTATTCGGTCATGTTAAAGGTTCATTTACGGGCGCGGATCGGGATCGCCGTGGCTTGTTCGAGGAAGCCAATGGCGGCACTTTGTTCCTTGATGAGATCGCCAATACCACATTGGAAACCCAGTCCAAGCTGCTGCGAGTATTGCAGGAGGGTGAGGTCCGTCCCATCGGCTCTAACCAGTCCCGCAAAGTGGATGTCCGCATCATCACCGCCGCGTCGATTGACTTAGATCAAAAAATCAAGAGGGGTGAGTTTCGGGCGGATCTGTTTTATCGACTCAATGTCGTGTCGATCAGATTGCCTGCGCTTCGGGAACGGGTGGAGGATATCCCGATTCTGGCGGCTCATTTCCTCAAACGCTTTGCGGAAAAGCATGGCAAGCCATTGCAGCACATCGCGGCTGAAACGATAAAGATCTTTGAAAATTATTCCTGGCCTGGCAACGTGCGGGAGCTGGAAAATGCTATCGAGCGCGCCGTGATTCTCGCCAGACCGAATGATACAATATTAAAACCAGAACACCTTCCCTTTGAGCTGTCCTTTATCGATTTACGACAAAAACCATCGGAGCTGCCATTGACTGGCGATCTTGAAGCGTTGCTGGCAAATTATGAGCGAGAGATTTTGAAAAATGTGCTGAACAAGCATAATTGGAACCAGACCGCCGCTGCCAAAGAGCTGAAGATCTCCGAACGGACCATGCGGTATAAAATGCAGCGGTTGGCGTTGCTATCGCAGAAGAAATGATCCAGATGATCTTTGCAGCATAACTAAAAATGATATTGACAAAATAAATTAATTTTGTTATCTTTCAAGAGAAAACTTTCTAACCGATGGAATTCATCTAACAAAATAGTAGCTATGGAAACATTAGAACTCGAAAAAGCTGCTGTCTTATTATACCCAAAGCATTTCACCGAAGAGGATTTTGTTGATTGGTGTGACGAAGATACCATGGCAGAATACGTAGACGGGGAGGTCATTGTACATTCACCCGCTTCCGTTAGACATGAAAGGATCGGTACATTTTTAGGTGGCTTACTTCTTCTGTTCGTAGATAAACATAATTTGGGACAACTATTCGGTGGTGGACATACGCAAATTCGCCTTCGTCCTGGATTACGTCGCATGCCAGATATCATTTTCATTTCAAAATCACGGTTGGAAATGCTTCGCAAGAATCATATCGAAGGAGCGCCCGATCTGGTCGTGGAGATTGTTTCGCCTGATAGTCTGACCCGAGATTGGCGCGAGAAATATTTTGAATACGAAAAAGCTGGTGTGAAAGAATATTGGATCATCGATCCAGTTGCGGAACGTGTAGATCTGTATCATCTCACTGAGACAGGTAGCTATGAGCTCATCCCCTTACAGGAAGGAATTCTTCACTCTCGCTTGCTAGATGGTTTCTGGTTAAATCCGCAATGGCTCTGGCAGGAGCCCTTACCGAATGTATTTGACATTGCCCAAGAAATAAAACTGATTTAGCCGCCCTTCTTTCACGCCGCTATTTCATCATAGTTAAACCAAAAATTGGATACAGATCTGCAAAATATCAAATATCGAGTCATTTCCAGAAGCGAATCGACGAAACAATCATTAATTTGACAAATTATAAAATTCCTTTGCTTCACTGCTAATGACGGATTTATCCAATATGCAGAACTCCACAAAAAATTAAGGAGGTCTGAAGAAAATGTTTGGACGACTGCATGTAAAGCATATGTACGTCAAAAGCGAACCATGCTTCGATGCATATCTGCATTCACAAGCGAACAAGATTTATCTGTTGCTCCCCGTCTTGCTTGTCTTATTTATTAGTCCTCAACTTTGTGCACAAGCGGAGGTCGATCGATATGGCGTTTTTGAAATCACTCTAACAGCTACTGGCAACTACCCCAATCCTTATCAACAAGGCTGGCTCCTTGCTGCTTTCATAAGTCCCAGCAACGATACCATGCGCATCCCTGGATTCTGGGATGGCGGCGCAATATGGAAAGTGAGAATTTCTCCAAACCAGGAAGGAAACTGGTATTATTTCACCTCTTCGGATAATCCAGGGCTTACCCAGAGTGGAACTTTTAAATGCGTTCATTCAAATTGTTCTGGTGGAATCAAGCCAATGGATGGTTATCATTTTAAATATGAAAATGGCACGCCTTTTTGGTGGTTCGGGGAGACCTGCTGGGCTGCTTTTAAAACGAATCCTGCTGAAAACCTGACCGAAGAGACTTTCAAAGAGTACATCGATGTTCGATCCGCTCAGGGATTTAACTACATCCATTGTTTTGCCCTCATGGGTCCAAATGATGGCGGCGATCCATTTCTCGGTCCCATCGGAGAAGAGGTGAATCCCATGTTCTGGCAGAAGGTCGATCAACGCATTGCCTATATGAATCACAAAAATATTGCCGTTGGTTTCCTCCTTGCCTGGAAAGAAGGTCAGTGGTCACAATTTAAAGATCAGACTTCAAGGAAAAGATATTGTAGATATGTTGCTGCTCGATATAGCGCCTATAATGTTGTTTGGATTATTTCAGGAGAATATGATGAAGAACCATACTTAGATCCAAATTCGATCCAAGAATGGAGCGAGTTGGCGATGGAAATTAAAAAAAACGATCCTCATCATCGAATGATTACTATCCATGGCACGGGATCGGTAAGTGAATTCGCAAATTTGGGTTGGATGAGTTTCGGTGATTACATGCAAATTTACGATCATCTTCATAATAAAATTCTAGCTGCCAGGCTTTATGATAAACCGGTGATCAATGCCGAGTACGCTTATTTCTTGCGCGATAAAGACGGTGATGGAGTCGTTGACAAACCAAATAGTGCAACGTTGGAGGAATTCCGAAATGCTTCCTGGGATATTGTAATGGCTGGCGGTTACTTTGTAACAGGCTTTGGGACAACCTATGCTGGTGGCGAAAAGGACCCAGGGCCATTCAACGTTCATGACCCTAAAAACGATCCGGCAGAAGAAGACCTGCAGCACATAAGAACTTTCTTTACCACAATTGAGAATTGGTGGCAACTGGAACCGGCAGACGCATCAATTACTGGCAACGGAATTCATTATTGTCTGCGTGAAATAGGCAAACACTACATCGTTTACGTTCGCAACGCTACCGATCCATTTATGTTGGACCTCGGTACTGCATCTTTTGATAATTATATCATTAAAACGTTCAACCCGCGCACTGGGGAATGGAAGGATACTCTAACCATGGACATCTCTGGATCAGTCTCACTCCGACCACCTGATGGAAACGATTGGCTTTTTGAGCTAAAATACAATTATACCATTCCAGTTGAACTATCATCATTTGAAGTTTATCAGGAGGCAGGACACATTATTTTAACTTGGATTACTGAAACCGAAGCCAATAACTTTGGTTTCGAAATTCAAAGGAAATCAAATCAGGAGGAATTCAAAACCATTGCTTTTATTAAAGGGCACGGCACATCAACCTCACCTCATCAATATTATTACCATGATGCCAATTTGCCTGCTGGCTGTTATTCTTATCGCTTAAAACAAATTAATAACGATGGATCTTTTCAGTATTCTGAAATTCGAACGACAATTTTAACACGACAATTTAGTTTTAAGTTACACCAAAGATATCCCAATCCATTTAATATTGAAACGAATCTTGCTTTTGAACTCCCAGGAGATGGCAATTTACAATTGTGCATTTATAATTTAAGAGGTCAATTGATCAGAGAGCTTATTAACGGCTACATCTCGATGGGATGCTATAATTTTTCCTGGGATGGTAGGGACAGCCAAGGGAATTTGATGAATGACGGTGTTTATTTTGCTGCGATTCGCTGGAATGATCATCAGCAGGTGATTAAGATGATCCTGCTTAAATAGAGCACGCTAACCTTCTTTCGATTTTATATTTTGGTTCCCTGAAATCTCATTCAGGTTGCTGAACCTAAAGATGGTTCGCAACCATTGTATTTCCCAAATAATGCTATCTATGATAGTGCGCAACACAGGCAAATTTTGTCGAATTTCCCCCGACAAAATTGTCGGATTCTGTTTTCAAATATTATTTCCCCAATAATTTTCCATCAATGAACTCCTGCAAAATTAGGAAGATAATTCTCATTTAAATTGACCTCTATTTTCCTGGCACACCAATTGAATAATAGGCAGCAAAAATAGTAATTCAGTTCACAACACAATCCATCTCAAATGAGATGGAAATCGTTGCATCCTAAAAAATGTTTAACTATCGCACCTGTCAAAAATATGGCACGGAGGTAATATCATGAATTTAGTTATTGGAGCAACAGGAATGGTTGGTAGCGAGATTTGCAAACGACTTGCTGCCAGAGGGAAATCGGTCAGAGCAATGGTGAGATCGACATCGGATCAGGCCAAAGTGGCGAATTTGAAGCAAGCGGGAGTTGAAATTGTGGTGGGTGACCTGCGGGATCATGCCTCGCTGGCAGCCGCCTGCCAGGGAGTCAAGGCTGTAATTTCAACCGTTTCAGCCATGCCATTCTCCTATCATCCGATTGAAAACAATATCCAAACAGTCGATCAAGAAGGATTGATGAATTTGATTGATGTGGCAAAGGTTGCTGGTGTCAAGCATTTTGTTTACACTTCATTTTCAAAGCAGATCGATCTTGATTTTCCGCTCCGCAATGCGAAGCGTAAAGTGGAACAGTACCTTAAGGACAGCGGATTGGTCTATGCCATCCTTCGTCCCAGTTGTTTCATGGAAGTCTGGTTAAGCCCTGCCGTCGGATTTGATGCTGCCAATGCCAAAGTCCAGCTTTATGGCGACGGCACCCATCCGATCAGTTATATTTCGTACCTCGATGTGGCCGAGTTTGCGGTAGCAAGTTTGGAGAATCCAGCGGCAAGAAACGCCACCCTGGAATTGGGTGGTCCTGAAGCGATATCGCAATTAGGTGCTGTGAAAATTTTTGAACAAGTCAGTGGCCGAAAATTCGATGTGCAGTATGTACCAGAAGAAGCGCTACGATCCCAGCGGGATGCGGCAACAGATCCCATGCAGCAGTCGTTTGCTGGCTTGATGCTCTGCGTGGCCCAGGGCGATCCAATTGATATGAAAAAAACGCTGCAGGCCTTCCCAATAGAACTCACTTCGGTGAAAAATTATGCTGAGCGAATGGTCTCGCGTTCTTGACCTAAAGGGGATAAATTCTCTTTGAAGTAAAGAAGCGGATGTTGCTGATCAGATAAACTGGATTGACCCCTGACAGTTTGATCTTTATTGGAAAATTTCCAGCGGGGAAGGAATATTTGATTTGAGCCCTTGCAAAGGAATCATAACCTTTGCCAGGGCTTTTTTATTTGAAGTGACAGCATACCCCCGCTCTTCCCTCCTTACCAACCGCCACGTTGACGCTGACTGACTGAAGACTGGAGACTGCCGACTGAGGACTGCCCCCCGGCAACACTTGTCGAATCTCCCAGACAAAAATTGTCGAAATCCTTTCTCACCAATAAATCTTCATTTAATTTTCCACCATTGATCTGTCATAAAATCAAGTAGATGCCCCACGACAAAAATTGCCTCCATTTTCTGGCATACGAATTGAATGATATAAAGCAAAAGCAATAATTCAATTCACAGCACAATTCATTCAAATCAAGATGGAGGTCGTTATGATTAAAAAATTAGTCCTCTTCAGCTTTGTCCCTCTGGCCTTTATGGTTTGCGCTTGCTGGAAATGATCGCACATGGTGCTGGTTCTTATGGTCAGCGAGGCTGGTAAAAAACTGCTCAAGTAAACTCGCTATGCGGTCGTATCCGTACTCGAGATTGAACGTTAGATCCAAAGCTGATTCATGCAATCGCAGAAATCCCTTCTTTCTGTTCAGTTTTGATTATTCTAACAACCTGATTGGAGTAATTGGTTCAATAAAAAAGCCCTGGTACCGATCAGGGGATTAGCACCAGGGCTTTGGTCGTTGAATGAAACGATTCAACTATGCTAAAGGACCCGAAATGTCATTGAAATATTCATCCCAATAGCTCTTTTGTCCATTATTGTAATCGAACCATTCGATGTAGCCAGCTCTGGTTTCGGAATTCCAATAAATGGTGTTGGTTTGATTCTTAGAAGCATCGTAATAGATCAAAAAATGATCTGTCAGCTCGATACCATATTTTAAGTAATCCCCATAGTCTTTACTTCCAGCCCTCGTCTTTGTAAATATCAATTCCCGATCGTTCTCGTCGCCCAGATCCCATTCCACGCGCAACGTTTCGATCAAAGTATCGGGCGATTGGTGATCATAGAACTTCCACCATCCTTCTTTGTTGCCGATTTTTGAGCGACCCTCGAACCAGAGGAAATGATTCAAAGCGGGAAAAACCGTGTTACTGGAAATATAGACCTCCCATACTGCCTCAGCAGCGGAATTGTCAATCCACCCAACCAGATCGACACTAAACGCAAAAGGTCCCTCGGACGTGGTAAAAATCCAATGCCATTTCCCATCGGATTTAAGTTCAACGGGCTGGGTGAGCGCGGCACTTAGCACAGCGATCGGAACCGAAGAGGCAGCGAACACAGTGAGATTGATGGCGGAAACCCGTAACACTGCGGCAATAAAATTGCTTTTCGAAAGTGCGGTCTTGTTCAGTGTCAAATTAGAATTCGGTTTGAAGAAGGACAGATCCGCCTGCAACGATTGCACTGGTGGCAAATCTGGCACAACGGCTGCTGGCTTGGTGGGCTCTTTCTCGCAAGTGGTCAAACCCAGCGCCAAGATAATCATACCCCCCAGAGCGAGTAGCTTCTTGATCGACACTCTCTTCATGGAATTGTCCTCCTGGTTGATTATCTTTTCGACCATAATTTAACATTTTGCCAACCAAAAAACTTGATGCACAGCACATTTCTTAAAAGAAATCATTTGCATTTGTATTGCGGTTTTGCTAATTTAATTCATCTCATTTTGGACAAATAATGAAAACCAAGCTGAATTTGAAAAATGCCAATAATTGATCAGTGCGTCGGTCATGTGTCGTTGCCATGTGTGATGAAGCCTGTTGGTATCCGACCAATAGTTGCTTGTTTAAAATTTGATCGCTGATTGTATTCTATTGTCCAATGAGAACCATCTCAATCAGAAGCTAATTATTAATTGGGAGGACAGCTTTCGCCATTTGGGTCCAAAGAATGGGATAGATCGCAGCCCGAAGCACAGATGTCATCGATGAGACATGCTGGTCCTCTGATGGAATTGCTGGTAGGCTATTGCCCTCAACAATCCATTACATGGCGACGATAAAAAAATCTATTATCTGAAATCCTAAGATGACCATTGATAATTACCGCTATAATCAAACTGATTAAAAGCGAATCGGCCACATGAAACTGCACCCAAAGCGCTTTTTGTTCTTTGAATTTTGTTTCATTCTGAGCATTTCGCGGCCAAAGAGTTTTTATTTTGAATCGTCACAATTCAATTTAGAAATTTCGGTATCATTTTGAAATGATCATCTGAAATTATAAAAGAGTTCACTCTAAAAATCACGAATTGCACGAATATCACAAATTTGAGTTTTATTAAGTCCCTTAAAATAAATTCGTGTTAATTGGTGAAATCAGTGGTTTGAACCTTCTTAGAGTGGATTCATTAAATGAAAAATTTTTTTAAGTCGCCCACGGAAAACACGAAAATGCACAGAAAGCACTTTTTATTTCTCTTCTCTCGCGTCATTCCGTGGGTTTTGCGGGCAAAAGGTCTCTACTTTCCACTGTGTTGGTTCATTATAGAATTTTAGGTGATCATCAAGTCATCGAAAACTCTATTTGAACTCGAATCTGATTTTGAGTTAATAGAAGAGAATGCAAATTCAACTCACGGCAAAACATGGCGTGTCAATCCTAAAGCCAAGGAGAAGCATTTTTGAACTAACCATAGGAGGATCGAACTTGTTATGAAACCTGTAATGATCACTGTGATGTTGCTGTTTCTGATTTTCGGAGGTGCGCTGGCTGGTCAGCCAGAGCGATCGAACGGGATTTTCCCATATCCATATCATAAACATATTTTGGATAATGGGCTGAAAGCAATCATCATCCCGTTAGAAAGCCCGGGGCTGGTCGCTTATTACAGCGTGGTGCGCACTGGAAGTCGCGACGAATATGAACCAGGGCACTCGGGATTTGCTCATTTCTTCGAGCACATGATGTTTCGCGGGACCAAAAAATATCCTGGTTCGGTTTACGATCAGCTCATTACCGAAATGGGCGCTGATGCTAACGCGTACACTTCTGATGATCTCACCTGCTATCATTTGAACTTCGCGGCAGAGGATCTCGAGAAGGTAATGGAATTGGAGAGCGATCGGTTTCAAAATCTCTTTTATGAGGAAGAGGCGTTCAAAACCGAAGCCGGTGCTGTTTATGGCGAGTATCTCAAAAGCCTCTCCAGTCCCTGGTTTCTGCTATCGGAAAAGCTGATGGATACAGCTTTTGATGTTCATACTTACAAACACACGACAATCGGTTTTCGGCAAGACATCGAGGCGATGCCGACCATGTACGAGTATAGCCTGTCCTTTTTCAATCGCTACTATCGGCCAGAAAACGTGGTGCTGTTGATCGTTGGAGACGTTGATCCACAGCGGGCCATCAACTTGGTCAAAAAATATTATGGCGATTGGAGCCCAGGTTACGTTCCTCCCCAGGTTCCGGCTGAACCAGAACAACAGGCGGAACGCACGGCCAGCGTCAGCTATAGCGGCCAGACATTGCCGATTCTTTGCGTGGCCTACAAATCCATGGCTTTTGACCCGCAGAGCAGAGCAATGGGAGCCTGCAATCTATTGGGAGAGCTGGCGTTCGGTGAGACCAGTGATATCTATAAAAAATTGGTCTTGCAAGAACAACGAGTTCAATTTATCGCCGCGGATTTCAATTCAGCTCGTGACCCACAACTGCTGACGATTTGGACCATGATCAAGCGGGAGGATGATATTGACAATGTGAAAAACGAAATCTATCAGACCATCGAGCATTTCAAGCAGAATCCGGTTAGCGAACAGAAACTGGCCGATCTGAAAAGCCGGCTAAGATATAGTTTCCTCATGGGGCTGGAAACGCCAGACGATGTCGCTGGACGATTGGCGCGGTACATCGCTCTCACTGGCGATATTGAGGCGCTCAATCAACTTTATGATACGTATGCTCAAGTGACGCCGGCCGATATTCTCGACGCCGCCAAAGAATTTCTGGTCGAGCAGAAACGAACTGTTGTGGTCCTGAAAGGAGGGCAAAAATAATGAACCGAACCCTGTCATTTTTCGCCATAACGATGCTTTGCTGCATGACTTTCGCTGGATGCCGCTCAAAGATAAACCAGCAAGCTGTGCTGCTAAAAGTTCCGTCCGATCCCACGATCTCCTTCGCGATATGGTTTAAGGTCGGCTCGCAGAACGATCCGATGGGCAAAGAAGGATTGGCCCGGCTAACCGCCTCGATGCTCACAGAGGCGAGCACGCTCCAAAACAGCTATGATCAGATCCTTGAACAACTCTATCCCATGGCCGCCAGCTATAGCGCGTCCGTCGACAAGGAGATGACCGTAATCAATGGAAGAATTCATCGGGATAATCTGGACCGATACTTCGAATTGTTCACCCAGGCCATACTCAGTCCAGCGTTTAAGCAGGAGGATTTTGATCGGATCAAGAGCAATACCATCAACTATCTGGAAAAGACCTTGCGCTACGCTAATGACGAGGCCCTTGGCAAAGAGGTTCTCTATCAGGCGATTTTCGAGGGCACGCCTTACGGTCATCCCGAGGCCGGTCTGATCGAGAGCGTCCAATCCATCACTTTGGACAACGTAAAAAATTTTTATCGCACATATTTTACGCGCGATAATCTGGTGATTGGTGTCGGCGGCGGATTCGATCCACAGTTGGTCAGACGGCTGAGCCAATCCCTAAACCAATTGCCTGCTGGAACACCAGGTCCAGTCGAAAAGCCCTCTCCCCTATCGATCCAGGGCCGACAGGTGATCTTGGTCGAGAAAGATACCCGCTCCAGCGCCATTTCCATCGGTTTCCCGATCGATGTGTTGCGAGGGGCGGATGATTTCTATGCGCTATGGTTGGCCAATTCATGGTTTGGCGAGCATCGCAATTCCAGCAGCCACCTCTATCAGGTTATTCGGGAGGCGCGCGGCATGAACTATGGGGATTATTCTTATATAGAATGCTTTCCCAACGGCTGGGCTCGACAATTTCCAGCACCGAACGTGGGTAGAAGACAACAGATTTTCGAAATCTGGATCCGTCCGGTGCAGACCGACGCCGCTCATTTCGCCGTGCGAGCCGCCATCCGAGAGCTCCAAAAATTGGTCGATCATGGCATGAGCGAACAGGATTTTGAATTGACCAAAAAGTTCCTCAAAAAATATTATCTCCACTATGCGCCCACCACCTCGCTGCGGCTGGGTTATAAGTTGGATGATGCATTTTATGGGATTGACGATCATCTCAAAAAGCTACCTCAAATGCTGGATCGTTTGACCCTTGCTGATGTCAACGCAGCGATCAAGCGGCATTTACAATATCAAAATTTGAAAATCGTTATTGTCACCAATGATGCCACAGCATTGCGCCGGGCATTGATCGACGATGCCCCCAGCCCGATGAGATATACCACGCCGAAGCCACCAGAAGTTTTGGCTGAAGATCAGGAGATCGAGCGCTATCCGCTCAACATTCAGCCTGAAAATGTCACCATCATCAAAGTAGCGGATCTGTTCATGCGCTGAAAACCCTGACAGTGGCCTATTTGAAATGCTCATGCATGAAAAAGGGATATTGAAATCAAGGGATCGCCCTGATGGGAGCCTCCAGAATTTCAATATCCCTTTTTTGACATTTGCCATTGATTGAGCGAATAATACTCGACAAGCATGCGCGAAATACTCGTACCCTTCTTTGCTCCTGTCGAAAAGCGATTTCATGAATCGATCGCCAAAATAACCTTCTGGCACTTCGCGCTGCGGAGCAGGAAAATTTTCTGCTCTGCAGCATGAACCCAAATCGCTCTTGTTCAATTGCTGCAAACCAATGGCAACAGCTCAGCTATTCCGTATCCAGGAATGACTATTTGAAAAATATCGTTCACTAAAAAATATTTGGCCGATAATAAAATGCATTCCTGCAAAATAACAATAAATGAGTCGTTGGGATGAGCGAAGCGACGCTGCAATCCGTTCAACCTAAAGTATTATGAGATCCCTCGCTTCGCCTGAAATGACAATTTCCCTTTTTTGAAGAAGTCTAAGAACAGAATTATTTGGATGGCGTCAGCTTCAACATCACCACATCATGCCCCCCGACCTGCGCGACGAAAGCCTTTTTCGTCGTCCCCACATCTTTTTTCGCCCACAGATCGCGAATCTTGAAGTTTGTCTTGGTGAAATCGATCTCGCGATTGGCAAAATCATCGACGATCACATGCTGTTTCCAATTAAAAGAGATTTTTTTAGGATGAATGCTGCGATTCAAAAAGCACACGGCCCAGGCGCCTTTCGAAAGCGGCTTGAACCACGTCTCAAGGCTATCTTGAGCTGAGAACTTGAAGCCCTGGATGCCCAGCGAATCCTGATTGACCGCGATCGCTTCTTTATTGGTGAGGATCTCGATGGTCTCTCCGGACATATTTCGCAGATCATTGCCCGCAATGAGTGGCGCGGCCAACATGCACCACATCGAGAAATGAGCGCGGTCTTCGCTGACCGACATTCCATTGCCGACCTCCATCATGTCCGGATCGTTCCAGTGGTCTGGACCGGCATAGATGCGCAATCCCTCTTGCAGATCGAGGATGGTCATCACGCTGAGAGATTTCCAGGTTCCATGATCGACATCGCGATCGAAATAAGCGGTAATATCACCGGTCGTGCGCCATAAGTGACCGATATCCTTTGCCCATTCCCATGGCTTATTGCTGCCCCACTCGCAGAGACTAAAGACAATCGGTCGCCCTGCTGCATAAAGGGCATCGCGCATGGTCAAATAGGCGCCATAGGCATTGAGCCCTTCGGTGTGGCACCAGTCATATTTCAGGTAATCTACGCCCCACTCCGCGTATTTCATCGCGTCTTGATATTCATGCCCGCGGCTTCCTGGCCGACCAGCGCAGGTTTTCCAGCCGGCATCCGAGTAAATGCCGAACTTCAATCCTTTGGAATGCACATAATCCGCCAGCGCTTTGATCCCAGACGGAAATCGCTCGGGATCGGCCTGGATGAAGCCAAGCGCATCCCGCTCGCCATGCCAGCAATCATCGATTACGATGTATTGATACCCGGCATCCTTCATGCCGCTGGAAACCATGGCATCGGCAATTTCTCTGATCATTTTTTCATCCACGTCACAGCCGAATTTGTTCCAGCTATTCCATCCCATGGGCGGCGTCAGCGCCAAACCAGCAAATTTCTGGGCAAAAAGTGAAGAGGTAGACAATAGAACGATCGTGATAACCAGCATTGCTTTTTTCATGCTTTGGCTCCTCTCATTGGTTAGGTATAGACCTGTGCAAAAAAACGAAATTTTCCTTGCTGAGCGAAGGAGGAATCTCATAATGCTTGAACACAAAGGATAGCCTCGTCACTTAGCTCCTCGCTCTGACTCGTTTCTTGCTATTCTCCAGAACTCTATAATGAAATATTCGCCATTATTTTTGCCGAAAATGGACCAAATGAATCATGATAGCAAATCATGCTTCGATAGAATTGATCGAATAGCTTCTTTTTGACTGTAAGATCGCCAGATAGAGATCCCAGATGCATCAATGCGAACGAGATAAAAATAACAAGCTTTCTCAAAGGAGATTATATTTTTTCATCCGTCGGTCACCGATGCTGTTCTGCAAGTGAAGGTCCGCGAGTTTCGAACGTCTGACATGCCTGGCGCAAACTGTACGGATTTATGACTCAGTCGATTTTAATGCTAATTGCTCGAAGAAAGTCGGTTCCGTGCCAAGCGTGCTTCCTCGGAATTGGGGAATCGTTCGATCACAGCCCGCAGATATCTCTTGCCCTCTGCTTGATTGTCAAGCGTCAGATAGCAATACCCGAGCTTAAGCAATGCAGCGGGAACCTTATCCCCCTTCGGATAATTTTCAATCACTTTTTTGAAGTTTTCAATCGCTTTTTGGATGTCCTTCTGGGCATAATAGACCTCAGCGATCCAATATTGAGCATTATCGGACAGATCCGTTTGGGGGAATTTCTCCAGAAATTGCTGAAAGCCCTGCAAAGCCAATTGATAGTTTCTCTTGGAGAGATCGAGATAGGCAGCGTTGTAGATTTTCAAAGGATCATCATCGCCCAGAATGGCTTGCATCACTGAGACATCTGAGGCAGTCGCATCGGTCAACGTATCCTTCGTTGCCGGAGGCGGCGCAGCAGGTGCAGGTTTCTGGATCAGATGAGACATGCGATAGGTGTTGTCCTCCAGCCGGCTGGAGACAATTTGGATCTGGCTTTTGAGTTGATCGATTTCGGTCAGCAAATCTGCTTTCGTGCGCCGCGTTTCATCCTGAAGGGTTGCCAACTGTTTCCTCAATTCCTGAAGCATCTTTTTCAGCTCGGCATTGTCCTGCTGCAAGGCATCGGCCTTCAATCGAAGATAAGCGGTATCTTCTTTAAATTGGACAATCTCCTTGCGCGTCGCACAGGACAGGAGCAGCAAGGCCAGGCATCCGATCAGACTCAGCCTGAGTAAAACGATTTTGTCCTTCATTTGAGCACCATTCCAGTATCCACATGTAAGCTAAAATGATCTGCTCGGAGAACCTGCTGTCCTCCGAGGAGAATTGAGGGGGTAACGCAGGCCTATTTCACTAATTCCGAATCACGAAAGCGGCGCGGCGATTCTTGGCCCAGGCCTCCTCATTGCTTCTGGGATCCAGTGGCCGCTCTTTGCCATAGCTAATGGTACGAATTCGGGAGGGATCGATCCCATATTTGACCAGATATTCTTTGGCCGCATTCGCTCGTCGCTCGCCAAGCGCCAGGTTATATTCAATGGTGCCGCGCTCATCACAATGCCCTTCGATCGTCAACTTAATGTTGGGATTCTCTTTCAAGATTCGTGCATGGTTAGCTAGAATTTCGCGAGAGCGCGGGGTCAAATCATAACGATCGAAATCAAAGTTAATATCCTGGAATGAAATCTCTACCGTTGGCTCAACTGTCTCTTTTACATCAAGGTCGATTGGCGTTATTGGTCGCTCGGTCTCTACCGGAGGCGGTGCTGGGGTGCTGGTCTCTTCGATCTGCGGAGCGGTTTTGGTCACTTTTTTCGAGCAACTGTTTAAAGAGACAATCAACAACATGCTCAATAACAGGCTCGTGAGAATTCTGATTTTCATCGCTTCTTCCTCCAAAATGGGTCCAAAGTTGAATGGTTTTAACACTGCTGATTTAAGACAGGTCTATGAAAAAAGTTTTTTTCTTAGCGCTGTTGCTTCGCCTTATTCCTCTTGCCATAATTGGCGGCTTTTCTAACATCCAATCATAGCGAAGATTCAACCTAATTGGATAAAAGAAAAATGAAGCAGCACGGAATCATCATTGTGAGATTATTTAGAGCATCAAAAACGGAACATTCTTGGTCTTTAGCACAGCGTAATCTTAAAACAGAAAAGCATTCGTGTTTGTCAAGCGTTCTTTTGATGCTATCCGGATGCCTGTTGAGTTTGGCTTCGCATCTGGATAAAATTTCATCGAAAAAATTGGCACCATCACATCCCTGGCTATTGATGCAATGTTCTTGATGAAACAGCGCATCAAGATTTAACCAATCGCGGCGACCAGGTTGGGGAGGTGTTTCCACCAGTGCGCGTCAACTTTCTGAGTTGTGAGCCGTTCCAGTTCATCACATAGATATCCCACCTTCCGTCCCGGTTCGATGCGAAGGCGATGTGCAATCCATTGGGAGACCAACACGGATTTTCGTTGTCCGAAGCGCCATCGGTCAACTTCGTGAGATCCTCGCCGGTGACGCTGATGGTGTATATATGAAAGCGACCATTGTCGCGCGACACAAACGCAATGCGATCGCCCCGGGGAGACCAGGCGGGTGATTCATTGTAGCTTCCCTCAAAAGTCAGCCGACGAATATTTCCGCCCTGAGCGTCCATCAGATAGAGCTGCGGCGAGCCGCTTCGGTCCGAGGTAAAAACGATCTCCCGGCCATCGGGCGACCAGGACGGCGAGGAATCAATAGCAGGATGATTGGTCAAGCGCTGGAGCTTGCGGCTGGCGAACTCCATGGCATAGATCTCGGGATTGCCATCCATGCTCAGCGTGAGGGCCAGCTTCTTTCCATCCGGCGACCAGGCTGGCGACGTGTTCAATCCGACTTGATTTGAGATCCGATACGGCTTGTTGTCGCTCAATCGCAATATCAGCAGGTCAGGATTATCCATGATGTAACTGGTAAACGCAATTTTGTCGCCCTGGGGCGACCACCGCGGCGATAAATTAAGCGCCTTGGAAGCGGTCAATTGCTGAAACCCAGCGCCGTCATAATCGATCATCGCAAGCTCCTTGCCCTGGCCTTGCTGGCTAATAAACGCGATTTTCGTCGTGGCGATCCCCTTCTCTCCGACCAGGTAATAGACGATCTCATCTGAGGCCTGATGCGCTAACCAACGCAGCGACGGTGACTGACCTTCGAATTTTTTATCGAAAATCTTTCGCTGGCTGGGTAGCTCGGTCAGCAGCACTTTCATCGAAATTTGATCTCCCCGAAAGGATAAGCTCGCTTGAACCTGCGCCCCAGATGTCGGTGCGTTGGTTTCATCCGCGTTGTTTGATGTGGTCACAGAACTGGCACCATCAATTACATAAAAAAATCCAGATAATGTGAGATCATTGATCATCACACCGCGAATTTGCTCGGTCCGGTCGAAATGCTCTTCCGATCGGAATGGGGCAATTACCAGATTGATCTTATTGTATCCCTCGGCTTGAATTTTCAGATAGACCTCATCCTGTGCCAGCAAGCCAGACCCAATGAAACATGTTATTAGAATAATCAAACCGATCGAAACTCGTTTGCTCATTATAATCCCTCAAACTCAATATGCACGGATAAAAATTCGCCCGCAAAATCCTCGGGCAGCGGAGGCAAAGGATCCGCTGAATATACTGCTCGCTGCGCTGCTTGATCGAACAGATATCGACCAGATGATTGCTCTACCTGGACACTCACGATCTTCCCGCTCTTCAATACCTGGAATCGAATCGTCGTGGTCAGTTTTTCGGACAAGTTCGCTGCCTGATAGGGTGGCTGCCAGTTCCGCTGGATCCGATTCTGCATGATCGCAAGGTAATAAGCGAACGGAAAATCCCTGGTATCGATTTTTAACCCGCTCGATCCAGTGGTGACAGGTGTTTCCGTTCGTGGAGCGACCTGACTGGGGGGTTCCTGTTTCTTTTCTATCTGCTTTTTCGTCTCTTTTGTTGCGATCGGAACGGTTTGCTCCTTCGGCTTTGGCGGGGGTGGTACGGCTTTAATTTCCTCCTTTTGGCTGCGCACCTCCGAAAGCTGTGCCGCGCTGATCAATTCCACTGGATAGACATTGATCGGCTTGGTTGAACGTTTTGGCCTGGAAGGCCAGCTTAACAATAAAACGATCACCATACCGTGCAATGCCAAAGATAATAAAACCGAGTTTCTCATCGCTGTTTTTCTGGTTGAACGATTAATCCCAGATTATTAATCCCAGCCGCCTTGATTCGATCCATCACTTGAATGACCTTGCCATACGGGACTTCTGTATCCGCCTGAAGCATCACCATTTTGCGTCGACTATTGGCATAAAGCTGCAATAACTTGACTTCAAAATTCTCCAGCCGCACTTTGGCATCGTTCAGTTTGATTGTCCCATCCCGCATCAAAGTGACGACCACGCCATCATAAGGTTTCAGGTCTTCTGCGGTCGATTTTGGCAGCTCGACCTCGATGCCACTGCGCATCAACGGTGCGGTGATCATGAAAATGATCAAGAGCACCATGGTGACATCAACCAAAGAGGTCACGTTGATTTCAGAAATGATTCGATACTTCCCGTTTCTCACAGCGGTCGTTCTCTTTCAATGGAGATCATCAAATTCAAAAAAAAGCTTTCCGTTTCATTGGCAATTTGGCGCAGCCGATTGGCGAAATAATTGTGGGCGACCAGCGCGGGAATGGCCACCGCCAGACCAGCCACCGTGGTGATCAGCGCTTCAGCGATCCCTGGCCCGACGGCTGAAATATCCGCCGAGCCGCGGACGCCCATGCTTAAAAACGAGGTCATGATCCCCCATACAGTACCCAGTAAACCCAAAAACGGGCTGACGCTGACTGTGGTGCCCAAGAAGACCATACGACGCTCCAACATTTCCATCTCATCGGCAATGGAGACTTCAAAAATGCTGCGCAATGGGATTTGCTGTCGATTAATTTCCGTCCGTCCCGAGAACACAGTCCCAGAATCGTTCTTTTCTAAGGACTGTTCCAACCAAACTTTCAGATCTGTGGCGTTGTTCCTGAACACACGGGCGATGGGACTATATTTGAATTCGCGGCTGTAGGTAAACCGATCGTTCCATTTCAGCCTCATTTTGAAAAGGCGTGAGAATTTTTCGTTCTCCCGGGCAATCTTATAAAACAATCTTGCTTTCTCAATAATAATCCCCCAGGAAATCACGGATAAAACGAACAAGATCAGCAAAACCGTCTTGGCCACCAAACTCGATTGAAAAACGAATCTCATCAACTCATTCATATTCCCGCATTCCGAATATCGATAAAATAATTGGACTGCCCTTTGGTCACGTTGCTATTATTAACCACAAAGGTCAAAATTAGTTTCATCATCACGATAAAATCGGTATACTCGAATTTCCATTTAAAATTTTAGGATGAATGAAGGCAGAGGAATATAAAGATTCTCTGCCCACGAAACACACGGAATTACGCCAAAAAAGAAAGAGAAAAATTGCTTTCAGCTTACTCACGGTTGTTCCGTGCGCGTCTTAGAGATTAAATTTTGACTTCAGAATTTCAAGGGATAAAGATTTTTTGTGACAAAGAATTGGAACTGACACAGAAATGAAGTTCCGAAAGGCTTTCTCCGTTTGAACTCTGTTTCCGTGTCCACCAATTCTGAGCGTCTGTGTTTCTGAGACCAATATCAAAATTTTTAAAATGAACCCTGGCAGTGCAAAGCAAGAGCCTTTTGCCAACGAAACGGGCGGAATGACGCGAAAGAAGAAAAATGAAAAATGCTTTCAATGCATTTTTGAGTGATTCGATCGCTTTTTCACACACGAATTGTCATTATATGATCTTTGGGATAAATTGAAATTATGTACCCATAAAGATCTCTTAAAAAAGAATCAAGAGATCAATTCATGCTGAAAAATTCATCCCCATTTGAATTCTAATCCGTGTCCTAAATTTTGGTGGCCGTGGAGTAGTGACTTCAAGATTATTTCATTATTTTGGACAAGAGTGTTGCATCATAACTAAGAAATCATTAAATTGACCCCAGCAATATCGCACAAAAGTCAAATCGAAGGAGAAAAAATTGATCAACGAATGGGACCTGACACAAACAAATCTCGATCGATTGTCGAGGCAGAAACTGGAAGTGGCCGTCATTCCCGTCGGAGCGATTGAGCCCCATAATCGCCATCTGCCCGAGGGACAGGATTTTCTTCATACCACCTACGTAGCGCACCAGAGTTGCCGACTGGCGTGGCAGGATTCCCCATCGATCATCTGCCTGCCAACCATCCCGTACGGCGTCGATTGCAACTTGCTTGATTTCCCGCTGGCCATTCATGTCTCCCAAGCCTCGCTGGATGCGATGCTGCGCGATATTATCGCTTCGCTCAGACATCACGGCATCCGCAAGATCGTCATTCTCAATGGTCATGGCGGCAACGATTTTACGCCTTTGGTTCGGCAATTGCAATGCGAGCTGGATGTCCATCTCTTTGTCTGCCACTGGTGGAAGGTCGGCTCGGACAAGTATAACGATATTTTTGAATCCCCAGATGATCATGCGGGCGAGTTCGAGACTTCCGTGGCATTAGCCATCTATCCTGAATTGGTGGAGCGATCAAAGGCGCAACACGCCCCAGCTCGGCCATTTCGATTTGAAGCCCTCAATCGAGGATGGGTTCAAACCAGTCGTCGTTTCAAAAATCTCAACGATCACTGCGCCGTGGGCGATCCATCCCGAGCAACTGCCGAAAAGGGGAAACAGTATTTAGCGCTGGTGTGCCAGCGGATCGCTGCGTTCCTGAGCGAGCTGGCACGAACGCCCCTCGATGAGATGTTTCCTCAGCAACCATGATTTTTTCATGTTAACAAATTCTGAAGCTCGACATTGCTGGAATCTGATCAAGCAACATTAGAATTTCAGGTAAGCCAGCGCGGTCAAACGGCAACCCGCAGGTTATTGAACCTGAAATTCTAAAATGAAAATTCATTTTTTATGATGTCCATGGAACACCTTAAAATAGACGGAAGGTACTTTTCATTTTTTTTCTTTCGTGTCGTTTCGTGTGTTTCGTGGGCAAATGTTTTTTAGATTTCACTGCCATAATTCATTTTAGAAATTATATTATCGGTCTCAGAAACGAAAGCTCTCAGAATTGTTGGACACGCAAATAGAACTCACACGGAAAAAAGCCCTTCGGAATTTCATTTCTGTGTCAGTTCCAATCCTGTGGCCCAAAAATTTTATTCGCTAAAAATCTAAAATGAAAAAAAATGCACCAACTACACTGAAGTCATTTTTCATTTTTTTCTCTCGCGTCATTCGGTGTGTTCCGCGGGCAAAGGGTCTTTATATTCCTCTGCCTTGATTCAATTTAAAATTTTAGGTTGATTAGTATCTTGGGATAACTGAATTCTTGCATAAAAATGCAAAAAGCCCTTGGCAATAGCACAGAACCCTGCAGAGTGTTGAATTCGTCATTCCAAGCGAAGCGAAGAATCTCATATTTCGTTAAGCAACAGAGGCTTGCTTCGCCGCTTCGCTCCTCGCAATGACTCGCTTTCTGCTACTTTGAATCGCTCTATTGGCATTATTTAATTGACTCTCTGGGCAAAGCGATTTCGCTATTTCAATGTCATCGTTCGTTTGAAAAATATCGGTGGAAAACAATAACCATGAATATGCATCAGCTCCGCGAGTTCATCGCCAAACAAAAACAAAAAATATTGGCCACAGGATCACCATGGTCGCGATTGATCCTCATTTCCGATCATGACCCAAAACGGGCGGCGCTTCAACAGGACCTGCTTGCCGATCCGAAGATCGCTATGTTGGTGGAGCGGCTTCACCATCCCGAGCTCGGGATAAAGTCCTTGCTGAGCAGCCCTGCGGATTATCGGGTTTATGGATCATTCTATTGGGTACTTCGCTTTTTTGCCGATCTGGGCATCGCAGCAGACCAGCTCGGCATTCAGGAGTTGATAAAGATTTTGCTTTGGCAGCAGATGGAGGATGGACAGTTTATGATCCGCTATCATCGCCAGAAACAACAGGCCATCAGTCGGGTCTGTTTAACGGCTCATCTGGCTTATTGTTTGGCGAGATTGGGATATCAGCAAAGCGATTCAGTGGTTGCGGTGGTGAATTACATTGTTACCACGCAGCGCTGGGACGCTGGCTGGCACTGCGATCGGCTCAAGCAGCCAGGGGAAAAGCTGGAAAATGCCCCCAGTTGCCCATCAGCGACCGTCTTCGTGGCGCGCTTGCTGGGTCAGTTCGGTGCGAAATATGATGCGATTATCGCGCATGCCATTCGCTCTTTGTTAAATGTTTATCCCAAAGCTGGCTTTCTGGAGTGCGAATTCGATCAGCAAGCCGAGCTAAATTTATCCAGGCTGCGCTATCCACCCCATTACACAGGCCTGGACATATTAAATTTGCTCCATAGCCTTTCCCGTTTCGGTCATTTAATTCCTCGATCTGATATCGATCGTTTGATCGAACCGATCTTGAAACGCTGGGACGGCGACCGTTTGTTGCGCTCGGAAAAACGAATCCCGGAATGGTCAGGCTTCGATTTTGCTCGAAACCAGGCAGAGTCAGATTGGATCACAAGCTTATTCATCCAGGCTATCGAGACGATGGAATTGAATGATCTTGAGGCCGAATAGAGACATCAAAGGCCACATGCTCCACTAATCACAAATGAAGGTCATAGCCGATCTATCGGCCAGATTTTTTCGCGATAGAAGTTTAGATGGCTTTCAATAAAGCTTGTTTGAAAATTTCTATTGATGAAAATAGTGATTCGCATACAAATTGGAGTGAGAATTGAAACAATAATTTTACTTGACATTTTGCTATTATTTCATATATTAGGTCAAACAATGCCATCACCCAGTTCGGAGCGCGCTTAAATGGTATTTATCTGCCTCAGCAGCCTCAGCCTCCTGGTTAGCATGACCGGGCTGTTCATTATGTTGTTTGCTTCTTTTGCATCGGATGAGTCCGACACGCCCAAGAGTGGATTCGTGAACCGGCAAGCGCGAAAGATTCGCGTCCACCAAGAGCCAGCCAACCCCGAACCAGAGGAGACCAAAGCGCCCAATCCAAAATTTATCATGCTGCTTCAGACGATCATTATCGGCGAATTTGTCGGCCTTTTCTTTCTGACCTTGACCCACCATCCACTGAAATACTCGATTTTGTTCTACAATGCTGTGGTGCTGTTGATCGCTTCTTTGGGTTGTTCTGGCCTGACATTATTGAATGTGTGGTTATCCAGAAAAACGCACATTGAATTTCGGATCATCGTTCAGGCAATTACCCTTGTCACGGCGATTGTTCTGGCAAAGCTTTCGTTTCGAGAAACGGTCGAGGTTGCCCGTGGCTATTTCGACACACCGATGTATTTCTTCTTCGCGACCGTGGTCGTTGCTCTGGCCACAATGTTATACAATGTCATTGGACGCAAGGATAAAGAGAAAATCGAACTGGTTTTTAGCAAGTATCTGATCCTGGTGATTGGAGTCGGTCTTGTGATTGGAACTGGTCTCTATTTCACTTCTCGATGGTTTTTCTAATCATCAAGCTTGCGCGAAACAGTGGCCGAAGCAAAACAGCAAAATTTTTAATCAGCCCCAAAACTTCAGGCCTTGCTGTTTCAGACCCTGCCGCCTCTCCTAACAAGATCCATGGGAGCTATTTATCAGCCCCTCCTTGCATGAGAAGGCTGGAGCGAAATCAAAAATACAGACTTCTTTCAAACAATAAAAATAAATCAACCCAAATTAACTGAAAGGTCGTCGCTATGAGAAAAATTTTTATTGGCACAATCGTTTGCGTGATATTTATGGCCGCTATTTTGGTGGTGTCATTTGCCGATGTGGATGCCCAGACATTCGAAGGGTATTTAGAACAAACCGTAGTGATCAAATCCTCCATGCCGATGCAACCTGGCCAGAAGACAGAGCAACATAAGGCCTTTTATAAGCAGGGAAAATTCAAATCAGCCGATTTGACGAACGGCGAGGATATGATTCTGCGTTTCGACAAGGAGCTCATGTGGAGTATTAACCACAAAAATAAGACCTATACAGAGATGACGTTTGCAGATATGCAAAAGGGGATGAAAGACATGCAATCCGCCTTTCAGGAGCAGATGAAAAATATGTCTCCCGAGGAACGCAAGGCCATGCAGGAGATGATGGGCAAGGGTATGGGGAAAATGTTTTCTGACCAGTCATCCATCGAGATTTCGCTCAAGCGAACGGGAAAAACCAAAACGATACTCGGCTACGATTGTGAACAAGTCTATTTCAACTTGGACGACGTGCCGATGATGGAGATGTGGGTCACCACGAAGCTCAGCATGGGAACCGAGTGGATCGACATTTATGAGAAGATGGGCATGATGAAATTCAAGATCTCGGCCGAGGCGCGAAAGCTTCGGGGGCTGCCGTTGGTCTCCAAAGTCACCACAGATATGGGGATGGGAAAAATGGAGACGCTCACGGAAACAACCCGAGTGGTGAAGACCTCGGTCGCCGATAGTGAATTCGAGGTGCCCAAAGGCTATAAGAAGCAATCCATGAAAATGTCATTCGAATAACTGTCGGTTTAACAAAACAAGCTCATCTTTCTTCTCAAATCCCCATGAGTTTTTGCGTGATACTGAAAGCGTGAACCAAAATGCCCCCATTCGTCCTCCTGCTTTCGCTGATCGTTTAGACCAGCAAGCGGTTGTCTGATGGGGGCATTTAAATCCGCGATTCGACTTTGAAGGATCTCATTTTGAGTGCTGTCATGAGAAATTGGTAATGATCATCATGGGATCATCTTCATTGCTTCTGGTGGCTATTACTGCATCGAGCAAATATTAACGCTGAGATGCTGCGTAATTCTCTTCCGCCAAAAGAATGGCACCAATGATGCCGGCGTCCACATTCAAATTACCTTTCACCACCCGAATCTTTTTCGCAATTGCGCCAATAGCGTTCTTCTTCACCGATTGTTCAATACGCTGAATGAATTCGTTCCCGGCCTCTGCTACACCTCCGCCGAGAACGATGAGGTCAGGATCGATCACATTGGCCACACTCGCCAGGCCTGTTCCCAGATAATCGCAGGTCTCTAAGATGGTCTCTTTGGCGAGATCTTCGTTAAGCTGGGCTTTTAAAAAAATAGTTTCGGTATTTAGCCCCTGGATTTCGAACATGACGCCGAACCGCTTCAGTTTCTTTCGATAACGATCCACAATCGCGGGGGCAGCCGCGTATGCCTCCAGACATCCGCGATTGCCACAATTGCACGGTCTACCATTGATCTCGATCACGATATGCCCAATTTCCGCAGCCGAATAATGTGAACCTCGATAGACCTCTCCATTGATGATCATCCCGCCGCCGATCCCTGTTCCCAATGTGGCGCACAGCACCGAACGATACCCCTGACCAGCACCTTTGCGCGATTCGGCCAGGGCCATCATGTTCGCATCATTATCCACCCAGGTGGGCAATCGAAATCGTTCTTCGAATCGCCGCTTGATCGGGGCATTGGTCCAGTCCTCAAAATTTGGGGTGCTACCCAATAATTGACCTGCCTCGAAATCAACACAGCCAGGACTGCCAATCCCGATGGCGGCCACGGTCTCATTGCGTCTCGTTGCTTCATCCATTAATTGCTCAACAGCAGAAAACATATTCTCGAAAATCTTGTCCTGACGTGCAAAAGCCAGCGAAGGCTTACTGAAACGAACCACCAAATCACCACTGCCAGTGCCCAGCGCATACTTTAAATTCGTACCCCCAAGATCTAATCCAACGAATAAACTCATACCTCACCATGAAAATTCATTCAATGTCTTCGACTCGGCAAATTTCTTGCAAAGCCGACAAATGTAATGGAAATTATTTTTTAAATCAAGCATTTTTTTGTTTTTTTATTAACAATTCAGCAAACCAGGTTATCAGCAGTCCAAAATATAGACATCGCATCGGGGCAGGATGCTTGCATGACTCGATTCCAAAATCATCGCAGATGCTGATTTCTTTTCTTTGAACAGGACCTTGTGCCAGATCACGCTTCGAAACAACCAGAGATCACTTTCGAAGTCTGTCAATAACGATTTCTGATGTGCTGGGCTGGAAGCAAGCTCAACAAACTTTATTTCGATGGACCACAAAAAAAGAATGGGGAGCTACAAAGCAAATTGCTATGACAATTTTTAGCCATGAAACCATAGTATGAAGTGATGGTTTGATCCAATTTTTCATAAAAAAATTCCCCAACCAGGGTGTTTCAGGCAGCATCCTATTTGGCCTGCCAAGCTTCCTTGTTGGGGAAAAACCATCTTTGCGCTCATGAATGAAATCAAGAAAATCAGCGATCGAGATCGAAAAAGTTGGACACCAATTAGCTTCACTGATTCGTTTCCAATCTTTCTCGGCTGGAGCAGCCCTGATTATGCGTGGCTGTTTAGTTGAATCAATTGGTTTCTCAGCTCAAACGGGTCATCATCGCTGGGTTGTCTGCGCACGAGGCAGCTCAATGAATGATATAGCTTTTTGAGGATCCAGTAGCTTCTCACATTTTCTGCAATCGGAGCCTTGCGCCGATGTTCTTGAAGCAGCACAAAGGGCGTAATGAGCTTCACTAAAGAGGTTGAGGGGTCCTGCTGCTTGCGATAGACCCAGGCGGCATGAAGAGCGGCGCCCAGGGCAGCTCCTTCTCCCTCGACCGGCACAACCGTGGCTTCAAAGATATCAGCAATGGTCTGACACCAGGCTTCTGAGCGGGACAAACCGCCGGTCAAGCGGATTTCCTGGGCTTTCACCGGCATTCGCTGAAATCCATCATAAAGATTCAGGACGTGTCCCTCGAGCACAGCGCGACACAGCCATTCTGGACGGAAATCATCCAGTCCAAAGCCGAAGTAAAGTGGCGCGGCCAATGGCACGTCTGGTGTGCGTTCGCCAGCATACCAGGGGATCACCACTCGTCCTTCGCAGCCAGGGACTGTTTTGTCCGCAATCCGATTGAACTGTTCATGGCTCAGCCCAAATTGTTGCAGCAGCGCATTATAGCCGTTCGCCAAATTAGAAACGCACAGCAACGGCAGATAATGGCCAGTGCTATCGCAAAAGGCTGCAATTTCACCTTCGGGATCAATGTATGGTTGTTCCATGAAGCTGTAGGCGGTGCCGCTGGTGCCCAGGCTTACCGTAACGATCCCAGAGACAACATTCCCGGTGCCAATCGCACCATACATATTATCGCCACTGCCAGCATCGATTTGGCAATTGGGGTCAAAGCCATAACGCTGTACCAGGTCTGAGGAGATTGAACCGATAAATTGATCCGATGGCAGAACGGGCGGCAGTTTTTCCTTCAGAGTGGGAGAAATAAAGTTAATCAGTTTATCCGACCAGGTTCTGGTGGCTGGATGCCACAAGGCCATGCCAGAGGTGTCCCCGGGCTCCATGACCCGGACTCCACCGTTCTTACCGCCGGTCAAGTACCAATTGATGAAATTGTGGACCAGAAAACAGGTTGCGGTTCGTTCAAATGCTCCTGGTTCGTGGCGAGCGAAATGAAGGATTTTGCCAGCAGTGTAACCGGTGCGCTGGGTGTTTCCCACTTCAGCAATCATTTCTTTTGCGCCACCGACAAATTCGGTAAGCTGCTCACATTCGGCACGCGTGGAGAAATCATTCCAGAGTTTGCTTCTGGGACGCGACAAATTGCCTTCGCGATCCAGGCAGACCAGCCCATGCTGTTGGCCGGACACCGATATGGCTTTAATATCTCGGGGCGAGATGTCAGATCGAGCCAAACGCTGAAACAACATCTCCAGCGCATCGATCCACATATTGGGATCGGACTCGGAAACCCCCTCGCCGAGGCCTGAGATAACACCATTTACCGTGTGATATTGGGGAAGATCATGATCATAATTGACTACATCTGTGTACAAGACCTTTGTGGCATCCAGATCGATGACCACAAGCTTACAGCTTTGGGTTGAGCAATCAATGCCAGCAAATAATTGTCTCACTTTCTCCCTCCGTATTCATGTTTGATTGAACTCCTACAAAATGATCAAATCAGTCATCCCACCAGAAGCAAAGAACCCCATATTTCTTTAAGCGACAAAGGATTGCTCGTCGCTTCGCTTCTGGCAATGACCCGCTTTTTTTATTTTGCAGGATTCTAAAATTTAATCTTTTTCTCCGAAACTAAATGATTGCCGATAAGTTTTATCTCCAACGCTGGGATCACAGGGAGGGAAATCCCGCCAGCGCTTAATCCGATTGATAATGCATTCTTCCATCCTGGGGCTGTTGAGCGTGGATGATACCAGCGAGACCTCTTTGACATTGCCATCGGGATCGACCACAAATCGAACAGTGACTTTGCCGCTGATATTTGGCGCATGGCGCAATTCTTGTTTGTAGCAATCCTGCAATGCTCTGGTATGGGACTGCACGACGCGCATCACGTCCTGAGCTGATCGGGATTTTGCACGCGCCTGGGCCGTAGCCGCTCGGCTGCTCTCGCTCATCGGGACTTTTTCGTACTCGATATTGCGCTTGGTCGGCTTTGTTTCAATCGATTGGATCGGCTCGACTTTCTCGATCACCTCTTGTTTCGCGTCGGCCGCAGTGATGCGTCCACCCTTGAGGCTTGTCCCTTCACCGGCATCGCCACTCCCCTGCATTCTCTTTAAATAATGACTACTGCCATAGCGCGGCACCTCGATCGCACTCAATCGGGAGAGCACTTCGGTCAAATGACCAGAATTCTCTGAGGCGTATTCCAACAGGTCCTCGACATACTCGCGATCGATTGCGCGCACATTGCTGGATATCAACCCCAATAATCCAACAGAACTCACCTGATGCTCGAGCTCTGCCCGAGAAGCCTGTCGTTGTGCTGCAACCGCAGATCGAGCACCCAGCAAATCCTCCTTGGAGGGCAAACTTGTCTCCCTGGGGCCAGATGGCACAGCTCCCATGGGTTCATAAGCGGTGGCAGATTCCTTTAGATTCTCGAGAAAATTGTTGGTAAATGTTGCCATCCAGCGTTGCAGCCCAGTGATGACCTCTGGATCGATTCGATTCTCATACTTTGACGATCGATCGAGGTAATTTGGATACGATTGAAGGCCGCCTTTCAACAGCGTCTTTGCGTATCGTTCCTGAATATCACTGATCGCTTTGCTGGTCAATTCCATCGGCACCAGCCGACGCAGTAACAAAATGAAGCTCACATTTAACACCAGTGACAGCAACAGAATCAATAGGAACCGAAAGTCGATGGCTTTCAGAATTCCCTTTTTAAATTCTGCTGGAAATTTTTCGATCTTTGGGGGAGTTTCGAGCTTGGGATGTTGTGCTGCTGTTGCTCCGTTTGATGCTGAATCTCTCAGTGTTTCATGATTGTCGCAGTGCTTGTTGTCGTGCTTCACGCTGGTCTCCACAGTTTCCAAACGCGCCTGATTTTCCAATGTCGGGATAATTATAAAAATTATTCTTTTTAAAGTCAAGGACAAAATCGCTGTTACCAAAATTATATAAAGCAAAACGCCTGCCAGAAAAGGTCAATTTTGCCTGAGGTTGATATTTCAAGTAGCAATTAATGTGCAAAAGCGACTTGACAAAGTGGGAGGGACAAAAAATATGAATAAATCTCTTGCATTTTAGTAAAAAAAATCTATCTTATATAGCTCAATTTTGAGAAAAAATTAATCGTCTATGTGGAGGATAAGAGATGAATATCGGAATTCCGAAGGAGATTTTGGCTGAGGAGCGGCGGATTTCGCTAACTGCGCAGGGAGTGTACTCGCTGGTTAAGGAGGGACATAAGGTTTACATTGAACGGGGGGCAGGATTGGATAGCCGCTTTTCGGACGAAGATTTCCAAAAGATGGGTGGCGAGATTGTGTTTAGCCACGATGAGGTGTTTAAGCGTTCAGATTTGATCATCAAAGTAATGCCACCGACTGAATCAGAGGCGGAATTGCTCCATTCGGAGCAAATGATCTTCTCGTTTCTTTTGACCGGGTTGCTGAAAAAACGGACAATTGAGATGATGCTGGAGAAGAAAGTCACGGCAGTGGGGACGGAACTGATCGAGATCGCCCCGAAATACCGTCCGCTTTTGGTGGCGATGGGAGAAATTGCCGGCAACATGATGCCGCAGATCGCTGGTCGGTTTCTGCAGTGCGATAATGGGGGTCGTGGCATTGCGATCGGAGGATTTCCTGGCATTCCGCCTTCGACGGTGGTGATTCTCGGCGCGGGCCAATTGGGTTTCAATTCCGCCAAAGCGTTTGTGGGCTTAGGCGCTCAGGTGGTCGTCATGGATGAAGATTTATCGCGGTTGCGCTTCATCTATCGAGAGTTCGGCGGCAAGGTGATCACTGCCGAGGCCAATCACTATATGATTGAGCGCGCACTGAAGTTCGCAGATGTGTTCATCGGTGCCATCTATCAGCCAGCACAACGAACTCCAATTTTGATTACAGAGGAACATTTGAAGCTCATGAAAAAGGGAGCGCTCATTATCGATGCGTCCATCGATCATGGGGGCTGCGTCGCGACCAGTCGGCCAACCACCCATTCTGATCCCGTGTTCATCAAAGAAGGGATATTGCATTATTGTGTTCCCAATATTCCAGCAGTGGTCGCTCGTACCGCATCCCGAGCCATGAATAATATTGTCGCACCCTTCGCCATGTCGATCGCCCGAGACGGGATCAAGAAAGCGTGTCAGACGAACCAGATATTGGCCTCCGGGATTTATCTGCATGATGGCAAATGCACCAATAAGGGTGTCGCCGATCTGTACGATTTGGAATTCAACCGATATAAATGCTAATTCGTATCATCGAAGCGCTCGAACCGCGATGCCAGGCGACGATCCAATCCAGAAACGATTTCAGGCTCATAGCAATAGGAAATCGATTGCCTATAACTGCAAGCTTAACCGCGGAACAGAGCAGCAAGATCGAGTTATCAATCAGAACTGAACTATGAATTTAATCAAATTGAAGAGAGAATGAACGATGAGATGGATGGAAGAATATAAAAGCAAATTGACGACGAAAGAGGATGCAGTGTCGATCGTTGAGAGTGGTAACCGGGTCTATATTTCAGGCAACGCTGCGACCCCTTTTCCTTTAGTGAAGGCATTGGCTGCCAGAAAAGATTCGCTGCGCGATGTTGATGTAGTTCACGTGCTCTTGTTAGGAGAAGATCCGCTGTCTGCCCCAGGCATGGAAGGCCATTTTCGGCATAAATCGTTGTTCGTGGGGCCTGCCGATCGAAAGGCTGTAAATGAGGGGAAAGCGGACTATTTTCCAATTTTCCTCTATGAAATTCCTCAATTGTTCGTGCATGGTAAGGGCACATTGCCATTAGATGTCGCCATCATCCAGACCTCCCCGCCAGATGCGCATGGATTTTTATCGTTAGGAGTCGAAGATTTGGCGACCAAAGCCGCCGCCGAGCATGCCAAAAAATTGATCGTCATGGTAAATGACAAAATGCCGCGCACGTTGGGCGATTGTTTTATTCACATCAGCAAAGCGACCAAGATCGTCGAGTTGTCAGAGGATCTGCCGACGCTGGAGATTACCCCGCCCAGCGAGGTGGAACGAAGAATCGGCGAATATATTGCCGACCTTGTCGAGGATGGTTCGACGCTGCAGTTGGGGATCGGCGGGATTCCGAATGCTGCGCTCAGCGCTATGGGCAACAAGAAGGATCTGGGCATCCATACCGAGATGGTATCCGATGGCATCATGGAGGCCATCGAAAAGGGCGTCATTACCGGTGCCAAAAAGACGATTCATCCCGGCAAGGTAGTTGCTACTTTTCTATTGGGCAGCAAGGCGCTCTACGAATTTGCGCACAATAATCCGCTGTTCGAAATGCACCCTGTGGATTACAGCAATGATCCGTTCATTGTGGCGCAAAACGACAAGATGGTGGCCATCAATTCAGCCATTGAGATCGATCTGACCGGTCAGGTCTGTTCGGATTCGATCGGCTATCAAATTTACTCTGGTTTTGGCGGCCAGGTGGATTTTATCCGCGGAGCAGCACGATCAAAAGACGGGAAACCGATCATCGCGTTGCCATCCACCACCAAAAATGACACGATCACCAAAATCGTGCCCCATTTGAAGGAGGGCGCTGGGGTGGTGACCAGCCGGGGGGATGTGCATTATGTAGTGACCGAATATGGCGTGGCCTATTTGCACGGCAAAAGCCTGAGTCGGCGTGCTCAAGCCCTAATCAATATTGCCCATCCCAATTTCAGAGATGAATTGACCCATTTTGCCAAGAAAATAAAATTGATCTAATTCTGTTGCTGCGCTCGGATGAGCTAAAGCTGAACAATTGGATTTGCACTGGCTGTTTTTTGTCCAGTGCCATGTTTTGGGCAGTGTCAATTATTTCTATTTAAGAGAAAAATCATCGACGATCTCTGATTCTTACGGTCTGGTCGATGGCTCTTCCCGGATATCACAAATCGGCCCGGTCGATGGTCCGATCCTTTTCAGCTAAGTCCTAACATTGGCCGATTTATGCGCGAGTGGGAAAAAATCGATTTGAGCTGTTCATTGATCTTCCTGACAAGGAGATAGTGACCACAAATTCACTTCTCTTTTTAGGGGCTACGTTCGCAGCATCAACAGTGATTCGGGGAAGAAATTCAGTATGATAAAACAGGAAATTTTCTCGTTGCTTCGATGCGGGCATTTTCGAACAGGTACAATGCGAAAGTCAATTTTAAATCATCTCGGTTCCGCTTTGCAATGGCTGATCGTTTGGAATGATCGCTTCGAATGAAGGCAACGACAATAGCAAGGGGATTGAAGGGGCAGATGGAGATCGATACTGGCGTAATAAATAAAAAGCGAGTTTTTAAGAAACAATAATAACCAATTTATCAGGAGAACAATATGGCAAAGCTATCCATTGACGATTTGGATTTAAAGCATAAGAGAGTATTGATGCGAGTTGATTTCAATGTTCCATTGAACGAAAATTTGGAAGTGACTGATGACACGAGGATCCGGGCGGCGTTACCAACCATTCAAGCTATCATTCAGGCCGGCGGCAAGGCGATTTTGATGTCGCACCTGGGTCGCCCCAAAGGCAAGGTAAATGAATCGATGCGCATGGCGCCAGTCGCCCGAAGGCTATCACAATTGCTCGATCGAGAGGTTCGCTACATGACCGACTGCATTGGCGCCGAAGTGGAGAAAGCAGTCAATGAACTCAATGATGGCGATGTGATGCTGCTGGAAAACCTTCGGTTTTACAAAGAAGAGGAGGCGAACGATGCGGAATTCGCCAAGAAGTTGGCCAGGCTGGGCGATGTTTATGTGAACGATGCGTTCGGAACTGCACATCGCGCGCACGCATCCACCGAAGGCGTGACCAAATATTTCACCCAGCGCGCAGCGGGCTATTTGATGCAAAAAGAACTGAAATATCTCGGCGATGCCATTGATAACCCTCATCGCCCCCTGGTGGCTGTTCTTGGCGGGGCGAAAATTTCTGGCAAAATTGACGTCATTCAGAACTTGCTGGCCAAAGTCGATGCCCTGTTGATCGGTGGCGGCATGACCTATACGCTCCTTTATGCCAGAAACATCCCCATTGGCAAATCGCTGCTCGAAGTTGATCGCGTAGAAATGGCCAGGGACGTATTAAACAAAGCCGAGTCCCAGAAGGTCAAATTCTATCTCCCACAGGATCACATCATCGCGACGGAGCTTTCGGCCACAGCCACAAAGCAGACAACCGAAGGGCAGGCCATCCCAAATGAGTGGATCGGCGTCGATATCGGTCCCAAGACCATCGAGCAATTTAGCTCGGTGTTGAACGATGCGAAAACGGTCATCTGGAACGGACCGATGGGCGTGTTCGAGATCGAGCCGTTCGCTGTTGGAACCATGGCGATCGCGAAGAAACTGGCCGAAATCACCCGCAAAGGCGCCACGACTGTAGTTGGTGGCGGCGATTCCGTAGCGGCATTAGCCAAAGCCGGGTTGACCGATCAGGTCACCCATGTCTCCACCGGCGGCGGCGCGTCATTAGAATTCCTTGGTGGATTGACTTTGCCTGGGGTCGCAGCCCTGAGCGATAAATAACGACTGAAAATTTTCTTCGATTCCATTTTATCAGACCGTCCCATCGATGTAGCCCACAGCATTCATCGGTGAGCCCTGGGCCATCGCCAGGATGCACGGCGACATCGGTGGGATCGGCGCTGCGACCGATCTGATGGCCTGACGTTTGCTGACTCATATTGCACTGCACCTTAGCACTGAGAGACCAATGAGCGAACATATATCACGACTGCAGCAATTCTACTCAACCTATTTGGAATTTCATCAAAAGCTGTTCAAGATCCAGGTTGACTGCATGAACCATCTGGTTGCCGTTGTGCCATTTGAAATGCTGAACCAGATCGATATCAGCAGCCGATTCAACCAGAAGCTGCCAATTCTGGGCGAGGACAATTTTCTTTTCGAGGATCGAAATAATGAGTTCGTCTTCGAACTGATTTTCCCAACGATCAAGCAATATTTTTATCGAAGCAAAGAGCTGCTCGTTCGCATCGAAGAGCTATACGATAAAAGGAAACTCCCGCTGGGCAGTCTAATCATCGATCAGATTACCCGGAACAAAACACAGCTTCAGAAACTTGCCAACAAATATGATATCCCCGCCATTCTCATTGAAAAGCTGGTGGAATACGTTTCCGAGCCGTATCTGGAGCTGTGCTCCGAGTTCTTCACCAAGAAGCTATCGCAGTATCATTGGGATCAACCGTTTTGTCCCATTTGCGGGAGCACCCCATCCATGGCGCTCGTGAACGAACGACAAATGGAGCGCAAGCTATGGTGCCGCATTTGCGATACTGTCTGGTTGTTTCCAGCCACTGGTTGTCCCTTTTGTCTCAACCGGGAGCAGAGCAGCCTGAAACTGATTTTTCTATCGGATCGGAAACCCATCCGTGTCGATGCGTGCGATCATTGCCACAACTACATCAAAACCATCGATGAAACGATTGCCGAACCGATTCATAATTTGAGCGTGAAAAATGTCGAAACCCTATCGCTCGATCTGTTAGCTCAAATCATGGGCTATCAGACTTCTGACTCAATCAAATTCTATCTCGAAACGTTTTAATCCATTGAGGATCGATACCTATGCAGAACAGCCAATCATTTGAAGTGACCGTGAAAGTGAATGGTCAGGAAATCGCCATGAACCCGTTTGTCCAGGAGATCGTCAAGAATGTCGCCTTTGCATTGGTCAGTTCGCTTAAGATCCCGGACACGCCACAGACGATCGAGATCGGTCTGACAGCTTTGAAATAAATATAAGATGGAGCGGCTCGAGTAGCCATGAAGCCCAGTGGTATCATCACACTGCTGACCGATTTCGGTCTGACGGATGGATACGTTGCCGCCATGAAAGGTGTCATCTTATCCATCAACCCTGATGCGACGATCATCGACCTCAGCCATGATGTCTCGGCCCAGGATGTCGCTGCTGCCGCATTTGTGCTCAATGCCAGTTACCGTTATTTTCCACATGGGACGATTCACGTAGCCGTGGTCGATCCCGGCGTGGGGTCAAACCGCAAAATTCTCGCTGTCGAATCCCCGAGCTATTGGTTCATCGCGCCCGATAATCAGTTGCTCAAATATGTTTTTCACGCCGGGGAAACCTTAACCGTGGTTGAAGTGTTAAACAAACAGTTTTTCTTGAACCAGGTCAGCCAGACCTTTCATGGCCGTGACATTTTTGCCCCAGTGGCGGCTCATCTTTCACTGGGCGTCGATATTCATCAATTAGGTCGTGTGACATCTGATTTCGATCCTGGTCAAATCGATCTGCCACTGATCTCGAAGGATCAGATTGTTGGTAAGGTGCTTTATTCCGATCGTTTTGGGAATTTGATCACGAATATCGCAGCAGGCGCGATCCCCGAACGGGCGCTACATATTTCTATCGGCGCGGTGACCATCCCGCGCCTGTCGCATTGCTACGCCGAAGTCGATTGTGGGCACCCCCTGGCCATCATTGGCAGCTCGGGCTTCCTGGAGATCGCGGTTCGAAATGGCAACGCCCGACAGCAATTGGCGGTGTCGCCTGGTGCGGACGTCATGATTAAACTGGCGGATGATCGGTAACATGCCACAGACAGCCGCATTGTCCACGGGCAAAGTATTCGACATCGATCGAATGTGAACCAGGCTGTTCAAACTTAGCAATGAGAATATGTCATTCTAATTCGACATCAGTGCGCTGAAATTTTAGCAGCAGCAATTACCCGCGGTATTCCTCGACCGAGATGGGTTCGAGTCCGTGTTGAAGACAAAAGCTGAGTTGTTTTTTTCATAAAAGAACAAAGGAAACGCATCAGCGAGGGACAGCTTATGCCAGAACCAGAGTACTATTTTCGTTTTGAAAACTACAATGATCAACCGCAGCAAAGAATCATTGTGCTGAACCGGATCAGGGGCAGTCGTCCATATATCAACATCATTCTGTTCCTACTCACAGTGCTGACGACCTATCTGGTTAATGGCATATCCTACTCGATCTCGATTGTTTCCATATTGCTGGCGCACGAGATGGGCCATTATTTGATGTGTCGAAAATACGGCATCGCTGCTACCCTGCCCTATTTTATCCCGGTGCCGTTTGCCCCATTCGGCACGATGGGCGCATTCATCAAAATGAAAGAGCGGATCCCCAATCGGCGAGCGTTGTTCGATGTGGGAGTAGCCGGCCCACTCGCAGGTCTGACGCTTACCATCCCAGTACTTATACTGGGATTGAAAAATTCTCAGTTCGTTCGGCTGGATAGTTTGTCTGGCGAGAGCTTGTTTTTAGGTGAATCGCTGCTATTTTCTCAGCTCGCCAAGCTGATCCTTGGCACTCCCCCAGAGGGATACGACACCGCACTTCACCCTATGGCCTATGCTGGATGGGCTGGATTGTTCGTCACCGCGCTAAACCTGCTTCCCATTGGCCAACTGGATGGCGGCCACGTGCTTTATGCGCTGTTTGGTCATCAAAGTCAAAAAATTTTTAAGCTCGCCATGGTGGCTTTCATCATTATTGCTGCGTTCTTTTACCCTGGCTGGCTGGTGATGATCGTTTTGTTACTGCTGCTCGGGTTTCATCATCCAGCGCCGGAAAACGACTTCATCCAGCTCGATCGGAAAAGAAGACTCATCGGCTATGGCACCTTTATCATTTTCATCATCTCTTTCATCCCGGTGCCTTTTTACTTTCGATGATTTCGTGTGGACAATCGCAGCGATCCTCAGACACGCATCAGCCCTCGCGATCACTGGTCAGCCAATCGAGAGCTGGCGTGTGCGTGCGCGACAAATATGACATCAAAAATGAAAATAGTTTCGATCACCAAGAGAAAAGACAGCAGTTCTGGATTATACCAAAAATTTTAAAACGAACCAAGATAGTGGAATATAGAGATCTTTTGCCCACGAAAAACACGGAATGGCGCGAAAAACGAAAGAGAAAAATTGCTTTCAGCGCATTCACGTTTGTTTAGTGAGCGTCTTAGAGTTTAAATTCTGACTTCAGAATTTCAAGGGATAACAATTTCTGGGTCACAGAATTGGAACTGACACAGAAATGGAGTCCCGAAGGGCTTTTTTCCGTGTGAGTTCTGTTTCCGTGTCCAACAATTCTGAAGCCTTTCGTTTCTATGCCCAATATTGAAATTTCTAAGTGAACAATACCAATCAAACTTAAAAACCCTTTGCCCATGAAACAGATGGAATGACGCGAAAGAAGAGAGATAAAAAGTGCTTTCAGTGCATTGTCGTTTGTTCTGTGGGCACCTTAGAGATTAAATTTCCATTTTAGAATTTCAGGTTTAAAATCAAAATTGCTTCGACCCTTATCTAACAAAAAATTGCTCGTTCCGCTGTCGATCCTGATGCTTCTGCTCGTTCTTGAATTTTCGTTTGACTTTGCTGAAATCATTTTGGGCAGTGTGGTGGAATTGACCAATCCGTATCGCCCCAGATCGGGCACAATCTGGGAATTGCATCGCAAGGATCAATTGGCCGCCGAGCAGATCAAGCAGATCATTGCCAATTTGCCAAATGAGACTCCTTCGCTGCCACAGAACATCACGCTTCCGCAATTAAAGAACTGGCTGGAACTTCAGGGCTCAGCGCTCATCACTGCGGATCAATTCCAGGAGCTTTACAGTCAATTTCCTCCCAATCTGGCCCGAGAACTGGTTTCTCCCTTTGATCTTCTCAAGCTAAGCCACAGCCGCAAATGGATCTGGACCAAAATTGTGAAGTCCGATAGCAGTTTGAGCTGTTACTTTTTGGATGGAGATAAGCAGTTGTTGCTGGATAGCTACCCATCGATCTCGGTGCTATCCGCCATCGCGGATTCGAGCCAGATCGCTTCGCCGGCTTTGGACCTGATGGAGCACTTTACAGGCCGGACCATTTCTCGCGAACAGTTTTTCGCTGCGTTCGACGAGCTTCCCAATACGGTCAAATTGCAGTTGATCAATAACCCGTTTCAACTGGTCAAATGGGATAAGAACATCCAGAAGGTGGCCATTGCCCAATACGCCAACGATAACATCGTCCGGCTTGGGATTCAGGTGAAACAGGGGATTTACAGCGAGGTCCATATTTTTGAAGCCAGCTATTGGGCCGTGGAATTATTTATCGAGCGACTCAACCGACTTTATCCCGAGCTTCATTATGTTTACCCGGAGGATCGCAATGAGGCGACTGCCGACCATCTCTAAGCGCCAAAGATGGATCATGGTGCTACTGGGGCTGCTAATCGTGCTGGTGGTACTGTTTTTTCGCCTGGTATTGACCCTGCCCCAATTGCCCGATCAGTTGCGCGATCTGGCATTGAGCACCCCGTCAGAAATTTATTCGGATTCAGGTGAATTGATCCTGGTGCTCACCAATCGCCAGGAGGTTCGGCTTTCCCAGGTCTCACCGAAATTTATTCAGGCGATCCTTGCCATGGAAGATGCGGAATTCTATCGCCACCATGGCATCAATAAAAAGGGACTGGTCCGCGCGCTATTCAACCATTTCATCCGATGGCGTCGCGCTGGTGGGGGCAGCAGTATTACCCAGCAGTTGGCGAAGAACCTGTATTTTTCTTTCGAGCGGAGCTGGGGGCGCAAACTGCGAGAGTTGCTGTTGGCCTGCCAGATGGAACAGCGTTATTCCAAAGAGGAAATTTTAGAGGCCTATTGCAACCAGATCGATTTCGGATCCAATGCCTTTGGGATCGAGCAGGCCAGCCAGACCTATTTTGCCAAACATGCTGATGAGCTGACGCTGGCCGAGGCCGCTTTTCTGGCTAATCTGCCCCGCTGGCCGAGCCGCTATAACCCATATCTCAATTTTGATATTGCTAAAGAGCGACAGCGCCTGGTCCTCTCCCGCATGGTCGCTGCGGGATTTATCTCCGAAGCCGAAAAGGAGCAGGCGCTGGCAGAACCGCTCGACCTCAAGCGGCTCAATTTATTCTGGGGCAAAGCCAGCTATTATATTGATCAGGTGAAGCGGACCGTCGAAAGCTTATATTCCCCAGAGGTCCTTTCCTACGGCGGGCTGAAAATCTATACTGCGCTGGACACGCGACTTCAAAACTACGCCCAGGAGGCAGTACAACTTGGGCTGGCTGCGCTCGATAAACAGCTTGGCCTGAAAGACTATGAATTGGCGAGTGACGCGGAAAAACAGAGCTATCCCCAGGCGGCATTGGTGGCAATCGATCCGCGGAACGGCAAGGTTAAGGCCCTGGTCGGGGGCCGCGATTTCGCCATCAGCCCGTTCAATCGCGCGATCAGCACCAATCGCCTGCCGGGCTCGGCATTCAAACCGTTCGTCTATCTGGCAGCGATCGACGTGGGAAAATACACCCCGGCTTCCATCGTGGTCGATTCTGCCGTCACCTTCGAATTCGATGGTCAGAAATGGTCTCCGCCCAATTTCGACCGAAAATATCGTGGCCCGATCACACTGAAGACCGGCCTGACCCATTCCATCAATGTGGTCACCGCGAAGATCATGTACGACATCGGCCCTGAGACTGTGATCGATTATGCCAAGCGGATGGGGATTACCAGCTCCTTGGGGGCCAATCTCTCGTTGGCGCTGGGCACATCCTCCGTATCCCCGCTGGAAATGTGTCGCGCTTACTGTCCGTTTGCCAACGGCGGCATCAGCCGCGAGCCGCTGATGTTGAAATATATCGAAGATTATCAGGGCAACGTGCTCCGTGAATTTACCAGCCAGAGCGCCCAGGTGGTCGACCCGCAGTCGATCTATCTGGTCCTGGACATGCTGCGCGCAGTGGTCGAACAGGGCACTGCCCGAAGCCTTCGCGACTGGGGGTTCAATCGCCCTGCTGCGGGAAAAACCGGAACAACCAACGATGCCCGGGACCTCTGGTTCATCGGTTTCACCCCAGAGTTGGTCACCGCCGTGTGGGTAGGTTTTGATGATAATCGTCCAGTAAGAGATGCGAATAATAGAGAGCTCACTGGCGGTAGCGCTGCGATCCCGATTTGGGTCCGATTCATGGAAAATGCTTTGCAACATGAACGGTATCGCGAATTTCCGATCCCTGAGGGCATCGTGTTCGAATATGTTGATCCCAATACCGGGGAGCTTGTCCCCCCCGATTATCCAGGCGCGCAGCAAGTAGCACTGAAATTCGGAACAGTCCTGCCACAAAAAGAAGCGTCCAAGGCGAGCGCTCCAACAGCAACCGCGCAAGACAGCGCGGCAAAAAGAACCCCCTGAGCTTTGGATTCAAACCAGCGGTCATGCAACCAAGAAACCGTCACTATAAGCTGCACTGCGCCATAGCGACCTCATTTTTCGATCTTATATGACCAGCTTCGTGCCCGATCTTTGATAATTTGAAATGCGCGAGCGCGGCCTAAAATCTGCCAATACCGCGAATATTTCGAAATCCACCCTATTCAATTCCAACAAAAGTAGGTTGGTTAATTTGCATGATGCCTGGTCAAAACCGTTGACGAGTTGAATCATCGCATGAAGCGATAACAAAATTATGGGAAGGATGGAATTGATGGATAAAACATGGATCAAAATTTTCTTTCTGAATTTTCTCGTTATCAACTATTATTTGCTCAGTGCGCTTTTCGCTCAAGATCAGCAGGATTTTTCTCAGCGGATGCGCGATCTGGAGCGATCGTTTGGGGGCCGCATCGGCGTGATGGCCAAAAATTTAAGCACCGATGAGGTTTTATCTCACAAGGCCGACGAGAAATTCCCCACCGCCAGCGCCATCAAGGTGCCCATCATGGTTGAATATTTCTACCAGCTCGCTGAAGGGAAAATTCGCGAGCCGCAGAAAGCGGTTCTGGCAGACTCCAATAAATGGGGCGGCTCCGGCTTGTATCAGTATTTCTTTGGAACATCTGAACAACAATTGATCGACGCGGTGATGATGATGATCACCATCAGCGATAACACAGCAACGAATCTGGTGATCGATGCTTTGGGCAAAAACCATCAGGAGAAATTGGCCGCTGTCAATGATCGGATGCGCGCGCTGGGGCTTAGCAATACCCGCCTGTTAAACAAATTGATGTCCTGGTCCACGAAAACCGATTCTCCAGAATCCATTCGATATGGCGTGGGTGTATCCACCCCAGAAGACATGGTCCTGTTGATGGAAAAAATGTACCGCGGCGAATTGGTCGATTCCCTCACCTGCCGAAGGATGATTGAGATCTTAGCCAGACAGCAATATAACGATATGATCCCGCGCTTTCTGCCGATCGAAACATCCCCTGAATTAACGGTTGCCCATAAAACCGGCGGCGTAACATCGGTCCGCGTCGATGTCGGCCTGGTGCTTTCCCCCAAGGCCAATTTCGCCATCGCGATCTTCTGTGATCAAATTCAAGATCGACGGGATAGCCCAGAAAACCTGGGCGTTCTTGCTGCCGCAACGGCCGCCCGGCTCGTCTGGAATGCGTTCACTGGCGATACCAGCCTGGTGCGGCCATACACCACCAATGTCGACTGGAATCCCTTCCCTAATGGTGAATGGACGCGCGTTTTCTTGAAAAATGCCCCATTTCCGCATGCTTCGCGTGTCCAGGGCTATCGCTATAAAGATCGTTTCTTCCCATACGACCCCCATTATTGCGATAGCAGCGCGGTCATTGTGATCCCGCGCGGTTTCCACGAGATCGATCATGCAGTGGATCTGATCGTCCATTTCCATGGCTGGAACAACGATGTCCTGAACGTCATGGAGCAATTCAATATGGTGCAGCAACTGGTAGCCTCGAAGCGAAACGCCATCCTGATATTCGCCCAGGGACCCTATCGGGCATCGGATTCCTGCGGGGGTAAAATGGAAGATGACGGCGGGCTGAAACGCTTTCTTGAGGAAATCTTAGCAATTTTGAAAGCCGAAAATCGAATTCAACATGCCAGGCTCGGAACGGTTATTATATCTGCCCATAGCGGCGGCTATCGTCCTGCCATCCTATCCCTGGTCCGCGGCGGCCTGAATCGCCAGGTAAAAGAACTGTTCCTGTTCGATGCATTTTATGATCTGACCGAACAAATCATCCCTTGGTTAAAACAGGACAAAAACCACCGTCTCCGAAGCATTTACACCGATCATCTCGCAGCGCAGCACCAAAGTTTTATCGAGCAATTGAAAAAAGCCAGGCTGCGGTTTAAAATAGACCCCGATGCGGCCGCTCAAATCAGCCTCTCCCCCACGGAGCGCTGTCATAATTGTGTGATCGAAGAGACCTTTCAACGCTGGCTCGAAGCAAGTTGTTTGAACCTAAGAGAGGGAAATTAGCTTTTGAACGGTCCATTTTTTGGTCAGGGCACTGGAACTGGGAGAGAAATAACCAATAGAGAACCTATGAGAATTTGTGCTGCGACCATTGCATCCGACAATGGAACGCAAGCCGCCGCCTTTTAGCGGGCATGTCTCAGCCCTGTCGCATCACTTGATGCTCGAAAACGGATCGTTAAAAGCTGAGGGCTTGCTGCTTCGCCAGTTGTGGATCTTAATGACAACGATACAAGAATCTCGGCTTTTTCTTTCGGGCACGCTGTGGCTGATCAATGATTCCTGCTGGTTGACCCTCATCACAGGATTCTGGTCTATGCTCGCCTTAAAAATCTACTCCCACCGTAAAAAAATGGACATCGCCCAGATCATGGAGCGGTGCCAGCGCGTAATCGAATTTAAAAATTGACCTGCCGATCTTAAAGTTCAAGCCAACCCCATAGCTATAATTAGCCAGATCGTAACCCAAGCCGTAACCGCACCGGGCGAACAGCGTCTCCTTCCAGCCATATTCTAAGCCGAAGTTGAGCTTTTCGCTATCATCGTTGGGGTGCATCCCGTCGATCGCCAGGGTAATGCGGCTCTCCTGGGAGCGAATGAGGTTGTCGCCATGACCGATCAGATCCATTGCCACGCCGACGCGAAAGTTCACCGGGAGAGGCCAGGGCTCGGTATGCAGCCGCGTATCGATGGCAGAATTGAGCGAGTTATTGGGATTGGGATCATATTCACGAATCAGGTCGCGACCCTGAAGCTGAAGCGATCCGCCGAAATTGGAGAAACACATGCCGATGACGATGCCCTTATATTTGGTTCGCAGATAGGTTCCGATATCGACAGCGAAGGTGGCGCCAGTTTCATTCCATATTTTCTGAGAAACATATTTGGCCGTCACGCCCAGGGCAAAGCGATCGGTCATCCAGCGGGCATAGGAAAGGCCGACAGCCACATCACTGGCGTCCCAGAAATAACCGGTGCCACGAGGGGCCAGCTCGGTGGTGATTGGCTCTTCCCCCATGCTGGTAAAGATGACGCTTAAGCCAAACGAAGACCCTCCTGCGCCAAGGGGGACCACCAATCCAGAAAATTGATGCGAAATATCTGCCATCCAATCCGCATGGCTGCCAGTCCAGGAGATTTTCGGCACATTAGCAATACCAGCCGGATTCCAATATAACGCGGTAGCATCGTTGGAAATAGCACCAAACGCTCCAGCCAGTGCTACAGCGCGTGCGCCAACCCCAATCTTTAAAAATTGCGCCGCAGATGAGCCAGTCTTGCGCATGGTCTGAGCTATACTCACAGATACCGCTATCAATATGATGACGATAACTAAGGCCGTAGTCTTTTTCATGGTCTCGCTCCTACTTAATAATGGCGATCTTGCCAACCTTGCTGCTCCCATCCGGTAATGAGACATGGTACACATAAACGCCGAACGATATATCCTGACCGAATTCGTTGGTCAAATCCCAATTTTGAATGCCAGAGCCGTCGGTATGATCGATCTGTTTGACTTTCACTCCGCTCAGCGTGTAGATGGTAATTTTGCATCGCTCGGGCAGATACATGAACTTGATGCTGTGGATATTTTCTTTGGGATCGAATAGCGAGGTGACCACATAGGGATTGGGCACCACGCGGATCTGGTCCAGCATGGTGGCGGCCAATTGATGATCGACCATGGCCTCATTGATCGAAAAGATGATCCGATCCCCAGCCGAAGACTTGCTTTTGGCGGGGAATTGGGAGCCGTCCGAAAAACTGGAAAAACAGGTGATGGTCACTTTCTGGCCTGGAACTGGGAGATTTCCGCCCTGGGGACGATCCACGGTGGCTGGCGCCTTCTCAAATAAAACTTGAATGGGAAAATCCCCCGGGAAATCGACCTTAATTGAGTCGCCCACAGATGGTTCCACAGCCGGATAAGGCACATTGCCGATGAAAATATATTCCTTTTCATCGAACAAGCCATTCCGATTCTTGTCATCGAATTCACAAATAATTTTGGCCGAATCTGGAAAGATGCGCCATACTTCGAATGGCACGCGCATCAAAGCGACCGGCGCCCGGGCTTTGGAATAGGCCATGGAACCGGTTTCAGTGAAGCGGATCTCGTAATCGTTGGATCGAGCATCCAACGAGCCAGTTTGGATGATGCTGGCAGAGACCGACCACGATTTTGTGACATCCAATTTAGCTGACCCGCCCAGCAGCGTCCCAGCTTCATCGGTGATGGTATTTATCCCCCCTATTTTTTGGGACGATGTCACTGCTACACTGATACCAAGCTCACTGATCACTGGTACCACATCGGCATTAATGGGCAAGGACGCTGCCAGAAGTCGGTTATTGGCCGTGGAATCGTACAGTGAAAAACTGGTCGCAGGGAATCCTTCCATGATCAATTTGAAAATGGGATCAGCTTCATAACCATACTGGCGCTTGTACTGCTGATAGTTGTCGCTATCGATGACTTTGATGTCCACCGCGCCACGCCCTTTGCCAGAGATCTGCCGATATTTTGAAACAGCAGCCTGCTGATAGCCCAATGGACTGGGTTGAGGGATTACCGTAACGAAGTTTTTCTCTGCCGTTCCCACGCCTTTCGCCGATTCGAAGGATGGGATATTGGCCTCTGGATCGCCTCGATCGTAAGCCGTGATGGTATAGGAATATGCAATGCCGTTATGTACATCTGTGTCCACGAACACATATTGCAGCCCGGTATCATCCCCCAGATAATTGTTGGGATTGATGGGATCTTCGCCTTTGATGTTATTCTTCAAATCGAACTGAGCGATGGGGACATATCCGACCACGTTCCCTTTGGAGTCGGTAATCGTTTTCCCCCAGGTGGCGCCGGCGTCCTCACTGCGATAGATTTTATATCCCTCGAAATCTATTTCCCCAGTCAGCGGATCTGGCTTTAGTTCAGAGCTATTATCCCAATACAGGGTCACTTTGCCGTCACCAGGCACGCCCCAGAGTCTTGGCCCCGGAGGAGCTGCTGGTCCCACAAAGCCCTTCTCGAACATCTGGATGGCCATGCGAGAATTTTTCATGAAATCATCATCGGTATCGCCCACGACCACGCCAATGGTGAATTTTACGACTTCTTCTGGGGCAAAATCGAACGGTCCGGAAGCGGCGATAAAGACCAAATCGGACGGTGCAGTAATTAAAGAAACATCGTCGATTTTGGGATTGGGACCATGAAAAAATTCCGAGGCTATCGCCGCGACATCTGGATCGCTCGGCTGGCCGCTCACAATCGGCCACAACACTTCGTCGAACGTGGGTCCGGGATCAGTGAAATAGTGGAAACTGGTGATGCCCAGATTATGCGGCGTCTCCAAGAATATCACGCCAAAATCCATCTCCTCCAATCGACCTAAGCTGTTCGGAACCGTGCATGCCCCAATATCCCCGTCAAAATCGCGCTGCATGATAATGGTATAGCGATCATTAAAGCCGTACCCTTCCGGCACGATCAATATCTCCTGGCTGTAATCGCTGCAATCTGGATCCAGATAGATGCCGAAATAGCAGCCCTTCAACAGCGTGCCGCTTTTATTGTGGATGAAGAACTCGTAAAACTGAAAGTCTTCTGCATAGGGTCGACCGTAGCAATAGGCCATTTGCTCCACCTCGAGCCCGATCACATCCCCCTGCCGATTGTTCGCATCGGTAAACACGCCGTACACATCGCGATCAGAGGGGAATTCGCCCTCGAACACTTTGCCAGTGGTCGGATCGCGCCGAAAATAGCCGGGCCAGAAAGGAGTTCCGTCTTTCGCCAACGGCCAGGTCTGCGGCAGATCGCTATGCGCTAAATACGGCGTGGTGCCGTCCACATAAACCAACATGGGATAATCCCCACGACCATCGTAATGGGTCGCCCCCAAAGAGCCGTCCTTGGCTACCCAATCCTCATTCCCATTATTGGTGTAACCATCGATGAAATTGCCATTATTGCCGTTCTTCGAGTTCTGCTCCAGGGCAAAGAACACCGAAAAATCATCGCACATGGAGCCATACGGCTTGGTCTTCGGATAGCGAAAATTAAAGAAATCATCCGTCGGTCGATTCCCCGGATCCTCCAATCGTGTATCGCTGATCTGACCGTAATTCATCGTCAAGTTGCATAACTGTCCCTTGGTCATCACGCCGATCGCTTCATCGATCCTTGCCATATTTCTTTTCAATGAGACCGGCTGGGGGACACCGTCGTTGTCATCGCCCAGATTCTGAGCGATCAACGACAGAGAAAAAAAGACAAGCACAGCACACACAAGTACCGATATCGCTCTATGCATCTCTGGCACCTCTTTGATGATAACAAAATTGGTTTAGTGGCGAAATCCTCATGCTGATGCTCGGCACTGCGAGCCTCAATTCATCAGAAATTCGATGATCATGTTTTTCTCATCCCTGGCCCACGTTACCCGAAAAGGCATTCGAACCACATTTCGTCCGTTGAATTTTGAACCATCCTGCAGAACTTAAAGTGGGAATGCATTTTCATTTGGCAGTTCCCTGGTTCGTTCTTAAAATGAGAATAAAGTCAGATGGGCCACCGCAGGCCTTGTGTAAAAAATCGCTTCCTCACTCACCGATCTGCTTCATGAGTCGTTCGATAAAGAAAATAGACCAGCCCAATTGGATTATTTTTGGTTCACGATTTTAAGTTGATCATACTATCAAAAATTTTTCGCACTTCGAAATAGAACTGGCGCGGAAATATGCACGCGCTTCCCGTCACCGTTTGCATCGCTACTGCTTGTTGCACCATATCGATAGCAGGCCTTGCGGTTATGCACGCGCATTCAGGGTTCTCTGTTCATGCTTGTCCTGAATGGCGATTTTTTATGAGATTCCTCCATGCGCAGGAATGGTGCTGAATTATCTGGATCCGATTTTAGCAGCCGAGCTGCTTAGAACTTCACATAGCAGCCCAACCTCACATCCCTCCTCGGGCCTACGTTGTCAGGATTGGCCTGCCGGTCCTTTGAGCGGTAATTATACGGACCAGCATCCCAGGGATCTCCAGTCTCCGACCAGATCAACTCAGGATTGAGGCGATCCAGCAGATTGGTAGCTTTCGCATAGACCACGGCGTCGAGCCTGCCCAACTGCACTGTTTTATCGACGCGAACATCCAGCGTACTGGTCCAGCCCTTGCGCTCCGAGTTCACCTCCAAACTGATGGTCCCCTGTTTGGTCGGCGTGTACGGCAATCCGCTGGCCATTTGAAACAGCACGTTGATGCCGACATCGGCCAGCAGCCTGAGCGGCCTGAAATCGGGTTCAAAATTGCGCGGAAATCGCACATCGACGTTGATGGATAGGTCATGGGTACGGTCGAAATCGAGGAAGTAATCCCGCTTGGGCCGCAAATGGGCCTCTTGCTCGCGATAGTAATATCCAGTCAGCGGGTCTGAACCGGAGCCACGAGCCACGCTATACGTGTAATTCAGGTTGCCCGACACAAAATGGCTGTACTTTTTCGTCACCGTGACATCAAAGCCTTTCACACGGCCGTGGTCTTCATTGATATAGATGGTGTAATTGTAAGGTTGTCGCGCGTAAAATCTGGTCGATGTCAAGTCCCTTATGTCCTTATAGAACCCAGTGAAATCGATGGCGATGTCATCAGATACCTGGTACTTGCCGCCCACCTCAAAAGCAACGGTTTTCTGTGGTTTGAGCCCGGGATTGCCGATAATGACATCCGACTCCTCCAGATTGACCAATGAACGATCATTGCGGAAGAGGTGATAGTAATCAGGGTTCTGAAAGAAATGACCATAGGCAAAATGGAACACCAATCGCTCGGTAACTGGATGCGCCAGCCCAATGCGCGGGCTAAGCTGGTATCGATCGGGCACCTTGGCGCGCGGCTTGAACTGAAAAACCTTGGTGGTGCTTCCATCGGGATTCACGATGCTGACCGTCTCCTGAATATCGCCGGGATTGGTCCAATAAGTGTCCCGAGCATTGGCGTAATCGAACCGTAGTCCGATATTGAGAATCATGAAATCGTACTCCATTTTGTCCTGAAGGTACAGCGCTCCCTCCCAGGGCTTTCGATGATAAAATTCCAACCGATGCCGGAACGCCCCAGGCCAGGGATCCCGAATGGCGTGGCGAAAAATATCGAAGTGCTTCAGCTCAAACCCGGTCTTCAATTGGTGGCTGCGATGCAGTTGGCTGGTGAGATCGAACTTTAGATTATAGCTGGTGGTTCGCTGCCGATACCAATCGCGATGGTCTCCGCCCCAAAAACCACCTTCCGCTCCAGAAAGATAGCTCAATTTGATATAGTCGCTTTTATCCAACAACATCCCGGTCTCTGGGTCATAATAAACCTGTTTTCCTGGGATATACTCAGCGCCATTTCGAAATAGCCGCTGAAAATTTAGGGTATAGAAAGTCGCCCGGCTCAGCGTATGCGTCAAATTGAATGTCTGACGGTCGGTAAACAACTGTCGCAGGCCCCGTGAGCCGCGCAGCCCAGCCCGATAATTCAACGGATCTGCCGGATCATTTTTCACCGGGGGGATATATTTGTAATAGTGATTGTATCGCTGCGTGTAGTTCCAGGTATTCTGCACATCGCACGCCAACTTCATGGCAGAAGATAATTGATATGAAAGCTTGCCGAACAACTGGCGATCCAATTCAAAGCCCCACGGCAAATAGCTGTCTTCATTGGACAGCAACCCAGAAGCGAAAAACGTGAGCTTTTTTATCCCGGGGACCGGTCCGCTGAAATTGGCATTCAACCGTCCCAGAATGGGAATCAGAATATGCTCCTTGCCCACCGGGTCATCCAACACGCTGACATGATGATACTGAGACTTCCCGATTTTATCGGTTGGGGATTCATAATAGCGGATCTCATCGCGGTATTTGGCCTTTTCCTCCTCGGAAAGCCCTTTCACCCGATCTGTTTTCAATAGCCAATCGGGCTGATGATAAGGCGACGGATTGAGCATCGGCGATTCGTATTGAATTTTGCCGCTATAAAATGTCTTGCCCTCTTTGGTGGTGATATTGATAATACCGCTCATCGCGTTGCCATACTCGGCATTGAAACCGCCAGTGAGCACCGAAAGCTCCTGGATGGCATTGACATCAATAGAACTGCCAAACCCACCTCCCACTGGATCTTGAACCAAAACACCATCGATGTAATAAGCCACTTCACCACTACGGCCGCCGCGAAGATGAAGCACACCGCTTTCATCCTCCACGAAACCAGCCTGAATACTGAGCACCTCGCTGATCGAGGCCACCGGCATTTTCTCTGAGATATCCGCCCCTTGGACCACCGCCATCTTTGCGGTCACATCCTTTTCCACTAAGGGTCGCTCAGCTACCACCGAGACCACCTCGCCCTCGATCACCGAAATCTCCAACGCAAAATTCACTGTCGTGGTCAAATCCGTTTGCACCCGAACGTTGTTGACCTCCACACTTTTATAGCCGATCATCATCGCCCGAACCGTATAAACCCCAGGCAACACGTTGTTGATGAAATATTGCCCTGCCTGGTCCGAGGCAGCGCCGGTGGTCGTCCCCAAAATTACAATATTGGCCGCAACCAGTGGCGCTCCAGATGCCTTGTCAGTCACTTTACCGGCGATTTTGCCTGTATTTCCAGCAAAAGCTGCTGTGACCAACATTGTCCCCAGAAGCCAGCAAACAACCAAAGCAATTTGTTTTCGATACATGCTCTTCCTCCAATTCACCCATTCGGTGTTGGCCCCTTTTTTCCAAACAAAAATTATTTTTCACTGGTGCTGAGAATAAATCTTTAATGAATCGAGCTTGAAAGTTTAGCCCCGCGTTTTCATGCTATCAAATTCTGAAAACAGATGACCCCAAGGGCATAATTTCAACGATCCCTCTATTTCAAGACGATCATCTTTCTGGTTGCAATAAAGTCATTCACTCTTAGCTTATAAAAATATATCCCTGACGTCAAGGAGCTTGCATGGAGCTGAATTTGATGCGAACCGGCTGGGAAGGTGTTGTCTACGATATCTGCCACTTTTTCCCCTTGCAGGTTATAGAGCTGCAGTTGCACGCGACCAGCCGCTTGTAATTGAAATTCGATCTGAGTTGCTGCATTGAATGGATTGGGGTAATTTTGCGATAACAAATAGCGTTGCGGTTGAACGCGTTCTGGGGATTTGGCGATGGGAGTCGTTTCCACCCAGGGGATTCTACCATAACAGACTGCGTTACCATCGGGCTCAGAGGCATCTGGTTGAATCCACAGCAAATCTGCGCCTCCCTCGAACGTGGTGCCACCAACGCCCGCCGCTCGCGGATGCTTGCCAATGCTGGCCGAACGCAACGCCATGGCCACTGTCCCATCGCTGATTCGCATCGGTTCGCTCCACGTCTGGCCGCGGTCTGCTGACGTCACAGCAAAGACCTGAAGCTGTCCCACTCCAGCGACATAATGATTCGACAGATAGACCACATAGAGCGCATCATTGGGGCCAATTGCGATGGCTGGATAATCGGCAATGCCATTGGGGTCAGCCGTGATGGCAACCGGATGAGCCCAGGGTCCGCCTTCGTCTTTCCAGGTATAATAGATTTGCCCCATATCGACCCGAGGCCAATCCACTTCATCGGTGTAAAACGCGCAATGGATACGACCCTTGGAATCGTAAGCGATCGACGCCTGGTAGCAATCCACACTATCGCTAAATGTAGTGATCAATTCTGGCTCGGACCAGCCGGCGCCACTGTGCTCTTGAAAATAGATCTGGAACAAGGCGCTGATCCGGGTGTCCTTTTCGCGATAGGCCACACCGATTTTCCCATTAGGCCCAGCCGCCAGATGGGGAACGCAAAAGTAAGAGGAGACAATTCCGGGATGCATCTTGCTGGCCAGCGTATCTGGGATGCTCCAGGTAGCACCATTATCATCGCTGTGGCTCACCATTAGCCATTCGTGTTTGTCATCATTTTCTCGATAGGTGCTCCAGGCGACCCAAATTTTGCCGTCACTGCCAACCACCACGCTGCTCTTATTGGCATTGATCGTGTCCAAATAGACCTGCACGGGCGCGCTCCAGTTCACCCCATCAAATTGGGAATACATCAGCTTATAATTATTGCTCCAGGTGGCATGAAAATGATTATTATCATCCGCCACTAATGCCGGGGTAGCGCGCTCCGCCATGCCAATTCCCAGCACCTGGGGAGTGTTCCAAAATCCGAATACATCATCATAGCTGCTCCACAAGATCGCATTATTGTGATTGGCTTTGGTGCCCCAAATGCAGATCACTTGTCCATTTGGCGCCCGATCGATACATGGGCCATTGTTGTAATTAATGCCGCGATCATCGTCCGTAGCCGCAACTTTGATCGGCGATGGTTGGGAGTAAAGCAGAGAAAAATTCAGAGCAAAAATCAGGCAGATCGATAGCATGATAGCATGTCGGATCATGACAGCATCCTCCTCTGTTTGGGATAGAAGTTAGCGCGAGAGTTAGCATCTGTTTTTTGTGGGTCAATCATAGGAAAGAATATCGAATTGGACATTCGAATAATACAAAAATACCAAATTAATGTCAAGCAAAAATTTTGCGCGCTGCCAAAAAATTCAAATCGAACGACCATCGAGGTGCTGTAATTATTGCTCATTCAAACCGTGCAATCTACCCATGTTCTCAGATAAGCGCTTTGGCGCACAGCGTCGAGAACCTGCATATTAGCAACGGCATCTTCCAGCGGTGTGGGGACAGGCGTGTCATTGAGGATTGCCAAAGAGAAAAGATCGCCCTGGATTGTATATTGATCGGCAATGGCAAAAACGATTTCCTTGACCTCATTGCCAATTTGATGCCATATCTTGCAGGGTCGATCAGGCGGTGCATTGAATGGAATTTCGATCTCGATTCTCCCTTTGGTGCCAAAAATATTCACTCGTTGATAAGGCACCAATTGAGTCGCGCAGCTAAAGCTGGCTGTGCCGTGTGCAAATTCTAATATGGCGGAACTGAAGCGATCGACTTTCATCTGCGGATCATATTCCATGATACCGCAAACGCGCTGCGGTTCCTTACCAAATATGAATCGCGACAATGAAATACCATAGCAGCCGATATCCATGAGGCCTCCCCCTCCAATGTCCGGCTGATTACGGATGTTGGCAGGATCAACATTGTAGTAAGAAAAAAACGAATGGATCGTGCTCAACTCACCGATCTGGCCGTCCTGGACCATTTTCCTAGCATGCTGCCATTGCGGATGAAAGCGATACATGAACGCTTCCATGATTTTGAGCTGAGGATAATTTTTCGCCTCAACCAGCAGCGTTTTCGCCTCCTGGACTGATAAAGCGATCGGCTTTTCGCACAGCACATGTTTTCCAGCTCTAAGCGCCTGGATTGACCAGGGCACATGGAGATGGTTGGGCAAAGGAATGTAAATGGCATCAATCTCAGAACTGGCTAGCAACTCCTCGTAAGAACCGAATGCCAATGGTATTCCCAGACGCGCAGCGGCTCGTTGCGCTTTCTCGAAAGCACGAGAGGCAATGGCTACCACCTCGCAATAACGGCCAGCCTGCATCGCCGGGATCACTTTTTCGAGTGCGATCTTAGCTGCGCCAAGAACTCCCCACCGGACTTTATTCATACGATTTCTCCATTTCTGAATTTCGTTCTCGATTCGTTCGAAATATTAAAGCGCGTTGGCGCGCTACTATCCATGAGAAGCTGAAAAACGTTCACAGCGAATTGACTGAATCATCCTCAGCGGCTTTTGACTGCAGTGATTTGATGAGCAAGTGAAATCCGTGACCCCGCTCGCAAGAATCACCTGTTGATCATTTTTTAGGAGCTCCAATGAAATGATCAGGATGAGATTTGTCCTGGAATTTTTCCCTTCAGGTTTGAATTCAGAACCAAGCTCAGTCCGATTCGATTGAATTAAACCGGGCCCAAACTTGGGATGAATCGGTGTATGATAATAACAAATTATCTTCAGAATGTCAATCACTTTTTGCCGCTCTAAGGCAATTTCAACCATCGATGACGGACCAAGGATCCGTTGGGAAAAATTGATATCCCGGCAAGTTGAATTCGCGCAAAGATTGAGAGAATAAATGAGGCGAATCAGAAAGCAATCTGCGGATAACGGTTGGAATGAGCAGTTATGAACTCATCATTCGGATACTATTTCATCAGGGCGAGGTGATTTTGCCGAAGCGATCTTATGAGAGTTATGGATGTTCAATCGATAGATACCAACTGGCGGGCAAGATGGACAATACGGGAGCTTTGTTCTCATTATTTTGCAATGAGAATCAATCACATCGACTTTGAATAGTAAAATTCGATGCTCTGAGCTGGATAAAAATCCCACAGATTGAACAATCAGCCAACGCCCATGCGATCATTAGAAGCAGAATTGTTCAATCTGTGGGGAAAATGAAATTTTGTGGATAGCCAAATTGATTCAGCCGAGCTTAAATTGATCGAATAAAGATTGAGTTCACTTTAAAAACCACGAATTGCACGACTTTCACAAATTTCAGTTTTATTAGTTCCCATAAAATCAATTCGTGTTCATTCGTGAAATTATTGGTTTGGACCTTTTTAGAATGGGCTCATGATTCGATCGAAATTATGGAACGATCACTACCATCTCCCCTGCTGGTGGTCCTATTTTGCCAGCACCAGCTTAATTTTATCCCGAGCGCCAAAAGCCTCGAGGACGCAAAAATAGACCCCTGAACTCACTGGTCGATCGGCTTCATCTCGGCCGTTCCACCAAACATAATGATCCCCGGCGGGTCTATTTCCTGAGGCCAAGGTGCGCACCAAACGTCCTGTTACATCCCAAATTTGAATTTTTACCTGTCCGGCGCTGGTGAGATGAAATTTTATGTCAGTCGTTTGATTGAACGGGTTCGGATAGCTGGACTTCAGGATTGCCCGTTGTAGCAATGTTGTTGGGGTCTCCTCGATCTGGGCATCGGTTTCGACCGCGAAGCTCTCACCCGCATAGTCAGAACCAGCATGAGTGAGCACCACAGCAGCCTGGAGCCTGCATCCGAATTTATCATTGGTTACCATGACAGACAGGGTTTCGCCGACCGTCCATTTTGTCGGGAAATTGCTGACCGCAACCCACCAATAAGTTCCGTCGCATCCAGTGCCAACATCCTCCTGAGTTAATATTTCATCAGGCCGAGCAGCGATCCATGCCTTGATTGTCCAGCCATCCCCGATGAGGGAGCGAGAAGTGCTGGAAGAAATTTTGCCATAGGCAAGATGAGGTGCTCCACAAGCGCCCCGAGCTTTGACTGGTGTGGATGTCGCGCTGTTGGAAAACTTTGTCGGTGGGCTGGATAACATCATGCCACTCGATGGCCAGACCGTTGATGCAGTGACGTTCACATAGTAGGGATAACCCGCTTGCACCGAGAAATTAGCGAATGGCAAGCCTACCACATGGCCCACAATTCCCTGACTTGTCGCATCCCAATAGTACACATCGGTGCAGTTGGGGATATCAGTTCCAAGTGCCTCGGCCGTTGTCAGACCCGCTTTTTCCAACGGCACGGTCAGGTGATTGATATCCGTCCCCGAAGTGGTGATCAAATTGAACTGAGGCATATCATAGCTGCCTGCTACAGTCCACACTACATCGGCCACCACGTTCACAATGTATGGGTAACCGGGAATGATGCTGAAATTGCTGAACGGCAGCCCCTTTGGATGGCCCACGATTCCCTGCCCTGCTGCATCCCAGTAATAGACATCGGTGCAATTGGGAATGGCCTGGGCTAATTGCTCAGCAGTAGTAATTGGAGAACGAGTATTCTGGGTATTTACCAATACCGCGATTTCATTAATGTCCGTGCTACCAGTTGTAATCAGGGGATAGTCGAACTCCATGGCCAGGTTTGAGGGATCGGTTTCAAACGACTGGCTGGGCACTACTGCCGTCACCCGATAGAAATAATGGACATTCACGTCGCCCACCACCGTCGCGCCGTTGCCCGTATCTGTCCATTGGACGCCATTTGTTCCGGGGTCTTCGTCCACAATCTGGTTGCCAATACGATTGTTTCCCCCGATTTTATCTGGGACAAAGTTATAACTCGTACCGCGATAGACGTTATAACTCGTTGCGCCATTCACCGGGCTCCATTCTAATAAAATGTTATTGCCTTGCACCGAGGCGCGAAGATCGGTGATACTCAGCATTGAGATCGTAAATACCGCATCGCTCTGGTCCACCGGCGTAATTGCCGTATCAGCGACCTGGACGATGCACTGGGCCGAAGGGGTATTTGGAATGGTCCATAGAAAAGCGCCGGTGTCAGGACAAATAGGAGCGATGGGGATCCAGGAATAACCATTATCAACCGAATAATTAATTTTCACAGTGCCGCTGGTTCCGCTCGAAGTCCAGGTGATCGCATGGGTGCTCCCGACCGCCCAATCTTCCCCGCCATTGGGACTGGTCACAGCAATTTCACCGAAATTTGGCAATACTACTTTGCCCCAGCCATAGACATTATCGCGGCCTGGATCGCCCAGATCAACCGTGCATTTGGTGTATAGATAATCCGTGATCTCTGAATTGGAAAAGGTTGGAAAGCGACCCTTGATTAGTGCACAGACCCCGGCTGCATAGGGAGATGACAGGGAAGTTCCCTGCCAATAGCCATATGCGAAGCTATCGCAACTATCGGGCGCCGCCACGTCTGGCTTGGGCCGGCCATCCGTTGTTGGCCCCTGACTGCTGAAATATTCCTGAGGACCTGCGTCATAATAATTCGCGCCGATGGCACCAACCGCCACCACATCGCTATGGGAACCTGGATCTGTAATACTGCTCTCGACCATGTGATAGCTCAACCCATAGCTGGCGAAAATGGTGAAATCCACATTCGTCGCGGCTGAATATTTTTTGACCGCTATCGCATAACGGGCATTCGCAGTTCTGTTCAAATAAACCACCGATTCGGTTGGCGAAGAATTGGATTGACGATTGGTGGAGCTGGCAACGGCTTCCCAGGTCGAGTTCGAGGAATTCCACTTGTAAAGATAGAGATCGTAATCCTCGCTGGTCGTGGGATAATTGTTCCAATTCATCCACACTTGAATAATCGTTCCGGCAGGAAACAACCAAACATAACCGGGCTCTGGACCCATTGGATTTAGGTTTCCCCCTGTCCCAGTGAAGTCATGGAAATTATCAGGTGTCGGCACAAAGATCGCCCGATAATGATCCTCCGCGTGATTGCCCGCCGAATTAACCCAAACAATGCCATTGGCAATGGCATCGGCAGCCACATTGCATGCACCACCGGTACCATCGTAATAGGAGAGACCAAACCAGCTCATTGAATGATTGATCACGTGCACCCCCTGGCTGATCGCATCGTCCTTAGCAGCCTCCAGATCGGTGAGATCGTCTATTTTGTAGAGGTACAATGCGGCCCCAGGTGCGATATCGTAAACGGCCTCCGTTACGGCCGTCCCGTGCTCTCCGTCCCCATAAGCCTCCAGCCCGCGACCAGTCAGATCAAGCGAATAATAGCTTGCTGGAATATCGCCATTGGTTTGCGCCTCTGTCAATTCAGCAAACCCCCCATCAATCACAGCCACCTTTGCTCCAGTTCCAGTATAACCAGCCGATTGCCAGGTATCAGCATTCATCAATGTAACCCCTTCGCTGATGATCGCATCAGGCATGGGTCGAATAATATTATGGATCTCTGCTATGCCTTGAACCGCATTGGCAACACGCCGAAGCTCTGCGATCGGGATCTCCACCCGCATCGAATGCTTCCCTTTCGCCTTGATCGTTACACCGAATTTTTGCAGCAAACGGACATCAATATCGGCCGTGCTTCGGTTTTGATATGGCAGCATCGTAGCCACCACTTTGTCCTCCGTCAATTGGACCTTATTGTCGTCCGCATAGCTTCGGAAATTGCTCTGAGCCTTGTAAAGGGCATAAAGCCGATCCAAACTACTTGCCAGATTTGAGGGCTGATCGCGCTTGTCAATGGTCTCCAAAATAGCAATATTTTGTATCCCTCCTATTTTCGCCCTTTCAAAAGGTTGAACAGCGTACGCCAGCTTCAGGCCAGCCACACAAATTACTAATAAAACGAACAGCATGCCAATTCTTTTCATAACGACTCCTATTTTTGGTTGAAATGTTATGTTGTTCAGTGGAACTCCATTACCAATTTATTGGAGCATAAACCCATCCATCATGTCCTTAGGGCTATGCTTTTAGCTACAATAAGAATCTGACGACGATGACTCTTCGAATCTCGATCAATATTCTCCTGGAGTTTGGTTCAAGGAGAGATTATTGTGCGTTTTTTCGAATAGCCGCTGAATTTCGACGATAGATGGCTGACCACAAATTCGATTGTGTTTCACCCGCTTCCCCTTCAGAATGACCATAACCTGTTTCAATCTGGTAGGGTACAAATCCAAAGCGAACCGAATCGATCATGGATGGAACAAGAAATACAAAAATCGAAAAATTTTCAAGTAGTTTTTATGCGATTAACAGAATTTAATATCAAGTTTTAGTTTTCATGAAATTGGATGTCAAGCGCTCAGTCATTAACATCATCGAATAAAATTTGATGATAATGAGAGGACTCATCCACCAGAAAGCAATCTACGATCGATCAAATTTACATAAACGTATTCAGAATCAGATTCTATAATTTGCCCATCAATTTCATGTCGATTTTGAAGCTGAATGATATGGTAAGGCCATGCCTCGGTTTCAAAGCGGTGCAATGAATGGATTCGGTCCACAACTAAGAACGAAATATGATTTAAAATTGGACTCAAAAAACTCGGAAGTCATGCGCAATTCAAGGAGAAAAGCGCTTAGACCATCTCACCAATTTTCTAAGACGCATCATGATTTCGAGATCAGTGAGTAAGTGTTTTCAGACGAGACCATTTCATTTTAGCTTAGTTGATAATTGCAAAATCCATTCAAAGCGATCAGGAGATGATTTTTGCTAGTTGATGAGTGTTCGTTTTGCATCATTATCGATTCAATTTTGAAAATAGCAGCATGCTCGATGAAATTAACCAGATTGTGGGAAGTGGCCTGTCTGTTTCATAGATAGAATCGGATAAAACAGATAAAATTGGCATCAAATTACAAGCATGAATCGTGGTGATTGCAAGGGATAATCATTTGCTTACGGAAGGCACGCAATGAAACATAAAAAGAAAAATGCATTCACTTTCTTCTCTGGTGTTCCGTGGGCTGCTTAATAAATAAATTTTCATATCAGGCTTTCTGGTATTAATTCATTTTGATAGAACGACTTTCAAATGAGAACATGCATTCGGGATCAAACAAGGCTCTTTTCTCAAATTAAAATCCCAGTGTTGGTTCCCCGTCTCTGTCATAAATTTTGGGGCCAAGGAAAAAGAACTGATACGAAAAAGAGATTTTAAAATATCACCTGCATTTCGAAAATCAAACATGGCGGTGGGGAAATAAAGACCTTTGGCCCACGAAGCATGTGGAATGATCCATAACTCGAAAAAAGGCCCTATTTTCATGTGTTCCGTGAGCGTCCGAAAAAACTTCATTTTGGAAATTTCAAGCTTAAATAAAAAAGCCGTGAAGGTTTTCCTCACGGCTATTCAGATTGAGCGTCCCCAGGGGGAATCGAACCCCCGTTGTAGGATCGAAAATCCTAAGTCCTAGGCCACTAGACGATGGGGACAATTTCGGTTAATGGCTATGGCGCACTCGCGAGGCTGATGGCTCAAAATCGAGCATTAATCAATTTATCGCTATCACTCTCCGCAATGCACCGTTAACCACTCCCCAGCCAGGGAGAGTGACGGGATTCGAACCCGCGGCCACCAGGGCCACAACCTGGTGCTCTATCCAGCTGAGCTACACCCTCCATTTTGTGTGGCTAAATATAAGCTATTTTTTTCTGAAATGCAAGAAAAAAATCGGCAAATTTCTGTCAGCTTTATCTCAAGCGCATCAAATACAAGATGTTCAACCTCAAATTTTCCATCAAAACCCAGGATGAAATTTTCTCTTTATTAACCGAAGCAACCCGCTTAAAGGCACGGAAGCGGTTTTCCATTATACTTGTAATTCTAAAATGAAAATTTTCCCTTTGAGTCGCCCACGAACCACACGAAAATGCGATGAAGCCCCTTTCTGCGCCTTAAATTTCGTGTCATCTCGAATATTTAGCGGGCAAAGAGTGGTCATTTTCGATCACCATTGTTCATTTTGGAAATTTGGGTTATCGAGTGGATCTCTCCTGATATTCATTGGAGAATCGTTTGATCATTTAATCACCATTGGTCATCTTAAAAATGTTGCTTCTCGTTCGATTAAGCTAAGATCATTCGTAACCGGCAAAAGCAAAGACACTCTTTTTTTACCCCACGAAGGAACAATTCCAGCCTGATGCCGTAACAGAAGGCGCGATCAAGATACTAAGGGACCGCGCAGCTCGTTTCGGCCAAAATATGCTTGACTTTACGGTTCTGATTTATTAAATTTGCCAGCGTTTTTCAAATGATTTCAACAAATAGAGCTTTCGGTTGAGCGATCATTTCTTTAATTTTGCAATAAAGGTCCTTAGCTTTGACAAGCTTTTCATAGCTGTTCATAGCCGAATCGAGTAGGTAATATTTATGTGCATTCAGCTTTGGTATCAATGACGATCGGTTAAGTTGGATCTTCTAATATAGATGCGCAGGCGGAAATTCGCTCTGATCATGTCAATAAAGCTACATCATCGAATACGAAAGGCAGCGCCTATGGAAGCGACTTCTTTGCAGTTCCTGGAACAACTGAGCAACAGTTTCGGCCCATCTGGTTTTGAGCGGGAAGCGATTCAAATTGCTAAAAACTACGTTGAACCGTATTGCGACGAAATCTTTTTCGACAAATTAGGCTCTTGTTTGTTCAAAAAGATCGGCAGCGCCGATCGGCCAGTGATTCTTCTGCCTGCACATATCGATGAAATTGGCTTTGTCGTTTCTGGCATTAATGAAAAAGGCTTTTTATCGTTCAATACTGTTGGCGGCTGGTTCGATCAGGTGCTATTGGGCCAGCGGGTGACCATCCGAACCAGGAAAGGTGATATCCCTGGCGTGATCGCTGCGAAACCGCCCCATGTGATGACTCGAGACGAAGCGAAAAAACTGGTCGAACGCAGCAAAATGTTCATCGATACCGGCTGCTCGAATAAGAAAGAGGCTGAAGCCCTGGGGGTGCGGATCGGCGATCCAATAACTCCATTTTCAAATTTCTCCGTCTTTCAGAAACAGGGCTATGAAATAGAGAACGGCAAGGAGATTGAGAAAGGGACAATCACGCTGGCAATGGGCAAGGCTTTTGACGATCGTATTGGCGTGTTCATAGCGGCCGAAGTGGTTCGCCGGCTTAGGGTTGAACAACTATCTCATCCGAACACGGTCATCGGCGCGGCCACGATTCAAGAGGAAGTCGGTGCTCGGGGCGCCAGAACTTCAGCGTGGCTTGCCAAGCCAGACATTTGCCTCACCCTTGAGGTTGAAATTGCGGGGGATGTCCCTGGGGTAGAATTCCAGCAAGCCCAGGCAGTATTGGGCAAAGGCCCTGCGATCTTGACCTATGATGGGTCGATGATCCCCAATCAGGCGTTAAAAGAGTTCATCATCGATATCGCTGAGCAGAACAAAATCCCTTATCAACTGACAACCGCAGAAGGAAGCGGCACAGACGCTGGTGAAATTCATCAGCTCCGAGCAGGGTGCCCAAGTCTTGTCCTGGGGGTGCCCACCCGGCATATTCATTCCCATGTTGGAATTCTATGCCTGGACGATTTCGAGCAAACGATCCAATTGGTTACCCGCGTTATCCAGGCGTTGGATGAGCGAACGGTGACGAGTTTTACATCACTATAGCGCCAGATCAAACTTTTGTGGTGATGAAATGAGAAGAAATCGCTTTCACAGTAAGCGAATCAATGTGACCCAACGCCACAACTGGCGCTCGCTAAGAAATGGTTATATTCGGCAGATTATCGGATAAAAGGCTGTGTCTTGTTCGTCGCCAGGCATTAACAGAGGTTGATCACCGTATGCGTAACAGACAGCAAACGAATTTTGAGCTAATAGCAGCCACGCTGGCTGTTCGATTCAGAACTGATATTTCTGCCAAATATGAGATGATCGTTGAAGAGCAAAATTGAGCAGCCAGGAGGAATTATGGAAATAGATAGTCAAATCATAGGTACAATCGGTGTTGTTGCGTTCGATGGAAAGATGTTAGGCGAGCCTGCCGATTCTAAGCGGTTCGAATCACTGTTGAAGGATCTCATCGGTAAGGGTGTCGCCCATATTGTCTTGGACCTGAGAGGGGTTCAGCGGATCAATAGCACTGGCCTGGCGATCCTCATTACTGCTTCCACATTAGCCTCTCAGAAGGGCGAGGATAAAGTTACCCTTGTTGGAGCAAACGATTTCATCCAAGGCGCGCTAACATTAACCCGTCTGCATCAGTTTTTTGATTTTCACGATAGCCTTGATGAAGCTCGTGCCAGTTTGGGTTTATAGCTTTTGATGCACTTTTAGATGAGCCTTCTGGCAAACCAATCAACCATGACAGCTAACCAATAACTCAATCTATGTTGCAGAACCCAAAAGAGTTCTATCGAAAATTAGATAAATTCCTCTCAGAGATCTATCTGATCGGAGCAGATAATGTCCTCTCGGTCGTGCTCAAAGAGCTCGTATTGCTATTAGGACGAGACCTCCGCATCCGAAACGGCCGTCTTTATGAATTGGAACTGGATCAATTTCGCTTAATTGAAACGGTCAATCTCGATGATGCTGAGGGATTAGAAAAAACTTTGCCATTGAGCAATGAGGCAGTTCAACTGATCCTCAAACACGGTAGCTATATTTTTAATGATCCGAATTTGAGTCAGATGATCGCGACAAAGGCAGGAGGGGATCAGTACACGCCAGTCGCATTTGTCATTCAGAAAGATGACCGAATGTGGCTGTTCATTTTCGAGCTGCAACGGGATTGGGAACGGGAGGAGATCGATTTTTCCATCAATACCATCCGAAAAGTGCTCAATGCCCGGATGTCCAGCGAACTATTTCAAAATTACCTCCATCAGGCCGAGCATATCCAGCGCAGCTTGCTACCGAAAGAGCCGCCGAAGATCCCTGGATTCGATATTGCCGGGAAATCTATCGCAGCGGATATTGTTGGGGGTGACCTGTACGATTTCATTGTGTTCGATGATTCCACATTCGGCGTGGCCATTGGAGACGCCAGCGGGCATGGCCTGCCAGCGGCATTATTGGTGCGCGATGTGGTGACCGGGCTAAGGATGGGACTGGAAAAGGATTTGAAATTGACCCCTACGCTGGAAAAGTTAAATCGCGTTATTCACCGCAGCACCCTATCTACTTCGTTCATTTCGCTCTTCTACGGGGAAATCGAAACCAACGGGAATCTCGTCTATTCCAACGCGGGGCATCCTCCGCCGATCATCATCTCTGGCTACAATGTTCAAACGCTGGAACAGGGCGGATTCGTGTTGGGACCTTTACCCGAGGTGAAATTGAAACGCGGTTTTACAACCTTACATCCTGGGAGCGTTCTTATCCTTTATAGCGATGGCCTGATCGAACGGCTCAATCGCTTTGGTGAACCATTCGAATTGGAACGGTTGACTAAAATCGCGCTGGAATATCAGCAACTCAGCGCCAATGAATTAGTCAATAAGATCATCGATTCAGCCTACCAATTCGGCGAGCAAAGTCGATGGCTCGACGATGTCACAGTAGTTGTCGTGAAACGGATCGTCTAACCGTCGCCAATGCCGTTCAGTTTCACCATGGCATAATCCGCCTGGTGTACCTCCTCCCTATCTCAGCAGAATCTTGCCTTCGGCCAGCGCCTATCATCACCCCTTTTTTGATCTGATCGATCACATTTTCGGGTAACACGTTATCCAGAAAGAAGACACCATTTTTCTTACATGCAGCTAACACGCGTTCCCCAGCCATAGCCACTTCTGGCGGCACGGGTGGATCAGCCCGTCCATCGAGATAGCCGTAGGAAAGACCCATGTCCCGTGGACCATGTTCGGCGAAGCAAATACCTGGTACTGCCAGGCTTTTCTCGGCATTTGCCAGGGCAATTTTATCTTCGATTTTAATGCCAAGCATGATCTCGCCCTCGGGATTGAGGGGCCAAACGTCGGCTTTCTTCAGATATTCCTTTTCATCGATGCCCCAAACCCAGGCGGCAAATTTCTGACTGCCCCAGCCTCGCACGCCCTCGTCTAAAACCTCTTTGCCAATTTGTTGAAACGGGTATCGGGCCGCTTCAACAAAGAGTTTCACAGCTTCAGGATCACGGGCACGACACAAATGCAGACCATGCACCCCTTGCGCCAGCGCCTGTTGCACCATCCATGAACCACCCTTGAAGGTTGCAGCGTCCAATCCCAAGGCAGGCACGATGGCGATGACCGTGGGGGTGCGATGGCCACTGGGAGTTGGTCCGCCATCCACCAGCCCTTTCATGAAATCTCTCAGCAGGCCAAAATCCAACGGCTGATGCTCCATATTGAAATAGATGTAATCCGCCCAGGTCTGCGCCAGCTTTTTGCCCTCCTCATAGCCACCATAGGCCTCGATATAATAAATTGGCTGACCTTGTTCCAACAGCTCGATGCACTTGTTGATGCGCTTGGGCTTATAGCTATGATCGATGGCTTCCTGGGTAAACAGGGCTTGCACTGATAGGATCAAAATCAAGAGCGTTAGCTGAAAAATTTTTCTGGTCATTTTCAAGCCTTTCGAGTGTTCCTGAATTTCTAAAATGAGCAGTAGGCACAAAAAAGCATAAGCTTTTGCCCACGAAATACAGAAAAGGCCACTAATAATAAAAGTTCCCTTTCGTGTATTTTAGGTTATTTCGTGGGGCGATTTTTATTAATAATCTGAATGACCAATAGAAATTTTCCCCGATCGAACATATCGTCCCTAAAGGGACTTCATGTTATTTATGGTGCCGTTACTACTACAAACATTTAATCCCTACGGGATTGAATCCTGGCTTAAAGAAGCCAATCGCTGCTCCAAATTAATATCAGAGCCATGTTCCGTTAGGAACAAAATGTTTATAGATGTTATCTTTTTAATCATAATGCCGTCCCTTTAGGGACGGAATGTAATTTATTCTATTGACGATTCATTATGAATAATTTTCATTTTAGAATTTCAGATTATTTTAATCGATATGTCGGCAGAACGGTAAAATTCACACAGCCCGAAAAATCACCCCATATCTCCATTGTATTGGCATCGTTTGATTTTACCACGCCCCAAAGGTCACCGCTCCTGACAATCCGATTTCTTAGCTCATTGGTCTTCACCTTCAAGTTGGAAACAAAAAGGTGCGTCACAAACTTCCTGGGATTGTAGCCAACACTTTCTGCCCTGATCTCCAGCCAGTCATGGATGAAATTGGGCGGTCGACTGGTATTTCCTACCATATCTGCTTTCAGTTGATTTTCGATCACAGTGGCAACGGTTCTCAAGAGAAATTCCCCCCAGATGATATTATTTTTGATGGTACACGGCTGCAAGCCCGCTTTGGTTTCGATCAATTGAAAATCATCAAGGATAATGTTATTTTCAATCACTGCCTCGCATCGTTGAAAATAGATGCCTGAATTGTGAGCCACAATATTATGCGCAAAACGGCCACGGCTTTCCATGGTAAAACGCATAGCGCCAGAATTTTTGGAGGGATTGGAATTGCCAATAAACACATTGCTGTCAATGGCGACAAAAAATTTGTCTGAGTCGGGAAGCAGATCCAGCAGGCGATCGTAGCGATGTTCCTGGCCGCCGACAAATAATGCACCAGCGTCATCGGTACACTGGTTGCCGACAAAAATATTTCTTCTGATATTCGGCGATGACCAGAGGGCGACGAATACAGCACCACCATCGTTTTGGCTCAGCGCTCGATTGTTCAGAAAGATATTGTTCTCAATGGTGGGACTGGACCAATCGAAAACCGATATTGCCCCGCCATCGCTGCTACGCATGGGATCGTTCAAGCCAGATTGATTATTTAAAAAAAGATTATTCGCAATTCGGCCAGCGCAGTTTTTGTGCAAAGCGATCGCTGCACCTCGGCCGATCTCTGTGGCATTATCCGCAAAAATATTATGCTCGATGATCGGCGAGGCTCCATTTTCACAATAGATTGCCCCGCCATCATTGGCGATCTCATGGCGGTATTTGGGATCCCAGGGCACGGGAGCTTGCGTTTTATTCATGCTGAAAATATTATTGGTGATGGTTGGAGAGACGCCATCGCAAACCATCGCAGCCCCTTTGCCACGAGTCTGTCCTTTGGTGATAAAAAATCCATCCAGCCGAGCGTTATCGGCACCGCTGATGACTCGATGCAGATTTTCACCGCTCAAAATGGTTCGCTGTCGAAAAATATCCCGCTGCCAGGTGGACGGTTCGAAGCCACCGAACAGATCGACATGCGGTTTCATCTTGATCGTCTCACCAGTGTAAACTCCTTCAGCCACCAAAATTGCATATTGTCTCGCTGAACTTGCATCGCTAATCTGCGACAGGGCAAATTGGAGCGATTGATAGGGATGCTCTTTTGATCCATCTCCTGTTTGATCCGAGCCCGTGGTTTTCGAGATATAAAAAATTTGATGATAACTTTCAATCGGTATTGCATCAGTGTTGGGACCGATTGCTGGAACTGAAGAATTTTCTTTGGTAATGGAGCAAGCAAAATTAAGAAACAACGTAATCAGAATTAGAGTTGAAGAAATAAGTTTCACCATTCAGCCTCTTGATTTTCTAATTGCCAATGAAATATGAGTCCAAGCTAACAAGGTTCAGACCACGACTTTCACTAATTGGCAGCAATTAACTTTATGGGATTTTTCAATAAATCAATTCGTGAAATTCGGGGAATTAGTGGTTCTAAGAGTTAACTCATCCATTTTTACCTCCGCACAAATTGCATCGAATACAGCTTTGCCCCCCGCATTCGAAACACAACGTGGACAATTTTTCCTTCCAGTGCCGATAAATCCTTGCTCAATTTTAATTGTTTCGCTGCAAAAAATAGCTCTCGTTCCGACATGCCTCGAATATCGGGCAGGACATCCTGATTTTTGATCCACTCGACTTCGGCCTCGATAAAATCGCCGTTAATATAAACACAGTCATCCACCGAAAACCCTTTGATCGGCTGACCCTTTTCATCCAGAAAGCCGACCTGGGCGTAGCCTGCCGCATCGGTGTCGATGTTCAATACCAGCCGATTGCCTTTGAAGATCAGCGGCCTGGTGACAATGATGCCTTCTCTCTCATAAGGCGAATCGGCCGAAACAAAGCCGTCGAGGCGCTGCACGGTGCGATAAACGGCTCGAATATTTTCGCCCTGCTTTTGCCAGGAAGAATGATAACGGGTCTCGCCGAAAAAGTACTGCCAGATTTCATCGCCTCGTTTGACCAGCCCATGTGCCATGTAAATCTGCGGCAGATAGTGATGCCCATATTTCCCGATGCCCACGTAGGTCGGCCGTGGATAGCGCTTCCAATGGATGCCATCCCGACTAACAGCTAATTGCGTTTCCACGGTTCCAGAGCCTAAACCCCGATCAGGATGATAGAGGATCTGGCGTGTGATCGGCCCATCGTCCTCATAATGGAAATAAAGCAACGGGAAGGCGAGATAGGTATCGGGCGCCCAGGGATATTTCAAGGCTTTGGGCACGTAAATATCGGTGGCCAGCGGATCGAGCGTATCCACATGAGCAAACGCAATGGGATATTCCACCCCGAAACCGCTGGGCGTGAGCGGGCCATTGTCCAGATAATGAGGATGCGGTTCACGCAACCGTATTTTCGCTGCAAGCTCCAGCTCCTCAGCCAGCCGAATCGGTCGAAATGGCCAGGGCCGTATGATGTCCCTCGTTTCGGTCAGATTGAACATGCGCTGGCTTTTGCCCGAGGGCGTGGCGCCCAGATCAGAACGATGATAGCCAACATACAGTTGCCGCTGGTCATCATAAAATACATTGGATTGCGAACCCGATCGGGCGGGCAGAATGGCGGTTTTGTGCCGCTTAAACGACCAGCCATCAGGAGAGGAATAAAGAAAAATCCCCCGCCGATGGAAATCACTCACGTATTTCCAGCGAGCTTCAGGCGGGGCATTGGGATCGATGAATACATTGCCCATGGCAGTGGGCTCAGTGATCACGTAATTTCTTCGGCCCTTATGTTCTGGAACCAGATCAGGAATGTCCCAATGAACCCCATCCCGAGATGTGCGCACCTCCAACCAGTCATCAGGACCGCCGTAGTACATGCGGATCAATCCATCCTCGTCTTCAATGACGTTGACATGCTTGCGAAATGGCCCTTCGATGCTGTCGATCACACATTCCATCACCCGTGGCGGATTGACAGTAAAGCTGATATTTTCCATCCTCTCCATGATGGCATCATCGATGAACAGATATTTTCGATCCTCCAGCGGTAGATACGCTGGCAAGGTGACGGCTACTTCTCCTCGAAAAAGCAACGGTGGATTCACTTTTAGGGAGACTTTTGGCTGCGGCTCGGCAAAACTGCCTGGCGGCATGAAGTTTTTATGATAGACCTGCCCCAACGAAAACCGCAATTCGTCAATCCTGCCTGGCAGGGGATGCTGCCAATTTCCATCCCGACCTACAGTGAAATAATCCTCCTCCCCAAAATCTAGCCCTTTTAATTGGCATTTCTCGGGCAGGGGCTGTTTGTTGCCATTGACAAAATGAACAAGCTGCTGGTCTTTCGCCGAATAGACAAAAGCGAGATGAAGCCACTTTTTCGACCTTGCCCTTAGAATCTGACTATCCGAAGGGATCCGAATGGTGTTGCCGCTCGGCTGATTGAATAACGCAAAACTTTGGTGATCCGCATTCAGCACCAGGCGGGTGACATGATCATTTTCACCCCGAGGTCCCTGGCCGATCTCAAAAACCACGCCGAAATCGTTGGTTGGTTGCGTTGGCAGGAACCAAAATTCCACTGTCCAATCGAAGTCACCCAGGTTGAGCCTGGTCTTCGTCGGGTGCACAAACCCCACCTCTTTGCGCAGATGATTCTCTCCGCTGGTCATCAAGGCGCAGAATTTGGCATTGAGCCAGCTCATCGGTTCGACGATTCTGCCATCTGGAATCGGCAATGTCTGGTAGCCAAATAGAATGCCCTCATCTGGTTCCAGCATCTCCGCCATTTGCTTCAGGCGTTCGACGACCAAGTTTCTCTCGGGATGTTCAATCGGCTCCAGCGCATTGCCAAATTTACCAGGGACAATTTGTCCACCTGGGCCGATCACCATGGGATAATCGTTCGGACCATTATCGCTCAGCACCGTGCTGGGATAAACGCCCTGAGGTTCATCGAATAACCAGAGAGCTACAGTTTGGGCAGAAGCGGTGAAGCAGCATGTAAGATAAAGACAGGCTAAAATTTTGATGATTTTGCAAATCATTACTTTTTTCTCCCGAATGAAAAGATTCCAGAAATCAAATTTCAAATAGCACCTGAAATTTTAAATTGAAAATGATTATCAAGAATTGCCCCACGAATCCGCACTAAAAAAGTCGGACAGGCCACACGGCAATACACGAAAAGCGCTTCTTATTTTTCAAATTTCGTGACATTCAGTGCCTTTCGTGGGCAAAGAGTCATCATTTTCAATCGTAATGGTTCATTTTGGAAATTTGGGTAGCATATAGAAAATCATTTCCGTGTGACTTCCAATTCCGTGGCCAACTTGTTTAATCAACTCGGTCCAATGCCGCCTGCGTTGATAATTCTGCTCTCAACTCATCCGCTATTTTAGGGAATTGCTGAATCAGATTGTTTTGCTCATACGGATCACTTGCCAGATCAAATAATTCGGCTTCGCCAGGCTCAAGCAATTCGCCATGCTGAATCAATTTCCAATTGCCCTTTCGGACAGCCAATTGATTGGCCGTCCGCCAATACAAAATCCGTTGCGGCAGCGTGCCACCTTTCAGCGCCTTCCAGATATTGATTCCCTCGATGCGCCACTCCGATGACATCGCTGAGCCGATCAAATGAGCGATGGTGGGATACAGATCCTGCACTGCCGTGATCTCCCGCACTTTCCTCGGCTGCAAATGATCCCGCCAATAGATTGCTGCTGGGACATGAATCCCGCCTTCGTACAACTCGCCCTTCCAGCCTCGCAGCGGTCGATTATCGCCGAGTTGATCGCAGGGTTCAAATTTGCCGCCGTAATAATCGGGACCAGCGCCCCATTTCTCTTGAGCACCGTTATCGCTGAAATATATGACCAGCGTATCGTCCGCCAGACCTTCGGCCTCGATGGCGGCCAGAATTTGTCCCATGCCATCATCCATGTGTGTCATGGCTGCGGCATAATGCCGACGGCACTCATTTTGAATATCCCTGTACAAATTCGTCCAGCGCTCCTCCTCCTGCACGGGGAAATGGGGCACGCTATATGGCAAGTAGAGAAAGAACGGTCGGGTTCGATCTCGAAGCTCGGTGATGAAACGAATCGCCTCGCTCGTGATTAGATCAGTGGCATGGCCTTCCTCGTCGACGAATTGATCATTGCGATGCCAGGTTCGATCGCCATTCTTATAGAGATGGGTGTACGGATCCAGTTGGCCGTGAAAATAGCCATAGGAGTAATCAAAGCCGTACTGTCTGGGACCGAGATCGGGCTTCAAACCGAGGTGCCATTTTCCCGTGATGGCAGTCTGATAGCCATTCCGTCGCAGCAGTTCTGCCAGCGTTACAGTCCCCTGCGGCAATGCCTGCTCGCTCCGTCCCGCAATAGGTCCTAAAATGCCAAAACGACTGGGCGGTCGACCCGTCAGTAGGGCCGCACGGGTCGGTGAACACACGGGGCTGACATAAAAATTGTCCAATTCAACCCCATCACGAGCCAATCGATCGATGTTCGGGGTTTTGATCTCAGGATTATGATAGCCGACATCGTTCCAGCCCGTATCGTCCGACACAAAGATGAGAATATTAGGAGCCCGCCTTGGCATCGTTTGGCAGGAGAAAATTGCAGAGCTCAAGGCCATTGCAGCGCAAGCCTGAGCCGTGTGCTTCAAAAAATCCCTTCGTTTCAATTCCTCTCCTCTTGACAGATTGTTTTTGAGACAAAACCTTTCAATACTTTTTGGTGATTATTTTATCGTTTTGAACTTTGTAGCTCGCAGGGTAAAAGAATGATGATCAAATTCGACCAGATAAAACGGCAATCCCTTTGATTCGCCGAAGGAATCTGTCTCAAAGACCTTGATCGAACCGAACAGCGTATCGTTGACCCAGCGATGACCATGTCCCACAAAAATCGCTTTAATTTGAAGCTTGTGGTTTTCCAGAAGGGAAAAAAAGCGAGGCTCATTTGCTGGAGTTATTAGATCTTTCACTTTGCACCAGATTCTGCGATGATCGGTTTTCAAGGGATGATGAAACAACAGGATTGTGGGTTTGTCATCATTCAGTTGCCCTTCCAACCAGTCCAGTTGTTGGTCGTCAAAATGGCGATTGATAGAGCGTCCCCTCATGCTGTTCAGGCAGATAAATTTCCAACCCTTGTGCTCAAAAGAATAGTATGGCTCGATGCCACTATCTCTCTTCCAAATGCCCTCCATTTGCTCGATTTCTTCGAGGGAAAAAGAGCGATCCGAATCCCCGCTGCGGTTGAACCGATAGTCGTGATTGCCCAGAACCAGGTAGTGCGGGATCTTGAGCTCCCCCAATATCATCTGCAATTTTTTAATGCGATTGTTCGATTCATCGGGGATCCCAGGCTCTTTGTTGCCATAAACACAAGCAACCAGATCGCCTGTTACAAACAGCAGCTCCACTGCGGGAAATCTATCGCCATTTATTCGGTCGATCAACTGCGCCAGTCGTTGATCCTTGGATTCGTCATTGCTAATATGCGTATCCGAAATAATGATTGCTTGAAAATCAGCAGAGAGATTTTGGCTTTTTAATCCGCCGCAATTTGGAGATAGAAAAATAAGAGCAAGCAGCACGATAAATTTTATGGTCGATTTCATGGCTTAGTACATCATTTCATAATTTCTTTTAGGGCTGTAAAATGGCTCACACTTCGCTTAAATAGTTAGAGCGATCGTCAATCAAATCATTCAACACGATATTGCTTCTGATAGCTTTCAGTGATAAAAATCCGATGTAATCGAACAAACCCATGGAACCTTATTCACCTTAGTAACCATCTATAATCAACCAGTGCTGAACCTTATTAGCTTATTTTTGATTTGAGTATGATTTCTGATAAAGTAATAAGGTTCTGGCAGCTCGGGGTCACGTTTGTTACTAAGGTGGCTAATATTTTTTTTAAAAAGATGGTTTGATTTGCGCATATTGATCTCGGTGTACTATTTTCTTTTTGGTAGCATAATTCGAATTCTGAGATTTGGAATTTGAGCATTTTTCATTGAAAATTATTTGTCATTTGCTATTTGGATTTTCATCCGTTGGGTTGTTTCAATCCGTTGGAAAAATCAGCAAAGCGCATTTCATCACCTGGCATCAAAATTTATTTCAGATTTTTTTCCGTGACAATCCTTTTTTGTCCTTTTTTCTTTGAATTCTTGCCCAACGGATAGATGAAGCCAACGGATAAAAGCTAGAAATAAAATCCGTTGGGTTGTTTCAATCCGTTGGAAAAATCATCAAAGCGCATTGCATCACCTGGCATCAAATTTATTTCAGATTTTTTCCGTGACAATCCTTTTTTTGTCCTTTTTTCATTGAATTCTTGCCCAACGGATAGATGAAGCCAACGGATAAAAGCTAGAAATAAAATCTGTTGTGTTGTTTCAATCCGTTGGAAAAATCATCAAAGCGCATTGCATCACCTGGCATCAAATTGATTTCAGATTTTTTTCCGTGACAATCCTTTTGTGTGTCCTTTTTTCATTGAATTCTTGC